>Ga0190282_1017_pt1 | contig 173897 bp, 151 predicted proteins | sample ZER3_100Endo_I3_FD_131024 | JGI IMG/M metagenome (GOLD analysis project Ga0190282, IMG submission 131024) | Enriched cells of freshwater protists from Biology Centre CAS, Ceske Budejovice, Czech Republic - ZER3_100Endo_I3 | ecosystem: Environmental > Aquatic > Freshwater > Unclassified ...
CTTTAAGAATGCTTAAAATAAACAGTCTTTGGTTTGTCGTATCCTTCCCAGAAAACATGTAATCTTTCACATTCATCGCATTTGATGACAATCTGCATTTTGGAATATACAAGTTCCGCATCAATCTGGTTGGTATCGCTCGAGGCGGTCTCCCTTAATTCATCGTAATCTTTATCTGAAATAATCATCCATTGATTCGGACTCGGTATTTCACCTAAATGAATGATGTGGTCACAGTCGCATCTAATTTTTGGCATATGTTTTAACGTCTAATTTCATATCTATCAGCCAATTGACCTTTATACGTAGTCTTTTAACTCTTCTTTAAGTCTGTGAAAGTAACTGATCTTACTCTCAAGCGACTCACTTTCAGACATTTTAGGTTTGAGCGTTGGTGAAGAAATATTTCTGTTATCAGTAATTTTTATGGTGACTTCATCTCCGAAGTCCAGTTTTTTTTCAAACCAGGTCAGATACTGCTCTTCAACAGAGTCTAATCCCGAGACGGTAAACGTCAGGTCTTTGTGATCGATGACATGACTGTTAACCCAAGTGGTCATAGCCGTTACCACACCAAACTCGGCGGTGATTCCAGCTATTGATACCAGCTGGTTATTTACATATATTTCAAATGATGGATTATTCATATGGTGTCAACTTATTCTTGAAGTAATTTTTTGATGTCATTTCGCAGTTGTACTATCTGCTCCTCGCTGTCGCTATCATAAGCCCCTCTTAACCTTCTGTATTGATCAACCAACAGAAGATACCCCTGATGGATGAAATTCTCTTTTACTTTGGGATCTTCTATTACTGCCGACATATAGCTTTTTTCTGCTATGCCATATACCGTTTCTTTGGTTCCAGTTACGAACTGCCATTGATTGCCAGATACCCCCAGCCTTGTAGCATAGCTTTTAAGTTTTGAAGATGTATCATATTTGTAATCAATGCTATGCGAGAGGAACATTACTTTCGGATTCTTCCGATATTCATCAAATAAACTCTTCACCACGCGATTCATTGAAGGGCAAATCGTTGTGCATGACGTAAAGAAGAAATTAGCAATATAGATTTTACCGTCAAAGGTTTTGTTTGTGATGGCAATCCCATCCTGATTGATAAATTTAAAATCGGCAACAGGATTATTACCCAACACCGGCAGAGGTTTTTCAGACTGACAGGAAAGCACTAAAGCAACACCGAGCAACAAACGAAATAGAGAATACGCCTTCATATAATAATTTTTCCAAGATAAGTAATTGGCATCCAACTAACGAACCTAGATTTTGTAGTTCTATAAGGATTCATAATCAATATTCAAGCTGTTCAGCAATGATCATTTCCAATAGGGCACACTTCGGTCTATGTGGTAAAGGGCTGTACCAGCAACATTACTAAATATCTCATCTGGATAAATGGATCGAAAACCTATATTCAGAGGTTTGAGGAGTGCAATAGCTATAAACCTCTCGCTATTACAAATTCTTCGATAGCAGAATTCTTCCCTGAAAACAAACAAACGATGATAGGTATTTGACACTCTTAAAAAACAACTATGGCTACTCTAAACCCATACATTTATTTCAACGGAAATTGCGAAGAAGCATTCAATTTTTATAAATCAGTGTTTCAAAAGGAGTTTAAATATCTTGGACGCTATAAAGATGTGCCCCAAACAGACAGAGAAATGTTTAGGGAAACAGATGAGAAAATTATGCACGTTTCTTTACCAATTAGTGGAGAAACAGTACTAATGGGGGCTGATAACAAAGAAGCATATACAGAATTATTAACCTATAGCAACTTTTCACTAATTGTCCATGCTGACACAAAAGAAGAAGCGGACAGACTATTTAATGGACTTTCCGAAAATGGACAAATAAAAATGCCAATGAATCTGACATTTTGGGGTTCATATTATGGCATTTGTATTGACAAATTTGGAATTATGTGGAAGGTAACCATCGAATCAGAAAAGTAACCAATTTCTTATCTATCACACAACAGCGCAACACAACGGGCGATTTTACTATAGTGTCTTTAAAAATAACCCAAGTGAATATAACCAGTCACTTTGAGACCAGAATCTTAAATGCTGGTCGTTTTATCAAAGTATACAATCAGGTCAAAGTTTTTAGAAATCGACAATGCCTTGCCTTCCGGAGAACTTAATGCCCCGATAGACCTCATATTAAGCGGTTTGTTTAAGAAATGGTCCAGCGTAGCATCTTCGGAAGCCACAGCAATGTCCAGGATAAAATTCTTGTATTGGCATTGATTAAAGAAATACTCATACCACTTTTCCGACTTCACTTCAGCAAAGTAAAAAGGCTGAAAGCCCAACAGCGGTTTGTTTTTAGCAACAAATACATTTACATACGCTTTTCCAGAATTGAAATCTGTGCCAACCACGTAATACTTCGATCCATATACCTTGCTCAGGTGGGTTCCCAGAGTAGGATAACCGTATAGCTCTGTTTTTGCAAGATGACCATTGTGCGCCCAGACAATTAATTTTTTTTCCTTTGCCCGGTCTTTTAACCATGCTGCATTTTTTGCCATATAGCTATCCCTTACAGGTCTTTTCTCATGATAATTTATCAGTTGATCCAACATTTCAACATATTGTCGGTTGATGTCGGATAACTGTGCACCTTTAAGTTTCAACAGCATCCGTTTAATACCATTTATTTCCTGCTTAGTTAACCTGGAATTAAATGGTTTTGCAAGATACAGGTCCATCAATTCTTTATCCGTTTTATCAAGATTTGGGATTACCGTTAATAACTTATTAAATATGTTAGTATAATTTCTAACTTCCAAACCGTAAATATGGACTTTTTCATCATCAGCTTTGTTCCGGTTATATTGCCTCAGCCATTCTATCATTGAAGCGTTACTCCTCATTATCGCTGTGCCTGCCACATATATAATGCTATCTGCCTTGCCATTTATGTAATTGTCCATGTGTTCTATCGCTATGAAATCGCTCTCAAAAGCAATGGCCTTGTAGCCAAGATTGGTGACTAAAAATCTGACCAGACGATCCTTGTAATTGAAAACTTCTGCAGTACCATGTGTTACCTCACCCAATGCAACCAGTTCCTTGTCATTCAAAGTTTCCATTAAAAAATCAATGTCAGCAAAACTGTTATCACCTTTAATGATTTCAATTGGCTTTATTACTTTGTTAAGACTGGTTACAATTGACAGGGAATTTTGCTGAGCAAAGATGGATACAGGAGCCAGCACAAATAAAACAAATGACAACAAGAGGTTATTTTTGAACATATCAAACGGAATAGGTTACCACTGAAGGTAGTATTTGCCAATGAAAGAGGCTGAGAGTTTAACATAAATTAACACCCTGTTGAAGATAGCAATGGTTATGCATTCTTCTCCTACTCACTAGCCAAAGCCAATAACTGCTTTTTGATCTGATCGGTCTGGCTCCATTTAAAATTCTCGTCAACCACCTCACCACGCTTATTGACAAGCGCATAATGGGGTATACCGGATACCTGGAACTGCTTCGCCAGCAGATTATATTGATCCTCAGTTACCCGGTAATGCTCCCCTTTAATCCCCGGCATCACGGTTTGGTAGCTTTTTTCAGGCGAAGAGGGATTGGTGATGTACAAAAACACGATATCCTTGTTCTTTGCGAGCTCTTCCTTCAACGGGGCCATTTCCTGGATGCTGACCAGACAGGGGCCGCACCAGGTCGCCCAAAAATCAATAAAAACCGCTTTGCCCTTATACTTGTCCATGAGCTTTGCAAAAAAGCCATCGGCTGGTGTGTTTGCCGGAAGTTGATTGGCGGTATAACCTGTCTGGGTTTTCGCACTCCTGATGCTCTCTTTGATCTTTCTGTTGAGCAGCTCTATATCAATCAGCAGAAATTTATTTTTAATTTTAGATTTTACCCCGGCCAATTCAGTTGCAGATAAGGTGTCTTTTAGATCGTTCATGCGCTGGGCTACGGATTGGAGGTACATCAACTCCAGTCCAAGCGAGATATCATCATTTAAAAGCTGTTTTAAAACAATAGGTCTGGCTTTTTCTAAGGCACCCGGCTCCGTTGCGTTGCGCCAGGATGCGCTTTCGTAGTAGGCCAAAGTGGCGGTATCATTTTTATCTAATGTGTTCTGGGCTTTCAGTTTCTTGATCTCGGCAGAATAATCTTTGCGTCCGGCTTTGTCCATAATCGGATCGATAATCATCAGCATGTTCATAAAAATAAAGTAATTCCAGGAGGTCATTGCCGCCCGGTCATATACCATGCCTTTCAAAAAATCGTAATAGCTGATGTCCAGCCTTACCGGGGCCAGGGCAGGCTTTTTGCTGTTAAATGGTAGCTTATTTTTCGTACGGTAAGCAATATCCAGCATATGATTGTATTGGATCAGTTCGTAGCCGGTCCAGTATTCTACATTTTTCCGGGCCAGGTCATAGCTGAGCTTGTCCATCCCCGATTTTTTTGCCACACTGTCTATCTTGCTGATTTTCAAGTCTCTGTTTTTTAAGACATAGGCCTTGTATTGCTCCGGGTTTAACTGGTATATATCGGCGTACTTGGCGTCCAAATTGTTATATTTCAGAATCGGCCTCACTTTATTGATGTCATTATTGATCAGGGCCAATTTGCTGTCACCTTTAAACACAGAGAATACCTTCGGGATATCGGCAATATTAAAATCCTGAACGAGTTTTTTGCCGGGTTCAAAATAGATGTAATCATAAAAAAACGGGAAGGTCACCATACATTCCTGGCCACGCAGGAGCGGGAAAGAAGTAGAAAATGTTCCGTCAGATTGAATGTCGATCAGATACATTTCTGACAGTCCGGTTACGACGTTGTTGATGTGTAACCCTGCAATTTTGAAGCCCATACTGGTCGAATAGCCTTTAATGGTGCCGGTATAGGTGGTTTTTTTGGTTTGCGCACTGGCTGTGTACAGGGACAGCAGCAGGCAAATGAGCGTTAATATTCTTTTCATATTTAATACGGTAAGCACAGTTATACTGATGGCACTGAATGACTTTCATTGTATTTCTCGCCTGCAATTGTGTCTCACTATGCAGTAAAAATAGAAATTAATGCGAGTGTTAGTTATTAAATTCCAATATGTACCTCGAATCGTTAACGGTCTTATCAATAGGCACACTTTCATTGCAGAAATAGTATTGATAGATTTCACCCCTAATTTAAAATTCAAGTTTAACGAAAAGAGTCACTTCGTCTTTTACCTTTTTAATATTCTCCCAATTTCCCCAAAATACCATCTTATTCTCGCTGATTTATTAGCTTTGACGTCAAAATAGAAATTAGCAACACAATGAAACATTGGTTAGTCAAATCAGAACCTTTTAAATACAGCTGGGATAAATTCAATAAAGACGGAAGAACGTTTTGGGACGGTGAAGGCTGTTTATAGACCGATTTTCGTTTTAGTCTAGTTAATTTAAACTTCTCATCTTACCCCCTAAATTCACTCAATTATCTCGTTTTGCCGGCTGTTTGTCGGCTGTTTTGTCGGCTGTTTTCACTTGTTTCTTATTGTTATTTCTGTGTTTAAAATACGATCAAAGGCAGTCCTTCTAAGTGACTGTGTTCGTAATTCTGTTAATTAATGCAAATATAATATTCTTGAACTGTTACATGATCCCACTATCAGAGAAACTATAATAGCTGTCTCCAGTCATAATAATATGGTCAAGGATCAGCAGATCCAACAGCTTTGCACCCTCTTTCAATTTGGATGTGATGGCAATATCGTGGTGACTGGGTAATGTTTCCTGACTTGGATGGTTATGACAAAGTATGATCCCATTGGCACCAGACTTCAATGCAACTGCGAAGATCACTCTCGGATCAACGTATGTAGCTGAGATTCCTCCAACCGATATATCCACTATACCAAGAACCCTGCTCTTTCTGTTCAATAGCAATATCTTGAATTCTTCTATCAGATCAATCCTCCCCATTGACCAATGCGCTAAGAATATATCATATGCTTCCTTAGATGATGTGACCTGTGGTCGCTCTGATGGTTTGTAATTTGGCTTGTAGGTAAGCTCCACCTCAGCCACGTTGTAGTAGTTTTGTAGTTCCATAATGATTATTAATTATAGAACCCGACCAAGCTTTCAACTCAATCTAAATGCAAGTAGCAACGGAATATATGGGGTGTGTAGTGGATAGTGCGTTTATGCCGGAATTTCTTGCAATGTGTTGAGGTGAGAAGCTTAACTTTGTGTGATAATTAATTACTTTACCCTTCTTCTCTTATAAATATATCTATTAGTAAACTCACTGCGATTCGATCTATGTCGTCGTTCTTCCTCTGAGGCTTGCCTCTCGTGATATTCCTTTTTCATTTCTAATAATTTAGTCATAAACGAATCCATTCTTAAACTCCATTCACCCTTAAGGGTGCTTTTAATGAACGCTTGATAGGGTATCTCGGCAATAATTGCGCTGTCCCCAATTCTTACTGGGAATAAGCAATATAACTTTCTGCCTTTGTGATTGACGTTTGCTATTGATTCTAGTTGTTGAAAGTCGAAGACAATAGGAACGGCGCTTTCAAGCCATGAACTTGGAAAACAATCTTCTGGGTAATGTACTTTAAATAAACCCTTTTGTAAACCGTAAAAGGCAGGTGCTTCCCTTACAAAACGTTTATAGTCATTCTTAAGTCGAGAGCCATTAACGACCCAAACCATATTGCCATAGAACTTCTCTCGGGATATTCTTTCCTTATAATGTATGGGCGAATGTTGAAATTCGATTACTAATCCGTGCTCGGTTTTAACATCAGCAAAATGGCGTTCACCAGTTTCTTCGTCAAGTAATGATATCTCCTGCCAATCTTCCGGATAATTATTCTTCCATGAGCGATGCCACTCAGTTTCGTTCTCCCACCATTTGTCGCACATCTTTTCTCTTTGATGTGCCCAATGATGAACTCTTACTGTCCCACATTTTGCAGTTACAGTTTGACAGCACGCAGGACAGGTTCCTTTTAATCCAGATTGAGCTTCAACTCGGTTATTTTTGATTATTGCAAAGCGCATTTGTCTTAAAGATTGGAGGTAGCGTTTATCACTTTAAACTGGTTAGTGTCTAGATAATCTCTTTGCTTCAATAACTTTTTAATTCTAGCTCAAACAAATCCCAGTAACGGACGAGGGAAAAACCATCATCTAGATTGGTTGCTATAACTTTCAGAGTAAATACTTGAAACAGATCCTCTAACATTACTTCAGGAGTCGACGATGGTATTAATGTATAACACCCATCAAATTTTGTCAATGCATTTCCAGTTAGTAATTGCTTAGGTTCTTTAAACGGAAGAATTGTGATGATTAGTTTGTCGTAGTCTAAGAGATTTGGTAATCTTTTAGCCTGATCATATGATGATATCTGCATAATAATGTTGTTGTTAATGTTCAACAGGTGTTTTTCTTGCCAGCTTTACAGGCTAAATTTAAAGTCCCCAATCATTGATTAATGTTTTTACTGAATCTTGTTTGATTTTACCATTAAGCATTTGTCCATTAGCCGATATATAAATAACATGCTTACCGCTATTATCAGCTGTGATATAGAGTCCGAAATCTAGACGAAGACGCTTTGATATAATGGGGAACATAATATCTGGAGGAGTACTCTTGTCCTTCTTCTCATAATGTACATTAAAGTACTTTATCCATGATAATATCGCAACAAACTCATCATCAGTAAATTCGTATGAGGTCTCGTCATATATTATTAAGTCATCAGGAAGCCTATCTTGGATTATCTTTAAACAACTTGCTTTATTCATAATATTGTGTGAGTTGACTATCCCTCTGTTAAATCTTCTTTCGTTTCCGGTTGCTGTTTTACAGCCGGCTGACTAGCCCCTTTTGTAACAATCTTAATAAATGTTTCTTTCAATTCCGGAATAGTATCTATTGCTGATTTGAAGCTTGGCGAACTTATAAACTCATGCCATGGGCTCCCATGTGGATCAGATTCCACCAATCTTAATGGAGCTTCTTCTAATCGAGATAATGTTGAGCTAAATAATCTTGCTTCAAATGCTTCATCAATCCTTGCTGCTTCTCTCCGGTATCCTTCGTAAGCCTTAGCTACTGAAGCTTTGAAAGCGTAATCTTCAGACAATCTAAATCTTTGGTTGATTTGCTTGGTAGCGAGCCATGCAAACCAAATTGGAGCACTGATGCTAAGTAAAGATAATACCAAATGTATCCAGATACCTCCCCATTGCGGTTTTGGAGATTTAATGAGTTCCGAAAGTAGCTCAACTCGGTGAGCTCCAATCCAAGCACCTAACGCTAATGCAACTAATAATCCGCCAACCCATACCCACATCGAGGATGATAACCTAGTAGCTCTTTGGTCAAAAGCTCCAGCAAGTCCCTTACTAGTTGTGACTCGGTAAGCTTCATCGCATTGCTTAACGATAGCTTCCGCTTCTGTGTACTTTACTTCAATCTTTTTAGCTGTAGTTTCTATCTCCTTAAAATACGTGTCTATTTTGCCGTATAATTCAGCAGAATTAGAAGAAAATTGATTTACTTGAGCCCTAGCTTCTTTCAAGCTTTCTAAATCAGTAGGCAGAGATTCTGCGGTCTCGGTGGCATCTTTAATTAACTTGATTTGCTCTTCAATTAGTTCTTTGTCGGGAACTAAATTATTAAGTTCGATTTGCAGTCCACGTAGTCTTCGTGCTAGTTGCGAAGGCATAGCCTTATTATCACCAAGCAGTTCCCAACTAAACAATGGCTCTATCATCAAAGAAACCCATTCAATCATGGCGATGTAAACCTGCACACCATTCACGGCGTTGCTACTGTTCATTATTTGGGGTAGACTATCTCTTTTATAAATTATGAGCCGATCCGGTATATCCTCAAGTTTTGTATTTAACGCATCGTCGACAACATCAATATTGGAAGCCCTAAGCTTATCAGCTATTACTAATGCCATATTCGCCAGGTCATGGCGATTTAGTGCAGGCGTATTCCACCCGTAATTTTCAGTGAGGGTAGTATCGATACTATTAACACCGATGATAAGTTGACTTAAGTCTTCTAAAGATTCGATTATCTGTTGTATTGTTGAATGCATAACGTTAATTGATGAGATTTAGATAAACTAATATACATCAAATAGCTTATTCCTCATAAATCTAAGGGTGGGTAAAGGAAGTCAGGCTGATACGCTAGCTGAATGATAATATAAAACGTCTGTTGAATACTATTCACAAGCGTCGGGCATATTGACTTCTTAGATTTATAAATTGCCACCTCGCTTACGCATACGAGCATTATAACCAAAGTTACTCATTACCGAAACACTGGCGTGACAAGATTGATCATGAGGGCAGGTTCTTACCAGTGGGGGAAGTTCAGCCAGTATCTCATCGAGATTATATATCTCTTTCTCATCGTACCGTTTACATAAAGAGCAACATGACTCCCTCGTTAGAACGATTGCATAGAATTTCTCTGCTCCTTCAGTATTTTTCACACCATCTAATCTCGATAAGATCATATGCTTAAATTGTTTTTCGTAATAGTTACGCTTCATCTGCGGATCTAGGCAAGCATGAGCCAGTGTTGAATATATCCAACGTATCGCCATATTCTTTGTTGGATTATTAGACACCACTGGGAGTAGAAAGTACTCATAAAAGTTATAAGGTATCCATTCCTTACGCTTTGCGATCAATTCTTCTATCTCTTTTACGTTTACGGTGTGAGTGACGTCTTCTCGATAGAAGAAGCCATCGCTTGGCTTTGCATCACCTATTCCGAGAATGTCGCTTATGTTACTTATAACACTTTTGGTCGTCTTTTTATCCATTTTTTAGAAAGCCATAATTGACAAATGTAAAGGCATCAGATCATTTGCCGTATACATCGACTGACTGTGTGCCATCTGTAAAGGTTTGGATGATCTTTAGCTTGCCTCTTTCTTCTTTAAAGGTAATCTTTTCGTCAGCATCAGAGTTTCTCCATCTGCCATCTCTAACTGCCCATAGCACTTGATGCCCTTTAAACATAACCTTATAGATGTAGTACACATCACCCCTTACATAAGTAGCATAATAAATGTCGTCGGCACGTTTTACTTGGATCGTCTTTGGATCATGCCCCATTACTGAAGCTATTGCATATCTTGCAACCTCTTCGCCGGTAAACAACTTAAGCTTTACGTTCTCAAATTTCTCTTGTAGAGCAACGGTATCAGCTGTCACAACCGACTGCACATGGATGTCGTTACAGGAACAGTTAAACAATACGGAGAATAGAATAATGTAACGGACACTATCTTTCATAATTCAACAGGGAGTTTGCAAATCAATATACATTAATTTGCTCGTTTGTCATAAATCTCAAAGCCGAGTAAATGAAGGCTAGCTGAATTCAAAGATTGAAATTTAGGACAGTAATTTTGTAGTATATAACCCCTTCAAATTTAGTGTCCTAAAAATATTAAAATGGAAGATCATCATCTTCGGTATATACCGCCTTCTCAAAGTTACTAGCTTTAACCTCTGCCAAGTTGAAGCTCTTACTGAGTTCATTAAATTCCTTGAGAATTTCAACGGACTTCAAATTCATATTTTCTGTAATTCGTTGGTGCATAACCTCCATACGTTCTTTCGGAAATGCTTTTATCTGTCTTATAGCTGAAATCCTTTTTAACGCCTCGTCACGGTTGTTGGATAATAAGAACAACTCTGATAATTTTAATATCAGTGTGTTTCTTGTCTTAGGATTCGAACTCAATATTTCAAATATCGCAGTAGCAACTTGACCGACAGTTTTTCCTTCTGCTTGGAATCCTTGATATTTCCCGATAAATCCATAGGGGTCCATCCCTTTTCTTATAGGTATTACAAGGATATTTCTTCCCACCGCGACGCCAATTTCCTGATCAGTCCATTTACTGAGGTTGAAATCAGGCATTAAAACAGCACATAATGCATCCATTGTGAATAATCCGCTTTCGATTTCACTCTGCCACTCCTTAGTAGGTTCAATATCCTCGTGGGCGACAAAAGAACTTATCCCAAATGTTTCAAGCGTATTTTTAAGAGAACCTGTCGTTTTTTTGAAGGACGCTAAATGACTTAAGAAAAGTTTAAAATAACCCGGCTTCCAGAAGGTAGGCTCATTGAATTTTTCTTTCACTTCTTCATGAGGCTTTCCAAAATCATGTTTTAATTCCAACTCATCTGCAATCTTTAGAATTACTTCCTCTGAGACTGATGACAGGACTTCCTTTACGTACACATACTTACTGTTATAGCTCGGTTGGTGATTCGTGTCTATTCCAAACCCTTTAAAGTAACCCATGATATCACTAAAAGTCATTCGTCTTTGCAATTCCTTCCCGATATCATCAATTATGGCGATTTTCTCAATTCCTTTCATTCAGAGTCAATTAAATAGATAATTATTTTATGCTAGTCGTTGGTTATCTGCAATGCTCACCATCAACTATAAATTATTATTGACATTATCCAATACTCTTACGTTTCAATCATTCTGCTCAAAGAAGCGAGTGATTGCCCATTATTACAGTATAGAAATCAATGCAAATGCTTTGCGCCGTCATAAACTATTTGTCGATTTGAGTACGAGAAATCTAACACTTACAAACTGTCAACAAAAACTCCAATTTTAAGGTTAAAGTCGCTAGCGTCGGTTGGCGAATAAAGATTTACTCCATATTCGTTATTCATCTGGAACGTCTTCTCTTCCAGCTTAATATTAATGTTCCTTACGACATATTGAACACCATTATACTCTATATTTTGACCTATCTCAACGAATTGGGAGTTGTCATAAGTTTGCCTATCGATATTCAATAAATCAAAAGACTCTCTGTTATAAAAATATGCTATAGTAGCTCCTTGAGTGTGCCGAAGCAGGATTCTAGTTTGAAGTATTTCCATTTTAATAAGTTTAAAGTATGATATTCGTCCGTTATCCCTTCTCAGTATTAGCTTTTAACGATAAACTATAATCTAGTAGGATTTTCGTTTTTGATACTAACTTTAGATCTTGTTTATCTTCCATGTTGAAGTCGGCATTACATATAACTTCAATGCATTTTTGAAATGCTGGAATACACTTAGAATCATCTAATAATATATTATAAAGAGCATTACAGTATTGTTCCATTTTTTTTGAGCTATTTAATGGTGGCATCTCACCTTGTTCGAATAAGACACGGAATAACATTATCAGATGGAACTTGACTTTCTTATAGGCTTTGTCGATCGTATTCCTTCTAAAATGACCTTCTAACTTATAATAGGCAAAAGCGCTTAAATAATACGGGGAATAAGCGTGATCGGCATTGAACATCGGCATTCTTTTTTCGTTGAGTCTCCTTACAATCAATCCAAAGAAACTCGTTACATTATGAGGCTCATTTAGAAACATGGACGCGAACGATTTAATCTGGAATGGAAGAGTTATAATCTTCGTCTTTAAGATAGAGTTATCAGAATTAAACTGTTTGGCCCGTCTTTCGTAATAAATCTTATCTTCTCCAGTGTAGGAATTATAATATTCTTCCAATGCTCTTTGGAATGCTGTAAGTGCGGCGAGTTGCTCTTTTTTAATTGGAGTCTGATTATTTGTTGCAAGAGTAATTCTAGTTTTTACCTCGTCATCAGTAGTCGCAATTAATTTAATGGGTACATGGACCTTTTGAACGTTGACTCCATCCTTATTGTTATAAAGGACATTACTCGTTTGACAGCCATTAACAATTTGATAATCAAATATTGTAAATTGATCGCCTGTCGGGGAAATAGAACTTGCCACGATCGTCACTCCATTATTCATAACACTAAATATTTCTGAATCGTCATTATTAATTGTGGTTGCGATTCCCCCATTTACGTCATTATTATCACCTTGAAAATCTCTTACGTTATCTTCAAATACATTTAGCAGGTTTCCTTCATCATCAGACACAATCTTTGAAAATTCACTAAAGGGCAAAAATCCAATATAGGCCTGCGATATTCCATTTATTTTTGGCAGTGTGATACGATTATTAAAGGTAATCGTGGTGCTAATAGCCTCCTTAGTTTTTCTATATGACACTGCTAATTCACGTGCGCCAAACGGTGTGAATGTGACATGTTCAAAGAGGTTGCTCTGTTCAATAGATAAAATTTCATTATCAATTATGCCTCTGAGATTAGCGTCATTTAACCATTTACCAGTTGTTACATAAAATAGCTTAAGGCTTGGATTGTTCTTAAATTTCGATCCATTTAAATAAATGTGATTTGAAATCTCGGCAAATTTCTTGATATCATCATTCCGTAACAATCTGGGCGTTTCACTGAAGAAGTCTTTTACTCCAAATAGAAATATCCCTAAGTCTCCACCATCAAAGTTCGAGGATGTTTTACTTTGGATAAATATATACGTGACATCAAGAAAATTATTTCTGGTTAATAAGTCGTTAACCTCATCCACACTCTCAACGAGCTGACCATTAACGATTATGGCGATTCCATCAATTCCAGTATCATTTCCATCGCCAACAGTTACGACATCGATCTCGAACGTTTTATTGTATTCATTTGAAATTATAGAATAATTTGTAAGGCGTTCAAAATCTTTTGCTTCACCTTCGGAACGCAGTTCCAGATTAGAAATCAGTTCATTTATTAAACTCTGAGTAATTCTATCCATGAGAGATGTTAATGTTTATAATTAAAGTTAGAAAATTAATTTAATTATCAATCAAAATTCATTGGTTCCATTTTAATAAATTCCTGACAGTAATAAAAGCTTTGCAGGCGAAAGCTATCGTTCTCCATAGCGAACCTAACCTCGCGAATTGAGGGTCAAATGGGAGAAGGGGGAACACGTAGTGTGGCTTCGACCTATGTTCTTTCACAAGCGAAGCGCAGTTTGACCCGACGCGTAGGTGAGCATATAAACAAGCTAGCTGTAACAGTTAAAATCAATTGAACGTAGTGATTGCAGATTTTGACTGTTGGAGAAGCTAGCACGTAACGATGACTTTTCGGAAAGCATTCAGCATGACAGATATATCAGGCGAAGTGAATCCAGGATAGACCTATCCTAGATGAATGAAGCATATCTGGCATTCTTAATGCACCGATTAGGAATCGTGAAGTACCTTTCTTCCTATGGCTTGCTTTGTTCAGAATCCGCAGGCCTGATGAAAGAGCGAACTGCCCGCAGTTTCGGTAAAAGGAAGCACATAAGTTTGTTCAACCACTGATCTAATGACCATTCCAACCCTTTCACGGCTTAAGCCCCTATCTGTGGAGAGGGTTGGCAATGGGAGTGCATTCATTATAGTTTTAATCCAGTCCAGTAGTCTGGCTTCTTCTCTCCATAAGGACTGTATCTCGCCAAATATTATCCATCTTACCAATCTTCTCCCTATAGCCAACCTTTCTAAAGCCGAATCTCTCATGCAATGTAATACTAGGTTCATTCTCCGGGAATATTCCTGATTGTAGTGTCCAGATATCCTTTAATTCACTTTCATTGACAAGTCTTTCTAGGAGCGCATGGCCTATTCCTTTTCCACGATAATCTTTATGTACATAAACGCTTACTTCCATAACACCTGCATAAACACACCTTGAAGATACTGGACTTAGAGTGGCCCATCCTGTGATAACTTCATCAACGTGGCTAACAAACCTTAGATTCTCAGGATGGCTTTTAGACCACTCTTCCCATTCTGGTGCTTCAGTTTGGAAGGTGGCGTTCTTCGTTGCGATACCTTGTAAGTAGATATCCTTTACAGCTTCCCAATGAAAGGGCAACATAATGTCAATAGTTATTGTATTTCTAAACATAACGCTAATTTGTCTTGAAATTAAGAAAAAAGAGCCACACTTCTGTAGCTCTCGTTTTCCTATTGTATCACTTAATGCCTGAAATACACCTGTCCCATACGATTGAGAAGTGATTCTGTATGTCTGTTCGTATTTAGCATTTCCATTTCACCACTTGCTGACAGTAAGATTCTTCTGTAAAGATTACTGTCAGAATCATAGATCAGCAAAGCATTCGATCTCGTTCCACTATCTGTTTTATCACCACGTCTGCCAGTAACTTTTGATTTCATCAAACTTGCCATCATTTCATCAGTCACATAATTACGCTTCAAGAATGAAAACAGATTCGACTTCCTTGTGGCGTTACTCATATTATGGAACAGGTCTTCCGGCTTTATTTCTCCGGTTGTTTCATATCCCCATACTGCTTTAGCTGGTGGCTGTTCCTCATAAGGCTGAACAGTGTAGAATCTCCAGTCTTCCGGTTGCTTGTAATGATATTTAGCCCCAGTTGGATCAATGTAGAATCCATAATGCTCATGTACCCATGCTAAGCTATAATACTCGCTTTGGTAAACATAGGGTAGATTCTCTGTAGTGAATGTATTAATTTGCGTCATATCGGTTTAATTTGGTTGACTGGTGCCAAGTAGAATACAGCTTGCTTTTAGTAAAAGAAGGGATAAGCCTTTGTTTATTTATTGAACCCATAGAACTTGCCCCATTTCTTCAATATTGATTCACCTTTGAAATACATGGCGTGTTCTGTACAGAAATGATATTGACTGTTAACCATCTCATTCCAATACTTCGTTGCAATAAACTCTGCCATTGCTGATGTATCCGATCCTGCAAAGATAAAGTAGGTCGTAGTTTGAATGGCCACACCGAAATCAGCTTGACTTGGATCGGTTCTCTTTTGAATTGACTGGTTAAATAAATGCTCGATTCGTTTAGATTCTTGAACTTTCGCCTCTATGGTGTTGAACTTTAACTGGCCGTGGTTATAAATGAAATCCGCTTTGAATTTCAGATACATTTGCTCAAATGTGTTCACTATTGTTTCAGCGAAGTTTCTTAAAGATATATTCGGTCGTCCGTTCCACATCCGTCACAATACCCATTATAGCATTCAGAACCCCCATTATCAAAGTCTTTTGCCCCATCCACATGACATGGTTGTGCGTAGTCTGGTAACGCTGACAAATCCGGCAGAATTCCACAATCTCATCCTCTGCTATCCCTGCATAAAATGAGCCATATTGATCAAGTTTACCCTCATTCTCATTCAAACTGTTAGTCAATTGAACGATCGAATTATAGACCTTCTTTGCAGAATCATCCAGTTCCTGCTGTTTGCTGTCGCCTAATAGTCCCATGATAAATTACTTACAGCTAAACTTATTACTGAGAATATATCCTTGCCCCCCAGTTGCCGTTACTGAAATCTTACTAAGGTTACCATCCGCATCCTTTTCGTAGCTATAGGATTCTGCGTAACCACCATCATAGATTGCCTTACTAACAAGATTCTTTGATGGCTTACCAAAGTAGTTTTTTAACACTCCATTGATTGAATTAGGCAGATCATCATCGGTATCAGTAAAGAAATTAGATGTTGCAGGCTCGCTGTTATACGATACTGTAACCTTCTCAGTACCAAAGTCAACTAAGGTCAGGTTTCCATTAGTATATGTATACTTCGTTTTACTGGTGTTTACTCCGACAACCTCAGCTTCTTCAATTAAGTAACCATCGTTATTGTAGGTATAATTGAACTTGCTGGCATTGTCATTATAGCTTTCACTGGTAATCCGGCCATTTGCATCCAATTTGTAAGTAGTGACCACATTGCCCGATGCTGTAAGAATGATTTGCGTATCAGAATAAACATAGCTATCAATCGATCCGTCACTGTAGGTTATCTGTTTAACCCTAGACTTATCGTCATAAGTGAATGTTGCTTTTTCAGAATCACCACCTGTTGAGGTGAATGTACTTTCTGTTAATTGACAGGTCTTTTGCTGTTCTTCCGTTTCAGTGCCTTTGTCTTTCTTACATGAGGCGACCATCAGCAGACATACTGCCGAGAGTGTTAATAATGATTTGTTCATCTGATTTAATTTGTATCGGTAGTTCCTTCCCGATGATTATAAATACGAAAGCGTGGAACTGTAACCTATCCGCGCTTGAGGCCCTAGTAAAGCCCACACAACAGACAGGAACAGTCCACGCTCTCGCATGGACGTTCACTTATCTGTTCTCGTTGTGTTGGAAGTTTACTAGGTTTCAAGCACAAGAACAAAAGCTAACGCTTATATCTTAATTAAATAGTTTCTCTGTAATAGTAATACTCGCTGAATTGACCTCCGCTTCTAATTATGAGAGCAAAGGTAATAAAGAATCAAGCAACAACCATAATATCCGGTTACAACCTGTGACTAATTTATTCTTTAGTAAAAGTGAGCACACTGTTGCCCATCCTTTACTAAAAATCAACTAAAGAGGCTCAATCAAGAGCCCCTTCATTTAATTGACAATAGCCTTTTCTTCGGTAAAGATTGAAACTGTGTCGGTTTCACCTTCAACCACCCTGCGATAAAAGAAGTTCTGGATATTACTCAAGCTGTAATTAACCCTAAGCGCATATTCAATGCCCGGTGTTCCGTCATTCGAATGTGTGGCAATAAATGCCGATCTCAGTAAAGAATTGGTAAGTCCATTGCCTAATCTGTTGAGACTTTCCTCATCTATGTCGATAAACACATAATATCTCCCATCCTTATTGGCTGATAAGGTGATGTTCCAAAAGTGACAGATGTATTCGCTGACCATGTTGGTATTCTGTTCTTCTTTGGTGTGATCCACCATTAACCAAGTACGATATTTAGGCACGTCAAACTTTCTCAGCAGTTCTGTAGCTGATTTGGTAATGGCATCAAATGCCTTTTGAACTTCCTGATTGTTTAATTGGAGTTCGCTGGTAATTATTACGAACTGGGTTTTAGCACCTGGTGCCTGTCTTGTTTTTGTTGCTGTTTTCATGTTGAAATTGTTTTAAAGTGTGAATGGATATAAAATGAGAAAGCCCGACTTTCAAGGGTCAGGCTGTTGATTTTTGGGTAAGTAGGTAATTATATTGTTGAGTTGAAATTGCTCAGGAGAGGGCTTTGGAATTGAGCAGATGGATATCCTTGTCGAAAATGGTTATGCAAGTTGCTTTGGTATAAGGAAGATTCAACTTTGCCCTTCTTTTACCAAAACCACTGGGATTCACTCTCGTTCCTCCCGTTCTTTACAGAAACTGTTGTTCCTAAATAAATCATTTTAAACTAACGCTATGTGGGGGGGCTTGAGATGATACAGGCTCAGTGCGTCCGGAGGACAGTAAAGTTGATTTTAAAGCTGTAATTGAAAATATATAAAAATAATTTTTAGGCACCACTCTAAAGTTCATCTGTAGATCCCCTTCCTCTGGAACCCCGAATTTTAGCTTACCCTCTATAAAAGGTGCTTTCAAATGATCTAGAGGTAAAGGAAGGTTTATTTAATTATGATGTAGTAACCGTTTAATGTGCCTGTGCGCCATGTATCCACTTCCGTAAACTTGGACATGAAGACTTTGGCTTTGGCTGTTTTAGTCATCCCCGTCTTAGCATTACGGATTCTATGTATTTGATAATGAAATCTCAAGAAATCATTAATGTGTTTGATTAACTGCTCACTGGTACCAAAGCATTGAAAGTATTCGTCCTTGACCAACTCTATGTTTTTTAGGTTTTGAGACTCGATCACAGCTTCTTTAATAAATTTAGGATAGTATCCTAACTCTTTCATTCTAGCGCCACCAATCTCTTGGTAGGCCTCCACGATATCTGCTGTTTCAATCGGGAGCGAGTTTAATTTGTCCATGCAATATTGTGAAAGGCCAGTGTATCCTAGTTCACAAGCTTCCATAAATTCGGCCACTGCTTTTATCCGGTTAGCACCTTTCCTCTTTTGAATATCAGATGGTAAGGTGGGTAAGTAGGCATCTTCTGGTGTAACTTTAAATCCGGCTTCTTCCCATGCTTTAACGACATAATGCTTGTGGTTGAATTGTTGATTGCAGAATTCAGCATTTACAAACTGATCGATTTTAAAACTATTAATTTGCGCAATATGCGTGTGTTTGTTGATGTCACTATATTCTTCAGCAAGCTTCTTGAACTTGTCATCGTGAGTAAGCCCGTCCTTTTTTAATTGAATTAAATGCTCATTATACCGAGATACAGTGTCTTCATAAGTTGACATTAACTCAATCGCGAGTTCGCTGAAAGGTTTGAACTCCAAAGTATATCGGCTATTCGTTATATGAATAATCTGATTTGAATACTGTCTATTTCTGCCTGCGGCTTGTACACACTTGTTAGATACACCAATTTTCAGGGTAGGATTGGTAATGTCTGAGACAATGATGATCGTCGCATCCCCATCATATAAATCCCAGCCTTCAAAGTATTTAGAGGTGTAGAAGTTAAACTTTGAATAGGATTTAAGTGTCGGGAAATCTTTAAGGTAATGCCTTAACTCATCTAGCTTCTCTTTGTTTTTCTTGTCTTCTTTACAAAAAATGCTGTAGTCCTCTATTGCGGTTCGCTTTACAGTGTTTGCAATCTCTGTTACTGAATTTAGAAAAATGTGTACTCGTCCTGGGTACGAATCAGGAAGAAGGAGATGTGAATGTAATACAGATTCAACAGCATTCGTATTGATCACCTTGACTCTGTTAACACGACCTCGAAACCTAATGTTATAAACATCAAAGTTCTTAAATCTTGAATCGGAAAATTGGTAGGGTGTTGCACTTATAAGTGTTTTATTATGAAAACTGAAGAAGTATTTAAAGCCTTTGATTATGTTCTTCCTGTAGCTGTCAGTAATAGGTGTGTGCGCTTCATCAAACAAAAGAAACCACTCTCTGTAAATCAATTCAGGCTCTATACCACATATTACAATCTTACGCAAACTTTCAGGGGTGCAGAATATTTTCTTGTTAGGGGCTGTGCTATTCATGAAGTCTCTTAATGCACCAAACTTGTATCCTTTAGATCTCCCCCTTACCACATAGTAATTATTTAAAAGCTTACTATCACGGTCGTAGCATTTATTATCAATAATAGCGTTAGTCGGAACAACGATGATTGAGTTTCTCTGTGCTTTGATCTCCAAGTATGTCCCGCCAATGCCGCACCGCCCCTTATTTATGATGGCATTAGCTGGTATTACAGTGAATACTTCGCTTAATCTATGCTTGATTTTAAGTCTGTAATTATATGTGGTTTGTAAATCTGTTTTGATGACGGATGTTAGGTATCTGCTGTGATTGAAGGTTTTCATATCTATACTAAAGCAAGGTTTTGTGCTTGCTTGGGGCAAAGATTGTCATAGACGATAGGGTGATTTGCAGAATGAAAATCTAATCTGACGATAGTTTTATCGCTCTGATTTAGAGCCAGATAGAATTGAGTCTGGATCATAAAAAAAGAGATAGGTAGTCTATCTCTTTTTAATGGATTTGTTGAATGACTATACTGGTAGATCGCTCAGATCAGAGAAGTCATCTTCATCATTATCTCCGCTGTTTTCATCTTCTTCTAAAGTCGCTAATTCATCGTCCAAATTCTGTTGCGTAATTAAATCTTCCATCTCAATTGTACATAACTCCGCTTCATGTAAAGCATCTGCTTGCTGTTGTAATATAAAGTCACCCTCAAACTCCATATCTTGCTGGATTAATTGTTCATAGTTGAATGGTTTAGTGGCACACCATTCAAGACTATATATCATCTTTATTGGATCTTTTGGATCGGGTTGTTCGATCTTATTAATGATTTCTATCATGTGAAGATACAGGCTTTGAATGTTGTCCTTTTTAAATTGCTCCTTTGGGCCTAACGAACTAATATTGTAGAGGGCTCTAAGTCGCAATTTTCTCGGCCTAAAATCGAACTTCGTCCAGTTCTGCCCTTTAAATATTACGTCAGCGACGGGGGTTGGCTTGCCATTGTGAATCTCATAATAGACGTTTAAAACTTGATAGGTACCTAATTGCGGTGCTTGTGCTTGCATATTGATATTACTTTAATTTCTCTAATGAAACGACCTTCGTCTCTTAGACAAATCTGAGAAATAGTTAAAAATGCTATTGCAGAACGAACCAGATACTTTTTGAAAGTTTTTATCGTATTGTGTCTCTGACGATTACTTAATCTTCAACTATTGAAGCAAGCATTGTATGTTGACCCCTGTTGTTGTTCAATACTGATCTGATGTAATCAGTAATTTCTTTATCGATATGATGGTCGAGATTTATCAGATTATGAAGTTTACAGGTATAATAGATAACTTTTGCCTGGTCATTTGATAAGGCCACCTGATCAGGATTGAGTGTTGTCCATTTGTTTAAGTAACTAAGCAGGGTTGTACATACTGTGTAAAGTAGCTGGGTTGCAAATGGTTTTGGTTTGACTCTTTTGGCAAGCTCTATCAATGTCGTTGTTGTTTCCAAACTCGGCTTATCAATAGTTATTAACTCTTCATTAAACTCCAATGAATACGCATGTTCGTTACCCTTAATGTATTCAAATTGATTTTGAATTATTGCAGATACTGCCGACTTAATTACGCTAGAGTTTACAATCTTGATAGGGAGCTCTGAATGGTTAGGAGCCTTACTCCGTGTATTTAGGTCTAATTTTAAGTTGCTGTAATCGCCTATGGCCTGAATCTCTAAAAGCTGTTTCAATACCTCTAATTCACCGATCACGAAATCATTAGATACGGCTTCATCATTAATATAGTTACCCTCAAATTTGAGGATATTCTGGGTTATATATATCAGGTGGCCTGTATGAAGGTAAATGCCTAAATCCCGTAGCTTTTTGAGGTAAGCTATAAAGACAGCTTCTCCGCCTTCCTTGGTTTCCGCAGGTACAATTATCTCATAATCAAATTCAACTTCTAAGGACTGCTTTTGCTTTAATCTAGTATCATATATAGCTTGTGCAGTTACATGGTAGTCTTTTAATACTTCGTATGATATGGTATGTGTTGCTGATAGCGTAACTATATTCATTGCTTACCTGTTGATCTTCTTTTACAAAAATAACAATATGTACAAATTAAAACGGAGCAATAACCAGCGCTCCGCTTCTAGATAGGTTTAAAACAAGGTGCTTTCAGAGGGCTTAATTATGTTTTTAAACAGTCTTTCTTTAACATACAGGGTTGTTACTTGTAAGTTAGCATGCCTATTCCTTTGTCTGATTTCCTCAAAACTGGCACCGTTCTCAATATCATAATAGTTTGAAGTATGCTTGATCGCATAAAGTTTAAGGTGAGAGGGTAGATCATGCTGTTTTTTAAAGTATCGCCAATTCTGGCCGAAGTATTCATCACACATCTGTTTCGTTCCGGGCTTATTACGACCTCCAAAGATGAACCACTCACCTGGGTGATCTTGAATTATATCCTTTAGTAATGAGATGGTTTCCGAGTCCAATTTAAATCTGGCATCATTTCCATTCTTTGTTTTACTATGTGGGATTGTCAGGACGTTGTTATTGAAATCCACATCCATGATCTGTAGTCTTATGATCTCCAATGGTCGGATGTTGTATTTGAACAATAGCTTCATAGCAACATAAAGTCCGAAATATCTCCTGTCGGAAGAAAGGAGTGAAGATACTAGCAACAATTCTTCCTTCTCAAATACTTTAAACCGACTCGAATCGAACTTGGTGTTCTTCTTTACCACTTTATCGCATGGGTTTTCCGGAACTATTTTTAAATCTTTGAGATAATTAAACATGGTGCCTAAGTCCACTAGGTATGTATTATAGGTTACTTTACCCCAGTTCCGTTCAAAGGCTTTGGTATCCAGGAACTCCTTTATATGGATACTGGTTATGCTGGACGCTTTAAAATGGCAAAGATTCGCCAATTCCAAATACGATTTGAAATGAGCCATCAGGATTTTATTGTTCTTCAATGCAGTCTTGCCGATGGATTCATTTTTAAAGGCTTCCTCTCGTTTACCAAGCCAGTAATCAATGCAATTTACAATGCCCGACTTAGAGTTCAGGGAGACTTCATTTTGTAGATTGGTAATTGGATTCCAGTTGTTACCTAGCATAGTTACTAAGTCTAAAACTAATCCCTTTGCTTCATCTTTTACCTTCTTGAGATTGCCGTTATTCTTGCCAACATACTTCCTGATTCTCTCTAATTTATTAGCTTTGACGTCGAAATAATAGAAATAGATAAAAGGCTTGTTCGATCCAGTGAAGGATTTGGGGATGTTGAGGTAGAACTCATAGTCTTTCCAAATGTGGATCAGTTGAGATTGTTTGGACTGTTTCATAAAGTTGCGTTTGTCGCCACTTTTGTCGCCAATTCGAAAATTGAACTGAAAAACCGCCTTTAAAGCACTTTAAACACATAAAACAATGAAACATTGGTTAGTCAAATCAGAACCTTTTAAATACAGCTGGGATAAATTCAACAAAGATGGCAGAACCTTCTGGGATGGCGTGCGCAATTACCAGGCACGCAACAACCTCAGAGAAATGAAAGAAGGGGATCTGGTTTTATTTTACCATAGCAATGAAGGCAAGAATGTAGTAGGCATAGCCAAAGTAGTCAGAGAATCCTATCAGGACCCCACCACAACAGACCCGAACTGGGTAGTCGTAGATCTTTCCCCGGTAGAAGGATTGAAAAATCCCGTATCCCTGGAGCAGATCAAAGCCGAAGAAAGTCTGAAAGACATCTCTCTTGTGAGGCAAGGACGCCTGTCAGTAATGCCCCTGAAAGCAGAAGAATTCGATAAGATCCTGGAAATGGGCAGCTAAGCCGCTGTCTCCGGCTTCTTCCTTTTCGAAGCTAGCAAACCGATACTCATCACCAGACTTGTTCCCAGCACCACTACAAACAGGAATGGTGTACCTATCTCATGCAGTTTAAGCTGCTCAGGAAGGTTAAAATACAACAGTATGCTGATCAGCCCCCGCGGAGCAATAAAGATCTCCTGACCGCTGTTTTCCTTTCTGAAGAGCTTCAGGTAAACAATCCTGATTGCAAAAATACTCGCCAGGATGATCATTCCGTTGGCCAGTACGATCTGGTCGTCCAGCTGATGAACATTGATCGTAAAACCAAATATCACAAAGAAGAAAGTCCTTAAAATAAAAGCACTTTCAGCCGAAAGCTGGTGCAGTTGCGTCAGGTCGGTAGACAGGTTTTTATAGACAAATACACTTCTGAACCAGAGATGCTGTATCGCGTCCGCATTGTTCAGGAACAAACCAAACGACAAGATCAGGATCAGAGAAGACAAATGATAAGACTGTCCGATGGCATACACCATGATCAGGATCGAAATGATCAGGAAAAACTTGATGTGGTGTGAGATCTTACCCATCACATACAGCAGCAGCACACAGGACACCACCGATACCAGCAGGATCAGGGCCGTACTCATCGCCAGGCCAGTAAAAGAACTCACCGAGATGTGCGGATTCTGCACCGCGAAATTAAACAGGATGATCCCGATGATGTCAGAAAAAGAAGACTCGTAAATAATGAACTCCTTACCCTTTTTACTCAGCGCGCCGGCAGTAGGAATCGCAATCGCCGAACTAATCACACTAAAGGGAATGGCATTCGTAAAGCAGGTATAAAAGTCTTTCTCCGTAATCTGGTAAATCACAAAAGTTATCACCGAAACCGTCAGCAGCAGGATCACAACAGCCGATAAAAAGGCCCCCCTGATCAGTTTATTCTTTCCGGGATCATATTTCAGCTCCAGAGAACCCTCAAATACGATGAGGATCAGCCCTACAGTACCCAAAGCGGGCAATATCTTCAGAAAATCAAAGGTTTCCAGTTTCAGGTTATCGACCAGCAGACGCAGCCCAATGCCCAAAAGCAGCAGCAGCAGCACCGCCGGCAATTTCGTTTTACTTGCAACAAGATCAAACAGGTAAGAGAAAATGACCAGCCCGCTTAATATGATCAGAGTCGTATACGTAGTCATGTTTCCCGGTTTTAATTAAAAAGCCTCTATAGCCTCAATCCTTGGTAAACAGCGCCTTCAGTTCCAGTGCGTCATTGGGCTGCATCTTTCCGCTCAGGATCAGCCTCAGCTGTCTTCTTCTCAGTGCCCCCTCAAACAGCTCTGTTTCCTCCTTGCTTTCCGGAAGCAGCTGCGGAACAGGAACCGTCTTGCCGCTTTGATCAAGCGCTACAAAAGTATAATAAGCCTCATTCGATTTTGACCTGCTGCCCGACGGGATATTCTCCGCCCAGACATCCAGTCTGACCTCTACAGAGGTATTGAATGCCCGCGTCACTTTGGCCTCAATGGTGATCACATCCCCGAGTTTGATCGGCTGCTGAAAAGACACATTATCTACAGAAGCAGTAACCACGATCTTATTGCAGTGCTTCTGAGCAGAAATCGCCGCAGCAATATCCATCCAGTGCAACAACCTGCCCCCCATTAAATTATTCAGGGTATTGGTATCGTTGGGCAATACCAGTTCATTCATAATGGTAAAGGATTGCTTAGGACTTTTTACTTTTGTAGTCATATGGATTACTTTTTAAGCGTATTGACATTGCTGTAACCGATCAGCTCTTCCCAGCGCGATCCCGGTTTTTTGTAATAGCTGAACACCTGGTAAGTATTTCCGGTTTCAAAAAATGATCCCTCAAATACCGTCTGGTCCGCCTTGCCTGTTTCCTTATTCAGCCAGACATATTTATAATCGTATAAACCCTGCTTCAGTTTTATATTGGTGTAAAATCGCTTTCTGGAAGCATCAAAAGTAAGCTTTGAAGCATCATTGAGGCGGTAATCATTGAAACGGCCCACCACATAAGCATCACCGCCGCCAGACGTGGGAGGCACCGCATTTAAGGTAAAAGCCACATTCACATAATCACTCTCCGTTCCGTCATCCCTGCCATCCTGGTTCCTGATGTAAAAATTCCCGTCCTCGTCTATTACATTGCTATACCTGTCTTTACTGGTATTGATGTCCTGAAACAGGATCACATTCACCGCAGTATCCCTGATGATGTCCTGAACATTTCCACCCTTATAGCGTAAACTTCTGGTGTCAAACTTCCTGAACTCATATCCTGCAGGAAAATCATTGCTGTTCAGTTCATTGTAAACCAGTGAACCCGGTTTAATAAACTGTGGTTTTGTATTGACAATGGCAGTCAGCGGATCAGCATTCTGCATCACAATGGCCTTCAGATCGGTGTATGGATTCTGAATGGGCATCTTGTGAAAAATGGTAAAGTTGACCTTCTGATTGCTAAAACGCAGGGGAACCTGCGAACTTGGTACCACATCAACGGCAATATTCACCAGATTCTCCAGCACATAGAACCGTTGCGAAATCACAGGTTTCTGCTGATTACCGTCTTCATAAACCTTCAACAGGTAATTACCTGATATCTTAGGCTTTACCTGCGAGTTAGGCAGAATCAGTTCGTAATGCGTATACTTCTGGAGCGTACCAAAAGAGTATTTATACTCCATGATGCGGTCTTCAGAAAGCCCCTCCAGGTAATCCAGCGAAGACAAACGGGACGACTTCCAGTCTGAAGTACAGTGTTCCACCGTATACCAGTAATTCTTGCTGCTGCCGTTCAGATCGTCAAATGAAAAGACAAGCTGCTCAGCAGATTTTAAAGCAATCACCGGAACAGACTGCTCCTTCTGTGCATTATAGCATTGTACAGTCCTGATGTTGGACTGATATATTTTGTTGTCGTACACAAATTGCTGGTTTTGAGCCACAGCAATTTGTGTACTGAGTAAAGCCATTTGTATTAATAGCAGCACCCTGATCATTTGCCCTCCAGTTCCATGATCTCAGAAGCCAGACCTTCCCAGCTGTTCTGGGCAGTATCCAGCTGCTGTTTGGCCGCCTTATATTTGGTATTGGCTTCAGCCAGTTTACCGGCATCAGCATAGATGCTTTCATCTGCCAGCAAGACTTCAATGGCTTTCAGGTTATCTTCAAAAGCAGTGATCTCCGATTCGATCTTTTTCAGCTGATCATTCAGCTTTTTCAGCTGCTGCTGCGCATTGGCCGGAGCCGAAGCAGAAACGATCTTCGGTTCCGCCTTTTTTACCTCTTTGTCCGGTCTCACCGGAATACTTGAAGGTTTGGAAGGAGGTCTTTTACTGTTCCATTCCTCATACTCCGCATACGTACCCGGGTATTCCTTGATGTCCTGGTCTTCAATGAACCAGATCTTATTGGCCACATTGTCCAGGAAATACCTGTCGTGGGATACGGCAATGAAAGTACCTTCGTACTGCTGCAGGGCCTGAATCAGGATATTTACAGACTGGATGTCCAGGTGATTGGTCGGCTCATCCAGGATCAGGAAGTTAGAATCCGTAGTCAGCGATTTCGCTAAGGCAACCCTCGATTTCTCTCCCCCGGAAAGTACACGGATCTTTTTGAACACATCGTCTCCTGTAAAAAGGAAACAGCCCAGTATCCCGCGCAGTTCCGTATCGGTATGTTTAGGCGCAAAAGCCTGTAATTCTTCCAGAATGGTATTCTCCAGGTGCAGTGATTCCAGCTGGTGCTGGGCAAAGAAGGTAGTGGTCACATTATGTCCCGTCTCACACTTACCGTCAAAATCTTCCGCACCCGCAATGATCCTCAGCAACGTAGACTTACCCTTACCATTGGCACCGATCAAAGCAATCTTATCGCCCTTTTCAATAAGTCCGTCCGCATTGGAAAGGATATCGATGTTCGGATAGCTCTTATAAGCCTCGTCCACCCTGATCACATGACGACCCGAAGGTTTCGAAAACTTAAACAGGAAGTTTACCGTAGGATTGTCGTCATCCACATCCTCCACACGCTCCATTTTATCCAGTGCCTTCATTCTCGACTGCGCCATCTTGGCTTTGGAAGCCTTGGCCCTGAACCTTTCGATCAAACGCTCTTCCTGTTTGATCTTGGCCTGCTGGTTTTTAAATTCTCCCTTTTGAATCTCCCCGCGCAGGGCTTTTTCTTCCAGGTAGAAAGTATAATTACCCGCATACGGCGTCAGTTTACCTTTGCGCGATTCCACGATCTTATTCACTACCTTATCCAGGAAATACCTGTCGTGAGAAACGATCACAATCGCACCTTCAAAACTGCCCAGATAAGTTTCCAGCCATTTGATGGACGGTAAGTCCATGTGGTTGGTCGGCTCATCCAGCAACAGGATATCAGGAGTCTGCAACAGGATCTTTGCCAGCATCACCCGCATCCTCCATCCTCCGGAGAAAGTGTTCAATGGTCTGTGCTGATCTTCAGTACTGAAACCAAGACCCGCAAGGATCTCATTGGCCCGGTACTCGATGCTGTAACCATCCAGAGCCTCAAATTCCTGCTGCTTATCGCTCAGTTTATTTAAAACCTCTTCTGAATAGTCCGTTTCGATCTTTTTTAACAGTTCTTCTATTTCATCGTGCAGCTGGTTCTGGCGCTCAAAAGCCTCCATCGCCACGTGCAAAATGCTATGGTGTGAATCGTAAGAAAGCAAATCCTGGTTCAGATAGCCTATTTTTACGTCCTTAGACATAGAAATATTGCCTGAAGTAGGAGCATACTCCCCAACAATTATTTTAAGTAATGTAGATTTTCCGGTTCCGTTAGCACCAATTAATCCAACCCTGTCGCCCGGCTTGATGTGCCAGTCTGCCTCGTCATATAAAGCCCTTGCGCCTATAAGGAATGTTAAGTCGTTTATTGAAATCATTTGGGCGCAAAAATACAAAGAAATGTACCTTTTTTTGCCGCCTATATTAAATTTTATGTCAAAAAAAAGCGGTTTTCTATTAATTTACATTAATCCCGCTTTGCGAAACCTAAAAACGTTCCTATCTTCGTTCCCATGTACCGTTTAATTAAGCCTATATTCTTCCAGTTTGACCCTGAAAAAGTGCATTATTTTGTCGTGAAAAGACTAAAATGGTTTCACGAGAACTTCCCGCTGGGCCGCACCATCCTGAGAAGCAGTTTTGATGTCAACATCAAAGGGCTTGAACGGGAGGTTTTTGGCATTAAGTTCAAAAACCCGGTAGGTCTGGCCGCAGGCTTTGACAAGAACGGAGAATACATAGAAGCACTGAGCGATCTCGGCTTCGGTTTCATAGAAGTAGGAACAGTTACCCCATTGCCCCAGCCGGGCAATGACAAACCCAGAATGTTCAGACTCGAAGCAGACAGCGCCATCATCAACCGCATGGGCTTCAACAACAAAGGTGTAGACACCCTGGCCGAAAGACTTCGTTTGCTGAAATCGAAGAATACCGGCATCGTCATCGGCGGTAACATCGGCAAGAACAAGAACACCCCTAATGAAGAAGCCACCAGCGATTACATCAAGTGCTTCGACAGGCTTTTTGATGTCGTAGATTATTTCGTGGTCAATGTCAGTTCACCCAATACACCCGGCTTAAGGGCTTTGCAGGAAAAAGGACCACTAATGGAATTGCTGAATACCCTGCAGCAGCGCAACAACATCAACGGCATATCCAGACCCATCCTGCTGAAGATCGCTCCCGATCTGACCAATGAACAGCTCGATGACATCGTTGAAATCGTACTGGAGACCAAAATAGCCGGAGTAATTGCCACCAATACCACCATCGACAGGAACGGATTATACACCGAAGAAACCATCAGGAATGAAGCCGGAGGCTTAAGCGGTAAACCCTTAACGATCCGTTCTACCGAGGTGATCAGGTACCTGTCCGTCAAATCAAACAAAGCATTCGAGATCATCGGAGTCGGCGGGATTCACTCCCCTCAGGATGCCAAAGACAAGCTCGATGCAGGAGCATCACTGGTTCAGCTGTATACCGGTTTCATTTACGAAGGCCCTGGTCTGATCAGAGAAATCTGCAAAGAGCTTGTGAAAAAAGCTTAGTCTTTAATAACTCAGCGTCAAGCCTCCTCCGTAGCCCATGTCACTGTCATAATGCGTGGACAAAGAGAAGTATTTGGTCATGATATACCTGAATCCGGCCATATATTCCTTATCCGTATTGACCATAAACTGAAAACGCAGCTTTTTCGAGAGCGGAACATCTTCCCGCATCAGCTGAAACCTGACATTTCCCTTATGGTCGACAGACGCATCCGCGACCACCAGCATCGGCAAAGTATACTGCACACCTACATGAAATACCTGCCTGAAGTTTTTGGTATTGCCCTGTCCGAAAAGATTATTCCCCGGCGATAACGACTGCCCGAAGATGTTCTTATCCAGAGGATCAACCGTCCTCTTGCGAAAGTCCCAGCCCACATAAGGAAAGAGCCACTGATTTCTGCCCAGGTATCGCCCAAAATGACTTTCACTCTCATAACCCATCTCCTTATCAAAACCAACCCTCCATTCCGTAGTGAATCGGTAACGGGTATTGGCCAGCATGATTTCCCCGTCACTGCCGTTGGTTTCTATCCCGACTCTGGCCATCGCATGAATCATCCGGTCATCCATCTTCAGCATTTTATACGCATGTTCCGGATCAGGCAACTGCGGATTCGGCGGAGAATTTTCATAGCTGAACACCCTGCCCATCCCGCTCATCATATGATATAAGATATGGCAATGAAAGAACCAGTCTCCACCCGGCTCATTGGCCGCAAACTCGATCGTATCTCTTTCCATCGGCATGATGTCCAGTACATTCTTCATCGGCGCATACTCGCCCTGACCGTTCAGCACCCTGAAATCATGACCATGCAAATGCATGGGATGGCGCATCATGCTGTTGTTGTATAAAATGATCCTCACATTCTCCCCCTTTTTGATCAGGATCTTATCCGTTTCCGAAACCGCTTTATTGTCCAGCGTCCACACATACCGGTTCATATTCCCCGTCAGGTCAAACTTCAGTTCCTTCCAGGGACCCTTCGGCAAGGTCGTTTTTTCCGGCGCGCGCAGCATCCCGTAGTTCAGGGTCACCAGGTCAGCAGATTCCGAATACATCACCGCATTCATGTCCATCACCTGGTTCTCCATCTTCATGCCTTCCATTTCAACCATATTGCCGTTCATATCCATCATCCCGTTCATCATCTTCATCCCCTCAAAGTACTTCAGCTTTGGCAGTTTCGCGGCCGGGACCTTTTCTCCCTTCCCCAGCCACAAAGAGGCCGATTTGGTGCGGTCTTCAGGTGTCACCAGAAATTCATAGCTTTTATCCTCCGGAACCCTGACCACTACATCGTAAGTTTCAGATACAGCAATGAGCAGCCGGTCCACTTCAACCGGCAACACATCATTTCCGTCATTGGCCACCACAGTGATCTTACCGCCCGAATACGTCAGCCAGAAATAATCAGAAGCACCTGCATTCGCAATGCGCAGCTTTACCTTATCCCCCGCTTTAAACTGAGGCTGTTCATTTTGATTTTTGCCATTGATCAGAAAAGTATCGTAATACACATCACTCACATCCATTGCATTCATGCGCTTCCACTCATTGGCCACTTTGGTCTTAAAATGACCAGACCTGACCGCCTCCGCATAACTTTGCGTCGTCCCCTTTTTAATGGCAAACCAGTCATTGGCATTCTTCAGGCTCCGGTGTACCTCCTCAGGCTTCATATCGGTCCATTCACTCAATACCACAGGAATGGCCGGCATCTCCGGTTCCTTTTTCTTATTGATGATGAATGCCCCATACATCCCGATCTGCTCCTGGAACCCGCTGTGGCTATGATACCAGTGCGTGCCGTTCTGAACGATCGGAAACTTATACACATAAGTAGCATGCGGCTTAATAGGCATCTGGGTAAGAAAAGGAACCCCATCCATCTCATTCGGCAGAAACAGCCCATGCCAGTGCAATGAAGTCTCTTCATCCATTTGATTGTGCACATAGATCAGTGCCGTATCCCCTTCCGTAAAGGTCAGTGTGGGCATGGGAATCTGCCCGTTGACGGCAATTGCCCGTTTTGTTTTCTTCCCGTAAGTTACTGTAGTATCAGCCACATATAAATCGTACCGCACCGTTCCTGGCGCCTGACCGCTCTCTTTTACAGGTGCATTAGCTCTTCTGTCCTGCGCAGAAACCGCAGAACAGAAGAGCAGTAAAAAGACTGCTAACGTATTTTTCATCTCCTTACTTTATCGTTTCCTTTACCGAACCGCAGGTCAGCATCTGTTTGCCGTAATACGGGTTTTTGATCGCTGCATTGTCAGACAGCCAGTAACTTTTTTTCATTGGGCAGTAATCATAATAAACCGATGCCTTAGTCAGCTTTACGACTTTGGCCAGTTTAAAAAGATTAACCGAAAAGCTGGCAAAATGATCCCTTTGATGTACAATGTCCTTGGTCTCCTCAATGTGTTCCGCATCAAAGTTAAGTTTCTCCTGAAGTCCGGCAAAGGCCGTTGTTTCCGCGGGAGATAATGATTTCTGATCAATACCCGCTAGTGTTTTAGAAAATTCGCCTGCTTTTGAAGCAGCAAGAGCCGCATCCGAATTGACCAGGGCGTTTTTGATGTCGTAGTAAGAAGTCAGTAAAGCTTGAGTCTGGCTGCTTTGCGCAAAACCAGGTGTGATCCATGCAGTTGCCATGAAAGCAACCAATAAAAATATCTGTTTCATGATGTAATGATTTAATGTTAATACCTATACCTGACATAGCAACAGCTATGTGATGATAACCTATCAGCCAATGGCTTTAAACCCGCCGCCTGGCAATTGCATTAAATCTTATATCTGAAAACTCTGAATAGATATCCGGATGTCTTCATTAGGCGGCCTTTCTCTCCTGTCCGCATAAACGCCCCGCTCAGGCTCAGCAGCACCAGACGGTACTGTTAAAAGAAAAGCATATTCAGGAAGCAGCACAACAGGCAAAACCACCTGTATTTTAACACTTTCAGGAATCAGTTTACTTTGAATGACGAGGTCATTCACTAAAGCTTTACAGCAGGCATCTTCTTCCGGGGAATTTGATCCGGGTATGCTGCCGGCTTTATGCTCCTGCTGAGCCGCATGGTGATGATCACTATTTTTATGACCATGAACAGCGGGTTTCGTATACGAATGCATCTCATCAGGATGATCTCCCTGCATTCCCAAGGCACAGCCCAAACCCACAACGGTATTGAGCAAAAATATGACCAGCAGAAAGACAGCTTTACTTTTCATGACACCTCAAATTTACTCCGATATCCAAAAAAGAATTTACATAATTCCGTACTTTTTTTATACCCTGACACCGCAGATCATTCCTGTTTAAGATATTGCCGCAGCCTTACCCGTCTTCTTCCGCCTGAATCTTTTCAGCTGACCCATATGCTCTGTAGGCACATTGTCTCCCAGCAACTTACCCCAGGGCTTGAGTCCATCTATCCGGTCAAATATGATTTTCAGTACGGCAATGAACGGGATCGACAGGAACATCCCCGATACCCCCCACAGTGCCGCACCCATCAAAACAATCACAATAGAAACCAGGGCATTGATCTGAACTTTGGATGACACAATCCTCGGCACAAGAATATTATTGTCTATAAACTGGATCAGGGCATAAGCCCCGATGACCAGCAGCTGTGTAGTAAACCCATCTTTAGTAATGGTGGCCATCAGCACGGGCAGCGCAATAGCGATAATGCCCCCGATATAAGGCAAAAGATTTAGAATAGCACCAATGACCCCAATCAGAATCGCATTTGGAACCCCCAGAATCAATAAAGCCGCCGAATTCATGACCGCGACAATAGAAGTCTCTATGAGCAACCCAACGATATAACTCTGTATGGCTGATTTGGTCTCCCCGATGATCTCTCCAACTTTTTCTTTGTTTTCTTCAGAAAAGACCTCGTAGAAAAAATTAAGGATCAGGGTTTTATACAACATGATCAAAAATGTATACACCGGGATCAGAAATACCACACTCAAAACTCCCATTAAACCGCTCACCGTTTGGCCAATCATGGCTTTACTCCCGTTGGCCGCATCATTCAACATCTGGATCTGTTTGGAAGTAGAGATGCCAAAACTGCTTTGCAGCCAGGCCTGCAGGCTATGGAGCAAAGTGTTTAGTTTCGCCTTGATGGAATCCAGATCATCAAAAAAATGAACGATCTGAGAAGACAGAAAATACATCAGCCCGATCAGCACAATCAAGGCTATAAGCATGGAAATGGCTATACTAACCACTTTCGGAACCCATCTTTCCAATCTGTTAGACAACGGATTCAGCAGCACAGCGATCAAACCCGCAAAAGCAAGAGGCACCAGGATATCGTGAAGAATATAAAGGATATAAACGCTGATGACAAGCCCTGCCAGGATCATGGGGGCTTTCATGTAAAATGGATATTCTCTTTTCATACGGTCAGGTGGTTTTGGATGATATACAAACCAGATACCAAGTTTAATTTGCATCAAAGTCCAGATAAATTATGCCTGACCCTACTTCAGATTAAGCTTCCCGATCCGCATCTGGATGTTGTGCCCGCCCGCAGCCCGTTTCACCGAGCTCAGCGCCCCGATTTCATCCGGTCCCAACTGGTAAAGTGAAGACCAGATGAATTGTGTCCAGTCCTGTTTATACGCAGCCTTCAGCTCCCGGGGATCTGCCACCCTGTACCAGCTCCGGCCATAATCCCCGCTGATGGATACCTCACCCGAATTTGCGGTAAGCACCAGCCTGCCATCAGTCAGCGATAAGATAAAAGGACCCCCATTCGGATAGCCGTAAAATGACTCTCCGGATAGTGCAGAAGCAAACATCAGGCGTGTACTTTCCGCCGGCCAGTTCAGCCCATCTTTACTAATCTTATAATACACATCACAGTTTTCAGGCCCACAGACCTCATAAACCAATATGTAATCTCCGTTCTTCATTTTGGTCCAGACCGGCATGCCCGGCCTGCTGTCTTTCCTGCCCGGCGTATAGGCCGCCCAGTTTTCCTTTCCCCAGGTCCTGCCCCCATCCTTAGAAATCTTCTGGGCAATGAGCTGGCTGTAGGACATCACATCAGTCAGGTGTTTTTCATTTGGGTGCATATCAAAAACACCATCCGTTACATGCTTTTCATTTGCATACATGACTGCCAGATCCCCATTTTCCATTTCCAGGATATGCGGCTCATAAACTCCTTTATCAGGTTTACCCAATTCCCCCGCTTTACCCTCATTTGCATCAATCAGGCTCAGCCGTTCCCATGAAACACCCTTATTACGACTCTTATAAACCGGCAGACGATAAGACTCCTGCCAGCGCACCGAACGGCAGGCCAGCATCACCGAACCATCTTTGAGTAAAGTCAGCTCCGCATTGTCCAGGTCACGACCAGGATCACTGACAGACGAAATCACCTTCCAGCTCCGGCCATTGTCTGCGCTGCGCGCGATTTCCAGGTTCAGGCCACCCTCAGGATCAGCCTCATAACCCTTATTGCGGGCCACCGTATACACAGCCAGCCAGACCTTATTCTTCAGCTTCAGGAGTCTGGCATACTCAGAACCATAATTCGTCCGGTCTGCATGGCTCGGCTTAACTGTTCCCTGAACCGCTACATCATTGACCAGCACCGTATCCTTCCAGGTAATCAGCGAACTGCTCCTGATTGAATCCAGCACTTTCCTGTATTTACCATATTCTTCCAGCACCAGGGGCAATAACCGGCTCAGGCGGGTATTGATATTCGACTGATAGATCGCCGGATTTCCCTGTGTACCCGGAGCCTTCAGGTTGTCAATATTAAAATTCTTTTCCCAGGCACCCAGATCCGGCGTATAAAATTTAAATCTGTATTGTTCAATATGATGACCTTCCGAACCGTGCTTTTCAATCCTTTCCCGAATCACAGCGGCAATATTTTCCCGGTAAAAAGCCGCCAGTTTACCCCCCGTAAAAGCCATCACTTCATTTTCAGTACATTCATCAAAGCACTGAATATAGAGACTGTCTCCCTTAAGCCAGAACAGGTGCCGGTCATAACGGCTGTAACAGCCGCAACCCACGCATATGGAGGCACCTGTTCCATAACTGAACGTATGGAAAATGAACAGATCTTTGATTCCCTCCGCCAGGAGTTTCTTTATCTTTTCATCCAGCACAGGAAGTGGCTCAGGATTGTGCCTCACCGCGTTGTCACTGAATTCCTGTGAAAGCTTCAGATTACCCGCACCCCATGCCGCATCAGCCCCAGCAGCCCATAAACTAATCCAGTAATCACGGTGAACATTTGAGGTATCCCGCTCCATCAATTTACGGGCATCCAGATAATGCTCCAGCGCAGGCTTATAATTGCGGTCCCGAAGATCATTAGATCCCGCAGCCAGGTGCTCCTGAAAAGTCTTCCCCTTAATGGTATTGTCAAGCAGCCATTGTTCGCTCCCTGATTGAGCATCAGCAGCAAGAGCCGTACAACAGAGTAAAAGAAATAAAAGTGAAAATTTCATACCGGATTAATGACTCTTAATTTTCTGCACCTTCGCCATCCACTTTCCGATCGCAATGAACAGCAAAGACAGGACCACGAAAACTACCGTCACCCCCAGGCAATTCAGGAAAGTCTGCGGATAGCCGATCTTCAGCACATCCAGAAAGGGATAAGGATAAAAGCCTGAAAAAGCGCCCCTGATCATGACCAGCACAATATACACCAGCGGATAAACCAGCCATCCCCACATATTGCCCCAGCGCAGTTCATCCTTGCGCACAAACATCAGCCAGTACAGCAGGAACAATACAGGAATCACAAGATGCAGCAATTCATCTACAACACGCTGTAAACCCTCCGGATGCCAGAGCGCCCGCAAGATCAGGTTATAAATAAGCCCTACCACGACAATATAGACTGATACCGCGGCAGCCGTACTTTGCCGGGAAAAGAACATGCCCCATGCCGAAGCCGGCCTCAGTAAAAGAACTGTAGCCAAAACCGCAACCAGGATATTGGTCGTCACCGTAAAGAAAGTAAAAAACCGGATCAGCAGCTCCGGTCCATCCGCAAGTCCGCTGTTCATATTGATGCAGAACTGCGCGATCAGCGCAAACCAACCCAAAAGGGCTATGACAGAGAGGTAAATTTTCATCGGAGTAATTGTGTTTTCATAGCCGCATAGATTTCATTGAGGATATTACCATAGTCATTCTCCGTCCGGGTATTGGCTAGCATCACGAAACTGATGTGGTCATTGAGCCTGCTCACCGTGGTCGAAGTTCCCGGCAATGAACCGTTGAACACCCAGTTTTCATAGCCAAAATACGCCTTGTTCAGCAGTTCAGCTTTAATGAGGTCCGGCTTCGCCGGATTCCGGTCTATCCGCACCAGCAGTTTCGCCAGATCAGTAGCCGAAGCCACCCAACCCCCGTGCGCATCCATCCTGCTGATGTTCATGCTGTATGGATCATATTCTGCCTGGTAATATTTCACCTCGTTCGGCAGCCGCTGCGCCAGCGTATTGCCACCCGTTTGCATTTTAGTAATGCCCGAAGGCTTCAGGATCTCCTTTCTCACATATGCATCATACTTCATTCCGCTGATCTTCTCGATCACCCTCCCCAGTATACAATAGCCGAAATTGGAATAAGAAGAAGTCTTGCCCGGCAAGGTGGTTAGCGGCCTGTTAGCCAGCAAATCACTAATGAGCTGCGCCTGGCTCAGTTTGACATCCATAAACATCGGATCTGTCGGATTATTGGTCCAGCCCGAAGTATGGTCCAGCAGGTGCTGCACCGTGATCAGGTCTTTATCAGAACCCACCGGCGGCGTTCCAAAATCATCACCCAGAATTGCCCCCTTACCAAACACCTTCTGATCCAGGGACAGCTTTCCTTCCTGTACGAGTTTCAATATTGCGATATAAGTAACCGGCTTGGAGATGCTGGCAATCCTGTACAGGTTGTCATTTGAGGCCTTTTGTCCGGTTTCCTTATCGGCATAGCCGTAAGATTTAACATAGACCAGCTTTTCATCTCTGACTATAGCGATAGCCATGCCGGGCACCTTAAACTGGGTCATTTTTACTGTAATGGCACTGTCCAGACCGGAAAACGACTGATCACTGCCAACTCCTGGTTTGCCTTTCTGTGCCAAAGCAACCGCAGTCGAAAAAAGAGCGCAGGTTACCCCAAAAAGCAATGCAATTCTATTCATCGATCCCTTCAGCAGCATTAAACTCTTCAATAATTTTGGCAGCGACCTCCCTGTCCAGATCTGAAACCATCAGCTGAGTGGGATTAAGCCCTCCGGAAGTGACCGCCCAGGGCTCAATAGAGCCCATCAGCCCGTTCTTGATAAAGGCCGGAATGTCATTTTCCACCAGTACATTTTGCATCATGGTCACCTGCCATGGCTCGCCTTCAAACACGGCAACCAGCTTCACATCGTTTTGATCTTTCATATCCTCAAGATACAGCATTTGCGGCAGATCAGGAATAAAATCTTCAGGACATCTCTGCTGTTAAACCCTCCTGATCCATTGCAAAAAGACACACAAAGTATTGAAAATATCCTAAATATTTTTTCGTCAGATCCGCATGATCCGGTACTTTGAAAGGCAGATCATGCGAAGCAAACCCCTGCCAAAGGCCTTTCTGAACCGGGGAAATCACCTGCATCAGCAAAACTTAACAAGATACCGCGGGCATGTTACCGGGTCTGCGGCGCTACAGATTGCGATCGTCAGCGATACCCCTGAAATTCCGGGGATCCATCAGGGGATCAGCTTCAGCTGGCGGCCACAGGAACAGTCGCTCTATTGCAGGTTACGGACATGGCCAATATACTGGTCTATAATGCGACGAAAAACAGGGCAATCTGTCTGCAAAATGCAGCAAACAGGTCTGCCCTGGGTTTTGTGCACTTACTGCCTCCGATTTTGAGACCGGTGATGTGCTGCACTGCTACCTGAGTTTCTCTTCTGCGGATGGGAAATTAAGCGGCAACAGCAGCTACATGGGATCGCTGGTTATTTAAGGCTGAAACTGTCAAAACTGGCTTGTTTGCCGGCATCACCAATCGCGGTAACCCCTACCCGGAGCGCACGGTCCCAGGGTGGCAGAAAACTGCCGTCTACGGGTTGCGTACTGATCGGGCTGTAGGCTCCTTTGCCTATGGCATAAGAAAAGCTGAAAAGGTGATTCTGACTGGCCTGCAGTTTCAGTTTCAATGGAAAAGTGGCTGTTGTTCTGGCGGCTGAACCACTGCCCGGTTCAGTCAATGGCAGGGTTTTCAGTACCGTCCGCTCGCCATTTTTCACTTGTGTGAGCAGGATCTTTCCGTCAGCGACTGAGGCAAAGATGATGTTCTTGTCATCGCCTACAATGGCGATACCCGCTTCAGCTGTGGCTTTGCTGATCACTGTTTCAGCGGTATAATCTGCATGGTAAACCGGCTGGGCTACATAAGCACCAGAGGCATCCGGCAGTGCCGAAATCTGCAATGCGCCGCCATTCAGTTCTTTTTTAAAGTCTTTGAAAATGCTCCACTGCCAGTCCAGACTGAGTTGTTTAGCAGAGAAATCGTCTGACTTGCTGATCCTTTTCGGGGTGTTTTTAGCGGTGTTTTGCTTGAAGCTGATCCAGCCGTCCGGTGTAAATTCGAATTCGATCAGCAGGCCCTGCCTGCCGGCATACACGCTTTCCTGAGCGCTGTAGCCATGGTACAGGAAGTAGTTCTTGCCGTCTTTCTGCACCGGGGTACCATGGCCCGGGCAGCTCCAGCTGTCGGTGCTGGCCAGTACAGGATTCTTTTCATATTTCTCCCATGGCCCCAGCAGGTTTTTGCTCCTGGCGATTCCGGTTCCGTAATTGCATTTGATGCCGCAGCAGCCCGCAGCGGCGTAGATCGCGTAAAAATAGTCTCCGTTCCGGATCATTGATACGCCCTCTACCAGTCCGTTTTCCCAGGGCTGATCGCCCCTGAACAGTTCTTTTTTCTCTCCGATCAGGCCGGTACGGTCTTCCTTCATTTCCATCGCCCAGATCGGGGTGGGTTGTTTGATGCTGTTGCCGTCTTCCTTCCAGATCATATAGAGCCTGCCCTCTTTATCGCGCATCGGAAAAGCATCAATAGAACCCGCAGGCTGACACATCAGAGGGCCCAGATCGGTGTAGACACCATCAGGTTTGTCGGCTACGGCCACGCCTATACAGAGGTTGCCGCCTTTTTTATGCGCGGTATAGTACATGTATACCTTACCATTGTCGTAGGTGATTTCGGGTGCCCAGAGGTAATAATCGGCCCATTCGGGCAGGGCAGGAAAAGTGACGCTCTTTTTGCTCCAGTTTCTCAGGTCTTTGGATTGGTAGATGGGAAAAGCCGGCATCCAGTTGGAGGTCGTGCCTGCAGCCCAGTAGCTGTCGCCGATCTTCACCACGGAAGGATCGGGATGATCGCCGGGCAGGACGAGTTCCTGGGCACTGGAGGTAATGGCAATCGCGAGCAGAGAAAAAGAAAGTATAAAAAGTTTCAGTGATTTCATGGTTTTGGTTGAATGTGGTCTTGTTGAATTGGGTTATCGTTATATAAGGTTGTTGATTTCAGCTTAAACCCCTAAAGCTAGTTTCTTTTTTTGTTTTTTTAAAATACACTGTTACCTCATGAGTGTTTCGATGAGTTCATATGGATTGATCTTCATTTGTTTTATCTTTTTTTAATAAGCTGTCCCCATTTGTTGATTCTGAATTGTCTTTAGCTTAGATTAGGATATGCTATCTGTGACGGTATATTCTGTCGATTTATGATGTAATCAATGAGGATCTTCTTTGTATTTTTTTGCGCGCTCGTACTGTTGATCCCGCCCCGCGGTTATGCCCGTCAGGTGGCATATACCATTTCCGGTGTGGTGAAGGATAAAAAAGGAGAAACCCTGCCCGGCGCTAATGTGCTGCTGAGCGGTTACCAGAATGGTGCCGTGGCTGACAACAGTGGCAGGTACGTGATCAGCAACCTCAGGCCAGGTAATTATGATGTACTGGTGCAGATGATCGGTTATTTACCTGCTAGTGTGAACGTGATCGTAAACGACAAATCGGTGGTCTCGGATATTGTGATGGCTGAGAATGTAAAGCAGCTGAAGGAGGTGGTGATCAGGCCCGATCCCAACAGGGAACGTTACCTGAGGATTTTTAAGGAAAGTTTTGTGGGTATTTCCCCGAATGCTGCAAAAACAGAGATCCTGAACCCTGATGTCGTAAATTTTGAGTATGACGGGGATACCCGGACACTGCGGGCTACCGCGGATGAGTTCATCCTCCTGGAAAATAAAGTACTGGGTTACCGCATCAAATACCTCCTCAGGTACTTTGAAAGGGACGAACGACTGAGTTACATCCGGTACTATGGTTACCCTTCTTTTGAGGATATGGCCAAATCTAAATCCAAAGCCCGTCAGTATAAGGAAAAACGGGATGTTGCTTATATGGGTTCTGCCCAGCACTTTTTTACGTCTTTGTTTGAGAACTCTGCCAAGCCGAATGGTTTCCTTATTTATAAGATGGAAGGGAAATCCAACCCCCGAAAATTACCGGACAGCCTGCTGAGCAAAAAGATCAGCCTTTTTACTCAGGCGGCTGTCAGAGGCGCGGCGGCGATCCCTCATCACCAGGACTCTTTACGGTACTATAACGAGATGAAAGCTGCACCGGATTCGGTTGACATCCTGAACCGGGCCGAAGTACTGAGCGATACTTTGGTAAAAAAGGAGGTCAGCAATCTGAGGTGGATCAATTATACGGACAAGCTTTACGTGGTCTATGCCGGAGAGAAGGAATCAAAAGCCTATAGCGAGCAGTCAGGATATAAAGTAAACCGGCCTCCTGACCTAGCCAAAAGCCAGGTTTCTATTGTGCATCAGCTGAAAACACCTATTGCGTTTTACCAGAGCGGGCTCGTATTTGATCCGGGTTCCTTGCTTTTTGAGGGTTACTGGGGCTACGAGAAAGTAGCGGATATGGTGCCTGTTGATTACATACCTTAATTTTTTAAAGAATATAGAATGATGATGAAGTATCCCCTGAGTATATTGTTTTTTAGTTTTTGTTTTTGCGCTGCTGTAAATGCTCAAAAGGCAAACAGCAGGGACTTGACCGACCGGGTAAAACTGAGGTGCGCTTATTTGTTCAGCAAAAAGACCCCCGGTGCGGAAAAAACGTTCAGGAGGGACACCATGTACCTGGATATCGGCGATCAGCTTTCCAGGTTTTATGATCCGGCAAGACTGGGCAGGGATTCTTTGATCTGGAAACTCATCCACAATACGCCTCAGGAGCAGATCAAATCTATGAATATCAATAAGCTTGGTTATCACAAAGACCTTTCCGGTATGCCGGGGACTGTGTCTTCTGATTATACCGAGGGGGAAAGTTATCAGATTGTAAAGCACAAACTCCTTAAAACAATGACGGTGTTTGACTATGTGAGTGGATTCGGGGTGAAATACCAGTATCCGGATACGCTGGCCAAACCGGACTGGCAGATTACGGAGCTTACGGATACGATTGAATCTTATGTATGCCAGAAGGCTACCCTGCAGTTCAGGGGCCGCAGTTATGTGGCCTGGTTTACTACAGAAGTTCCGGTAAGTGACGGCCCCTGGAAATTTTCAGGTCTGCCGGGCCTGATCCTCAAGGCAGAAGATGCGGAAGGATTGTTCTCTTTTAAGCTGATCGGATTGATGCAGCCAAAAGCGGATATACAGATAGCAATCAGTACTTCGGATTACCTGAAGTGCAGCCGGGCAGAGCTTGAGAAACAGCAGGCTAAACGGGGTGCGGGTATGCAGGTAAATTTTACAGATGGAAATTTTGAGATCTCCGAGGTGTCCGGCAAATATGACGCGCTTTTAATGGAGCTGAAATGAAATATGGGTTAACGCGCTCACTTATTTTTCTGATCTCATGGTGTTGTTTTTCTGTTGCTTCCGGACAAACCAGGATCAGCGGTACTGTCAAAAACGATACCGACGGCAAACCGCTGGCCGGACTGAGTGTTACCGTAAAACCTAAGGGCTCCGTGGCTCTGCTGGGCTATGGACTAACCTCAGACAAAGGGGTTTACCAATTGGATTTCAAAACTGAGGCTGATAGTGTGGAGATTACTGTGTCGGGGCTGAGCATAAAAAAACAGGTACGCAGACTGCCCAACAAGACCGCAACGCTGAATTTCGAAGCGGCTTATGAGCAGATCGTACTGAAAGAGGTGCAAGTGAAGCCTCCAAAAATCCGCAGATTGAACGATACACTGAATTATGCGGTAGACCAGTTTACAGGTAAAAATGACCGGACCATCGGCGAGGTACTGAAAAGGATGCCGGGCATCAAGGTAGCTGATGATGGTGGAATCAGTTACAATGGCAAGCCGATCAACCGCTTTTATATCGAGGATCAGGACCTGCTTCAGGGGCGGTACAACCTGGCCACCAATAATGTGGAGGCGAGGGACGTGGAAACGGTACAGGTGCTGGAGAACCACCAGCCGGTGAAGGCATTGAAAGATAAGGAATTTGTGGATCAGGGGGCTATCAATCTGAAGCTGAAGGACAAGGTAAAGAACATCCTGACGGCAAATACCCAGCTTGGTGCGGGTGTTGCGCCGGTACTCTGGAACAATGAGGCTTTTGCCATGTATTTTGGAAAAGGGCGGCAGTTCATGGGTACCTATAAGGGGAACAATACGGGAGATGATTCTGCCGGGGATCTGAAGGATTTTTACGGCGGGGGCTGGAATGTGGGCTTTCCGCTGGGACTGGGTATACAGGCGCCTTCAGGTCCCGGGGTTGGCCGGAAACGGTATCTGCTGAACCGCGACAATGCTTTTTCCTGGAACAATTTATGGGCTTACGGCAAGGATTATAAACTGACGGCCAATATCGGTTATGTGAATGACCGGCAGCACAGGGACAGTTATTCGAAAGTGGAACAATTCCTGCCTGGCGACAGTACGCTGGTGATTGAGGAGCGGATGAAGGCTACGGAGCGTTTTCATTACCTGGACGCAAATGTGAAATTAAACGCCAATAAACCGGATTATTATTTTGACAATTCGCTAAAGATGAGCGGAGACCTGCAGCGTATTGCGGACGGAACTGTGGAAAATACGCAATTCATCGGGCAGCGCCGCTCTGCTCCTTATTTCCGGATCATGAACGATTTCAGTATGATCCGGAATGTTCGCAAGATGACCTTCAGGGTCAATTCTTTTAATGGCTACGGCAGGATCCATGATGACCTTCAGGTGCAGCCGCTGCTGTATCCGGGTTTGTTCAGTGATGCGGGTCTGCTGAGGGGTATGGAGCAATCATTGCTGCAAAAGCTGTTCATCACGTACAACAACATCAGCTTCGGCTTGAACCACGGACGGTTTAAGCAAAGTTATGCGATAGGTGCCAACGCCAGTTTGCTGCAGTTGAATTCGGCCTTGCAGAGCCGCCGGGAAGATGGCAGCCGGGGGCTCACAGCGGATTCGCTGAGCAATGACCTGAACTGGAACCGCTATGACTTTTACATGGCTCCGGAATACCGGTATGGAGATAAAAAGCTGGAGCTGACACTTAAACTGCCTCTGAACTACAACAGTCAGCACAGTAATGACAGGATTATGGGCAGCAGCAAAAACATTGACCGTTTGTTCTTAAACCCGGGATTTAATGCGAATTACAAGATCAATCTCCTTTGGACCCTCAATGGTTCTGCGGGGTACAGCCAGGACATCGATGGGGTGGAAAATGGCTTTACCGGATACATCATGCAGTCTTACCGGTACCTGGCCCGTAATCAGGCGCAGTTACCGGAACGCAGTACGCAGTCTTATGGTGCAAAGATCAGTTATCATCATCCTATAAAAATGGTCTGGGCTTCTTTTGGCGGCAGTTATTTTCTGTCTAAAACGAATTTATTGTACGGAAACGAATTCCGGGGTTATCTGGCTGTTCGAAGAACCCTGGAGATTCCCAATACTTCCAATGGTTATAATCTGTCGTTTGATGTGAGCAAAGGCCTGGAGGGCCTGCTGCAAAAGATCAGCCTGAGCGGAGGATATAACCGTTCGGGGAATACCCAGATCAACCAGACGGAGATCGTGGATTTCCTGAACCGCTCCTATTCTGCGAGTCTGGGGATTGATGGCAAACTGGGGGAATGGTCGGATTTCAATTACAGTTTTGGGGCGGGAAGAAGTGAAAACCGGATAAAGGATGATGTGCGTGATTTCCTGCCGATCAGTTCTGCTTCGCAATCGGCACGGTTCAATATTTTTCCGCTGAAAGGGCTGGTCATCAATTTGAAGTATGAATTCGGATACAACAGTGCGGTAAGCGGCAGTGGCAGGATCATGAGTTTTGCGGATACGGGGATCAAATACAGGCTGAAAAAGCTGGACTTTACCCTGGAATACAACAATGTATTGAATACGAAACGCTATATCGCTGCTGCGTACAGCGGAATAGGGTCTTATTATTCTAGCTATGAGCTGAGGCCTGCGCAGGTACTGCTGAAGGTGAGGTTTAAAATCCGGTAGTTATTTCAGCCATCCGGTGATGCTCATCCTGGGCTTGCTGGTGATCAGTACTTCGTGCTCGAGCTCATTGCTTTTGAAGAAGACGGTTTTTCCGCTTTCAGGACTGATGTTTTGCTGGTCGCCGGAGCTGTGGTGTATGCAGAGTTCTCCGCCGTCGGCTGCGATCCATCCTTCATTCAGGTACATGATCATAGAGTATTTTCGTCCTTCGTCATTTTTGAACTGATCGGTATGTTTTTTATAGAAACTGCCGGTTTCGTACAGGGTATAATGGAATTCGTAGCCGGTGATGCCGGTATAACAGGTGCTGTTCAGGTAGAGGATGAACTGATCGATGAGGTCCAGGAATTCATTTTCGTAAGGATCCTGATGTATACGGTCCAGCCAGTAGATCTTATCGCTCCTGAACAGGGTATCGCGGGTGACAAGGGTTTTATTGCCGGTGCCTGCGCTGAGGAGCAGTTTGCCGGCATGCAGGGCCTCCAGATTTGCTTTCAGATGGCCTGCCAGCAAGGCTCCGGTAAATTTAGCGGTGACGCCTACTTTGCTTTCAATAAAACTTTCAATGAGCTCATCAAAGATCTTTTCCAATCATCATATGGGATAGCACTACCCGGCAACCGCCGATACCGCTCAAGGTAAGCTATTTATATTAGAAAAAGCGTTGGGGATTATCCGACGAATTTTCTGATCCTGTAAATGAAGGACAGCATAAAGTACCTGCCGAGACGATTTACCTGACGGTCTACAATGACGTTATCAAATACATCCCTTGAAATACCTGAGTTCTGATCCAACAAATCGAAGCCTTCGAAACGCAGGGTGCCCATGTCATTCTTCATGAATTTGTATTCTGTAAACAGCCGGAAGATCGCAGGATTCCTTACTGCATTGTTATCAAAACCCGTGTTGATCTGCTTGGTAAGATCGTAACCTATAGTCAGGTTTTTGAAGAAGTAGTTGCGCCCTTCAAGCTGGAATTCGTACCGGTTGGTTTTGCGGTTTGTAAATGAGGTATCTGAATATGTGGTGATGTTCTGGGCATAGGAGGTTTCAAATTCCAGATTGACAATATCCTGGATATCTACTTTAAGTTCGACTTCCTGCCTCCAGGCGGTATTTTGAGCAACAATTCTGTTGTTATCGGTAAAGGCTACGTTATTGTTCAGTTGCCCCCATCCGGAATAGCCGATGGAGAATTTCCGGTCTGCGAAAGGCTTGCTGTAATAATAATCTCCTTTCAGGGAATAGAAGCCATCTGTATTGGTATAGCTGGTCAGCTGGTTTACGGATTCATCTTTATCGACCTGCAGCTTGGTCGTTACTATTTTATTGCTGGTCTTATCGTAAGCGACATTGGCAAACAGCACATGTCCGAGGTTCCAGTCTGATTGTTTGTAATGTGCATTGATGCTGTGTATAAATTCGGGTTTCAGGTTTGGATTTCCGGTTACGATGTTCTGAAGGTTTGAATTGTCTGATATGGGCTGCAGCTGGAAAAAGCCGGGCTGGTTGTTCCTGCCCCAGTAGTTGACATCAAAGGACTCCTGGTTCGAAAATTTATAGGATAATCTTGCTGATGGAATAAAATTAAATGTCCTGTTGATGGTGGTTACCTCTTTGCTCAGGTTTTGTCCGTGCAAAACCGCAGGCTGGGCATTCATACCTACAGTATAGTTCAGTTTCTCGCCTATATATCTGTAGTTCAATCCAACTTTATTGGTGATGAACTGGTAGTCATAAATATTGCTCAGATCCAGATTAAACACTTCGCTTCCGCTGATGACATCATGTACGTCCCTGTTGCTGTTGGTAGCCGAGCGGTTCCAGTTGTAGTTTAACTCGATAAAGGTCTTTGCCCAGAGGGGCTCCATATAGGAACCGCCTGCATTCTGTCCGAAATTACGGGTGCTCTGATCGTTCAGCTGGTTTTGCAGTGTAGAATCTGACATTCCATTGCGGACATTGGTGTATTCGTTATAGACATCCCGGAAATTTCCTCCGTTGTTGTAATTGATATTGCCCCAGAAACTGAAATTCCGTCCTTTTTTAGCAAATTTATGGTTATAGAAGACATTGGTCCGGAGACTCAGATTGTCAGAACTATTTGCATTCCTGCTGCTCCTGATGGTATTCAGGTTATCCTGGGTAATTAAGGAACCACCTGCACTGTTTCCGGAATTGGTATTGTAAGAGAAGTTTGGTGATACCTTCAGAAAGTTCATGCTGTCTATCTTGTATTCCAGATTTCCTCCAAACCAATGGTTGTAGTTGTTACTCAGATTGTTGTTGCGGGAATCCTCGAGTCTTGTATAGGGTCTCTTTTCAGAGTCCAGCAGGGAATTCTGGGTATAGGTGGAGCTGATCGTATTGTTCCTGCTGTTGTCAAAATTGTATCCTGCATCGGCTGAGAGTTTTTTATTGAACTCATTCTTATAGTTAAGACCCGCCGCATTTTTAGTCGTGATCCCGTCACCACCGCCGCCGCGCATATTGGCATTGGCAACCGTAGCGTCAAAAGAGAGCTGACGTTCGCCTTTCATGCTGTTGCCCCTCAGACTGGTATTGTACCTGTCTGCATTGCCGACACCGCCAGAGGCCCTGGCAAAATAGCCCTTCTTTTTATCTTCCTGAATGGTCAGGTTGAGGATCTTTTCGGGTTCCCCGCTCTTAATGCCTGTAAGTTTGGCCTGATCGCCGTAGTCGTCTATGAACTGCAGGTTCTTAATGATGTCTGCAGGAAGATTTTTGATGGCGGTGGCCACGTCTGTTCCAAAGAAATCCTTGCCATTGACGCGTATTTTGGTAACGGGTGTGCCCTGATTGGTGACATTCCCGTCTTTGTCTACTTTTATACCGGGTAGTTTTTTCAGGACTTCATCTACTGCATCTCCTGCTCTTACCGGGAAAGCGGCTGCATTAAAGCTTACGGTATCTTCGGTTACTTTTACAGGGGGTGCCCCTGAGATCACTACTGCGTCCAGGGTATTGGAGGAAGGGATCAGTTTAATATTACCCAGGGTAAGTGTATTCCCTTTTTCGATGAGATATTGCTTAATAAAGGTATCGAAGCCAATGAATGCGGCGGATAGTGTGAATTGTTTGGATTTAATTTTGCTCAGTGTAAATGTACCGTCTGTTCCGGCAGATATACCCAGACTGTCTGCGGCCCATTTGATCCTGACCACTGCTCCGGGCAAAGGTAGCCCTGCAGTATCTACTACTGTTCCCTTAACAGTATAATTTTGTGCCTTGCTATATAAAGTGCCTGTAAGCAGCAGAAATAGCAAAGCCAGTTTTAAAACGCGCTTCATTGATATATTTGTGTGTGGCATAAAAGTACAACATGTATAGCTAAACGCTTTTAGCGTAATTAACATGTTACAGATGAATCTTCATCTAAAATGCAGATTGAATGTCTTTTACACCTAAAAACATCAAATATTAAAGGCATGGGTCTGCACAATTTCCTTCAGTACAAACGTACTGTTCAGCTGTCCTATATTGTCAATCTTCGACAATTTATATTTCAGAAAATCATGGTACTCATTGATACTGCCCAGGTTGATCTTCAACAGGAAGTCTACCTGTCCGGCCATGTGGTAACATTCCTGTACTTCCTTGAGTTCCCGGATCTCTCTTTCAAATTTTTCTATGAACGCTTCATTGTGATAGCGCATAGACACCAGACAAATTGAAGTGATCTGCTGATTTAAGAGATTTCTATCCAGAACAGCAACATATTGTTTGATGTATCCGGCACTCTCCATCCGCTTGATGCGTTCGTAAATTGGGGAGATGGTCAGGTTCAATTTTGACGCTAATTCCTTTGTTGTCACTTTCGCATCATGCTGTAAATACCTTAAAATTATTCTATCGATTTCGTCTAAGCCTTCCATATACCAAAAAATTCGTTTTTAAAACAACAATACCTCATTAACATAGGGATTTTTAATCCAAAAAAGCCGTTTATCAATAAAATTTACTTATCTACTTCGAAAAACAAACAAGAACACTTCTATATTTTATATTTGATGATAAATTTAACTGTTTAAACACCAAAAAACAACTTAAAAATCATCTACAGTTCATTTTTATATGAAAATATTACATAATCAAAGACATAAAAACTCATAAAATATAAAATTATCAATTACGGAAAATAAAAGTTCGCAGAACATAATTTATTACCACATAAATGACGCTTAAAACGAATTAAAACGTTCATCATCCTAAACATTTACTATGATAAGAGAGCAAATATCAGTTTTTGATATTTTCAAAATAGGAATTGGCCCATCAAGTTCACACACTATAGGTCCCTGGCGGGCCGCCCAATTATTTATTACTTTATTAAAGGATCAGGGAGAGCAAGTTGAAAAGATACAGGTTAACTTATACGGCTCACTGGCTAAAACCGGCAGGGGACACGGTACAGATATAGCTCTGATGCTGGGACTGAGCGGCCATGATCCGGTAAGTATTGATCCCGCATCAATTACCGGCCTGATTCAATGCATCCATGATACAGGTATGATCCGGCTGGACAATGTGTATCCCGTTTCCTTTAATGCGAATGAAGATATTATTTTCAGGATGTTTGAATCTTTACCGCTGCACCCCAATGCCATGACCTTTTCTGCCTTCCTGAAGGACGGGACAATGATCAGCGAAACTTACTATTCTGTCGGGGGAGGTTTTGTGGTTAAAGAATTTGAGGAGAACTGCGCAGCCGATACTGCACTCATACCCTACCCTATTGACAATGCAGCCGATATCCTTAAATGGACGGGCCGGATTGACAAGAAGATCTCGGGCCTGGTGCTGGAGAATGAAAAGACCTGGAACGACACCGAAACCATCAGCAGGAAACTCCTGAACATCTGGCGGGTAATGAAAGAGAGCGTCTTCAAAGGCTGCCATACCGAAGGTATATTACCCGGAGGACTTCAGGTAAAGAGAAGGGCTTCTGAAATGAGCAAATCGCTTCTGGGTGAAGTTCCGTACGGCAATTACGAGGAATGGCTGAATGCCATCAAAACAAAAGAAAACCGTTTTAAAGACACTTTAGACTGGGTAAGCTGTTTTGCCCTGGCTGTGAATGAAGAGAATGCGGCATATGGAAGGGTAGTTACTTCACCAACCAATGGGGCATCCGGGGTGATTCCGGCGGTACTGCATTATTACCTGCTTTTTTGCGGCGGCGACGAAGAGAACATCATCAGGTTTTTGCTGACGGCATCAGAAATCGGCAGCATCTTCAAAAAAGGCGCTACCATCTCCGCAGCGATGGGGGGATGCCAGGCTGAGATCGGAGTATCTTCTGCTATGGCCGCAGCGGGTCTGACGGAAGTTTCAGGCGGCTCGGTACAACAGTGCCTGATGGCGGCCGAAATAGCCATGGAACACCATCTGGGACTAACCTGTGATCCAGTTGGCGGACTGGTCCAGATTCCTTGTATAGAAAGAAATGCAATGGGGGCGATCAAAGCAATTACCGCAGCTCAGCTGGCCCTGAGAAGTGATCCTGATATGGCCAAAGTTTCTATGGATGATGTGATCAAGACCATGTGGGAAACTGCCCAGGACATGCATGCGGGCTATAAAGAAACTTCTGAGGGTGGCCTTGCTGTAAATATCCCCATCAGTTTAAGTGAATGCTGACGGCTAGTGTATAATATATGATGATCTACAAAAAAATATCGCCTTCATTTACCAATCCTGATCATCCGTCATTGGGAAGATATTTTAAGGACATTTATAAATTTGACATCCTGAAGAAAGAAGAGGAAGTGCTCCTGATCTCAAAGATCCGTCAGGGTGACGGCCCGGCGCTGGACAGACTGGTCAAATCAAACCTCAAGTTTGTCGTTTCTATTGCCAAACAATATCAAATGGCCGAAATTCCCCTGGGAGACCTGATCAACGAGGGTAATCTTGGCCTGATCAGGGCAGCCCGCCGTTTTGATGAGAGTCAGGGATTTAAATTTCTTTCTTATGCGGTATGGTGGATCAGACAGTCGATCCTTCAGGCTTTGGTCCAGCATTCCAGGATCGTTTACCTGCCGGGCTCACAACTGGATGTTCTGAGCAGGGTTAAAAAGGCTTCTTTAAAAATGGAGCAACACCTGGAACGGGAACCTACCTTTCGGGAAATAGCGGAATACCTTGAAATTCCTGTTGAAAAAGTACAGTGCTGCTTGCATCACCACAAGAAGCACGTCTCTTTATATAGCGCAACGGCGGCGGGTACAGCCGAACGGAACCAGACTTTACTGGATGTAATTCCGAGTTCTGATCCGGATACGGACAATGATCTGATGAATGATTCTGTAACTTACGAGATTGACCGCTATGTCTCAAAACTGACCGCACGTGAAAAGGAAGTCATCAGGTTGTTTTATGGCCTGGGCAATAACGATCCCTTATCGCTGGAGGACATCAGCGAAAAGGTTGGGCTTTGCAGGGAAAGGGTACGTCAGATCAGGGAAGCTGCACTAAAGCGTTTAAGAAACAACAGCACTATTTAACCAGACGGGCGTCGATGAGGAAAACCTCGGAACGGTCATCCCCGCTTTCGTTGAGTAGGAGCTTTCCCTTTATCCTGACCGGCTTATCGGAATGCTTTAAGGCTTTGGCCATGTGTACTTCTACCATAGAGGGGACATCGCCCTGACCACAGAAAGCGCACTGGTCATAAGGCACCACGGCCAGCATAAATTTCTCATGCTCAAAATCAGCTTTTATCGGAATGATGTAGCCGGGCAGCTCGATCTCCTTATTCTGGTAAACCTTGAGTTTGGCCGGGAAATTAGCCACATATTTGAAACTCTTGTTCTGCTTGTATCCTTTTTCTGCAATCATTTTCCAGAGATTCGTCATTAAGGGAATGTGATCGGGCGGTGCCTGGGCGGTTGCGGCGGAATAACTGATGCAGAATAAGAGCAATAAAAAAAGACCTGTTTTCATAAGATTATATTTAAGTAGTTCAGCGTATGTTTATCCGTTTTCAGGATTTGGAAAGGATTTGAGAAATGTTGTATTTATAGACCTGGATCGCAGGAATGATGGCTGCCAGTATACCAATGGTTATCCCCGCCAGAAGAATATAAAGTTCCGGAAGCAGGAACAACAGACCTGTTAACTTTGCCTGTTCTGCATCCTGAAAACTGCCAATGAATTCCAGCGCCAGATGTGCCATGAAAATCCCAGACAGTGAACCGAGTAAGGTAAGGATGCTTCCTTCAAAAATAATGATAGCGAATAACCTGGTCCGGGAGGCACCTATAGTTCTCATGATGGCCAGATCGTAGCTGCGTTCTTTCAGGGAATTGTAGATACTGACAAATACGCTGACCGCAGCGATCAGCATGATCAGTACGGCAAACCACTGAAGTGTATCTATCCCTATACCGATCAGGGAAAACAAACGGACACTCTCGGTGGCCGGTGAAGCGGCCTGCATATTGGTGGACTGATTGACCAGTCTTGGAAACAAAACGACAGACATCGGGGAGCGGTACTGAATCAGCAGGGCAGTGATCTCCTGTTCAGCATGGCGTCCTACTTCAGCATCATGTTTTTCTTCAGCATCATGTCTTTCTTCCAGGCCATGCATTTTCCAGACGCTGGGAATGGTCGTTAGCAGCAGATGATCGGTAACATTGTTTTGTTTGGTCAGGATACCGGATACGACATAGGAATGCTCGCCATGAGTTTCCCCCTCAGTAGTGAGTCCGTGCGCGCCTTGTATTTTATCACCGATCCTAAGATTTTTTATCCTGGCTACTTCTGCTCCTATGGTTATTTCAAAATCTTTTTGCTGAAACTTTCCCTGCTGAAGCTGTAATCCATAAAGTTTAATAAAGCCTGAATCTGTACCTACGATCCGGAAACCACTATAGTTGTCACCCAGCGCAAGGGGAACTGCCAGCTTGACCATCCTGTTCTGCGCCAGCAGCATGGCATCTTTTAAGGGAATATTTCCGGTAGGAAAGTCTATGTAATAAATGCTGCTGAGGATGAGCTGCATCGGACTGCCTTTGGCCCCTACCACAAGGTCTATGTCTTTGGAATTGTTCCTGAGCTTGTCGGTCATTTGAGTACTGACCAGCAACAATATGGTTAGAATTCCCGTTCCAAAAGCAATGAGCAGCACATTGAGAAAGAAGCTGAGCGGATTATACCTCAGGTTTTTCCAGCTGATTTTTAGTGATTTCATCATCCTTCAATTATATATTGTCTGGCAAATACATCCTTTACCCTTTTGTCATGAGTGGCAACGATCAGGGTGGATTGATTTAAAGCAGACTGTTCCTGAAGCAGCTTCAGAACAGCTAGTGTATTTTTATCGTCAAGACTGGAAGTGGGTTCATCGGCGATCAGCAAAGCGGGTTTGTTGACTACCGCCCTGGCGATGGAAACGCGCTGCAACTGCCCCTGACTCAATTCATGAGGATAGCTATTGAGCTTGCCGTAAATATCAAGCGACCGGAGGACATCGGATATACGCGCAGGATCTTCAGGCAATTTGGCAAAGTACTGCGCAATGAGCAGATTTTCTTTGATGGTCAGGCTTTTAATAATATGGGGCCGCTGGAAAACGACCCCGATATTACCGCCCCTAAAATGATCAAGATCTTTTAAGGACAAATCAAACAAACTAGTACCATTGATGCTTACTTTTCCCTTGCCGGGTTTCAAGATTCCGGCAAGGATGTGTATAAGGGTTGTTTTTCCGCTTCCTGACTCACCAAGCAACAACCAGTTCTCTCCTGTATTGATTTCCCAGTCTGCAAACCGCAGTTCCTTATTGCTGCCGTAGGTATGCCGGACAGATTCAACCTTTATCATAAGCGTTCATTATTTATCAGTTTTAACAGTCGGATAGGTAATGCCCAGCTGTTCCATATAGGTTTTATACTTTTCAGGATTGTAATAGTTCTTCTTCATTTCCGGACGGAACTTGTCCATAATCTCCTGATTGAGCCATATGGCAGGTTTATCTGTTTTGGAGATCAGCGGGGTATATTTTACATCCTTCGTTTGAACATCACGGTAATAGCTCCAGGCATCTTTGATGATCTGCGGATTTACAAACATATCCAGCAGGGTCATGGCTTCTGCTTTTGCTCCGGCAGTTACTCCTTTATGTGCGATCGGGGTAGCCATAGAGACTGCGTTGGCCCAGTGGTGACCGGGAAGTCCGGGAATATTGGATGGAAACCTCAGCACTACGGTCGGCAGGTTCCATGCAATATCAGCGATATCATCGGTGCCTCCGCCCATGGAGAAAACAACTGGCTTATCTATAGGACTTAAGGCGGTGCTCAATCCCGGCACGGGCTGACCTTTTTTGGAATCTTCCTGTACTTCCTTCTGAATGGCTTTGGCCAGGGTCTGATCGGCTTCTGTCCATTTTGGCAGGCCAACACCTTTCATGTTTTCATACATGGCTTCGGCGATGGCTTTATTGAAGTGACCCGGCCAGGCACTGCCCAGCACTTCATACTTGAAGGTGGTACCGGTCATATCGGCCGCTGCCTGTGCCATCTTCAAGGCATCGTCAAACATCTGTTTGATCTTGGGGTAAGTACGCTCCCTGAAATAATACCATACGGAAGCTTTGGAAGGAACAACATTGGGCTGATCACCTCCATCGGTGATCACATAATGAGAACGCTGGGTGGGCTCCATGTGTTCACGGTGGTAATTCCAGGCGATATTCATCAGTTCAACCGCATCCAAAGCACTCTTTCCTCTCCAGGGCTGACCGGCACCATGGGCAGCCTGTCCTTCAAACTTAAACTCTACAGAGATCAGGCCGTTGTTTCCTGAATCTCCCCAGGAAACACCCAGATTACTGCCCACATGACTGAAGATACAGGCATCAACATCTTTGAAATAACCCTCCCGGATGTAATACGCCTTAGTACCGTCAACTTCTTCGGCAACACCAGGCCATACCATAATGGTTCCCGGAAGTTTTTCGCGTTCCATCACTTTCTTCAGCGCCAGCACAGAAGTAATGCTCAGCGGCACACCTGCATTATGCCCTTCGCCATGTCCCGGAGCACCATCTACGATCGGATCGTGATAGGCTACCCCAGGTTTTTGGGAGGCTTTAGGGATGCAATCGATATCGCTGCCAACAGCAATAACCGGCTTGCCCGCACCCCATCTGGCTGTCCAGGCGGTCGGGATTCCGGCGATACCTCTTTCGATCACAAAGCCGTTCTTCTCCAGGATGTCTGTCAGGTATCTGGAGCTTTCCTCTTCCTGGAAACCCAGTTCTCCAAAACTGAAGACCATGTCTACCATTTGCTGGGTAGCGACCTGCTGTTTGTCGATTTCTGCCGCCAGCTCTTTTTTGAGTGCATCGAGTTTGGCAGGTTTCATTACCGACTGCGCCATCAGCTGTGTGGTCAGAAATATCCCAAGGAGTGCTACCGCACTGCCCCGGGTTAATGTTTTGAGATGATGATATGTATACATTTCTTGTAGGTTTAGGTATAATCTATAAGGAATTATGGTGCTTTGGTGGCCTCTGTACGTACTGTAGGGTAGGTAATCCCCAGCTGCTCCATGTAAGTTTTATACTTTTCAGGATTGTAATAGTTCTTCTTCATTTCCGGACGGAACTTGTCCATGATCTCTTTGTTGAGCCATATGGCAGGTTTGTCTGTTTTGGAGATCAGGGGTATATATTTCACATCCTTGGTCTGCACCTCATTAAAGTAAGTCCAGGCATCTTTAATGATCTGAGGATTCACAAACATATCCAGCAGGGTCATGGCTTCTGCTTTTGCTCCGGCGGTTACCCCTTTATGTGCAATAGGGGTAGCCATGGAGACTGCATTGGCCCAGTGGTGACCGGGAAGCCCGGGAATGTTGGATGGAAAACCCAGGAATACCGTGGGTACGTTCCAGGCGATATCGGCGATGTCATCGGTGCCTCCGCCCATGGAGAATACAACGGGCTTGGTCAGCGGGCTTAAGGCGGTGCTTAATCCCGGTACCGGCTGACCTTTTTTGGAATCTTCCTGTACTTCTTTCTGAATGGCTTTGGCCAGGGTCTGATCGGCATCGGTCCATTTTGGCAGACCTACACCTTTCATGTTTTCATACATGGCTTCGGCAATGGCTTTATTGAAGTGACCCGGCCAGGCACTGCCCAGTACTTCATACTTGAAAGTCGTACCGGTCATATCGGCGGCTGCCTGCGCCATCTTTAAGGCATCGTCAAACATTTGTTTGATCTTAGGGTAGGTACGCTCCCTGAAATAATACCATACGGAAGCTTTGGAAGGAACAACATTTGGCTGATCGCCCCCATCGGTGATCACATAATGAGAACGCTGGGTGGGCTCCATGTGTTCGCGGTGGTAATTCCAGGCGACATTCATTAGTTCAACAGCATCCAGCGCACTTTTACCTCTCCATGGCGCACCGGCACCGTGGGCAGCCTGGCCCTCAAACTTGAACTCTACGGAGATCAGTCCATTATCTCCTCTGTCACCGTAGGAAACTCCAAGGTTACTGCTGACATGGCTAAAGATACAGGCGTCTACATCTTTAAAATATTGCTCTCTGATGTAGTAAGCTTTGGTACCGTCAACTTCTTCTGCAACTCCGGGCCACAGCATAATGGTTCCCGGAAGTTTTTCACGCTCCATGATCTTCTTTAATGCCAGTACAGCGGTAATGCTCAATGGCACACCTGCGTTGTGCCCTTCGCCATGACCGGGAGCACCATCTACGATAGGGTCGTGATAGGCCACCCCGGGTTTCTGCGATGCCTTAGGGATACAATCGATATCACTGCCGACCGCGATCATGGGTTTACCGGCACCCCATTTGGCGGTCCATGCGGTTGGAATTCCTGCAATACCTCTTTCGATCACAAAACCGTTCTTCTCCAGGATCTCTGTCAGGTATCTGGAACTTTCTTCTTCCTGAAAGCCGAGCTCAGCGAAGCTGAACACCATATCCACCATTTGCTGTGTAGCGGCCTGCTGTTTGTCTATTTCCGCCGCTAGTTCCTTCTTGAGTGCGTCCAGTTTGGCAGGTTTCATCACAGACTGAGCCATCAGCTGTACAGTAAAGAACAGCCCTGTCAATCCAAGCATACCACAACAGAAGATATGCTTTAAATAATTTCTTTTGTTCATAACAATTAGGTGTTTAGGTTTAAAATTTATTAATGGCTTCTGCTCAATTATTTATAGGCATCATTCTGGGAGAGTTTGTTATTGGAACTCATCTCAAATGAAGGAATCGGAAATACCTGACGACCCGGATTGACCAGACTTACGGCCGGTCCGTTGGTACGTTTGACACTGGCCAGCTCTGTAAATGACAGACCGGTACGCACCTGATCAAAGAAGCTGTGCCCTTCAAAGGCGAGCTCCAGTTTTCTTTCTTTCCAGATGGCTTTCAACACGGCTTCCTCTCCTACCGGATTGATTTCGTCCACACCTGCACGTTTCCTCACTTTATTGAGATCTGCCCTTGCCCCGTCAAGATCATTGGTTTTGGCACGGGCTTCTGCCCTGTTCAGGTAGATTTCAGCAATCCTGATCACCAGAACGTTATCAATATTACCGGCTTTCATATACCTGGTCGGATAATAGGTCTTGGAGCTTGCGGAATAAGCAAATAGCTTACCCCTGGTATCTTTAGGATCTGCGGTAGCTGCTTCGTAAAATTCGCTATGGGCAGCGATATCGCCCCGTCCGCCGCCGCTTGCAGGAAAATACCAGTTCCTGATGTTGCTCTGATCCACACTGTTAAAATTCAGCTCTAAAATGGCTTCAGTGGACAGCTTGCTTTCGAAGATAGCCGCAAAACTTGGCATCAGTATGTAAGAGGGGTCACTGATGACGAGATTTGCCTGAATGAGCACCTGATCAGGTCTGTTTTCGTACAGATAAAGCCTGGACAGCAAGGCGCGAGCTGTTCCTTTGGAAGCCTGGGATCTGTTGGTCGGGGCAGGCAGTAATTCGAGGGCCTTAAGCAGGTCTTTTTCTGCCTGGTCGTAAGTTTCCTGCAGGGTAGCTCTTGCGACGAAAATGCTTTCATCTACTTTGGTGGTTGGGGTCAGTACCAGGGGAACACCAAGCGTACCATAAACTCCCGGAATACCGCCATACACTTTGGCAAGATCAAAATAAGCCAGCCCCCTTACGAAATAGGCCTGACCCAGCGTAGCGTCTTTATTCGCATCACTCATATCACTTAAGGAAGGAACAGCGGCAATCAGACTATTGGCTACACTGATCGCCCGGTAAGCCCGGGTATAAAAAGCACCGTTTTCCCGGTTGTCCAGACTGACCAGATAGGTATCCATCTCCCTGTAAAAGTCCCAGCTGCCAATGCTCTGAGCCACATCTGAGCTGACATCGCCCATGATCAGCAAATTCCTGCCATAATAATTTGCATCCTGAAGCTGGTTGTACATCCCAGCTAGCGCAGCTTTTGCACCCTGCTGATTGGATATGGCCAGGTCTGTACGGACTTCTGACTGCGGTTCCTGATCTAATACTTCGCAGGAGCCAAGGAAGAAAAGTAAACACAAGGAGGTCAGCAGAAAAATTGGAGTGATGCCTGACTTTACTGCAGCTGCTGCAGTAAAACCGGATGTTAATAGATTTCTTTTCATAGCCTTACAGATTATAAACTAATATTAAATCCAGCCATAAATACCCTTGGTTGAGGTAAGCTGAAAAATTCAATTCCCTGGGTTAATTTTGTTGAAGCTAAACCGGATAGCTCTGGGTCAACACCACTGTAATTGGTGAATGTGAGCAGGTTCTGACCTGAGATATACACCCTTACGGAAGACATCCCTAATTTTTTAGCCGTTGCAGATGGCAGTTTGTAGCCTATAGATACATTCTTCAAACGCATATAAGAGCCGTCTTCCATAAATCTGGAAGAGCGAAGGTTGGAGGCATAATTCTCAGCGTTCATTTTAGGGATCATGGTCACATCACCAGGCTTCTGCCACCTGTCCAGCTGGCTTTCAGAAAAATTCACGCCCCGTGTACCGCCATGCTCCAGAAAGAACCGCTTCCAGTTCAGCTGGTCATTACCCACTGAGTATTGAAGAAAGGCCATCAGGTCAAATCCTTTGTAGGTGAAGGTGTTGGTGAAGCCTCCGAAATAATCAGGATTGGCATCTCCAACAATTTTACGGTCTACATTGGGATCGAACACCCCGTCGCCGTTTACATCAGTAAAGATCGGCGCACCTGTTTGCGTGTCTACACCGGTCTGCTCATGGAAATAGAAGGAATACAAAGGATATCCTTCTTCATAGCGGTAAAGATCCCTGTTGTATACGTTAAAAGGGGCTGCGAGCTTTAAGATCTTACTCTTGTTGGCCGCGATATTGAAATTACTGTTCCAGCTGAAATTTTCTTTCTGGATGATATTGGCGGCGAATGAAAATTCAATCCCCTTATTAGACACCTCTCCGTAGTTTTGTACGACTGAATTGTATCCGGTAGTGCGCGGCAAAGGAACTGAAAGCAGGAGATCTTCTGTCTTTTTCACATAATAATCTGCGGTAATGGTCAGCCTGTCTTTAAAGAAACCCATGTCAATACCAAAGTCAGTTTGTTTGGTAGTCTCCCATTTAAGATCAGAATTAGCCAGCTGCAATGGGGTGATTCCGGGAATATCTGCGTAGGCCGCATTTCCACTTGGGGCATTCAGATCATCCAGGTTCCCTCCCCACAACCCCAATGACTGAAAGTTAGAAATACCGCTTTGATTACCTGTTATCCCGTAGCTTATCCTCATTTTCAGATTGGATATGGCCGTGGCATTCCGCATAAATGATTCTCTTGACATTACCCAGCCGGCGGCAACGGAAGGAAAAGTCCCCCATTTATTTTCTTCACCGAATCTGGAAGAACCATCTCTCCTGACGTTTACGGTAGCCAGATATTTTCCGTCATAATCATAGGTCACCCTGCTGAACAGTGAGGCGATTCCCCAGGAAGTCCTGTCGGTTGTTCCTCTTTGTACCGCAGCTGAAGTAATCTGCTTGAACTGGTCACTCGGAAATTGTTCTCCTATTGCAGTGGACCTGAAATATTGCGATTCCTGTAAAGTTGTACCTACCAGTACGTTGAAATTATTCTTATTGGCTTTAAACTGATAGGTCAGTACGTTTTCCTGTATCCAGTTATCATCATTGGTATTCATATTGGTGATCAGACCGTTACGGGCGGATCCGGAGATCGTCAGGGAATTGAAGTAGGAGTTTTCAACGATGTTGCTGAAGTCAAGACTGAAGGTGGACTTCAATTTCAACCCCTTGATAAATTCATACTCTGCATATACATTGGTCAGCAACCTGTTTGTACTCATGTCAATTGAACTTTCATTGATGGAGGTCAGCGGGTTTTCATAAATACCTGATTTGGTATAAGCTCCTGTTGTAGGATTGTAAAACGGTAAATTCGCAGGGTAGTTATAAGCTCCGACCACCGGACCATATAATCCATCGTCATTAGCTACACGATTTCTCTTGTTTCTGGTAAAGAAGGTACTTGTTCCGACCTTTAATTTTGCCACAGGAATAAAGTCCAGATTTACCCTTAAACTGTTCCTGGTATAGTCTTCAACCTTAATTGTTCCCTCCTGTAAAAAATTATTGGCAGATACCAGGTACTTTATCTTTTCATTACCGCCATCTACAGAAAGATCGACATTACGGATGGCTGCAGTACGGAATATAGGCTCGGCCCAATTGGTATTAATAGCATTTTGAGGATTAGCATAAGGCTTGGCCTGTCCGTTATTGACCGCAGCTTCATTCATAAGGGATTCAAAGGTCGGGCCGTCAACTACAGCCAGTTTATTGTCTATGGTCTGAGCGCCGTAATAGGTCCCGAGACTTATTTTTGCCTTTTGAGAATTGCCTCTTTTCGTGGTGATCAGCACCACTCCGTTGGCAGCTCTGGCACCATAAATAGCGGTTGCGGATGCATCTTTGAGAATTTCCATAGAGGCGATATCTGCAGGATTAAGATCTGCCATAGGGCTGGTTACTCCACCACCTACTCCGATCCCCGCAAGGTTATTGGATTGCATCGGGATTCCATCGATCACATAAAGTGGATCACTTGAACCATTGATGGAAGAGGTACCCCGGATACGGACAAACATACCCCCTCCGGGAGAACCATTGTTTGCATTTACCTGAACCCCGGACGCTTTACCCTGAAGCAGCTGATCTGTATTGGCCACCGGCAAATTTTCGATCTGATCGGCACTTACTGAAGTAATGGCACTGGTTAATGTCTTTCTGGATTGCTGTCCGTATCCGGTTACTACGATTTCTTTTAATGCCTGAGCATCGGAAACCAGGGTAACATCGAGAACTGCTTTGCCATCGACAGAAACTTCCTGAGGTTTGAAGCTGATATATTTAAATATTAATGTGGCATTGGCTGCAGTTTTAATTCTGTACTTACCATCGGCGTCTGTACTGGTACCGGTTTTAGCACCCTTAACCATAATGCTTACGCTCGGCAAGCCGAGACCGTCTTCAGAAGAAATTACCTTTCCGGAAACAGTAATTTCCTGCGCACCCACACTAAACACAACAATTGAACTAAAAAAGAATAAGAGTATAAAAAATTTCATAATGTGTTTCTTTATTTGATATTAAACGAACCTGTTTGTGAGCGAAATCAGCAAAACAGCTAGGGATCGAAAGAAGAAATCCAAATAATGCGACCAAAAAGAAAACCAAATACAGCTTTTAAACAAAAAGGGAAGTTAATTTTAGATAATTCCATAACAAAAATCATTAAACATTAAAAAGCACAAACAATTTTAAGCTTTTTAAACTTTTAAATGACTTAAACAGAAAAAGTCAGTAAATATTCCTGAGTTTAAACACTCATAAAGATGAATTCTACAGTAATTACCTAAGTAATATTATAAAAACACAAATATTTTCTGAAAAAACCACTAAACACAGGAAGAAAAACAACAGAAAACAATATAAAAACCAATAAATTCATCAAAAATTCATAAAACAAAGTCAAAAAACCAGATATCGATCAGAATTTCTTATCAATTCTTTCATATTAATTTAATAATCTAAAGCAGACACCACAAAAAAAAGGGTTGTTCTGACAGAACAACCCTTTTTTAAGGAAAATCATTAAAAAATCTACTCTTTTAGCTTCAAAGCACCATCAATACGCTCCGAAAGATCAAGTAAATGATACTTGGTCAAGCCGGATGAGCCTGTTGCGGCAGATTTAATCACTGATCCCAGTTCACGCAACTGACCTTTAACCACTGAGATCACATCGCCTTGCGAAGCATTGCCTCCCGGAACTCTTGAAATGGAAACTGCCACAGGGGATTGAGCAGCAGCTGGATTCACGATTGCAATCAGCTTTTCCACATAAGCTTTCTGCAGGTTACGGCGATAAATATCTATGGATTTATTACTGGTCTTCAATTCACTAAAAATGGAGGATTGCAGGTCCGAAAACAAATCGGTGATTTTATATGCCGTTTCACCGTCTGCAGCTTCAGCGGTAATCAGCTTATTCAGGGTAAAGCTGCTCACCAGCCTGTTTAATGTAGGTGCCTGCACCCTGTTGACCACATCTACAGGATTTTGACCAATGTTATCTAAAACGTACTGGTTTAACAACCAGGCTGGTGTAGCAAACAAGTTGTTATCTAAAAAGATCATGGCCTCTTTCTGTGTGGCTGCTGGTGTACGGGAGTAAATCGTACCTGCCTGCTCCACAGTTTTCGGTGTTTCGAATATCCCTCCGATATTTTTGGCTGCATGTCCCATATACCTGATAAACTGGCTGGTCAGCTCTCCATACATGGTACTCAGGTTTTCGTAGCCTTCATGATCTGCTTTGGTCCATTCGGGCAATTTGGCCAGTATCCTCTTTAGATTTTTTATGCCGTATGCACCCGACACCATCGCATTATCACCCAGGTCCTCATTTTGTGAGCGCGGATCATCGGGATTTGTTTCGGTTCCAAACCAAAGCCGGTTGTTCTTTAATTTTTCGATCGTCAGCTGATTGAGCAGGGGAACTTCTGCTTGGGCGCTTTTTGCATCAGGCAGCAACTTATATCCCCATTCTATTGCCCAGATATCGTAGTCTCCTATCCGGGGATAGATCCCTTTCGGTTTAATGTTGTCTTCTGGCTGCGCAACATAATTGAAACGCGCATAATCCATAATGGAAGGGGTATGTCCGTTTGCCTCTACCCAGGCTTTGTCACGAAGTTTTTCTGAAGGAACTGTTGAGCTTGAGCCATAATTATGACGCAAGCCTAAAGTATGCCCCACTTCATGCGAGGAAACAAAGCGGATCAGATCACCCATGAGTTCATCACTAAACTGCATTTTTTGTGCTCTGGGGTCTATGGCTGCTGCCTGGATCATATACCAGTCGTGCACCAGTTTCATCACGTTATGATACCAGTTTACATGACTCTCCATAATCTCCCCGCTTCTCGGATCTGCAATACTTGGTCCGCTGGCATTTGGAATTTCAGAAGGCTTATAGACTATAGCCGAATGACGTGCATCGTCCAGGCTCCAGGTAGAATCCTGTTTTGTGGTTGGTGCCATTTTTCCAATAATGGCATTTTTAAACCCTGCTTTTTCAAAGGCTTTCTGCCAGTCGCTGACACCTGCTATCAGATAAGGCACCCATTTTTTAGGGGTTGCTGGATCAATGTAGAACACAATTGGTTTTACAGGCTCCACTAGTTCTCCTCTTTTATATTTAGCCAGATCTCCGGCCTTTGGCTCCAGCCTCCAGCGTTTTACAATCTGTACTTCTTTTACGCCATGAGGATTGGCGTCAAAATCGGTATAACCAACAGCAAAGTATCCTACCCTCGGATCAAAGAAACGGGGCTTCATGGGCACTTTAGGCAAGATCACCAGAGAGGCATTGAGCTCAATTGTAGCGGATCCACTGGGTGCAGCACCTGCTGAAGGAGGACCAAACGGTGAAGCCGGAGCAGCAGCCAGGGAATACGTCCTGACCACATTGATCTCTACATTGGAAGGGAAACTTTTGACACCAAGAATATAACTTCTGTCTGATTGCGGGGCACCTAATCTGAAATTACTTTTGATCAACGGAGAACTGAAATAAAAAATATCATTATCGCTGTTGATGTAATCTGTCATATCGATCACGCTTCCTTTTTTATCAGGAGTGTAAGCGGCTACGGCAAAAGAGGCCGCAATGGCCTGTATGTTTGAACGCTGAAGATTCTGGTACATGGCAGTAGTACTGTCAGGTCCATAGGTTCTGTAAGAGATCTTGCGCATAAAGATCTTATTGTTAGGCCCTTTTTCAAACCGGATCACATTGCTTCCGATCTGATCACCTGCATAGCCGGAAGCGGAACGTACCTCGGCCCCAGCTTTTGAGATACGGCTCACGATCAGAATGTCTCTTCCCAATATGGAATCAGCGATTTCAAAAAAATATTTGTCTTCGAGACGGTGTGTCGTGATCATTCCCTTTCGGGTCACCGCTTTACCGGTAATGACCTGATCATATGGCTTGGGTTGTGTTTTCACACCAGGTGCACCCGGGGCTTTTTTTGTGGTGTCCGCTACTACCGGCGGAGTGGCGGGTGGTGTGGCCGGCTTGTTCTGCGCTACGGTAAATGATGCAGTTACAATACCCAGCAATGTAAAAAATGCAGTTTTCTTCATTAGTGAATTATAAGTTGTCTAGTTGGAAAGCTGCAAAGGTATGCCAGTTAGCCCAAAGTATAAATCATGGCCCTATAACTTTACGGTTACATTAGTGAATCATTTTAAAGAGCAGTTCTTTAAGAAGTTCTCCATCTGAAACATTTCCGGTGCTGTCTACCCCCTTACTTTTCAGATCATATTCTCTCAGGAGACTAATGATATCGAAAGTCTTGCCAACACTGTAGCTTCGCGCAGCAGCCTCATAATCTTTTACAAAGTAGGGATTCACACCCAATTCTTTTGCTGCATCACCTTTGTTCCTGAGGTAATGGTATTTGAGGATTTTAGAGAAATAAGAATTTAGATTGGCCATAACCATGACCATTGGATTTGCTTTGGGATTGTCGGCAAAGTAATTAATGATCTGATTACACTTCAGCACATTCCTTACTGCAAGTGCCTTCTGGAGTTCAAACACGTTGTATTCCTTGCTGATACCAATATTCTTTTGCACCAGATCAGTGTCAATGGTTGTCTCTTTGGTGATATTCAGGATCAGTTTATCTACCTCATTCTCAATCTTGGAAAGATCTGTACCCAAATACTCGGCCATTAGTGCTGAGGCCTGGGGAGCAATTTTATAGCCTTTATCCTTCACAAGATCATCTATCCATCCGGCAAGCTTATAATCTCTGACGGGTTCGGACTGAAAGACCAGCCCGCTTTTGTCTATGGCCTTATAGATCTTTTTACGTTTGTCAAAGTTTGCATATTTGTACCCTAATACCAGAATAGTAGTAGGCATGGGTTTCTCGAAGTAATTGAGTACAAATTCGGCTTCTTTACTGCTCCCTTCTGTTTCCTTCGCCCATTTCAGGTCCTGGGCTTCTTTTACGATGACAAGCTGATAATCTGACATCATCGGATAGCGTTTGCTGGCGTTCATGATGGTAGCCATATCGATATCCTTACCATAAAGAACGGTCTGGTTAAAGCCACGCTCCATATCACTCAGCACATGGTCTTCCATGTAATGAATGATTTGATCTATGTAATACGGTTCCTCGCCATGCAGCAGGTAAACCGGTTTAAACTTTCGGGCTTTTATGTCTTTGATGATCTCGGCTGCACTCATATCTCGGTGTAAACTTAACGGAAAACTTAGAAAAAATTTTATCTATTTTTACACAAATGTCATTTACACCTACGGTCCTTAATCTGCCTCCATACCCTTTTAAGATCACATTAAAAGACTCCCGTCACTTTATCTTTGATGAATTACGAAAAAAACACCTGGTTCTGACGCCTGAAGAATGGGTAAGACAGCATTTCATTCAGTACCTGATCCTGGAAAAGAGATTTCCAAAATCCCTGATCCAGATTGAGGCCGGACTGAACCTGAATAAGCTTCAGAAGAGAACAGACATTGTGGTATTTAATACTTCCGGAGAAAGAGTCATGATCATAGAATGCAAGGCACCTTCTGTCAAAATAACGCAGGCAACCTTTGATCAGGCCGCTCGCTACAATTCTGTCCATAAGACCGGCTGGCTGGTCGTAACAAATGGCCTGACGCATTGTTATGCGCAAATAGATCACCTGGAGGAGCGCTTCCGTTTCATTCCGGAACTGCCGGAATACGCTTTGCTTTAGTCTGTGTTTTTGCTTTAATATGGTTTTGCTTCTTTTAAAAATAAGCCATTCTATTTGCAGACTGGACCTTGCGCGCTGAAGAAGCGCACAAACCTATCCCTCCTCACAGAAGGCATATTTTTCTGGTCGCAAAATCTCAAAGGGTCTACCTATCCTAAACAAAAAACAACATCAATGTAAAACCTGCATAACATCCCTATGCTCCCGGCTTTGCGCATGAGCAATTTACTTTCTCAGAGAAGACATAGGATTTGTGCGCTTCTTCAGCGCGCAAGGTCCAGTCTTCGAAGAGAACAGTCAATTGCACTATTACCCCAAAGCTCCCAAACTCTCTTCAATAATCCTGATCTTAGCCTCAGCATCTGCCTTTTTATTCCGTTCATTCTGAATGATCTCAGGTTTGGCATTCTGCACAAACTTTTCATTACTTAACTTGGCATCAACAGACTTCAGAAAACCCTGTAAATAAACCAGATCAGCATTCAAACGTTCACGTTCTGCATCAGGATCAATGGCTTCGTTCAGATGAATAAAGAACTCGTCATTGCCTACCATAAAGCTTACCGCACCGGGAATCTTATCATTCACCAGTTCCACCTGACTGATATTGGCCAGTTTGAAGACAATGTTCAGCCATTTTTCATAATCCAGTGCTGAGTTAACTTTTATAGCCAAAGGCAATGCCTCTTTAGGAGAGATCTGCTTCGTATTGCGTACATTTCTGATCTCTGCCACCAATCCTTTGATCACTTCAACTTCTTTCAGTAATGCCAGATCAGCCTCGCCTACAACTGGATATTTAGCAACAATGCAGCAGTCTAATTCTGCTTTTTCTCCAAACAGCTCATCGTGCCAAAGCTCTTCCGTAAGGAAAGGCATGAACGGATGCAGCAGTGTTAATATTTTCTCAAAGAAACCAATGGTTATTTTTAAAGTTTCCGAATCGATCGGGTGCTGATAAGCCGGCTTTACCATTTCAAGATACCAGGCACAGAAATCATCCCATACCAGTTTGTAACAGGCCATCAGGGCTTCAGACAAACGGTATTGTCTGAAGTTATCCTCAATTTCTGCCAAAGCTTCATTGAAACGGTTCTCAAACCAAAGTATCGCCTGCTGATTAGGATTTTCCAGCTGATCGTTCACTTCCCAGCCCTTTACCAGCCGGAATGCATTCCAGATCTTGTTGGCAAAGTTTCTGCCCTGTTCACAATAGCTTTCGTCAAACATGAGGTCATTTCCGGCAGGAGAACACAACAGCATCCCTACCCTTACCCCATCTGCGCCATATTTTTCGATCAGACCGATAGGATCAGGTGAATTGCCTAAAGATTTAGACATCTTACGGCCCAGCTTATCCCTTACAATACCGGTCAAATAAACATTGGTAAAAGGCTTTTGCCCTCTGAATTCATGCCCTGCCATGATCATACGGGCCACCCAGAAAAACAGAATTTCAGGAGCCGTGACCAGGTCATTAGTCGGATAATAATAATTGATGTCTTTATTATCAGGATTCCTGAATCCGTCAAATACAGATATCGGCCATAACCAGGAGGAGAACCAGGTATCCATTACGTCAGGATCCTGATTGACAAATGGCCTCAACTGATGTTTAAAACCATTGGCTTCTTCGGGAGTAAATGCACCGTCTATGTCTTTCAGCTTCAGAAATTCATCCAATGCTTCTTCTTTGGTTTTTGCTACAACCCAGTTGCTCTTATCGTCGTACCAGGCAGGAATCTGCTGACCCCACCACAATTGTCTGCTGATGTTCCAGTCGCGTACATTCTCCATCCAATGACGGTAGGTATTCACGAACTTTTCAGGAATCAGCTTGATATCGCCATTCAGCACATCTTCCAGTGCCGGTTTCGCCATTTCATCCATTTTGCAGAACCACTGCATAGACAATTTAGGCTCAATGGCTGCGTTTGTACGCTCAGAAAAACCTACCTGTGATTTGTAATCTTCTACCTTTTCCAGATGACCGGCCTCTTCCAGCAATACCGTAATTTTCTTTCTTGCGGCAAAACGGTCCTCACCAACCAGCACAACCGCCAGTTCGTTTAAAGTACCATCGTCATTTAGGATATCAATGATCGGCAGCTTATGTTTAATCCCCAGTTCATAATCGTTCAGGTCATGTGCGGGTGTTACTTTCAGGCAGCCGGTACCGAAGTCCATGGTTACATACTCGTCCTGAATCACAGGAATCTCCCTGTTGATCAGCGGTACAAATACTTTCTTCCCTTTCAGATGTATATAACGTTCATCATTAGGATTTACACAAATAGCGGCATCCGCCATAATGGTTTCCGGTCTTGTAGTCGCTATGGTAAGCGATTCATCGCTGCCCGCTATGGTGTATTTTATATAATAAAGCTTCTGGTTTACTTCTTTACGGATCACTTCTTCGTCTGAAACTGCAGTTTTACCTGCAGGATCCCAGTTGACCATCCTCACGCCACGATAGATCCGTCCTTTTTTATATAAATGGATAAAACTATCTATAACGGCTTCTGAAAGGTCATCTTCCATCGTGAAGCGGGTACGCTCCCAATCACATGAAGCTCCCAGCTTTTTTAGCTGCTCCAGAATAATGCCTCCGTATTTCTCTTTCCATTCCCAGGCATATTTCAGGAATTCATCCCTGCTCAGGTCCTTTTTGTCAATACCTCTCTCTTTGAGCATAGCCACCACCTTGGCTTCTGTAGCAATTGATGCGTGATCAGTACCGGGAACCCAGCAGGCGTTTTTGCCCTGCATACGCGCTCTCCGGATCAGTACATCCTGAATCGTATTGTTCAGCATATGCCCCATGTGCAATACTCCGGTCACATTTGGAGGAGGAATTACAATGGTATATGGCTCACGTTCATCGGGTTCAGAGTGAAAAAAGTTCTTCGACATCCAGTAGCTGTACCATTTGTCTTCGGTTGCTGCCGGATCGTATTTAGTGGAAATGCTCATTATTTTTGAAAAAGTATCAGATATGGCGTAAAAATAAGAATAAAAAAGACAGTGCTGACTTTTTTGAAAAATCTACTTCAGGTTCTGCATAAAATAATCGGTTACCTTCTGATACAAATGCACCCTGTCTTTTCCGATGACATTGTGTTCATGCCCCGGATAGATCATATAATCTAACTGTATTCCCTTGTCTACAGCGTGTTTTACAAAATCCACCGAGTGCTGCTGCACCACCACCGGATCCTGTAATCCATGGATCAGCAATAGTTTTCCTTTCAACCGGTCAACCTTATTGCTCAGGTAGGTAGCAGCATATCCTTCCGGATTTTCCTGTGGGGTATCCATATATCGTTCGGTGTACATCACCTCATAAAAAGCCCAGTTGATCACCGGACCTCCTGCTACAGCCGCTTTGAATATCCCCGGATGACTCACCATAAAGTCAACCGTATTGAATCCTCCAAAACTCCAGCCAAACAAACCCATGTTTGAAGCATCCACATAGGATTGACTCTTCAGGTAATCTACTGCGGTTAGCATATCATCCATCTGAACATCTCCGGCTCTGCGGAACATGGCCTGCTCAAATGCTTTACCTCTGTTGTCGCTGCCTCTTGTGTCGATGGTTAGCACCACATAACCCTGCTGTGCCATATACCTGAACCAATAGTCTCCCGCCCCGGCATTCCAGCTGTTCAGGATCAGTTGTGCATGTGAGCCGCCATACCAGTAAACGATCACCGGATATTTTTTCGCTGCATCAAAATTCACTGGTTTATACAAACTGCCATACAGGTCATCTCCCGATTTACCTTTAAATGTAAATATGGATGAGCTTGCTGTGGCATAGCCTGACAGCGGGTTTTCAGCCCTCAGCAAAGTCTTTGTTTTTAAAGAACCGGTTTCTATGAGCGCTATCACTCTTGGGGTTTCAGGATTGCTAAAATTATCGATCACGGATCCTCCTGAACGGCTCACCTGTGTATTGTGTACCGCCTCTCTTTGTGTAAGGCGTAAAGATTTACCGGATTTCAAATCCAGGGCATATAAATTACGTGTGATGGGAGATTCTGCTGTGGACACATAGAACAAGCGGTCACCTTTCTCATCAAAGCCCTTTACCTCAAGAACTTCCCAGGCACCTTTGGTCAGCTGCTTCAGTACTTTCCCATTCAGGTCATAGAGATACAAATGGTTCCAGCCATCACGGTTGCTTTGCCATATGAATTTGGAGGGATCATTTTTAAGGAATAGCACTGGCTCCAGTGGTTCGACATATTTATCATCCTGCTCTTCAAAGACCGTTTTTACAAAAGTACCGGTCACCGCATCGTACTGGTTCAGTTTCATATGGTTCTGACCACGGTTCAATACTGCGATATATATAAATTTATCATCAGGGCTCCAGGCGATATTGGTAAGGTATTGCTCTGCGGGTTCTCCCGTTTTCAGGTAAACCAGGGCTCCGGTTTCCGGACGGTAAACTCCTACCGTCACCTCATGGCTTTTATCGCCCGCCATCGGGTATTTAATATTGGTGTTTTTCGCGGGTCTTGTGCTCCAGTCGATGATCGGGTAGTCTGTTACCATACTTTGATCCATCCTGTAGAAAGCCAGGATCTTTCCGTTATTGCTCCAGAAGATTCCCTTGCTGATGCCAAATTCTTCGCGGTGGACAGAAGAAGCATAAACAATATCGGCACTGCCATCTGTGGTCACCTGCTTCTGTTCCGAACCTTTGGCTACGTATAAATTGAAATGATCAAGGTAAGCAGTATAACCGGCTTTGCTTTCTTCTGCATTGGTTTTGGCGGCAAGCGAAGCATCCAAAAGTACGCTTGCTTTATTCGTCGAAGGATTCAGGGCTATTTTCGAGCCGTTCAGCATTATTATCCAGTCAGGGGTCTGATTGAACTGAATTGCAGGCATTGCTTTGGCAGTATCGAGACCCGCTGCTTTCAGTTTCGAATTCAATTGCGCAAGTGTCAAAAAAGGGACTTCTTTTTCATTAAAACCTCCCTTTATCCAGACAGGATCATTCCCGGAACGTTTTGCATAGACATAATTTTCAGTGCCGTAAATAAACTGAAGCTGTGTCAGATTCTGAGGTGCAAGCGTTGTGCGGGCATTGCTCATGGCATCCTGCATGGTCAGCTGCTTTTGCTGGGCTGCACCACATAAAGCGATCAGCAACAGCTGAACAGATAAGATCAATCTTTTCATAAAATATTGATGAATAAACAAGTTGCGCCAAACATAGATAATTTTGTTAAGATTGACCGACGAAATATAGGGTTTTCTTGTATTACCTTTGAGCCGTGAAACTCATCTTTACCGGCCTCCTTTTCGCCATGTTATGGGCATCAGCTTCTGTAGCTACTAAATTCGGTCTGCATTCAGCTCCGCCCCTGGTCCTGGCAAATACCCGTTTTTTTCTGGCCGGCCTTGTTTTGCTGCTCTATGGTTATTCTTTAAGAAAGGACCCTTCCTACCGTCTTCCTAGCGGTCAGGAATGGAAATATCTGGCTTTGTTTGGCTTTCTGAACACTACTGTTTATCTGGGGCTTTTTGTATATGCCATGAAATATACCGCAGCGGGTATCGGCAGTCTGGCCACTTCTACCAATCCGCTCATTATTGTGCTGCTGTCCTCCTGGATGATGGGGCGCAAACCTGCCAGAACAGAAATACTCAGCATCATTATCGGAATGACCGGCATTGCAATAGCCACCTACCCTTTAGTGAAAAACAGCAGCACCAGTCCTTTTGGAGTGATGATCCTCATGCTGAGCATGGTCTCGGTCTCATTCGCCAGTGTATATTATGCCCGGGTAAAATGGACCTTGCCGAATATCCTGATCAATGGCTGGCAGGTGACATTGGGCGGTCTGTTCCTCCTCCCCTTTACTTTTATATCCAGTGATTTTTCTCTGGTGGTTCTTGATCAGAATTTCATTTATTCTGCTTTATGGCTTAGTCTGGCAGTGTCCGTAATTGGTCTCATCTGCTGGTTCTATCTGCTTAGAATAGATACTGTAAAAGCATCTTTGTGGTTATTTCTATGTCCGCTCTTCGGTTTTATCTATGCCTGGTGGCTCCTCGATGAGCCCATTAACGATTATACCGTTGCGGGTACACTGCTGGTTGTATTTGGCTTGTATCTGGGGCAAAGGGACAAATTCAAAAAGACCTGACAGGTATACTTGTCTGTTGAAATTTTATAGCAGAATTTCAGGCGGCACACAATAAAGTATGTTAAAATATGTTAAATACATATAAACTAACTTAATTATGAAAGTTATTAGAGTTTTTTATTTTACAAATACTGTTTTCAGAAAACTTGGTCTCACCAAGATCTACAATTGGTTCAATAAGTAATATTTTCATGATAAGCTGATTTTCTACAGCAAGGTTTATTACTTTTATCACCTGATTCAATCCGTACATTCAGATAAGTATCCTGGACGTCAGGGACTGGGTCAATTTCAACTAACTCATTTTTATGAATAAAACTACATTAAAAGGCCTCCTGGCCCTTGTTATCCTTGTAGCATACGGCCATACTTCCCTGGCACAAACACCTGCAAAACTAATAGACCCTGCGAACATGGACCTGAGTGTTAAACCGGGTGATGATTTTTATCAGTATGCAAGCGGCGCCTGGATCAAAAACAATCCTGTTCCGGCTAAGGAAACCCGCTGGGGAAGTTTCAACGCGCTGCGTGATTTTAACATCAATGCCGTTAAGGGTCTTGTAGAGGATGCGGCAGCCGACCGCACGGCCCCTGCCGGATCAGTAAAAAAACGTGTCGGGGACTTCTATACTGCTGCGATGGATAGTGCTTCAATTGAAAAACTGAGCTATATACCCATCAAGGCCGATTTGCAAAAGATCAAACCACTTAAAGATATTAAGGAAATACTTGATCATGCTGCTTACCTGCGTACCTCCGGGCTTGCAGCCCCAATGTTTGGTTTTGGTGTGGGACAGGACAGGAAAAACGTAACCAAATATGTTTTACAGCTAGGTCAGGGCGGCACTACCCTGCCTGACCGTGATTACTACTTAAAAGACGATGTCCGCAGCGTACAAATTCGCGGGGCTTATGTGAAATACATGAACAGTCTGTTTACACTTACCGGATCCACGGTAGCAGAAGCCAAAAAGAAAGCTGATGCAGTGCTCTCCATTGAAAAGAAACTAGCAGAAGCACAGATGTCACGCGTGGAGATGCGTGACCCTTATAAGACCTATAATAAATTCTCTGCAACTGAATTCAGTAAAACAACGCCGGAAATTAACTGGACAGCGATGCTGACTAAGCTGAAAGTAGGCGGACAGGATACCCTACTGGTATCGCAACCTGCTTTTTTCGTCGCATTAGATGCTTTACTGAAAAGTGTACCGGCAAGTGACTGGAAGACCTATCTGGAGTGGAATATCCTTAAGGGTGCGGCACCCAATCTGAGTTCAGCATTTGTACAGGCTACTTTTGTTTTCAACCAGGCACTGAGCGGGCAAAAAGTGCAGACACCAAGATGGCAGCGTATGTCACAACTCACGGACGGCACTATAGGTGAACTTCTTGGTCAGCTGTATGTTGCCAAATATTTCAAGCCTGAGGCTAAGGTCCGGATGGCAGAACTGATTGCTAACCTGAGAAAAGCCTTTGAGATCAGGATCAGCAATCTGGACTGGATGAGTGATGCGACGAAGGAAAAAGCACTGTCAAAACTGAATGCCTTTGTCCCTAAAATTGGCTATCCTGATAAGTGGAAAAATTATGATGGATTAAACATCAGTCGCGGCACCTACCTGCAAAATCTGAGAAATGCCGGAGAGTGGAGTTACAATGACATGATCGGACAATTGGGCAAGCCTGTAGACCGCAGCAGATTCGGCATGACACCTCCGACTGTTAATGCCTATTACAGTGCCACTATGAATGAGATCGTATTTCCTGCCGGAATACTGCAATTTCCTTTCTTTGATCCGAATGCGGATGATGCGGTAAACTATGGTGGCATCGGGGCCGTGATCGGCCATGAAATGTCACATGGCTTCGACGACAGCGGAAGTAAATATGACAAGGACGGTAACCTGAAGAATTGGTGGACTGAGGAGGATAAAACTAAGTTTGAAGCCAAAGCGAAAGCATTAGGTGAACAATTTGATGCCTATACCGTACTGGATACCATTCATGTCATTGGCAAATTGACCATGGGCGAAAACATTGGCGATCTTGGTGGATTAAATGCTGCTTATACTGCATTTAAACTGACGAAACAGGGTCAGTCTAATGAAAAGATCGATGGATTTACTCCTGACCAGCGTTTTTTCCTTTCATGGGCGCAGGTATGGCGTGGTAATATTCTTCCGGAGACGGCAGCACAGTTCATCAAAACCGATCCGCATTCACCCGGTCCTTACCGGACAATCGGTGCTCCTGTGAATATGGATGCCTGGTATGAAGCATTTGATGTGAAGCCGGGTGATAAATTGTATAAGAAACCGGAAGACAGGATCAGGATGTGGTAGGCAAATTGAGTGATCTGTTTTCGGACTGCATTCCTTAGGCCCGATGAAGAATCGGGCAAAGGACGCTATGTCCTCTCTCAGACACTAAATTTGCTGGGAGCAGAGGAAAAGTTTATTAAGAGTAGGTATTATATATGTAAATATGCTACTATACGCAGACTGAAAATTAGTTAAGCATCCTGAAGGCCAAAAAATGAGGTATGTTTTTCGGGCATAAGCGCTTTTTTGCTCCTCCTTCAGGAGCTTAAAAAGATGCAGCCTGAAAAACATACCTCATTTTTTGGCCTTGTTATTTTCCAGCTATTTAAAGTTATAATTCAGCCCTAACGGTTCGCATAGGTCAGACTGACGATCTGATCCAGTGCTTTATGGATTCGCTGCATGCCTTCAGGCTTATTGATGTCAATTCCGCAAAAAGGATTGCCGTTGGCTTTGGCCTGCAGTACCATATAAATGATCCCGGCTATCTGCAAGGCCATAACAGCCCGGAAATCTGTATCTGATTTTTCAAAATTAGGTTCCAGCATTTTAAAGATCTCTTCACCAAAAGCCTCACGCTTCAGGCCCACCTCCTTCATTAGTTTATTTCTTTCGCTGGTTTCCCAGATGACAATCTTCTGCATTTCTTCTTCTGCATAAAAATGATCCAGATGTGTTTTTAAGATCTCCTTAACCAGTGGCTCCCCGGCCTGTATACCCGCTGCTTCTGCAACGCCATCCATGTCCTTAGCCAGTTCCAGCCAATAATCTTTACGCTTTACATAAATTTCGATGAGGTTATTGACATTGTTGTCAAAATACCGGTATATCAGTTTCTTATTGACTTCCGCTTTTTTCGCAATGTTATTCACTCCGAGAGCAGTATAACCTTCCGTCTTGATGATCTCACCCACAGCCTCTATCAGTTTCAGCATGGTACGTTCTTTATCCCTTATAGTTCCGGAGACGCGCTTTCTCGACTTAGTTTCCATAACGTCTAAGTTATAAAAAAATAAATATGTCACCACTTTTAAGAGTTGCGCACCATATTTTTACAAAAAAGAGAAAAATACTGAATGCAGGATTCAGTCAACATATTCGCTACGCTCAAACAAACCAAGGGTGTTTACTCTGAGTAAGCACCCTTAATTTTTTAACTATTTTTTACCAAGCATTACAGTTCTGCCTGTTTTCACAGATTCCCGTGCAGCTTCGAGAATGCGCACTACCATCACATTATTTTCCAGGGAGTACAAACCGTTTTCGTCTACTTTGATCTTACCGCTTACCACATCAGCCAGATAGCTAAAAGGATCTTCGTAAACAGGGATATCTTTTGAAGTAACCACCAGGCTATGCTCCCTTTTATCGTTCTTAACCCTTAAGCGCATATTGTTGTTGTCAACAGCAAAAACGTAGCCTGTGTCACCATAAATCTCCATATCCTTGCGGTTGAACGGCCAGTTCCATGAGGCTTGTATCACACATTGCGCAGTGGGGTAGTCAACAATGATCGTAGCATCATCATCTACTTTCGGATAAATACCCGGTTTATAGTGCCTGGCGACAGCAGTTACAGATAGAGGCTGTTGTCCCTTCATCAGATGGGTCATCAAGTTAGCCCCATAGCAGCCAAAATCCATCAATGCACCGCCACCATTGAGTACAGGGTCAGTTAAAAAATCAAAAAACTCCTTACCTACACCGATCTCCTTCGGTCCCTGATGTCCGTCATGAATGACAACTTTTCGTACAGTACCTACATAATTACTGTCATTGACCAGCTGAAAGGCTTTGGCATTGCTGGCATACCATGAGGTTTCAAAATTTGTCAGCAGGTGGATCTTATATTGCTTTGCCAGAGCTTCCATTCTTTTGGCCTGGGCCAGCGTAGTGGCCAGTGGCTTTTCTACCATAACATGAATTCCTCTTGGCGCACAGGCTTCTACTACCATCGCATGATCATATACAGAACCAAAAGCTACCACAGCCTGTGGCTTTACTTCATCCAGCATTTTTTTCAGATCTGTATAAAACAGTTCATTTTTAAGTTTATACTCCCTGATTCGCTGATCTGCCAGTTTCTGATCTGGTTCATAAACACCCACAAGTACAACATCAGATTTATTTTTTCTACCCAGTATCCAGGGCACATGGCCGTGACTGGTGCCTGCTACAGCAATTCGCAAAGGCGTTTTTTCCGGGGATTGAGCATGACTTTGCAAACCAAAAATGGTGAGCAGGCAAACTATTGCCAGACTGATACTTTTAAGTGATTTCATAACACAAAATAGATAAACTAAAGCTGTTCATTATATTTTTGCTGCAACTTTTTAGTTAGTTTGGATAATACGAGCTTTCTGGATTCTGCGATCCTGTTCTTCAGTTCCTGATCGCTCATTACTTCCAGATGATCTACCGAAATCCACTGTCTGCGTGCAAAATGAGCAGCCTGTTGTATCCCTTGTCTTGCTGCCAGTTCGTCAAAATCCTCCGGATTACATTTTAATGCCAGGTGGTGATCTTCCAGAGAGATGAGGACAAAAATCTTCTCTTCTATCATAAAGCAGAGATGCTCCCATTTCATCCCTTCTGCAGCTCCATTCAGACTCAAACAATACTCTCTAAAGGTTTCTATATCCATAAACAGCAATTTTATACACTAAAGTTAAAGTAATTCATCAAGCCTGCATTACATTTTATAAGTTTGCATTTAATGAATAAGATCACCTTAACAGCAGATGGTTCCAATACGCTGTATAATGAAAGTATAGGCGAACATTACCATTCCAAACATGGGGCATTGCAGGAAAGTAAACATGTTTTTATTGCAGCCGGTCTGGAACATGCCATCAGCCTTTTTCCAGGACAGGAGATCAGCATTCTGGAAGTGGGCTTCGGTACAGGTTTAAATTTTCTGCTGAGTGCTGCATATTGCTCATGGCATGAGGTGAAACTAAAGTATACTTCCCTTGAGGCCTTTCCTCTGCGCAGTGACGAGCTGGAATCTACAGGATATCACAGTTATGTACCTGCGGAGATCTGGAATGGAATGATCAGGAATTATGGGAAAGCGATGCAACAGACCGTAGATATCCTGTCAGGCCAAAAACTGCGTATCGAACATACTTATCTGCACAGATACCAGACACAACAGTGCTTCGATCTCCTTTATTATGATGCCTTTTCAGTACAGCATCAACCTGAGATGTGGACAGATGAGGTGATCGCTCATGCCTGCCAGTTCATTAAACCGGGAGGGATATTTGTCACCTATGCCATTACCGGAAAACTCAAGCGCACATTAAAAGGCATAGGATTTAAGATAGAGAAACTTCCCGGAGCACCTGGAAAAAGAGAGATGCTGAGAGCAACAAAGACGATAAACACAGAAGATATTACTATATTAGATGACGCAGGTGCATTGGAATGATCCTTGCACATCAATAACCTATGAACCCAAACTCGCCCCCCTTTTACACCAGGCTGGCCATGGTGCTGTTTTCTATCATCAGCATTGGTTATCTGGCCATTTTAGGTCAGACGTTATTGGCACCTTTGCTAACTTCTTTTCTCCTTGCGCTCCTGCTTTTACCTCTTGCCAATTATCTGGAACAGAAATGCCGTCTTAAAAGGAGCCTGGCATCGATCATATCCGTTATCCTGATGATCGCGCTGATTTCCTGTATCCTTTATTTTCTGGCCAATCAGCTTACCGATCTGTGGCAGGACTGGCCTCTGCTGAGGAAACAGGCGGAAACATCTTTCCATGATGTACAGAACTGGATCTCCAATACCTTTCACATCAATACGAAGAAACAGATAGATTATTTGAAAGACAGTGCCACAAGTGCCCTGGCAACCAGCGCAACTGTTTTGGGTGCTACCTTGCTTACGCTTTCTTCCACCCTGCTCTTTCTGTCATTCCTGTTGTTATTTACCTTCTTTATTCTCAATTACAGGAAGATCCTTTTCAAATTCCTAACCTCAGTGTTTGCAGAGCAGCATACCCAAAAGGTAAGTGAAATTGTAATACATATCCAGTATATTATCAAAAAGTATATTACCGGACTATTTATACAGATGACCATCGTAACCATACTGATGATGCTGGTACTCTGGATCCTGAATGTAAAATACGCGGTTCTGCTGGGCCTGATCGCCGGGATATTCAACATCATACCTTACATTGGAATTTTTACTGCATTGCTGATCAGTGTACTCATCACTTTTGCTACGGCAGGTGCAGCTAAAATGCTGCTGGTTATGGTAGCTTTTATAGCAGTTCATGCGATAGACGGGAATGTGCTGATGCCGCTGGTAGTAGGGTCTAAAGTAAAAATAAATGCGCTCTTTGCTTTCATCGGGATTATTGTAGGAGAAATGATCTGGGGTATATCCGGCATGTTTCTCTGCATTCCTTATCTGGCCATGCTTAAGATTATTTTTGACCGTGTAGATTCACTTAAACCCTGGGGTATTTTACTGGGCGGTGAGGACAAACCCCATAAAAAGCGAAAGGTCTACCGGCTTACCAAAAACATTAAACTGGAAGAACAGGAGTAAAACTGAACCCATATCATGCCTGACAAAAGATCCCCGCACATTCTTAATACCTCGGCTAATCTGCTGGGATTGTGTTTCATTGTACTCACTTCTATCAAAGTTGCAAAGATGGGGGATGTAAGTATTATTGATGAAACTACTGCAATAGCCATCGTTCTTTTCATGACGAGTTGTATACTTTCCTTTCTGGCGATGAGAAGAGAAAATGATACCGGCAACAACCATTTGGAAAAAATTGCAGATATTTTATTTTTGTCTGGCCTGGTGGTGCTGTTTTTAACCACGATGATTGTTACCTTTAACATCGTCGAATAAGGATACCTGAACAAAGAAATAAAAACACTGACAATGCCCAATCATATTCCTCCCGTTGCCGCAGCAGACCCATCAGCAGCCTTTCAACGATTACTTACAGTACTGGATACCCTGCGTACAGAATGTCCATGGGACAAAAAACAGACCATGGAAACCCTCAGACACCTGACTATAGAGGAAACTTACGAACTGTCTGATGCTATTCTTGAAGGAGATTTGCAGGAGGTAAAAAAGGAATTGGGTGATGTGATGATGCACCTGGTATTTTATGCCCGTATAGCTTCAGAAACCAACGACTTTACGATCATTGATGTACTGAATGGGGTATGTGACAAACTGATCAGCCGTCATCCGCACATTTATGGCGATGTGGAAGTTCAGGATGAACAGGATGTTAAACGCAACTGGGAAAAGCTAAAATTAAAAGAAGGTAACAAATCGGTGCTCGCCGGTGTACCTGCCGGACTGCCATCTCTGGTAAAAGCCAGCCGTATTCAGGAAAAAGCCCGTGGTGTAGGTTTCGACTGGGACAACAAGGAACAGGTTTGGGAAAAGGTGGAAGAAGAACTTCAGGAATTTAAAGATGAATACAATACCGCTGACGACAAAGAAGTTGACATAGAAAAAGCCGAAGCAGAATTTGGTGACCTGCTGTTCTCTCTGATCAATTACGCTCGCTTCATCAACATTAATCCTGAAAATGCGCTGGAGAAAACCAACAGGAAATTCATTAAACGCTTTCAGTACCTGGAAGGCAAGGCCAAAGAAAATGGCAAAGCATTACAGGACATGACCCTGGCTGAAATGGATATCTACTGGAACGAAGCAAAGAAGTTATAAGCGCTGCTCCGGTTTTTAGCCATGCTTCTTCTTCATGGTCATCTTAGCTTTCTGCCCAATGCCATAATTATAATTTTTCGTATTGCTTTCCTTTTTCTCATGAAAAGCACCGCCACCGCCTCCCGGAGCATCATCCTGCTCTTGTTTTACAGTTTTGATTTTTGCGGGCTTCGCCACTTTGTCTATCACCACATCCTCTGGTAAATCTACAACTGGTATTTTAAAGCCTATAGCTTGTTCAAGCTTACGAAGGTCTACCAGTTCCATATCCGTAGCAAAAGTAATTGCCACCACTTCTTCTTCACCGGTCTTCACTACACGACTCAGGAAAAGTTCTTTTGATTCAGGAATTTCAAAATGAAAAATAAATGGAATGCCGGACAAATCTAAAGGAGCTGCAGATGCTGCAAGCCCTTCGTTGGCTACAATTAAGATCCTTGCTTCCGGTGTATCTTTAAAGTCATCAATATGATCAAAACCGTCTTCATCGAAGAACAGTGGATTCAGTACCGATACCGCTCCCGGTTTATAGGCTACCAGGCTCTTACCCAGTTTTTGTGCGTTCAGACGACTGTTTACAAAAACCACTGCCTTATCAAATACTTCGTCATCGCGCAGCAGGGAGTTCAATAAATTGATCTTGGTTTTGAAATTAGGCACCTGGTACAACAGCAGTTCATGCGTCACAGCTTTACTTTCCCCCAGCTCTTCTACCTCCAGTGTTACCGGGAAGTTCATAAACTGATCGATCATCTGGTTTAGCTTATCATGCACCACCGTGGTAAAAATGAGATGCTGTACCTTCCCGGCACTCCTTGCCAGTTCGCAAACCGGCAACTGCATGCCTTGTTTCACAATCACCTCTGCATCGTCTACAATAAGTATCTGCAACCTGTTCAGGTTCAGCCCAAGCTTCAGATAAACTGCTCTTGCCCTTGGTGGGGTAGCAACAACGATATCAACGCCCTCAAGCAGGTCAAGTACCGTTTCTTCCATCCCTCCGGTGCCATAGAGGCCCATAATACGCAGGTTTCGGTTACCGCTGAGCATTTTAAACTGGTCGATCACTTCCAGAACCCGTTCCTGATCGGGAACGAGGATGAGTACTTTTGGTGCCTCATCGGTACTGTATTTTAGCTTCATTAAAACCCCAAGCACGTAGGTGGTGGTTTTACCGCTTCCTTCCGGACCTACAGCAATGATATCCTGTCCGCCTATTATCCTCGACATGGTTTTAGCCTGGATCTCTTTAGAAGAGATATACCCGGCATCTGTCATAGCCGAAATCAATTGCTTGCTTAGTTTTAATTTATCTAACGACACTGTTCCTTTTTTTGTGAACTGCAAAATTACGAATAAGAATGCAATTATTGGGAATTGTTAACACAGGCGGTAAAAACACTTCGTCAAGCTCACAATTACATAACCTTGCCGTTATCCTGATTTTATAATATGGCTCTAGCTTTGACCATCGCAAGCCCTTTTGGAGCGGGCACAAATAAGAACAGCCGGCAAATTTGGCAGATAAAATATAAACCGTAACTTTTAGACTTTACTGAACATGGAAAATAGAAGAGACTTTATCAAAAAAGCATCGTTACTAACCGGTGCATTGGGTATGGCAGGTATTCTGCCTCCTGCCATTCAGCGTGCGCTTGCCATCAACCCTGCCCTGGGCAGTACTTATCTGGATGCGGAACATGTGGTTTTGCTGATGCAGGAGAACAGGTCTTTTGATCATGCCTTCGGAACACTGAAAGGAGTACGCGGATACAACAACCCCAGAGCCATTACCCTGCCAAACAATTATCCCGTTTGGCTGCAAAGCAATAAAAAAGGACATACATATGCTCCTTTTCGGCTGAACATTAAAGACACCAAAGCTACCTGGATGAGTGCCCTGCCGCATTCCTGGGAAAATCAGGTGGCCGCACGCAATGACGGCAAACACGATGGATGGCTGGATGCCAAAAGATCAGGAAATAAGGAATACGCAGATATGCCGCTCACTATGGGTTATTATAACCGGGAAGACATTCCTTTCTATTATGCCCTTGCAGATGCTTTTACGATATGTGATCATAATTTCTGTTCTTCACTGACCGGAACCAGCTCCAACCGCTGCTTCTTCTGGACAGGAAAAATCCGGGAAGAGCAAAACGCTGCATCCAAACCGCATTTGTCCAATGGCGATATCGATGGCTCAGAACGTCTATCCTGGAATACTTTTCCGGAGCGGCTTTCGGCCAACGGGGTGGACTGGAAGATTTACCAGAATGAGCTCAGCGTAGGCGTGGATTTTGAAGGAGAAGCGGAAGACTGGCTGGGGAATTTTACAGACAATGATATAGAATTCTTTAAGCAATATCATGTCAGACGCCACCCTGAACACCTGGTGTACCTCAAAAAGCTGAAGCCACAACTGGAACAGCAGCTTGCGGAAAAGCCTGATGCCAAACTGGAGGCAAAGCTGAAAATGCTGATCAGTGATATTGATTTTCTGGAGAAAAACCCGCTGGAATCGCTGAGTAAGGAACAGCAGGATTTGCATAAAAGAGCCTTTGTGACCAACCGGAATGACCCGGATTACCACCATCTGGAAACTGTTACCTATAATGATAATGGCATCCAGAGAACCAATCAGATTCCTAAGGGTGACGTGCTGCATCAGTTCAGGGCAGATGTAGACTATGGTACACTGCCAGCAGTATCCTGGCTGGTGGCGCCCTCTAACTTCTCTGACCATCCGGGCTCACCCTGGTATGGCGCATGGTACCTATCAGAGGCCATAGACATTTTGACCAAAAATCCGGAAGTCTGGAAAAAAACCATATTTATCCTCACTTACGATGAAAACGACGGCTACTTTGACCATATCCCTCCTTTCTCGGCACCTAACCCTAAAGACCCTTCAACTGGCATCGTCTCCAAATCACTGGATATTGATGCAGAATTTGCTGCAAGTGAACACAGTAAAAGAGAAAGTACCATTGGTCTGGGCTTCAGAGTACCAATGGTGGTGGTCTCTCCATGGACACGCGGCGGCTATGTAAATTCACAGGTATTTGACCATACTTCCAGTATTCGTTTTCTTGAGCATTTTCTAAGCCACAAAACCGGAAAAAAGATTGAAGAAAACAATATATCTTCATGGCGAAGAAGCATCTGCGGAGATATCACTTCAGTTTTCAGACCCTACAACGGGGAGAAAATAGCCATGCCGGACAGTATAGAGAGGAAACCATTTCTGGAAAGCATCCACAAAGCCCAGTTTGCCAAACTACCTGATGCTTTTAAATTGCTGGATACAGCAGCAGTCACAGAGATCATGAAAAATCCGGGTAATAGCAACATGCTGCCCAAACAGGAACCAGGTATTAAACCAGCCAATCCTATTCCTTACGAAATCTATACAGAAGCAAAACTCAACCCAGCTAAAGACCAGCTGGAGCTGGCATTTAAATCTGGGGATACATTTTTTGGAAAGGCATCCAGCGGTGCCGGATTTAATGTGTATGGCATGGGCAGATGCTGGGCATTCAGCGCAGCTGCGGGAGATACCATTCGTTATCAGTGGCCCCTGAACGATTTTGACAGTAAAGACTACGACCTGAAGGTCTATAGTGTAAACGGCTATTTCCGGCAGTATAAAGGAAATGCCAATGATCCGGGCATTAGCCTGGCTTTACTTTATGAACAGCAGCTCAGCTCGGGCAAACCAACCGGCAACGTCATCCTGCACCTCAAAAGGAATACACCCGGCGAGGCCATTACGCTGACCATCAAAGACGAAGCATACAAAGTCAGCAACAAAACCATCACGATAAAGAAAGACCAGCAGGAACTGAAGCTGACTTTTGACCTGAGTAAATCCCACAGCTGGTATGATTTACAGATCAGTTCAGACAAATACCCCTTATTCAGCAGACATTATGCCGGACATGCGGAGCAGTTAAAGGAGAGTTTTACCGATCCGCTGATGGGCAGGGTATAAACCTAAATCTGAAGGGTTATTTCTTTGTTACGAAAGCTTTTTTCAGGACATCGAGATAACCCATTTTGTGTAAAGTATCCGGTTCAAGATAGCTCCCTTCAGACCATTCATTCCAGGCATTGATGGTGATCAGTTTGGGCTGTTTCGGGTGTGCATCAGCAAATGCTTTGGCTTTTTCTACATATTTCGCAAACTTCGCCGGAGCAGGATTGGTGATATAACCGGTTTTAAACGGGAATCTTGGATTGGCATCCCATCCTATAGTGAGGTTGGGAAAATATGGAATACTAAAGTCTTTACTGAATCCGTCCCACATATTGGTAGACAGGTTTGCCCATTTCTCATAATCTCCGTCGGGGTTCTGTAAATGTGCCCAGCAATAGTTGGTCAGACTGTTGAAGCCAAAATACTCCATCACCTTATTTTGTGTTTCTATTTTTTCGCCGGGTACACCTGCAATAGTGGAAGGCAAAGCCTGCCAGAGAATCCCCTGGAGGTGCAGCCCGGGGAATCCCGCGGCTATCGTTTTCTTTCTGAAATAATCGAGTGCCTCTCTGGTTGGCTCAGGTCCTCCTAATCCTGCAATCAGCGTATGAAGTTCATAAATACAAAATACCGGCGCACCGTCAATCTTATAATAAGCCGGATTCTTAAAGTATTTTTTGATGACCCTGTCCACGACAATATTAAACTGCTTACGGTCTACCCCACCCTTCCAGATTACAGAATCTTTTCTCGGATTCTTGGAATCCCAATAGCTCGTGGCATCATGATTGGCCCACATCAGGTAAAATTTCATTCTGTTTTTATTGGCTTTCAAAAAGCCATTGTTGATGCAGTCTTCCAGAAATGGTTCACCGTTATACCAGTACCAGTCAAAAATGAACGTGTTGACGCCGTGTTCGACAGCTGCACTGATCTTCTTGTCCATACCTTTAGGACTGGCTTCATCCAGATAACCCCACACCGGAACCTTTGGCTGTGTATGACCAGCCTCCTTTGGCTTTGCATTATAAATGATTTCCCATTCTCCCTTTTTATCAGGAAACAGGAACTCCGCCTTTGGCTCATAGTGATAGGCAGGCCAGTAGAAAGCGGCAACATCATATTCCTGCTTATTTTTGGCTGCCTTCTCAGACGATTGGCTATAGCTTTCAGATCCGGTAAGCATAAGCAGGATAAGAAATGATATCAGTTTACTGTTCATCATCAATACAATATTTGGTTAATTCAATGGTCAATACTATTCATTAATTTTCAGACAGGCAACCTGTACCATACTGCTTACGGATATGAAATTAGTGGTATTTGACAAGTCATGCGAAAGCAATAGATCACATTTATGTTACACTTCGAAATGGTTTTACATATCTTTGTAGAAGTTTTATTAAAATAAAATAAACAATACTACCAATTGAAATACTAAATCCACTAAATTAACGTACTATTCATAGCTAACGCTTAACCAAATACTATGAGAAAATACATTTTAGGAGCAGCAGGACTATTTTTGATTTCATTTGCTTTGATCTTCATCAGCTGGGTTCCCCGCAATTTCAGATGGTCAGGAAATAAGCAGGACCAACAGCACCATGTGGTTCTGTCCGGAGATTCACTATACAATATGTATATCAAAAATCTCTATGACAGCGCCCGTCTTGGCCAAAGCGGGCTAACCATAGGAGTATTTGAGAAAGCCGTTACCGGCTTTTATAATCTGAAGAATTCGGGAAAGCTCTGTAGTGACAAATCTGTATTAACCATTGCAGATATGGATATGAACAGCACGCAAAAACGTCTATGGATTGTCGATCTGGACAAAAAAGAACTCTTGTTAAATACCTGGGTGGCCCATGGTCAGCGCAGTGGTGCAGACAAAGCGGTAAAATTCTCCAACACGAATGATTCTTTCCAAAGCAGTGTAGGATTTTACGTCACCGCTGAGACCTATAGTGGTCAGCATGGCCGGTCATTAAGACTTGATGGCATGGATGAAGGCTTCAACTCCAACGCCCGCAAAAGATCTATTGTGATACATGGCGCAGATTATGTAAGTCAGGGTACCATTAATGCACTGGGCAGGTTAGGCCGCAGCCAGGGCTGTCCTGCGGTTGCACCCGAACTCGCTAACAAAGTCATCAATACCATAGGCGGTAAGACGGTATTATTTATCAATTCCAGTACGACGGATTATACCTCCAAGTATCTGGATGAGCATATGGCTGCCGCAATAGCCAATACAAATACCAATCAGATCGTCCATCAGACTGAAGAAAACATTGATTCACTGGATATTTAGAAATTCATTCCATGACGTATAAAGCTCCCTGAATCAGCCGCTTTTATATTTTCTGCAGATAAGAATACAGTACCACGTCCTGACCGTAGATATCTTTTCTGAACTGTACCACACCCGCATCATCTGCCCAGCTGGTAAAGTAAGTAAGATATACCGCAACCTTTTCAGGCAAAGCGATGTCATTTGCTTTCTGGTTCTTTGTCTCTGCCATTTCTTTTTTGATGGTCTCAAATTTTGAACCTTCACCAAACAATGCTCTGGCGAGTTCCAAAGGTTTTTCTACCCGGACACAGCCATGGCTTACCGCCCTCACAGGTTTTTTGAATGCTTCTTTAGCGGGGGTATCATGCAGATACACCGAGCTCTGGTTGTCAAACAGAAACTTGATCTTCCCCAATGAATTCTCATTACCCGGTCGCTGCTTAAAGGTATATATCCTACCCGCATCACCGGAACTCCAGTCTATGGTCTCCGGATCTTCAATAAGTTTCCCCTCTTTAAAAACATCAATATTGTTATTGGCCAGGTAATACCGGTCTGCTGCAGCATATTTACTGATCTCTTTAGTGGCGATGCTTTCCGGAATATTCCATACGGGATTTACCTGTACGGTATGGATCATACTGCCCAGCTGGGGAGTTTCCCGGTTAAACGGCCTGTCTTTTTTAAGGTCATTTTCATCATATTCCCTCAGTTGATCTGTTCCTTTCAATTCCCTGCCCTCTCCTACACAGACCTTCATATCCAGCACAGATTTACCGTTGTCAATTACATCCAGCCTATAATCCGGAATGTTGACCAGTACAAATTTCTTATCATCCTTCCTGTTCTTCCACCTCAGTCGCTCCAGATTCACCTGCAACGTGCGGAGGGTTTCCTCTTTGCTCATTCCGGTTGCAGTTATTCCTTCGGCGAGGGCTTTTTGCAGTGCCTGGTAAGATTTGCTTTTTGGCTGTATGCTATCCAGATAGGCTTTCATATCTTTAACAGCAAATAAAGCAATCATCCCGGCACTATCCGGACGTCTGGTCTCTGTATAATACTGCGTATATATTTTCCTGGGGCTAACCATTCCATATTGCAATGCATTGCTGTAATTGATCAGGGAATTGGCCGCCTGAAGTTCCAGCCGGGCAACTGCCTGATAAGCTTCATCTACATTTCTGATGGCCTTCTTATCATAAACCTTCGTCAGCAGTACTGAAAATTCCTTCGCTTTAAATATTTCAGGATCTAATCCATGAGCAGCGGCACTGCTTAAATGATCGGCCAGTGACTTCAATCCATTTTTCGGCAAGTGCTTCATCAGTATCACGGGCTCATATCCATTTTTCTCATAAAAGCCAGTGATGAGCTTTGGATTTCGCATGAGAGACTGCTGATCTGCCAGTTCTTTTTTGAAAACTTCAGCAAAAGCATCGTGCTCTATTTTTTTAAAAACACCATTCCTTGTTTCCTTAAAAAGCTCCTGTCCTATTTCGGACTTGCTTTTCTTACAGCTCTGAAGTGTAAAAATAAGCGCAAGCAATAGTAATACTGATGCGCCAAGCCGGTTTAAGGGTGGAAAGCTGTAAATCGAATTTATTTGAACCATAAGTCACTAATAAAAAATTACACTATTTTGTTTTAAATTTGAAATCATCCATCTATACAATTATTAACTATGAAAAAGATCATCACCCTGCTATTGTTATTCCTGCTGAATTCGTTCAGCTCAAATGCGCAATTCGGAAAACTTAAAGACGTCCTCAATTCAGGAGCCTCTACCCTGTTAAACAACAAGCAGCTTAAATTGCTCCAAAGCAATCCCATTACTACTAATTTTGATGACTGCAACAAAAAAGACATTCTTCCTTCGGATTTTGGCAAAGACTCTGTCAGCAAACCGTTTTGCGTCCTGAAATCAAGTTACAGTTCAGAAGAAGGCTATACCTTAAAACCCGGCTTTTATACCGGCACCTTCAGGAGCTTTTGCCTGCAAGCCGGCACTTATGGTCCCGATAAAGGAAATGGCTATTTATTCGCACCGCTGGCAGGCCCAAAAGAGAAAATTGCAACAACACTGATTGCAAACTGGGAACAGCATCCGGAGATTGAACAGCGCAAGGTACAGCTCTTACTATGGGCCATTGTTGCCAAAACCAATTTCAGCAAGCTTTCTCCTGACCTGCAACTGGTAGCCGCCAAATTGCTGAATAAAGATGATCTTTCCACATTGGGGAGCTCAGTAGTAGATTATTTGTCATCTGAAGCCATGTCCAAGCTCACGGACAATCTTCCCGAACCTGCTAAAACCATTGTAGAAATAGAGAATAAGATCAGAGGACTGATGTATCAGGCCAACTCCTCTTATGACCAGATCGAAAGCCTGGCTATGCTTTCCGGAGCGGCACCAGCAAATACTGATTTTCCTTCAGGAACGTGGGGGCTGCACCCCGACGGATATTATATTAAATATCTTCCGCATTCCTATTCCAAAACGGAAGTAGTTATCTATGTCCCTCAAACAGCAGGAACCATAAAATTTCTTCCGGTTGGTGATGTAGCTGTTCCTGCCAGCAGAGGCTGTCAGCGCCTGGGCCAGTCCAACTTACTGATTTGCGAGAACAGCAATTAGTGAAGCTCATTGCATACATTTTGCAAACCTAATCTATATTGCTTTGTTCCTATAAAAGCTGCAATCCAGCAGCATGCAATAATGATTAACATGGAAAATGTAATTCAGAAGACCTGGGAAGAAATAGACAAAAAGCTCTACAAGGTGCTTATTTTCAAAGATTTTCAGGAAGCCTTCTCTTTTATGCTGCGGGTAGCCTTTGCTGCAGAAAAAAACAACCATCATCCAAAATGGACCAATGAATACAATAAAGTAGAAATCTGGCTGAGTACCCACGATGCCGGAGATGTGGTAACCGACAAGGATAGACAGCTAGCCAAACAGATCGACGAACTGCTTGGGCTATAATTCAGAAAACATGAAAAAGGGATTTGCGATCTTCTGGATGCTATACATACTGTTCTTTGCAGTTCCTTTTCCTATGATAATGTATTATGGCATCAACAGCGAGTATGACATCCAAAACCTGCAATATCGTGACCCCTGGCTCGCTATAGTGATTCTGGATATTTCAATACTTGCCTGGCTGATTTTGCTGGCAGGATATTTTAAGAAATGGATCTTACGGATCTTTAACACAAAGCGCAATATCCGGTATATCCGGCAGCACGGTGTGCCGAGAACAGCAAAGATTCTGAATGCGGTCAAATTAAAATCTAAAAGTGCTGCCTATGATCACTACGATGTTAATTTGTCATTCAAAAATCTGGCGGATACAGAAGTTAAAGAAAAGATCAGTATCAATGATGCAAAACCCGTAGAACGACGATTTGAGGCCGGAAAAACAATAGAACTCCTGCTCGACCCTGAAGTAAAGCGCCCACCCTATTTCATTTTTGCAGCTTCGGAAGCAAACTTCAAAATCGCCAGGCTGATTCTCATACTAACAGGATGGCTGCTGTTGCTTGCGGCGGTTATCGGTTATTACATTTTTTCGTATCAGTATGAAAGTCATGGCATGGGCTGGCGTTTTATCGGTTTTGGTCATCCCCTGCTCATTTGCCCGGTTGTCCTCCTGTTTTACAGAGGGCTGCTCTGGTTGATATTCAGCAAATTTATGGGTGGCCGGGGTGATGACGCTGCATTGATCAAACTGAAGGGCATGAGGACCAGCGCACGCCTGATCACTGCCAATCAGACCGGAACATACATCAACGAACAGCCGATGATCAGGTTTGAACTGGAATATACCGACCACTTGGGACAAAGTCACAGCAGTTCAGTCAAAAAAATTGTCAATCTGCTGGATCTGAACAGTACCAAAGCAGAAACAGTGGAAATTTTTTACCTGAAAGACGATCCAAAACGGATTGCCTTTGCCAAAGACCTGAATCAACTAAACTGAGTATGAAAACATTATGGAGCCTCACCCTGTTTGCCGCCTGTTTAATGAGCTGCCGGCAAATCAGTAAAAGTATTGAAGAAACTTTCAAATCTGCAGACAGCACGGCCGCGGAAAAGAAAATAACGCCTGCCGAATCGGAAAAAGACACCATTTCTGTGGCTTTACCTCTGAATGAAATACTCCCTAAAACAACTAAATCTACGGCAAAACCTACAGCAGTAAACCTGTTGAAAAACACCGCTGCACTTGAGCGTGCAGAAAAACAGCTGCGTGCATTGACTTCCTATGCCGGAAAAGAGATCTACATTTATCAAAGTGTTCATTTTTATAACGATGGCAGAATCAACCTCATGCTCAGGCATCCGGAAAATCCAAAATATGTGGACAGTTATACCTACAGCGATGGTGCATGGTCCGAACCCAAGCCTGTTCAACTCTCTGTACGCGACAGAATTGAAGACCGCATGGTTCCACTCGATGAATTAGAATTTGCCAGTGCAGCTAGGGTAGCCGCCATCTATAATGAAAAAACTGCGCAGATAGATGGTGCAAAGCCTACAGATTATACTTATGTCATCATCTGGGATAAATCTATCCGCTGGTACCCGCTCAGCATTAACGGAAGCCGCGAACGCTACGGGATCGAATTCAATACTGACGGCTCACTGAAGCGGTTTCAGCAGGATTAAACCGCCTTATTCCAAAGCGGATCGGCTTTCAATATCTTTGCATAAATGGCACAATCTGCAGTATGCGCACCAGGCAGGTAACCAATACTCATTAAAAATTCATTCACAATCTCACCGCCGGTGAAGCGGAAAGTTTTCTTAAAAAGTTTCACCCACTCATCTTTCGTTTTGGGGTGGTTCAGCTCCAGCCATTTCTCAAAAGACCCCTGCTGATTTTGCATCTCCAGGATGGTTTTTGCATTTTCAATCGCAGCATTGATCTTGAGTTTGTTCCTGATGATTCCCGGATCGGCCATCAAACGCTCCCAATCAGATTCCCCATAGGCAGCCACTCTTTGGACATCAAAATTATCATAAGCCAGTCTGAAGGTTTTTTCCTTTTTCAGAATGGTTTCCCAGCTCAGTCCGGCCTGGTTAATCTCCAGTACCAACCTGCAAAAAAGCTCATTATCATCATGAATAGGGAAACCATAAAGGTGATCATGGTAGGCTTTATGCAGGGATTTCCTATCACCGGTCATGTTTTCAATTGCATTGCAGTACGACATAATTATGAGTTTTACAGATTGGTAAAATTAAGATTTTTAGGTGTCAGTTTTATGACACAATTAAAACGGCACAATTGTTATCATGCGATATAGCCGTAGCTTTATTTTAACAGTAATTGTTTATATAAAACATTTCAAAATGGATTTAAAACTTAAAAATAAAACCGCTTTCATCAGCGGCTCTACAGCAGGTATTGGCTTCGCAATCGCACACAGCTTATTGCAGGAAGGCGTTAAAGTGATTATTAACGGGCGAACAGAAGAAGGCATAACTGCTGCCGTAAAAGAACTGAAGGCCCTGGTAGCTGATGCAGACGTATCGGGACTCGCCGCTGATTTCTCTAAAGTGGAGGAGATAAATGCCCTGATCGAGAATCTGCCGGACATAGACATTCTGATCAATAATGCCGGGATATTTGAACCAAAGCCCTTCGAAGAAATTCCTGATGAAGACTGGTTCCGGTTTTTCGAGGTCAATGTGATGAGTGGCATCAGGCTGTCAAGAAGCATTTTCCCGAAAATGCTGGCTAAAAACTGGGGCAGGATCATCTTTATCTCCAGTGAGTCTGCAGTATTCATTCCTGAGGAAATGATTCATTACGGCATGACTAAAACTGCGCAGCTGGCTGTAAGCAGAGGTCTGGCAGAACTGACCAAAGGCACCCGGGTAACCGTCAATTCCATTCTGCCGGGTCCGACCAAATCCAAAGGCGTAGGTACTTTTATCCAAGACCTGGCAAATGCAGGCAATATCTCCACCGCTGAAGTTGAAAAGGATTTCTTTAAAAACCTGCGGCCATCTTCTTTATTGCAGCGTTTTGCTTCCATAGAAGAAATTGCCAGTACGGTCACCTATTATGTGAGCCCGCTCGCTTCAGCCACCAATGGTGCATCTATCAGGGTAGAAGGAGGATTGGTAAGATCTATTCTTTAAAAATTAATTTACCCGGACTGCCATAGGGTTGTCAGTGGACTGGTTACTTTTGCGAAAAAATCAAATATGAATACATCAGCAATTGAATCCTTTTATGTAATCGGTATCGAAGTCCGGACCACCAATGAAGACGGGCAGTCTGCAAAAGATATTCCCCTGCTGTGGAATAAGTTTTTCACAGAAAACATTGGCATTCAGATTCCAAATAAAGTTGAAGAAACACTTTATTGCATCTATACCGACTATGAACTGGATCATACCAAACCCTACACTACCATTCTGGGATGTAAAGTATCAGACCTTTCAGTCGTACCCGAAGGTTTCAGAGGTCTGGAGATTGAAGGCGGTAACTACGGCGAATTTGTAGCCAAAGGTAAGATGAGTGACAACATCGTATTTGAAGAGTGGTTAAAGATCTGGACCTCAGATCTGCCAAGAACTTACAAAGCGGACTTTGAAAGTTATGGCGCAAAAGCCCAAAATCCGGACGATGCGGAGATCGGAATCTATCTGTCTATATGAAAAATAACCTTACAGGTGCGGGAATATGATAGGACTGCGCCTGTAACAGGTCACCGGGATCGGGGTTAGAACTAGTTAGCAAACATTTTTTAAAGGCTGACGTTATTATGTAAAAATATAATATGCGCAATATAGCTTTTTACATAGTCCTTACTGCTGCTGTCTCTGCAGGATGCAGCAGCGAGCAGGATAGCCAGACTCATGACTCAGTTACTGTGGCGAGTATACCACCAGATACTACTTTTAAAGAAGATATTCTGCTGATTCCCGGAAGGTCAGCAGGTAACATCAAAATTGATGAAGACACAGAACCTGTGTATAAGATGATGGGCAAACCAGATTCCGGAGATGCGGCAATGCAAAAAGCAGTTGCCATCTGGTATCAAAATCATGATCCTAAATCTTATGCAACGGCCATTTACAGCGTAAGAGATACTGGCAACCATCCTGTTGCCCGCATCAAACAAATCCGTACGACGTCACCTGAATTTAAAACGGAAGCAGGTATTGGTGTCCACTCCTCTTTATCAGAGATACAGGGCACTTTCACGGTCAAACAAGTGGCAAACATACCTAATGGCAGCGATGATCCCCAAATCTACGACAGCACTGCCGGGATTGCTTTTGAGATCAATAAGGAACAGCAATGTACCGCGGTTTTAATTCATCCTGCCGGGGAAGCTTTGAAAGCGACTTATCTGCCGCTCAGATAGCTGGACCACACAAAAAAACCGGGCATTAAGCCCGGCCTTTTTACATTAAATTATTAACTAAGCATTTAACTATTTGATCTCAAAGCTATAAGTAGCCCCTTTCCAGGTCGACTTATAATCTTTTCCATGGTGCTGACCAGGAGTCTTATCTATATCACTTACTTCAAATACGTATCTGCCGGCCCATAGGGGTGTAAATTCTGCCACACCGTTGTCATCAGTAGTCAGCTCTTTTGCCCAGCCATTTGGTGAGAATACAGAAACCGTTTTTCCTCTTACAGCAGCATCCTGAAGGAAAGCTTTCAATTGCAAAGGCTTGTTTACTTTCGCTGCCAGAGCATCGTCTACATGAAGTTTGAGTACGTTGGGATTCTGTGCCGCCGCAAGTTGAGTTTTACCCACCGCTACATTGGCACTGGACAGGAAGTGATACTTGGTGGTACCGCCCAATTCTTTGGCCTCATGGCTCACAGCCACGGTATATGCACCATTTTGGTCCGGTGTAAAACTGCCTTCAAAGTAGTTCAACCCGGGGGTCAATGTAAGTTGTGTTTTCTTTTGATCCGGTCCAACCACCCAAAGGGTAAATTCCTTCACGTCAGAATACCATTTGGCTATGCTGTCGCGTTCATTTGCGACATATTCGCCGTAGAAAACCTTTACAGTTTGTTTCTGGCCAACCTTACCCGATGCAGCGGTTTCTATCCACAAGGCGTGTGCAAAAATACTGGTTGTTGCAAAGCTGAGCAGTACAGTCAGCGCTAAAAAAGTTATTCTTTTCATTGTTTTGTTGTTAGGGTTTAAGGAAATGAATTGTATTTATTGATGCAATGGAGAACTGGCAGCCAATGCCGGCTCCTGTTCCTTACTGATCACTTTTAGTTTAGGTTTTACCGTTGGTTTAACAGCAGAATTTGCATTACCCGCCGCACCGGAATCATTCTTACCCTTCTTTTTCTTGAACTTACGGCCATACCAGATCAGGAAACCTGTAACCGGCAGACTTGCTCCGATCAGTGCAGCCAGAAATGCCAGTACTTTACCCGGAAATCCAAGAATACTGCCCACGTGAATGTCATAATTCATCTTGCGGAGTTTCTGACCCACTGAAGCCTCGTCGTAGGGAATCGAGTAAGGATCCTTACGTTTAAGCTCTTTCAGGGTATGCTGATCAAAGGAGTAGCCCTGACTATTGTAAAATTGCCCGGCAGTAGGATAAACGGTAATGTCAATGGTTGCCTTAGCGCGTTTGACATCAGGGAAACTGTAATAGAAACCCGTGGACTTAGGATGTTTGAAGATCACTTTTGACCAGGCGGCGTCCATCGCCTGTACCGGAGTATAGAACTTACCGGCCTGTAATGAATCCGATTCCATTCTTCTGTATTCAGGTAGTTTTTCACCTGCGGTAGTGACCCAGTAAAGCCCCTCACTGTACCATTTGATTCCATATACCATTCCCGTTAAGGCAATGGCCAGCAGGAAAAGCAGTGAATAAAACCCGAGTACATTGTGCAGATCAAGGTTCACACGTTTAAACGAAGCACCCCATTTGATCTTAAAGCTCTTGTCAGTGGTAGATTTATTCCATTTCTTTGGATACCACCAGATGAGTCCGGTAATGAGCAGTACGACAAAAACCATCGTTCCGTAATTCACTATCGGCCTGCCGATCTCATAGGGCATCCATAGAAAACGGTGACCGTTCAGGATAAACCTGAAGAAGTCTGTCTCCCCTGGTTTGCGTACTTCTTTGCTGATCACCTCGCCGGTATAAGGATTGACTTTCAGCAGTACACCACCGCCCCGTCTTCCACCACCGCCACCCCGGGCTCCGCGTTTCTCCACCTTATCTCTCAGGCTAAGGTTAATCACCTCCCCCTGATGATAGTTGGCATAAGCAGGCACTTTGTCCGCATATAATTTCGCGGCAACATCAGTCAGCTGCGAAGGCGTAAGCACCGGTTTGTTCTGCCATTCCACTTTCGTTTCTGGCTCCAGTAGTCCTGTAATTTCTTCATTGAACACCCAGATACAACCTGTTAGGCAAACGATCAGAACAATGATCCCCGAAGCAAGGCCAAGCCATAAATGCAGCCATTTGTTAATCCTGTTAAAAAGAGAATCCTTGCTCTTCTTTTTCGGTGATGAAGTTTTATTTCCGGTGATCATTGTGCTGGTTTGTTAGGTGTATAACTTAATGCGCGTCGCAGGTGTGGTCTTTATTATTGCAGGTGCTGAATAGCAGTGATTAAACCACCCTCTACTTTCAAGCCCCTGGTAGCTGTTGCATTGGATGCATCAATCTTGTAGATATAGGTTGTACCATCTTTCAGATTGAAGCCCATATAAGCAGTTTTGCCATCTTTAGGCGTATAATTGTTAGCTGTCAATGACTGAATATCTGCAGCGGCAGGTAATCCGGTTACGAGTTTAAATGTTTTATCAGCCACATTCACTATACCAATAGCTTTTCCACTAACATAAGGGCCTTTAGTAGCCTTAGGCTCCGCATTGACCACAAAGTTGTTATTGCCAATGTATAACCAGTTAGTGATTACATAACCTCCGGAAATGGTTTCAAAATTATAGAAATAAGTAAGGTCAAATTCCGTTGTACCTGCTTTGATTTTAGTAATAGCAGAAGGCTTTGTTGAAGTTAGTTTAGAATCAGTCAGTATATCTGGTGTTGCGGTATTATCATCCACGGCAACAGAACTTGAAAATGCATAAACGTCACCGTTTTCAACTACGCCCAAACCATCTACAAAGTATCTTCCGATGAAACTTGTACGATCGTCTTTAATTACTTTCTCCAGTTTCATTTCCGGATAGGAATACACAGCTATCCAGGCGTTATCCGGAAATTTAGTCCAGAACCTGCTACCTGTAATGGAAAAGTAAGGCGCATATACTTTGTTTCCTACTTGCTTGATCCAGCTAAAGTGAGCCGTTTCACCATTGTTAGAAGGCTCTTGTGCATTTATTGTTCCTTCTCTTGCAATCAAAAGGGTATTTGTATTTACACTATACCAGTTTGCAAGTGGTGTCGTAAGATTTCTTGGGATTTTAAGCATCAGGATATCATCGTTAACTGGCGCAAAAGCCTGTACCGTTTCCGATTGAAAGTTAGACAGCTTAGTCAGTTTACCGCCCTGAATGTTATAGGTAGTTACAGCACCGGGATTTCCCTGTCCGTACAGCATACTGAAAAACTTATTGTTTGAAGTAACATAATATCTATAAGTACCATCCTGTTCAACACCATTTCCGGCGATAGATACTGTACCCGATTCAAGGTCACCAGCTGTCACCAGATAATCCGCAACTCCAGTTGAAGCCACTGGAGTAACTGCCAGAATAAAGTTACCGGGATTTGCAGGCACATCATTTTTCTCTTTCTTACATGATGTAAGGGCGGCTGCAAATGCAATTGCCATAAATGCTTTTGTAAGTTTTGCTTTCATATTATTGTTATTATGTAATTATTAATTTGTTTTGTTAAAGAAGTATCTGAGATTCAGGTAGAAACCGCGGCTCGGCTTCTGCAAGCTAAAATTGTCAAACATGCGTGCATCATTCAGGTTTTTAGCCTCAAAAGCGATATTGTAGCGGCCATTTTTCAAACTGTATACAAAGTTGACATCGTGGGAAAACTGAGTAGGAATACCTTTTTTCTTTTCAGTTTCATTTCTGCCACCCAAACTTGGCCAGTACAGCCAGAAGTCTTTTACATACAACAGATTATAGCCGATATTTAGATGATTGCCTTTTCTTCCTATATTTTTAAGGGATACAGAAATATCACCACTTCCGAACAGATAAGGGATATTAGGCATCTGATCTCCATATAGCGGACTAATTGCACTAAAACCTTCCTCATATTTCTGCAGATTTTTCAGATACTGGTAAGTCATCGAGCCGCCGGCGCTCAGCCAGTCTTTATAAGAATATCTGATTTCAGCATCTCCACCCCAGGTTTTCACTCCGTCTCTGTTATCTGCAACGAGTTTCGACTGGTTGTTGTTCAACCTGTTATAGATGAAATCAGTTGCATTTCTGTAAATCGCATTTCCCGTGAAAAGGATATTGTGATCGGCAGCTGGTGAAAATCCGTAAGTCAGCCCGACATTCATGTTGTCACTCGTTTCGGGTTTAAGGCCCGGATTACCTTCCTGATTTTCCACATCTCCAAATATTTCAAATGCATCAGGTAAGCGGTTGGTTTTTTCGTAGGAAGCTTTTATCTGCAGGCTTGAATTCACAAAATAAGTTGCCGCGGTTCCATAGCCATATCTGCTGGTTACTGCCTCGCTGGCATTGCCAACCCTGTTGCCCTGACGAAATTCCTTTCCGAAGACAGTAACACTCCATTTATCTGCTACATTGTAACTATATCCCAGACCTAAAACGTTCTTATATGTTTTATTATCTCTTTCAAGAGATGAGCTTTGCGGATTCAGTGCATCAGACCCTTTTCTGTTGAATGTAGAAAAAACATTGCTTAGCGCAAGGGAATGTTCATCACTGATCTTATAGTTTGCCATGGCAGTCGCCAGGCCGTTGTTGTTTTTGTATTTGTACAGAGACCTGGATCTTTCACCATTTGAACCATTTGGTTTAGAATTGCCGTACCAGTCGAAACGGACGTTCATGGTGTCAATATTTTGTTCACTGCCCAGATTATAATTGGCATTGACTGTCAGGTCAAGCCCCTTTATCAAATCAGTCTTCTTATATTTCAAAGTAGGCATAACTGTAGTTCCACGTCTGTGCCATCCACCAAATACACTTACCATACGTGCACCAGTTTGAATTTCTTTGTAATTCTGACCTAATGTAATCCCGAATAATAATTTGTCGGCAAAACTTTTGTCTACCAGACCAATGTTGGCAATTACAGATTCATTGTGATAGGTATCATGGAATCTTCTCAAGGTTGCGCTTGGCGCATATGCTCCCGTATTGATATCTGCGGCTTCAACAGTTACCTTATAATTGTTGTCTGAATAATTCTGAAATGCATTCAGCTGCACGGTAAAACCGCCTTTTGTGGTTACAGCGGTATTAATCACACTACGGTGCGTATTGAAAGAGCCAAATGAATAAGACGCATCAATGTAATTGCGGTAACGGTCTCCTGTTACTATATTAATTGCTCCTCCCAGTGCATCAGAACCAAGCCACATCGGCACCACACCTTTGTATACTTCAATACGCTCAGCGATATTGATCGGAATATTATTGATCTGGAAAGAAGATCCAAAATTATCCATAGGTATTCCATCTATAAAGTATTTCACATGGTTTCCTGAAAAACCATTTAGTGACAGATTAAAATTTGAACCTACCCCCCCGGATTCCCTGACACGCACACCCGCAACCCTGTCTAAGGCACTGGAAATGTCCAGCGTAGTATTGTAGAGCTTCCTGGCATCTACCGCAGTTACATTAAATGCCTGTCTGTTTACCTCCTGCGCTTTTGTACGGCCAACCACATTAACCGTTTCCATGTCTTTGGCATCAGTTTCAAGGCTAAAATTCACTCTGGAATCCGCTCCGTATTCCACCTTTACTGTTTTCTTTTCAGATTTAAGCCCGATAGCAGTAACGTGCAGGGTATAATTACCCGGCATTACATTGCTGATCTTATAGTGGCCATTCAAATCTGAGACAGCACCGTAACTGGAGTTTTGGAGTTTGACTGTAGCAGATGCTACCGGTTCGCCTGAACCATCTTTTAATTGTCCGCTGACACTTGAAGGTTGCGTCTGGGCCCTGGAAAAAATTGCATACGTCAACAGCATGCTTAACAGCAAAAATTTCTTAATTTGCATTACTTTTAAACTTCGATTAAAGGTGACCCGGTTTTATACCGGTTTTTGCCACACGGGTCCGAACCGTGTGGCATTTTTATGCTGCAAATATAGGCTTATTTAGACCAGATCCAAATAGTAAGCTATTAAATTTCAGTTTTTTTTGTTCTGCCTGTTTTTGCGCCACTCCTATCTTCTCCATTTCAGCTCAAATTGCCCTGATATGGAGAGGATAGTCACAAATTTTAAAACTTAATCAATTAAGGTTACGGATACTTGCCAGATCTTTAAAAAACCGACAGCCTTAGCAGATGAGTCCAACTATACTCCAGGTCTAGTCCAGCTATAGTCCAGGTTTTACCAGAAAAACCTGGATCCATGTTAAACTTATTTTGTATTGAAGGTGTTCCAGAATACTTCACAGGTAAAAGACATCAGTTTAGCAGCTGCTAAAGAATAAAACTAATGCTAATGGTCTTTACCCAGGTCAGCCTGAAAGTGCTATTTAAATCTAATGGCTTTAAGCGGGCTGATCTTGCTGACCAGCATAGACGGTATAATGAGCACTATAAAACAGATCGCTACTATACAGATGTTGAGCAGCAATACGTCAGCAAAATGGATTTCTATGGGTACATAGGCAAGATAGTAAGAGGACTGATCCAGCTTAAAGATATGGGTATACTGCTGCAGGAAACCTATTCCCAGTCCGAGTATATTGCCAAGCAGTAAGCCGATTCCTACCAGGTAGATGGCATTGTACAAAAAGATCTTCATGATGCCTACATCCGTCATTCCCATAGACTTGAGCAGTCCGATCATATTGGTACGTTCCAGGATCATGATCAGCAGTGCAGTAATCATATTGATGACACCGACCACCATCATCAGGACCAGCAGGACCTTGGTATTGACATCCAGCAAGGACAACCAGGTGAATATAGCCGGAAAATATTCCTGTACAGACTCTGATTTCAGATTCGTTTCCAGGTCGCTGTAAATATCGGTTGAAGTTTGTTTCAGTTTAGAAAAATCCCTGATCCTGATCTCAATGCCACCTATTTGGTCCGGCTTCCAGTTGTTCAATCTGCGAATCAGGTTCAGATCGCCAAGTACAAAGCTCTTGTCTATCTCCTCCACTCCAATATCGTAAATTCCAACGATTGTAAATTTACGTTTGCGGGGAGGATCCTGTACAAAATGCATGATAAAGTCATCGCCTGTTTTCAGCTTTAAACGGTTGGCCGTAAACTCAGAGATCATGATCTGCTGCATGGCTTTTGCACTGTCGGCAAAACTGATCACCCTGCCGCTGATTAAGTGGCGTTTGATGTAATCCCAATTGAAAGTTTTATCTATGCCTTTAAAATTGATGCCTTCAACTTCATCATTGGCTGAAATAATGGCTGGTTTGGTCGCATAAGGCTGGAAATATTCTACTTCAGGATTCTTTTTAAGGTCCCTGATGGTTTCAGCAGCAGGCACAAAAGGAGTCAGTTCAAAAGAGTTGTTGAGATCAAACTTAAAAATCCTGATGTCACCGATATAACCCCTTACCTTTTCCTGAATTTCGGTTTTAAAACCTTTGATGATGGCTACAGAAAGCATCATTACCGTCAGACTGAGCATCACTCCTGCAATAGCTATACGAACTATCAGTTTGGAAAATGTACGTTCTGACTTAAGCGCGATGCGTCCGGCTATAAAATATTCTGTATTCAAGTTCTGCTTTCTAGGTAACAGAGCAAAAATGGCAAATTAATTTAAATATCGGGGCCTAAAAATTAAACCCCGATATTTAAATCAGTTCGTTTATTGCTTCAATGCCAGCAGGTATTCTACTACATTGGCCAGATCCTTTTCATTTAGTCCGAGTCCGGAAGGCTCAGGCATGATAGAAGTAGCAAATTGCTTGCGGGTAGCAATGTCTGAAGCTTTTATATTGTATTTTTCTCCGGCCATACCTTTCAGCACAACTGTTTCCCCATCGGCCTGAAGGAAACCTGAAACTGTTGTTCCATCTTTTTTGGTGATCATCCAGGATTCATAACCAAACGCCATACCTGCACTCGGATTGATAATCGCGTCCAGCAAACCGTTCTTTTCAAATTTCTTATTGATCAGACTCAGGTCAGGACCGATGCTTGCGCCCTCATTACCGATGCGGTGACACGCGGTGCATTTACTTTGAAACACGAGACGGCCGGCTTTCGCATCTCCCTGCATTTTTGCGATCTTAGGGATAGACAGAGCAGTGGTTAAACCCGGTTTTCTGAAGTAATCGCTGGCCAGTACACGTACCGTCTGGTCCGGATTGCTGAAGATGACTTTGCTGATTTCCTCAGTAAGTTCTTTTGACAGTTTTTTATCTACAGCCAGACCGATCAGCATCTCTCCTCCAATCTTATCCTTTGCCATAACCGCTGCCGCCGCTATCTTTTCCTTCAGCGGTGTAGTATTGTTTTCTATTTTGATTTTTTGGGCCAGCATCTTTTTTTGCTGTTCCATGTTGATGGCCGATTCAGTAGCAGGAAGTTCCATTTTAAAATCACTCCATTCATTGCCCTGACGGTAGCGCAGCCACCACAGTGCCTGTTCTTTCACATCCGGATCATTGCCAGCCATCAATGCCTGCATGGCATCAGCAGCTTTCTGGTCTTTTATGAATCCTATCGCTACAATCGCCTGCTTGCGCTGTGCGGCGGAAAGCTGGTCTGACCCGGCACGCAGTTTCAGATCACTGATGGCCGCCTTAGGATGCAGCCGCCAGGCGATGTCTGCAAAGGCAGGACTCCATTTGAGCGGATCGCTGCCCAGTTTGGAAACCAGCACAGGATACAGTTCTTCTTCTTTTCCTTCTGCGGCAGAACCAAATGCTTCAAGGTAATACCTGTCCTTGCCGTCATACTGCTCTGCAAGTGATACCAGAATATCTTTTGTACTGCTGAATGGGAGGTCTCTCATTGCCACGGCTACTTCACGGCGCACAGCAGCCGAGGGATCTTTGCTAAGCTGTGAAGCATAGGTAAGTACATCAGGTTTGGCCTGACGCAATGCCCTGAATGCAGCAATGCGCAGGTTTGGATCATTGTCTTTCAACAGGTTTTCTACTTCGGCAATCCCCTGAGGCCCCATATTGGAAAGCAGCCAGATGGCCCTTGCCCTGTGGTAGGGATTGGTAGATTTTAATATTTCTTTTACGTTTTTTACGGCTTTACTTCCCTGCGCGGCCAGCAATACAAAACCAGCATTGCGGACGTTGATCGCCGGGCTCAGCAAAGCTTCGATTTGCCCTTTGGTATTTTTAAGGCTCAGCTTAGGATTGGTTAATTTCCTGCCCTTTGGTGTAATGCGGTAAATGCGGCCTGTTCCTGTCGTATCGGTCATCCTGTGACCACCTACCATACTGTCGTACCAGTCGGCTACATAAATAGCACCATCTGTTCCAATGGCGACATCACTCGGACGGAACCATTTTGCTTTCTCTTCCTGCCCGGCATAACTTTGTGCCACTGCTACATCTTTATCAGCAAGTGAGGTGATCAGGTTCTGACGATCCAGATCAAAACCAGCACCGTTCACGGCAGGTTTATATCCGAAGACTACATTACGGCCGGCATCACATGCCAGCAGCATACCACGGTATTTTTCGCCCAGCTGGTCACCTTCATTAAAGGCTACTCCTGTCGGAGAACCGGCACCGGTATTGTCGCCGAATGGCAGTACACCCGGATCTTCCTGATGCCAGTGCGCAAGCGGAGTAGCCTGGCCCGGACGGCGGTCTGCTTCCCAGCGCCGCGTACCATCGGCACTGGCATAACCCATATTGGCACCTTCCATCAGCCAGGATACACGGACACCCTTGTTACCGTCATCGTCATTGTCATTCTGCCACATATTTCCGTAGGAGTCCATGGTAAACTCATAAGAGTTGCGGAAATTGTGACCTACTACCTTCAGTCCTTTACCATCCGCATCCACCCGCATGGCGATACCACCTACCCACATTTTGCCGTCATCACTGACCATCGCACCTTTGTTGCTATTGTTGTATGGTGAACCGCCATTGTAGTTACTTCCTGAACGCAGGTGCCATCCTGCCTTATCTGTTACGATATGCGGACCGGCATTCCCGGCATTGAAATAGTATTTACCATCCGGCCCTGCAAAAAGGGCATGCAGGCTATGATCATGATCCAAACCGCCGAAGCCGGTCAGGAACACTTCTTTTTTATCGGGTTTATCGTCTCCGTCCTCATCGGTATAGACAATCAGCGAAGGCGCGCAGGATACGATCACTTTGTTGCCAATCACGGAAATGCCCAGAGGGGCTACAAGATCCTTATCCTGAACAAAGACTTTTGAAGTCTCCGCCACCCCGTCACCATCCTTATCTTCCAGGATGACCACCCTGTCCCCTTCTATCCTGTCTTTAAAATGCGGTGCTTTATTGTTGTATTTCCGGTAATTAACCGCTTCGGTTACCCAAATACGCCCCTTAATATCTACATCAATATTGGTAGGATTATAAAACTTTGGGGATTCTGCCCATAAAGTGGCTTCGAGGTCATCAGGCAGGAAAAGCCTGGTTTCTTCTGAAAGATACTTATCTTCCAGTTTCAGTTCAGTTTTCTGCTGTGGGGTATAGCCTGAAATCAGGGCCAATACTGCAGAAGCTGCAATTAATTTGGTGTTCATGGTTATCATTTGGTTTTGCGTAAGCAATATAATAAACTTATGCAGAAAATTTTATCTTTGTTTACATGACTTCTTCTATTCTATCCTTTGTAAACACATTGTTTCTTATTTTATCGCTTCAGGCCTGTGGTTCACCGGCCAGGATCGCATCCAACCCCGGAGTACCCAACCCCTACAAAGTAAAGGCGGAGAACATAGACAAACCGCAGGAAAAACTACTGACGGGTGCAGAACAGACGGATCTGTATGTACCTTACCTGAAAGGCAAACGGGTGGGTATGGTGGTCAATCCGACTTCTGTTATCGGCAGCGAAACTACCGTAGACAGTTTACTGAAACTGGGTGTAAATATTGTAAAGATATTCGGACCGGAGCATGGTTTCAGAGGCAATGCCAGTGCCGGTGTGCATGTAGCGGATGATGTGGATGCTAAAACAGGCATCAAAGCGGTGTCTTTGTATGGAAAGCACGCCACACCAACCAAAGAAGACCTGGCGGATGTAGACATTATGATCTTTGACATTCAGGATGTTGGGGTTCGTTTTTATACCTATATCAATACCCTGCAGCATGTCATGGAAGCTTGTGCGGAACACAATAAAGAAGTAATGATCCTGGACAGACCAAACCCAAACGGTTTTTATATAGACGGCCCGATACTGGAGCCGCAGCATAAATCCGGCATCGGACTGAAGCCCATTCCGATTGTTCACGGACTGACTGTAGCGGAATATGCGCAAATGCTGAATGGTGAGGGCTGGCTGGACAATAAGCTGAAATGCAAGCTCAAAATCATTAAAGTGGCCAACTATACGCATGATATGCCTTATGAGCTTCCTGTAAAACCATCGCCCAACCTGAATACTGCACAGTCGATCTTGTTGTACCCTTCTACCTGTTTGTTTGAAGGCACTTATCTGAATCATGGCCGCGGCACGCAGTTTCCTTTTACCGTTGTGGGTGCACCCGCACTGAAAGGCAAGTATAGTTTTTCCTATACTCCGGTTAGCATCAAGGGGATGTCTGAAACACCATTGTTCATGAACCAGGTATGTTATGGACTGGATCTGAGGAAATATGATGTCTCTAATTTCAGGAAGACGAAGCAGATCAACCTGGACTGGATCATAGAATTGTACAAGGCCTCTCCCAATAAGGCAGACTTCTTTAACAGTAAACTGAGCAAGGAAATGGGGACTATTGAAAGGCTGATCGGTGTCAGCAGTTTCAGAGGACAGATCATTGCAGGTAAATCTGAAAAAGAGATCAGGGCCAGTTGGGAACCCGGATTGAGCAATTATAAAACAATGCGCAAAAAATACTTGTTGTATCCATAAGCTTTCTCCGCAATGAACTAAATCTGCCTGGAGAAAGCTGGTGTTTAACCAGTAATAAAAAATCATGAACAGCGCAGCTAAAAAGAAAAACGAAAAACCGAGCAGCAATTTTAAGGAAGAGATCCCTAAAGACAAGGTACCTGCAGGAAATAAGGCAGTAAAAAAACCGGAAGATGAGGTTTATAAGGAAGAAGAACCTCAGTTTAATAATCCTGCAAAGAAAAGAGAGGAAAGTGAGCAGCCGGTACACCCGGTGAAGAAAGCACCAAATGATTAAAGTATGGGATAGCCTGGCCATCCCATTCCTATCCTACTTTTTAACCGTTGTGGTAGTTGGTGTGTAAATTCCAAAAGTAACCGCACCGATGAGCGCATTTACAAAAGACAATTTAGTATTTACTGAATAATCAGCAGCGCCACCGGCCATTTGCGTAGCATCAGAAAGGCCCACTGGTGCAAGACCGCCTATAACATAATGATTCCATTTGGTTACAGTCTGATTTTGCTGAGGCCCCTTGCCTACTACATTGGTATAAGAATAGCAGGAACTTAGTCCCATGCTGGCACTTAACGCGACAATAAGAAGTTGTGATTTTTTTAACATAAGCTGAAGAATTATTTGAAACGAAAGTAATTCTATCTTTTGATTAAAAAATTGCGCTCATCACCTATTTACTCCTGCTGCTGCACTGCTTTTAAAAAACGCATCAGTACTTTTTCATCATTTTCCGCAGCAGCATTGCCCCTTGCAGATCCGGTGTTTACTTTTTTAAGGTATCCTGTTAACTGATCATTTTCAAAAGCTTCGAGCAGTACGGGGTATACGTAGGAACTTTTACAGACCGCCCTTGTATTTCCAAGTTTTTCTGCCACACCATCCAGCACTTCTGTGATGATCTTCTTTTTGGGTTTTTCCAAATGGTCCCTGCAGCACACCGCAAGTTGCCTGAGTGCTTCCAGTGTGCCGCCCCAGGTTCGGAAATCTTTAGCGGTAAAGTCACAGCCAGTGATTTCTTTAATGTAATTATTGATCCTTCCTGAATCGACCGGCCGGTGAGCTTTGCCTTCAGTATAATACTGGAAGAGGTCCTGGCCGGGTATTTCCTTACATTTCCGGACCAGTTTGGCCAGTGTGCTGTCGTTTAGATCGACGTTCTGCTGTACCCCTTTTTTACCAATAAAACTTAGTTTAAGATGGTTACCGCTGATCTCTGCATGTTTATTTCTTAAGGTAGTCAGCCCGTAGCTGCCATACAATTGCTTATAAGATTCATTGCCTACGCGGATCAGTGTCTTGAGCATGACCTGCACACAAATGGCCAGAACCTTTCGTTCGTCAAATTCCCTTCGTCTGAGATCCTTAGCTATCCTTGTTCGCATCTGTGGCAGAATTTTTCCAAATTCCAGCAACCTGAAGTATTTATGATCAGACCTTCTGGATGTCCAGTCCGGGTGGTATTTATATTGTTTTCTTCCCGCAACGTCAAATCCGGTAACCTGCAGGTAGGCGCTCTTTCTTTTGGCGATCCATACCGCAGTCCAGGCTGGCGGAATCACCAGTGCCCTGATCCTTTCCAGCTCCTCCTGATCTGTAATCCGCTGCCCTTCTTTATTTTCATAATAAAACTTTCCGGGCTTTCCTTTTCTGTATATCCCTGGCTGACTATCAGTTGCGTAAGTTAATCCGCTTGATTTTATTTCTTCGGGTGTCTGAACCATAGGATTTGAGTAAAATATGCGTTTAAATTTTAGTTATTTTGCAGTCAGCATCATTACTGATAATCTCAAACAAAAACATATGAAAATAGTTTTCATGGGCACTCCCGATTTCGCAGTAGCATCCTTAAATGCATTGGTAACCGCAGGATTTGAGGTAGCCGGCGTAGTAACCGCCGCTGATAAACCTGCCGGAAGAGGTCAAAAACTACAGGAAAGTGCGGTAAAGCTATATGCGGTATCAAAAGGCATCAGGGTTTTGCAGCCGCTGAAACTTAAAGACCCTTTGTTTATTGAGGAATTAAAAGCATTAAATGCAGATCTTCAGGTCGTGGTTGCCTTCAGGATGCTGCCGGAAGTGGTCTGGGACATGCCCTCCAAAGGCACGATCAATTTGCATGCCTCACTATTGCCTCAGTATCGCGGTGCGGCGCCCATCAACCATGCCATTATCAACGGAGAGAAAGAAAGCGGCGTGACTACGTTCTTTCTGAAGCATGAGATAGATACCGGTGATGTGATCTTTTCAGAAACTGTACCCATTGGCGATACGGAGACTGCAGGCGAACTTCATGATGCCCTGATGGAAGCGGGTGCAGGATTGCTGGTAAAAACCGTAAATGCCATTGCTGCCGGAGATTACACAGAACAGCCCCAGCCACAGAGCGCTGAACTGAAGCATGCGCCAAAGATCTTTAAGGAAGATTGTCTGGTCGACTGGAACCAGCCTGCACAGAAAATATATAACCTGATCAGGGGTTTGAGCCCTTACCCAACGGCCTTTACTAAACTGAATGACAAGACATTGAAAATATTCAAAGCCGAACTGGAAGAGAAAGAACCCGGTATAACCCCTGGTGGTTTTCTTTCTGATGGCAGAACTTATCTGAAATTCGCAGCCAGAGATGGCTTTATAAAATTAACAGATCTTCAGTATGAGGGTAAAAAGCGCATGGGCATTGAAGAATTTTTAAGAGGAATGAGGTTATAAAACAGAGGGCTTGCCTATGAAAGTACTGTTGGTAGAAGATGAACCGGGTCTGGTCTCGGTCATAGTTAAAGGACTGAAGGAAAGTGACATCGAAGTTAGTGTAGCGGTAGATGGCCATATGGGTCTGGACATGGCGCTTAACCATCATTTTGATCTGCTGATCCTGGACATCATGCTTCCCGGCATCAATGGACTGCAGCTTTGCAAAGAGATCAGAAAAGAAAACAGCAGCATCCCGATCATCATGCTTACCGCACTCAATACCACTGAAAATGTGGTCACAGGATTAAACAGCGGTGCCGATGACTACATCGCCAAGCCTTTTAAGTTTGCCGAACTGGAAGCCCGGATCAGGTCAGCCATCCGCAGGTCTAATATAGGCCCCAGTCCTTCCAATACGCTAAATTTTTCAGACCTTTCACTTGATCTGGATACAAAAAGCGTAAAGCGCAATGACAGGAAGATCAACCTGACCAGTACGGAATACAAACTCCTGCTTTACTTTATGCGCAACCAGAATAAAGTACTCTCCCGTATCCAGATCCTGGAAAATGTCTGGGACATAGACTTCAATATGGGCACCAATGTGGTTGATGTATACATCAACTACCTTCGCAAGAAAATGGACACGGGTTATCCGGTAAAACTGATCCATACAGTATTCGGAATGGGCTATATCTTTAAAGAATAACAGCCCGTGAAAATTCAGACTAAAATAACACTGCTGTTCTTTGCGCTGGCCACAGTAGGCCTGATCTTACTGAATGCGGCTATATTTTACTTTGTATCTGAATTTAACTTTGAAGATTTCTTTAAAAGACTGGAGGCAAGGGTAAACCTTGCGGCAGAGATCAGGGTTAGCCCTGACGCACGTTCTGATGCCTACCGGGAAGTCAGAACAAAATACCTGGAGAAGCTCGATGATGAGCAGGATTATATTATATCCGTAGATTCCGGGAACAAAATGAATTTTGACAGGCCTCTGGATTTGCCTGATGAATTTTACGAAACGATCATAAGAAAGGGGCAGGCAAGATACAGTGAAGAAAACCATTTTTATGCGGGTTCCTATTTCAATACAAAGAACGGGCCGTTCATTGTTATTGTGGGTGCTTCTGATCCCTATGGGTTTAAGGAACTGGAAGATCTGAAGAAGATCCTGCTCATCGGCTTTATCCTGTCGCTCATTTGCATTTATATTGTAGGGTTGATTTTTTCCAATTACACCATGGGTCCCTTCAGGCAGTTCATCAAAAGTGTGAAGACGATCAGTGCCGACAACCTGAACCAAAGGCTTAAGGAAACAGGCGGAAAGGATGAGGTCGCTGAACTGGTCTATACTTTTAACAATATGCTGACCAGACTGGAAACCGCATTTGAAACGCAGAACAATTTTGTAAGTAATGCCTCTCATGAACTGCGCACCCCTCTGGCCATTATCAGTGCAGAAACAGAACTGTTGTTGCTTCAAAAAAGCCTCTCTGAGTCTGGTCAGGTTTCGGCACAGGCCATCCTGAAAGAAGCCGAAAAACTGAATCACATCATTACCAGCTTACTTGGTCTCGCCCAGTCCGGTTTTGATGGCAAGCGGCAAAAATGGCAGCAAATCAGAACAGATGAACTGATCATAGATGTCATAGATTCTGTTAAAAAGATCACACCAGATTGTGACATAGAGCTGGACTTTTCACAACTACCAGAAAATGAAGCCCTCTTAAATACAGAAGGAATATTAAATCTGCTGCACCTTTCAGTAACGAACATTGTGATGAATGCCTGCAAATATTCCAATAACCAGCCGGTGAGGATTGCCTTATCTTCAGACAGCGGGCGAATCAGCATCTCCGTTACAGACAAAGGCATAGGTATCCCTGAGAATGAGCTCCAATACATATTCGAACCATTTTTCAGGGCATCCAATACGACGGATTTTGAAGGATACGGCATCGGGCTGCCGCTAACTTTAAATATCATCAGACTGCACAAGGGCTCCATAGGGATTCGGTCCGAAGTAGACTCAGGAACAGAAATACAAGTGCTGCTACCGGTTTACGGCGGGTAAAACAGACTTATTAGAAAAGCAGGCTTTAATTCTAATGAAATTCTAATCAATCTTTAACCAGTCTCTTAATTCTTTTTAATCATCCCGGGATAACATTGCATCATTAAACTTTATGATTATGCAAAACATTCTTATCCCAACCAATTTTTCTGTGCAATCACTGGATTGCGTGTCTTCATTGTGTGAACAATGCAAAGGGGCTCCCCTAAGACTGGTCTTCGTCCACATGTTCAAAATTTCAGATTCCATAGCCGATCTTCTGATGCTTTCCAGGAGAAATAAGGAATACAGCTACATAAGCACTGATTTTTATGATACTTGTGATGCCTTGAAGGTCAGGTATCCGCAGCTGGTCATTCACATTGAATTCTTTTATGGCAGCAGTATGAATAATTTTAATGATTTCCTGGAGACTGCTGAGATTGACGCCATACTGGAACCCTCAAGTTGTATCATGACAAAGTTAAATGCTTCCAGTACAGACCCCCTGCTCTTTATCAACAAAAGCCGCATCCCTTTGATCAGTATTCCTGCTGCTAAGCAAAATACACCCGTCGCAGCGGTGGCTGAGGGAAAAGTCATGATCCTGGAGGAAGAGTTGCTGGCGGGCTAGAAGCTGCTGAATTAACCATTTTATCAACACCTTTTAATTTAATGATATGCTGTTAAAACAAAACATTCCGGTAAGTTATATACTTGGCAAAATCAAGGCCGAAGTAATTGGTGTTACCCTTTATGCCATTCTCATTGCGGTCCTTTACAACACGCTCCATTTCACCAGGATTTCCATTCCTATAGCCATCCCTACATTGCTTGGAACCGTCATTTCCCTGTTGCTGGCTTTCAAATCCAACCAGGCTTATGACCGCTGGTGGGAGGCGAGGACCATATGGGGCGGCATCGTAAATGACTCCCGTACCCTTACCCGTCAGCTGCTGACCTTCGTGGACAGCAGCTATGGTACAGCAGAGGAACGTGCTTTTTGCGAAAGGATGGCCAAACGGCAGATTGCCTGGTGTTACAGCCTGAGCCGCAGCCTGAGAAAGCAGGATGCCATTGCAGGGCTGGAAAAATACCTGAGTCAGGAAGATCTTGAGTACATCAGGAATTACAGCAATATACCTCTTGCTCTTCTTAAGCTGCAGGGTGCTGACCTTAAAAACGCATATAAATTAGGCTGGATCAATGAATATCAGCAGGTACAGATCGACAAAACACTAACCCGGTTCTCTGATGAGATGGGTGGCTGTGAGAGAATAAAGAACACCATATTTCCGGCAACCTATAGTGTATACATCCATTTTTCAGTGCTGCTTTTTGTCCTGCTGCTGCCCTTCGGACTGATCGAGTACTTTGGAATTGTGGAAATTCCTCTGGTCATTGCCATATCCAGTTCATTTTTCCTGATCGAAAAGATGGCCATACATCTGCAGGATCCTTTTGAAAACAAACCAACGGATACACCGACGACTGCCCTGTCGCAGACGATAGAAAGGGACATCAAACAAATGATCAAAGCCAGCTATACCGAAGACAAGCGTCAGGCAGGGAGCAGTATCATGAAGAACAATCTCTTTTATATTTTATAACGCAGTCTCATAAGGGTGTCCGGATTGCGGGTGCCCTTATGAGTTTTTAAGGATTGCTGCTATTTAACTTAGTGCTCAGTTCTTTTGACACCTCATTAAAATAGCGTTTCCGTCCGTACCCCATCACCCATCTGACCCCGCCTACTGCGTTGGTAATGAATACCTCATCGGCCTCTTTCAGGACCTCAGGATTGATCTGGGCTTCCACGACAGGAATATTATTCATCCGGGCAAGGTTCATGACCACTCCCCTCATTACGCCTTTAATACAGCCTTCAGCAAGCGAGGGCGTATAGATCTGCTGGTTATATACCACAAAAACATTAGAGCTGATGCTTTCACACAAAAACCCATTCTGATTCAGGATAAAGGCTTCGTCCAGCCGGTGCTGTTTCTTATACAAACCCGCCATGACATACAGCAGGGAATTACAGGTCTTGTAATTGGCCAGCTTATCTACCTGTTTGGTGAGTTCATCGTAAACATCCACGATCAAACCTTTCTTATTCAGTTCGTAAGTACTTTCGGTCAGCGGAGTCGCTTCCAGAACATAACCTGATTTGTTGCTCGCCGGAGTATAAAGACCTTCTCCCTGCCGGTAAACAGACAGCCTGAAACGAACATTTTCTTTGAATTTATTTCTTTTACAAAGCTCAGTGGTCTTCTGTCTCAGAAAGTATTCATCCAGCAGATTCCCTCCCTCCATTTTCAACGCTTTCATGCCAGCTTTCAGTCTGTCGGCGTGCTGCTCAGCAAATTTAAGTTTGCCATTGCACATCCTCATGGATTCAAACAGTCCGTCTCCATACCTGAAACCGCGATTATGGGCGGTCAGTACCGGCTGATCAGCTAAAATGAATTCGTCGTTGTATAAAATGTATTCCATTAAGGCCTTAAGGTTATTCTGGTGCTTGTATTGTGTAATTTTTCCATTTGTTCAGCGCTTCAGCAAAATCTGCAGGCAAAGGTGATTCAAATTCTATGTATTTTTTCGTGGAAGGATGAATAAAACCTAAGGTTTGGGCATGCAGTGCCTGTCTTGGAAGGATATTAAAGGCATTTTGCACAAATTGTTTGTACCTGGTAAAAGTGGTGCCTTTTAAGATTTTATCACCCCCATAGTTGGCATCGTTAAACAGCGGGTGACCAATGTGTTTCATATGTGCCCTGATCTGATGTGTGCGGCCGGTTTCAAGCTGACAGCTGATTAGCGTTACATATCCCAGACGTTCAAGCACGGAATAATGTGTTACTGACCATTTACCCTTTTCCTCATCATCATAAACATCCATTATGATCCGGTTTTTCACACTGCGGCCAATGTATCCGGTAACCGTACCATTCTCCTCAATGTCACCCCACACCAGGGCGATATATTTTCTGGTAATGCTATGGTCAAAAAATTGCCTGGCCAGTTTGGTCATGGTGATCTCATTCTTACTGATCAGCAGCAGACCTGAAGTATCCTTATCTATCCGGTGCACCAATCCCGGACGTCCTTCATTGCCGGGTAAATGTGGCAATTGTTCAAAATGAAAAGCCAGGGCATTGACCAGTGTTCCTGTATAATTGTTAAATCCGGGATGCACTACCATTCCGGCAATTTTGTTCACAACCAGCAGATCATTATCTTCATACACGATGTCTAATGGAATATTTTCCGGATAAACCTCTGTATCACGGGGAGGATGAGGAAAGACAATAGAAATTTCATCTGCTGGTTTTATTTTGTAACTCGGCTTAATCGTTTTCTGATTAACCAGCACATTCCCTGCATCTATCGCATTCTGTATCCTGCTCCTTGAAGCATTTTCCACCCGGTGCATCAAAAACTTGTCTATACGTAACAAAGACTGTCCTTTATCAACAACAATATTCAGATGTTCGTACAGATCCTGATCCTCAGACTCCTGCGTAATGTTAAGATTTTCCATTAAAATGATTAAGTTACTATTCTCCGGTCACCAGAACATAAAATTCACACTGTTTTTAAGTCTTTTTTTAATGTCGGGCCGAAAATGCAAAACTAACCTTTAAGAATAACATATCCGGTAAACAAGCTGCCCTATTTTTTGTTAAAGGGGGGATTAAAACGATCTGTTTTAAACATTAATCAGTTCAACTTTATTCTGGATATATATATTTGTGATCATGTTTACAGATATACACAGTCCTTTAACACCTTTAAATCATCCTTCCAGAAAAAAGATCTCCGTTAAACGGGATGATTTAATTGATCCGTATATCTCAGGGAATAAATGGCGCAAGCTAAAATACATTCTTAAGGAGGCAGAACAACTGGATAAAAAACACCTCGTGACTTTTGGAGGAGCTTATTCCAACCATCTGGTCGCTTCAGCTGCAGCATGTGCGAGAAGTGGCCTGAGCAGTACGGCTTTTGTCCGGGGAGAACAAGTAGACAATGAGATGCTGCTGCTCTGCAGGTTATATGGAATGCAGCTGATATTTACTGACCGGAACGCTTACAAAGAAAAGAAAATATTATTTGAAAAGCATTTCGGGACTGACAAGGATGCTTTTTTTGTAGATGAAGGTGGTGCAGGGTCTCTCGCTGTCAGGGGCTGTTCGGAAATAATAGCTGAACTTCCTGATGACACGGATCATATCTTTTGCGCAGCCGGAACCGGGACTACTGCCGCAGGATTGCTTAAAGGCATTCAGGAAAGGGGTCTTCAGACACAACTTCACGTAGTGCCGGTATTAAAGGGAGCGGACTTTATGACTGATGAAATTTTGAAGTATACCGGAAATTCAAATCAGCTAAATGTACATACCGCCTATCATTTTGGGGGTTATGCCAAAACTACCCCTGGGCTGATCTCTTTTATGAAACAGTTTATCCAACAGGAAGGTATGCTGATAGACCCGGTGTATACCGCTAAAATGTTCTTTGCCATAGATGATCTTTTGGCCCGGAGTTACTTCAAGGAAACGGATAAGATCGTTGCCATTCATACCGGAGGACTGCTTGGTATCATGGGCATGAAAGAAAAATTCAATCAGGTCTGAATTCATAGAGGTGTTCATCCGGATTACCGGTAAGTTCTGCACAGTTGCAATTGCCACCCCATAAATAACTTCCATCGCTGAAATATTCACATTTCCAGATCGGCACCTCATGTTTAATCCTGTCCATGATATACCTGTTGGCTTGATACGCCTCTTTGCGGTGGGGACTGGCTGTAATGACAACGACCGCGCATTCGGAGATGCCAACCTTTCCCAGCCTGTGCTGTGCAGCAGCAACATGGAGCTGCCATTTCCGGGTAGCATCGTCCAGAATTTCCCTGATCATCTTTACCGCAAGCTTTTCATGAGCCTCAAATTCAAGATAAGCCACTTCCCTGCCCAGATTATTGATCCTTACATCACCGCTGAACAGCACTACCGCACCTGCAGAAGGATGATGGGCAGCAGCCAGCAGATCAGCCAGCTGTATCGGTTCCGATGTCAGCAGATCAACCTCCGCTGCTTGGTGGAATAATGGCGATAATGTCATCTGCTTTCAATTTATACTGTATACTCACCAGTTCATCATTTACCGCAAAACGGCAGGAATCGAGTATCCTGGCTGCTTGCGGGTTTTTGGTAATCAGGTAATTTTTTAATCCCTCAACATCTTTCAACACTTCTTCTACTATAAAATGCTTATCGTAGAAATCTTTTAAAACGGCAAAAACCTCAATCTTCATAGCTATCCTCCTATATGCATCATGCTCAGTTCACTGCCTGTAAATTTGAGCGTTTGTTTTTGTGCCATGGCCATAGCCAGCATGTTATTTAATTCCTGAGGCTGCGTTGCCTTTCTGACATCTATCGGGTTGTTGCTGCTCAGGCAGCCGTAGATATTGCCGAAAGAATCCAGCCTGAGCCTGTCGCAATCACTGCAGAAAGGAGCAGATTCATTGGCTATAATGCCAAAAACACCCGCATCCTGCGCCTGCCAGTAACTGGCTGTTGCTGCAGGACTCCGATGAAGTGGGGTAATGCGGTGCCTCGTTTCCACAAGAGACAGGATTTCAGACCTGGAAAAGAAATACTGCTCAGCCTGCTCATGCAAATGACCCATCGCCATGATTTCCAGAAAACGGATCTTCAGCCCCCTGTCAAAGGCATATTCCAGCAAAGGAAGAACCTGATCTTCGTTTATGCCCTTCATAATAACGGAGTTTAATTTTACCTCAAGGCCACATGCCCCCGCCTTTTCTATACCTTCCAGTATTTTGTCCAATCCTCTGCGTTTGCTCATCTTAAAGAAAGTCTCTTCGCTGATGGCATCGAGAGAGATATTGACGGATTTTAACCCCGCCTTTTTTAGCGGGGCAGCCAGATGAGCCAGCAATACGGCATTCGTTGTCATGGCAATATCTTCGATCCCCAGAGCGGCAGCACCCCTGACTACAAATTCCAGGTCTTTATACAGCAACGGTTCTCCTCCGGTGAATCTCAGGCTTTGCAGATCCAGCTGCCCGTGAAGGCATTCAACGATCTGCAATATTTCTGATGCCGGCAGTGCTTTTTCTTTTTGCAAAGCAAGATGATCGCGCATTTCATCCTGCCCGCAAGCGCAATAGACGCAACTCAGGTTACAGGTATTGATCAGACTGACCCTTAAAGTCCTGAATCTTCTTCCATATGGTTCTGCTCCGGTGATCATTACATAAAAAATATCAGTTTGAAAGATGCGATGGCCAATACTGCCGTCAGCACGTATTTTACGGTTTGCTGTTTGAATCTGTGACTGCCAAAATAGGAACCGCTTACTCCGCCTGCCAGTGCGGCACAAAACCATGCCGCAGCTCCGGGGTCCAATTGCAGGGGAGCTCTGTTGCCCAGCAGACCGGACACTGAATTCAGTACAATAAACAATGCCGAAGCGGCAGCGGCTTCTTTGGCATTGGCCCAGGCCAGTAGCATCAGCAGCGGACTGAGGAAAATTCCTCCTCCGATATTGAGTACACCTGAAGCTAAACCAAGCACCATACCCAGTGCCAGTGCCAATGGTATGTTTACTTTCTTTTTCTCCTTTTCTGCCGGAGTATAACCCAGTAACCTGATGATGGGTACCAGTAAGGCGATTCCCAGTAAAAGATGATAAACACCTTCTTCCAAATGAATTTTGGAACCAATGAAGGCCATCGGGATAGAGGTGATCAAAAAAGGCCAGCAAAGCCTCCACCTGAAAAAGCCGGACCGTCTGAACTGGATGAACCCTACTCCTGCGACCAGGATATTGAGGATCAGGATGAGTGGCTTATAAGTACCCACAGTCACTTCAAAGATAGACAATATGGCCAGGTAGCCGCTTGCCCCGCCGTGACCTACCGAGGCATAGAGGAAACCCACAATAAAAATGGATAATATCAATAGTATTTCGTTATACATCATTCTGATTTTATGGGATAAAGGGTTTACAGAAAGAAAAACTTTATAAAGTCACCCGGATGAATAACCCCGGTATCTATCTGGTGCAGTGCAATGGCTCCGGCACCCAGTCCAAGCCGGATATCGCCAGAATTGTTAATCGGCACAGCGCTTAGTGCTGTGCCTTCTTCATTTAATCTGACCGGAAAAAACTCGTTTAGATTCACCCTTTTTGCTCTTGTTCCTTCAAAAGGCATTTGCATAAACCGGGCAGGCTGCAGCCCCTGAACAAGGTCCAGATAGCATTTGACAAACAACTTAAAGGTAACCATACAGGAAAACGGATTTCCCGGCAGGGCAAAGACCATCCCTCCGTTTGGTTTTAAGCCAAGCCATATGGGTTTGCCGGGCCGGATAGCCACTTTATGAAATAATTTTTTCACATTCAGTTCTGCCAGAATCTGTGGTACATAGTCTGCATCTCCGGCCGAGACACCACCATTTACGATCACAAGATCACTTTCTATAGCTGTGGCCAGCGCATCTCTGATCTGGTTGCGGTCATCAGGAACATGGGTTTCGAATCGGGGAAAAATGCCATATTCCTTCAGCATTGACCTGATCAGGCGGCTGTTGCTGTTGCGGATCTGGTAAGGCTGCGGGGCCTCCCGTCCTACAGGAACCACCTCGTCACCTGTAGTCACTATGGCCACCGAGGGCAACTTTTTTACCAAAACCTCTGTACAGCCCACTACAGACAACATACTGATCAAATGAGGTCTGAGTCTGCTGAATTGTTTTAAAATCACCTCCCCGGACAATACATCTTCTCCCTGTCGCGCGATGTTCATGAATGGTCTTACTTCTGATGCATTTAAGGTCACCAGATCCCCGTTGACGATGCTGTCCTCCACCCTCACTACTGCATTGGCAGGAGGAGGTACTGCTGCTCCCGTCATAATTTTATAACAAAAGCCAGGTGCCAGGGAAATGCGGCAAGGCTGCCCTGCGAAGATAATTTCGGCCAGGGTATACGTTCGTATTCCTACCAACCAATCCTCTTCCCTAATCGCATACCCATCCATAGTAGAGCGATGGAATGGCGGATAATCCCGGTCAGCAGCCACATCTGCTGCCAGTACCCTGCCGTCTGCCTGATCCAGATCAACCGTTTCATTACCCAGCACAGAGGAATGACGTGTTAGAATTGCCCTTGCCTCCTCAAAGCTGATCATTCCTGATGCCCCCCGCCCTGTATCATTTCACGTGCATGAAATACCGCAGGTAAAATGGCTTCCAATGATTCCCGTGCCCCATTGGTACTCCCGGGAAGGGTTACAATCAGCGTTTGTCCTATTGACCCTGCCACTCCCCTGCTCATCATGGCCAAAGGTGTACGCATCTGGCCAAAACTGCGCATAGCTTCTGTAATGCCATCGGCTTCATGCTCCAGGATTTCTTTTACCACTGAAACAGTATTATCCCTGGGCCCCAGACCGGTACCTCCCGTGGTGAATATAAAATGTACATCTTCCGCCACCCATTCCCAGATCTGTTTCCGGATCTGTTCCTTTTGATCGGGTACTATGGTATAGTGCTTTACTGTCGCATTAAATCCTTCGAGCAGTTCAGCAATGAGCTTACCGCTCTTGTCTTCCCGTCTGCCTTCTGCCGCAGAGTCTGAGCAGACCAGCACCGCACAGACCGGTGAGGCGGCAATGTATTTCTGACGATCTGATTTGCCCCCGGTTTTTTTTAAAAGTTTCACATGGCCAATCTCCAGTTGCTTATCTACAGGCTTTAGCATGTCGTATATTTCAAGGGCCGCTACCGTTACTGCGGTCAGCGTTTCCATTTCTATTCCTGTCCGTCCGATGGATTTTGCAGTACCCCGGATCACAATCCCGGTTCTGGCAAACACTGCTTCTTCAAACAAATCGCTATGGAGATCTTTACTCAGGTATTCAAATGAAATATCCATGCCATCAATAGCTACAGGATGACAATGGGGCAGTAGCTGAGGCGTCAGTTTAGCACCAATAAAACCCGCAGCTCTGGCGACTCCAAACAGATTACCTTTAGGGAGTTCATTCCTTGAAATTACACCTGGTGTGTCCTCTGAACAATAAATGATCCCGATCGCATCTGCCGTCCTTAAGGTGATCTGTTTCGCTGTAATGTCTCTCATAGCGCACCAAAAATAGCAATTTATTAATTAAATACTACTAATTTAGTAGATTAATATCTGCCGGATTATTTGACTGACAGGAGCGCATTCAGGGTGCTGATCGCAACCGCCTTGCTGCCCTGATGATACGCTTTTGACTGGATATTCTCAAGGGGGTTTCACAACGCTTGCTCAGGGGTTGCTTAGGGGTTGGCAGGCCCCCGGCCCTTGCAAGGGCTGGGGACGAGGGTACCATTTAGTTTTTGCTATAAAAAGAAGGAAGCACTAAGGAACCACTAACCAGGTAGAGGCCAGAGAAAACAAATCTTTTTTGTTCCTTAAAGAAAGTTAGTCTATTTTAATCCTTGGTCTTTTACTGGTAGTTGATGTTGACGGTGCAGGTTCGTTATTTTTCGGTATAGACGGGGTTTTGCTTACACTTTTATTCCTGTGCGTCTTTACTACTGGTTTATTTCGCTCTTCCGCTATTTTAACTTCCAGCTTTCTGCCACCTATCTTCAGACCATTCATTGCTTCTATGGTTCTGCTGGCAGCAGCCATATCCTGGACTTCAATAAATCCATAACCAAGACATTTACCGGATTGCTTGTCTGTAACCAATCTGATGCTGCTCACCATGGCGTACAAACTGAACATCCCGATTAAGCCAATTTCCTCCAAATTGTCGGGAATACCCGCGACAAACAATTTAACCATGAAAGTATCTGTTTAATTTATCTCCTGCTAACAAAGCTACAGTGTAATTTTAAAAATGTCAAACAAAAATGATGTCCCGGACAGGATTTTTTGAAGATAAAAAGGAAAGAATGCGGCAAATCAGGAAGTCAATTTCTTATGGATCTGTGGGGGAACAGAAAGATTAAAAGTGAATTCATTACAAAAACATAGTTTAAACAATCTAAACATCGATTTGTACTGCGAAAGCAAAAATGCCTCAATTTGGTTATTTCAAGCGGTTTTAATTACATTTGATTCATACCAAAATGAGAAATTATGTATCAGCTAACGGTAACTCCTGAGCAGGTCAGTGCAACACTCAGCAAACATATTCTGGCGGATGGCTTTGATCTGACCTATGATATAGAAAAAAGTCATGGTGCTTATATATACGATTCCAAAAACAAGCGCACACTGCTTGATTTCTTCACCTGCTTTGCTTCTGTTCCTCTTGGTTATAATCATCCGAAGATGCTCAATGATGAGGAATTTAAGAAAAATCTGCTTCAGGCAGCTCTGGCAAATCCTTCAAATTCTGATGTGTACACGCAGCAGTATGCACAATTCGTAGATACTTTTTCCAAATATGGCATCCCTGATTACCTGCCGCATGCTTTTTTCATTGCGGGTGGCGGCCTGGCAATAGAAAATGCCATTAAGGTGGCTATGGACTGGAAGGTTCAGAAAAACTTTGCCCGGGGGTATCAGGAAGAGAAGGGTTTTAAGGTCCTGCATTTTGAAAGGGCTTTTCATGGCCGCACGGGGTATACCCTAAGCCTGACCAATACCTTACCGGATAAAACGAAGTGGTTTGCCAAGTTTGACTGGCCAAGGGTATCGGCACCTGTACTTAAATTCCCGGTAGAGGGGGACAACCTGAAACTGGCCATTGAAACCGAAGAAATATCAATAAATCAGATCAAAAAGGCCTTTATTGAAAACAAGGATGAGATCTGCGCCATCATCATTGAACCTGTACAGTCTGAAGGTGGTGACAACCATTTCAGGGAAGAATTTCTGATCCGGCTAAAGGAACTGGCGGATGAGAACGAAGCTTTCCTGATCTATGATGAAGTGCAGACCGGGGTGGGCCTGACCGGCAAGTTCTGGTGCCATCAGCATTTTAGCGAAAAGGCGCGTCCGGATATTGTTGCCTTTGGCAAGAAAATGCAGGTATGCGGCATCCTGGTTGGAAAAAAGGTAGATGAGGTGGAAAAAAATGTATTTAAGGTCTCCTCCAGAATCAATTCTACCTGGGGCGGAAATCTGGTAGACATGGTCCGTTCCTCACAGATCCTGCAGATCATTGCGGAGGACAAGCTCTGTGAAAATGCAGCCATTGTGGGTGAATACCTGAAGGAACAGCTGACACAGTTGGCTGCTAAGCACACCAAAATGAGCAATGTACGGGGAAAAGGTCTGTTGTGTGCTTTTGATTTTCCTGATAAGGTTACCCGCGATACTTTTATTCAGCAGGGATTAGCGCATCATGTGATGTTCCTGGGTTGCGGCAACCAGACCATACGTTTCAGACCGGCATTGTGCATAGAGAAAAAACACATTGATGAAGGTATAGCCGTAATGGAAAAGATATTACCTGGAATTTAACAGATGGCTACACAAAGGCTGAGAACCCTGTGATGGCACGCCCGACAATGAGCGTATTGATCTCTTTGGTGCCTTCATAAGAATATATGGCTTCTGCGTCAGCAACAAAACGCGCTACATCATATTCCAGCAAAATCCCGTTGCCACCCATGACTTCACGGGCACGGCTGACTACGTCCCTGGTGCGCATGGAACAAAATACTTTGGCCAGCGAGGCATGTTCATCACTGAGCAGGTTTTGATCCTGGAGCTGCGAAAGGCGAAAGCACAGGGTCTGCATGGCGGTCAGGTTGGAGAGCATTTCGACGAGATGATTTTGAATGAGCTGATAGGACGCGATGGGCCTCCCGAATTGTTTTCTTGTTCTGGTGTAATGCAATGCGCTTTCATAGGCACCTCTTGCACAGCCCACGGCCTGCCAGGCAACCCCGGCCCTGGTCATCTTCAGTACTTTGGCTGTATCTTTAAAGGAATTGGCATTTTGAAGACGGTCTGTTTCTTCAACCTCGCAGTTTGTAAGCGTGATCAGGCCATTTTGCACGATCCGCAAGGCCATTTTATCCTTCATTTTTTCTACAGCAAAGCCTTTGTTGCCTTTCCTGACCAGAAATCCTTTGACTTCATTGTCATCCAGATCCCGGGCCCAGATGATGGTTACATCAGAAAAAGTAGCATTGCCAATCCATTTTTTCTGTCCGTTGAGGACCCATTTACTTCCCTGACGTTTTGCGGTTGTAGTTAATCCGCCGGCTACTCCTGATCCCACTTCCGGTTCTGTAAGCCCAAAGGCGCCTATGATTTTCAACTGCTGCATAGCCGGCAGCCATTCCTGCTTCTGCGCTTCGGAGCCCAGCAGATAGATGGATCCCATAGCGAGGCCGCTCTGTACACCAAAAAAAGTAGAAATGGAGGTGTCAATGCGGGCCATTTCCATGGCCAGAATGCCTTCCATCAGATTGGATTTATTGGGGCAGCCATAGCCCTGATAGGTTAGGCCGCAGATATTTAGTTCTGCTATTTTAGGAATTAACTCAAAGGGGAATTCGGCCCTGAGCCAGTAGGCATTGACGATGGGTTTTACTTCCTTTTCTAAAAATGCACGAACCTTCAGCTGCAATTCGCGGTCTGTGTCTTTAAGCGCCTCGTCGCCCAGATGGTAAAAATCGCCTTCTATAGGGGGCAGTTCTCTTTTCTTAGCCGGGCCGGACATCATTTTCATCAGACCCTGGAGCTGGGTGTCATCCAGAGCGGATACTGAATCCATCATCTTGGTCAAATCAACCTTTCTGGAAAGTGCTTCCAGCTTGGCAAAATCGACATTTTTAAATAAGGTATACGCGTTTTTAAGGGAAGAGAAAATATTGGCCATATCCGGTTATGCTTAATTAGCAAAAGCTAATTATTAAAGAACAAATTAATAGCCTGTTTGTTCGGAATAATTAAGAAACCTGCCTACAGCAGATCAAACAGGTTGTTGACCCCAAGCAGTTTGCGGGAGGTAAAACCTTCTGCGTAAGTGGTACCGATGGATTTTCCAAATTCCCTTGATCTGCCGATCACACTTTCAAAAAAATCAGGAGAGGAGATATAGGTATCGGGACCATCTACATCCGGATTAAAAAACTGGGTTTTAAATGCTTTAATCGAAGCCAGTTTGATTTCGATATAGGGTGTGATGTCGATAATGATATCGGGTTTTATATATCTGTCCTGAATGTATTGCAGGATCAGGCGCGGACGCCAGTGCTGTTGTTCCTGATCATCCAGGCGGGTACTGATTCTTGATAACCCGGAAAGAAAGCAGGCGTCGCTGGCCAGATCCCCTGCTCTTCCATGATCGGGATGCCTGTCGTGCAAAGCGTTTGTGAGAACGATCTCAGGCTGGTATTTACGAATCATTTTAACAACCTCAAGCTGATGGGCTTCATCGTTCTGAAAGAAACCATCCCGGAACCTGAGATTTTCACGGGCATGAAGCCCCAGTATTTTTGCAGAGTCTGCGGCTTCTGTATCCCTGGTTTCTGCTGTGCCGCGTGTTCCGAGTTCACCTCTGGTAAAATCTACTAAACCTACTTTCTTTCCTTCTTTAACGTATTTTGCAATTGTCCCTGAGCATCCCAGTTCGGCATCATCGGGATGTACGGCAAGCACCAATATATCTAGTTTCATGTATTTTTTTTAAAATCGCTCGTTCTTAAAGCAGTTTGTTTATTTTCTTTTTTACCTTGGACGACAAGGGTTTGGTAAAGGGGAAGAAGTAGTCCACAACCTCACCTTCTTTATTGATCAGGTATTTGTGAAAATTCCACCTGGGTGTGGAAGTTTTGGTCAGGAATTTAAAAAGTGGATTTGCCTGCTCACCTCTGATCATTATTTTTTCGAATACCGGGAACTGAACACCATAGCTCGTTTTACAGAAATCACTGATCTGTTGTCCCTCAAGAGGTTCCTGCCGGCCAAAATCATTGGACGGGAAGCCCAATACCTCAAAATCACGGTCCTTTAATTCTTCTCTCAACTGCTGCAGTTCTTCGAGCTGGGGCGCAAAACCACAGGCAGAAGCGATATTTACCAGCAGAATTACTTTGTCCTTATAATCGGAAAGCTTCTTTTCCTTTCCGCTGATCAGCTTTACCTTAAATTGATGTATACTTTTTGAATGATCGGACATGTATTTATTGATAAAATCCGGAAGAGATGATGATCGCTTCAATATCTCTTTCTTCCTGAGGGTTATAAGTGCTTTTTAAATTGTGCCCCACTACTCTGGCTACCGACTGGTAAAGAAAGGCGGTAAAACCACCTTTGGTTTCCTTCACAATTTCATAAGTGGTGCGGCCTACTTCACGGTCGATCAGCTTGGTAAGGATCTGTCCCTGGGTAATGGTCAGTTCCTTGATCTCCCTGTTGAACATTTCCTTAATTTCCTTATCACATTGTTTTACGAGTTCCTTCTGATCCTTTTTTTCAGTGGTCTGTGCAATATCTTTTTCCAGCTGCTCATACCGTCTCTTGGCGTAAAGGGCATAAGGCATTACCTTCATCACATTGTACCTCAACCTGTTAAAAGCAACCCTGTCAGCCGGGGTTTTGAATAACCTTGTACCGTAGATCACGACTTCATGTAAGGGTATCCAGGGAATCATCTCTCCGTCTACATTGGTACCGGCTACCCGAATGGTGTCGTTCTTACCAAGCACAGGCATTTTCACAGGTACATAACCGGTTTGTGCTTTCGCACCGGCACCTGTAATAATGACAATAAACAGAATAAACAACCTATAAAATTTCATAAATTTATATCCCCTGTAAAAGTACGGTCTAATTTTATATTTAGTTTTTATTTATATCCTAATATAAGCTTTTAACCGTAAAAAGCCATATTTCTTACGTAAAAAATACAATCTTACGTGACCTATGACAAAACATAAAATTTGAAAAATTATTGTTCATATTAGTATCATCTTTGTAAAAAAACGCAAATTATTTTTTTTGGGACAAGAATTAAAGCTAAACCGAACATACTGAAACAGATAGACAGATGAAGAACGCCTTAGTGATAGATTTAGAAGCAGAGAAACAGGAAATCCTGAAACGGTACCGTGCATTGTTGCGTGCCTGTAAGCCAACGATGCAGCGCGGGGATAAAAAGGAGATCAGAAAGGCATTTGATATGGCTCTGGAAAGCCATAAGAATATGCGCCGTAAATCGGGTGAGCCTTATATTTACCATCCGATTGCTGTGGCACAGATCGCTGCGGAAGAGATTGGCCTGGGAACAACCTCGATTGTTTGTGCCCTGCTCCATGATGTGGTTGAAGATACAGACATTACCCTGGAAGATATTGAACGGGAATTTGGCAAGAAAACCGCAAAGATCATTGACGGACTGACAAAGATCTCGGGCGTTTTTGACTACAACAGCTCACTTCAGGCAGAGAATTTCCGGAAGATGCTGCTAACCCTGGCAGATGATGTGAGGGTAATCCTGATCAAGCTGGCAGATCGGCTGCACAACATGCGGACAATGGATTTTATGCCCAGACAAAAGCAACTGAAGATCGCTTCTGAAACCATTTACCTGTATGCCCCCCTTGCGCACAGGCTTGGGTTGTATGCCATTAAATCGGAACTGGAGGACCTGTCCATGAAATATCTGGAACCGGATACCTATAAATATATTGCTACCCAGCTGAATGAGAAAAAGGCGGAAAGGACCTTATTCATTAAAAGATTTGTGGAGCCGATCAATGAGATCCTGGCCGAACAGGGACTGACTGCAGCGATATACGGCAGGCCAAAGTCTATCCATTCGATATGGAATAAAATGAAGAGCAAGAACATTCCTTTTGAGGAGGTCTATGATCTTTTTGCCATCAGGATCATCCTGGACAGCCCGCCTGAACATGAAAAGGCGGATTGCTGGAAGGCTTATTCCATCGTTACCGACTTGTACAGACCTAATCCTGACAGGCTGCGCGACTGGGTGTCTTCTCCTAAAGGCAATGGCTATGAATCACTGCACACTACAGTAATGGGGCCTAAAGGCCAGTGGGTTGAGATTCAGATCCGAACCCAGAGGATGAATGAAATTGCGGAAAAAGGTTTTGCGGCACATTGGAAATACAAGGAATCGAGCAATGACAATGGCCTGGATCAGTGGATCATGAAGGTAAGGGAAATGCTGAACAATCCGGAAGCCAATGCACTGGATTTTCTGGATGATTTTAAGATGAACCTTTTCTCTGATGAGATTTTCATCTTTACGCCGAAGGGAGCCTTGATTCAATTGCCACTGGGTGCTACGGCACTTGATTTTGCATTTGAGATCCATACTGATGTGGGTGCAAAATGTATTGGTGCCAAGGTAAACCACAAACTGGTGCCCTTATCCTATAAACTGCAGAATGGCGATCAGGTAGAGATCATCACTTCTGGAAAACAGGCTCCCAAGGAGGACTGGCTGAATATTGTGGTAACTGCGAAGGCAAAATCCAAGATCAAATCTTCGCTGAAGGAAGAAAAACGGAAGATTGCTGACGTCGGCAAGGAAACGCTGGAACGCAAGCTTAAATCACTCAAAATCACCTATAACACAGACAACCTGAACAAGCTCAGCTATTTCTTTAAGCTGCAGTCTACCCAGGAGCTGTTCATAGCGGTAGCCAACGGGAAGATAGAGCTGAAAGACCTGAAGGACTACCTGGCAAGTGAAAAGGAAATTGAAAACAGGGGGAATGCAGAAAAGAATGAACATCAGCAGATAGAATCCTTACTGAGCAGGATAAAAGGCCCCGAATCGGATACTTTACTGATCGGCGAAGATTTGCAGAAAATAGATTATACATTGGCTGCGTGTTGTAATCCTATTCCCGGCGATGATGTATTTGGGTTTGTAACGGTTAATGAAGGCATTAAGATCCACAGAACAACTTGTCCTAATGCTGCCCAGCTCATGGCCAATTACGGATACAGGGTGGTGAAGGCAAAATGGAACAAGCAGCAGGAGCTGACATTTCTGACCGGACTGCACATTATCGGCATTGACGATGTGGGTCTGATCAACAACATCACAAAAGTCATTTCAAATGATTTTAAGGTAAATATGCGTTCTATTACTGTAGATACAGATAATGGGATCTTTGATGGTTCTATCATGATATTTGTAAATGATAAAGACCACCTTGACAACCTGATCGAAAACCTGCTGAAGGTAAAAGGCGTGACGGGTGTTACAAGATTTGATGCGTAATTTACTATAAATCATTAGCGTTTTATATAAAAATTGGTAACTTTGAGAGGAGTTTAAATACTATGTCTACAAACCACAACAGCGAGTTGGTAAGAAAAATATTCGAAGCCTATCTCGAAAATAAAAGTCTGAGAAAAACACCTGAGCGTTTTGCCATCCTGGAAGAGATCTATTCAAGAGATGATCACTTTGATGTGGAGACCCTCTATATCCACATGAAAAATCAAAAATATCGTGTGAGCAGGGCTACAGTGTACAATACATTGGAGTTACTGGTATCCTGTGACCTGGTAACCAAACATCAGTTTGGCAAGAACATGGCTCAGTTTGAAAAGTCCTATGGCTATCACCAGCATGACCACATCATTTGTATTGATTGCGGTAAGGTGGTGGAATTCTGTGATCCGCGTATTCACCAGATCCAGAGCATGGTGGGCGACTTACTGAAATTTGAAATTAAACACCACTCTTTGAATCTTTATGGTGTTTGTTTCGATTGTACTGCAAAGGCAGCAATGAATAATCAGAATGCCGAAATTAAACATGCAAGTTAAAAATCCAATTATAAATATATCTATTTTTAAATTTTAAGAATGACGCAAGTAGACGTGCTTCTTGGCCTGCAATGGGGCGATGAAGGCAAGGGAAAAATTGTTGACGTACTGAGTCCGCAATATGATTTGATAGCTCGTTTTCAAGGCGGTCCGAATGCCGGACATACTTTAGAGTTTGATGGTAAAAAGTTCGTTTTAAATACCATACCATCAGGTATTTTTAACGAAAAAACAATGAACCTGATCGGAAATGGTGTGGTGATAGATCCTATCATTTTAAAAAGAGAACTGGATAATCTGAAAGCTGCCGGTCATGATCCGGTTGCTAAAGGCAAATTGGTTATCGCGCGTAAAGCGCATTTGATCTTGCCTACCCATCAGTTGCTGGATGCAGCAAATGAGCAAAAAATGGGTAAAAATAAGATCGGTTCTACCCTGAAAGGTATAGGCCCTACTTACATGGATAAAACCGGACGTAATGGACTGAGGGTTGGTGATACTACACTTCCGGATTTCAGGGAACGTTATGACAGACTGGTAGAAAAGCATAAGGAAATGCTGGCCCATTATGATTTCCAGTATGACCTGACCGAAAAAGAAGCTGCTTTTTTTGAAGCCATAGAGTTCATCAAAAATATCCCGCATGTTGACAGTGAGCATTACGTGAACGGCTTCCTTAAAGCAGGTAAAACTGTGTTGGCTGAGGGTGCTCAGGGTACTTTACTTGATGTGGACTTTGGTTCTTATCCTTTTGTAACTTCATCCAATACCACGACTGCAGGTGCATGTACAGGATTAGGTATTGCACCTAATACTATAGGTAAGGTTTTTGGGATTTTCAAAGCCTATTGCACCCGTGTTGGCGGCGGCCCTTTCCCGACCGAGCTTGACAATGAAACCGGTGAAACTTTACGTAGTGTGGGACATGAATTTGGAGCGACTACAGGACGTGCGCGCCGTTGCGGATGGATTGATCTTCCGGCATTGAAATATGCCATTATGCTGAATGGCGTGACTGAACTGATCATGATGAAGGCGGATGTTCTGGATGGTTTTGATACTATTTATGCCTGTACGCATTATGAGCATAATGGTGAAACTATTGACTATATGCCATATGATATTATTACGGTTCAACCTGTACCGGTATTGAAAAAAATAGAGGGTTGGAAAACTGATGTAACGAAAATTACAAAAGTGGAAGAAATTCCGGCAAAACTTACCGATTATATCGCTTTCCTTGAAAAAGAACTTGAAGTTCCGGTTAAATTCCTTTCTGTTGGTCCGGACAGAACCCAGACCCTGATCCTGAACTAAATTTATCAGATAACAGATAAAAAGGCGGCTTATTGGCCGCCTTTTTTGTTGTGCTATTCTGCCTCATATTATATAAATTTGCCAACGTAAAATGAAGATCAGGGACTTAACTTCTTTCAAACAAAAGGCATTGCAATGGGCGGCAACATTTGAGACCTGCTGCTGCTTTGATTCTAACGGTTATCCTGACAAATACGGCAGTTTTGATTTTCTGATTGCGGCAGGTACGGATCATAGCATAGAACATTCGTCAGGAAATGCCTTCAACTCTTTGAAGACATTTTATGAAGCACAGAAAAACTGGATGTTTGGTTTGATGGGTTATGACCTTAAAAATGAGACTGAACAGCTTATCTCCGCAAATACTGATCACCATTCTTTTCCTGACCTTTTCTTTTTTGTCCCTAAGTATCTTCTAATGATAAAGGACAATGAAGTCCGGGTAATTATTGGCGACGACTCCCTGCCGGAGCAAATAGACAGGCTGCAGATAGAAAACCACAGGGGCAGCAAACTGGATATTCAAAACAGGATCTCAAAAGACACCTATATAAAAGCTGTTGAAGACCTGAAGGAGCGTATTGCAAGGGGAGATATTTATGAAGTAAACTTCTGCCAGGAATTTTTTGCGGAACATGCGAAGATTGATCCTTTGTTTATATTAAATAAACTGAATAGGGTATCTCCTACTCCTTTCTCCGGATTTTTCAAAATCAGAGAGGCTTACATTCTATCTGCAAGTCCTGAAAGATACCTCTGCAAAAGAGGCAGCCGTCTGATTTCGCAGCCTATAAAAGGAACAGCCAAAAGGAGCATGAATGAGCTGGAAGATGAAGCGATTAAAACAAAATTGAAACTGGATACCAAGGAGCAGGCCGAGAATGTAATGATTGTAGACCTGGTAAGAAATGACCTGACCAAAAGTGCCGTAAAAGGCAGTGTGAAGGTGGAGGAACTTTTTGGCATCTATGCATTCCCGCAGTTGTACCAGATGATCTCAACCATAAGTTGTGAACTGAATCCGGAAGTTCATTTCATTGATGCGATCAAAAATGCTTTTCCAATGGGATCTATGACAGGTGCACCTAAAGTCAGCGCAATGAAACTGATTGAGGAATTTGAGTATAGCAGAAGGGGCGCCTATTCGGGTGCCTTTGGTTACATTTCTCCGGATGGTGATTTTGATTTCAATGTGATCATCAGGAGTATTTTTTATGCTGCAGATATAGAATATTTATCTTTTCAGGTTGGAGGTGCCATTACTTATGCAGCAAATGCGGCACAGGAATATGACGAATGCCTCCTCAAAGCTTCTGCTATGATGCTGGCTCTGGAAAATTAAAAATGCCGACCGGATAACCAGGCAGCATTTCTTTATTCAAAATAAAAGCAGTCGCTTTTTATGGTTTATAGAACTTTTGAGCTTCGGGTATTGCATTTTGAATCTGCGCAATACGGGTGGCGTCGCTGGGGTGTGTACTCAGAAATTCCGGTGGTTTCTGGCTACCCTGAGAAGCTGTAGACATTCTTTGCCAGAAAGCAACAGCGTTTTGTGGATTATACCCGGCCATGGCCATGAAAATTAATCCAAGCCTGTCTGCTTCCAGTTCCTGATTACGTGAATATTTAAGCATGACAAGTGGCGTGCCTACACCGTAAAGTGTGTTGAATATAGATTGGGTTTTGGGGTTATTGGACAGTGCTACTCCTCCGGCAGCACCAATGCCTTGTGAAACCATTTCCTGAGACATGCGTTCTGCACTGTGACCCGCGATCGCATGGGCAATCTCATGACCCATTACGGTAGCCAGGCCTGCGTCGTCTTTTGTAACCGGCAAGATACCTGTATAGACTACTATTTTACCACCCGGCATACACCAGGCATTCAATTCTTTGCTTTCTACAACGTTTACTTCCCATTTGTAATTCTGAATGAGATTGCCATAGTTGTTGTTGTTCATATAGGTTTTTACTGCTGCAATCAGCTTATTACCAATGTTTTTTACCCTTTGGGCCTGAGCATTTGAAGCGGGCAGTACCGCACTTTTATTTTCAGTAAGAAATTCTCCATAGGCCTGAAAAGCCATAGGCAGTACCTGATCATCACTTACCAGGTTAAGTCTGCTTCTGCCGGTAAGCGGCACGGTAGAACAGGACGAGAAGGTTAAACCGATAGCGGTTATACCTATAATCAATATTTTCTTCATAAGGTCTTAGTTTTAATTTGTCTTCTTTCTGAACAAATACACTTTGGATTCTTTGCCTTTGAGTAATCTTTCGAGGTTCTTCTGATGGGTCACAAGTATCAGCACACAAACGCACATTCCATATAAAACTTCTGACTTTATGGAGGAATGAAGTATGAATACTATGCTCAGCGGAAAAGTAAATCCTGCACATATGGAACTCAATGATACATACTTGGTAGCCAATAGCACTACAACAAAGACAAGAACACAAAGCATTGCTGCCGGGAAGTTAACTGCCAAAATCATTCCAAAAAGTGTAGCCACACCTTTGCCGCCCCTGAAGCCGGCAAATACTGGAAATAAGTGACCCATTACTGCGGTGACACCTAATGCAAGCTGATAATTAATAAACTGCGATGAGTTTTGGGGTCCTGTAATAGACAGACCTATAAAGTAGGCAAGATTGGTCGCGGTGTATCCTTTTGCTATATCTATGGTCATCACAGCAATTCCCGCCTTCTTTCCCAATACCCTGAAGGTATTGGTTGCTCCTGCGTTACCACTGCCATATTCCCGCACATCTACGCCGTAGAATGCCTGCCCCAGCCAGACGGCTGTTGGTATTGACCCAAAAAGGTATGCTAAAATAACGGCTGATATAGAATAGATAGAGATCATGCTTTAAAATGCTTTTAGACTCATATCCAGACTTTTAACAGAATGGGTAATTGCACCTATGGATATATAATCAACTCCGCAGGCAGCGTATGCCGCAACATTTTCTTCGGTTATGCCGCCTGAGGCTTCTGTAAGGTACCTGCCGTTAATAGTAGTTACGGCTTGTTTAAGATCATCAAAGCTAAAGTTGTCAAGCATGATCCTGTCAACTTTTCCGTACTGAAGTACCTGATCCAGTTCGTCCAGATTTCTTACCTCAATCTCTATCTTTAAGGTCTTATGCTTATCCTTTAAGTATTGGTTGGCCGCCTGTATGGCATTCGAAATTCCTCCGGCATAGTCTACATGATTGTCTTTTATTAAAATCATATCATATAGTCCGATCCGGTGATTTACTCCACCACCGATGCGGACAGCCCACTTTTCGATATACCTGAGGCCGGGAGTAGTTTTCCTGGTATCCAGAAGTTTTGTTTTATAGGATAATAATGACTGGACAATACGATTGGTTTTGGTGGCAATGCCGCTCATGCGCTGCATGCAGTTGAGCACAAGTCTTTCTGCAAGGAGAATGGAATGTGTGCTTCCTGAAACAGTGAGAGCAATATCTCCATATTTAACCTGAGCACCATCATTGATGAAAACCTCAACGGCTAAAGCAGGGTCTATATGCCTGAAGATTTGAAGTGCAAGTTCGACACCGGCAAGTATGCCATCTTCTTTAATCAGGAGTTTTGCCTGACCCCTGGCATCGGCAGGTATCGTAGAGAGAGAGGTATGATCACCATCACCCTGATCTTCGGCGATAGCATTTGTTATAAAATTATCAATAATCTGCTTATCCAAAACTTTAATTTAAACCCAAAAATAGCATTTTTAGAACTATTTCTCAGTCTCAATTCTCAATTCTGTTATAAAAAAAGCTGTGCCCGTCTTTTTCATGGTAATGGAAACCCTGAAAGTTCCATTTTTGGTAACCAGTGACAAGGCACCGTATCTGTAATTGGGGTTAGTGTTTAAGCGGTGTATTACCGCAGATTTAACAGGTGGGTATTTTGAAAAAAAACTCCTTAAAATCTGTTCGGCCTGTGCTTTTGAGTACACATCTTCTTCGTCAATTATGATCAGATCTACAGACGGAGAAAAGCTCACAGCAATTTCTTTAGAATTTCCGGCTTTAAAATGCGCAGACAAACTATCTATGATATCCCCCTGAATAGCAATAAAAGACGATGTATTGATAAAAAGTACAATTAAAGAAAGTAAGGCCCTCATGATCTTTATATAGCTAACAGTACTTCCTTAACACAAATTATGCCATTAATAGATCACAAAAAGTAAATTGGTTCAAAAAAAAGCATCAATAGACTTATATTTGCTAAGTCTGTTGATCAATTAAATTCAAAGCAACCAACGAATGAACAATAAAAAATTAGCACTAATCATCCTTGATGGATGGGGATATGGAAAGAAAGATAAATCTGATGCTGCATATGCAGCTAATACCCCGTTTTTTGACTCATTATTGCAAAAATATCCCAATTCCAAACTGGAGGCTTCCGGAGAAGCTGTAGGCTTACCTGCCGGACAAATGGGGAATTCAGAGGTTGGGCACATGAACCTCGGTGCAGGACGTGTAGTTTACCAGGAACTCGGAAGGATCAACAAAGCAATAAGTGATCATTCACTTCATGAGAATCCGGTTTTGCTGGAGGCCTTTAATTATGCTAAAACCAATAATAAATCTGTTCATCTTATAGGGCTGGTATCTGATGGAGGTGTTCATGCTCACATCAATCACCTGAAGGCATTATGTGATGCCGCTGATGAACAGGGATTAAGTAATGTGTTTGTTCACGCGTTTCTGGATGGAAGGGATACTGATCCGAATTCAGGAGTCAGATTCATTGGCGACCTGCAGCAGCATCTGCAATCTTCTAAAGTTAAACTGGCTTCATTGATCGGAAGATATTATGCCATGGACCGTGACAACAGATGGGAAAGGGTAAAACTGGCCTATGACCTGTTGACAAAAGGAGTTGGACAGCCTACGCAGGACCCTGTTGTTTCAATCTCTCAATCCTATAAAGACGGGATAACGGACGAATTCGTTAAACCATTGGTAGTCACTCATGCAGACGGATCTGCAATCGCAACCATTCAGCCCGATGACGTGGTAATTTGTTTTAATTACAGAACGGATCGCGGCAGAGAGATTACTTCTGCATTGAGTCAGACAGATTATCCTGACTTCGGAATGCATAAACTGAAGCTTAAGTATGTAACCATGACTACTTATGACGAAAGTTTTGAAAATGTAAGCGTGATCTTTACCAAAGACGATCTTTCCCTTACACTGGGTGAAGTTCTTGAAAATAATAATAAAAATCAGATCAGAATCGCAGAAACTGAAAAGTATCCGCATGTGACCTTCTTTTTCTCAGGTGGAAGAGAACAGGAGTTTCGAAATGAAAAAAGAATATTGATCCCTTCGCCGAAAGTAGCGACTTATGACCTTCAGCCTGAAATGAGTGCGGCAGGGATTACAGAGGCGATCTCTAAAGAAATGGAAAGCGGTTGGGCAGATTTTATCTGCCTGAACTTTGCCAATCCGGACATGGTAGGTCATACGGGTGTTTTTGATGCAGTAGTGAAAGCAGTTGAAACGGCTGACAGCTGTGCGGAAATCGTTATCAATAAAGGACTGGAAAACGGTTATTCTTTTATTATCCTGGCGGACCATGGCAATTCTGAGTATATGGTAAATGCTGATGGCTCTGTAAATACTGCCCATACTACTAATCTGGTGCCATGTATCCTGATCGACAAGGATTACAAAACCATCGCTGATGGCAAACTCGGAGATATTGCGCCTACTATATTACAAATTCTGGATATCGTCAAACCGGATATCATGACAGGAAACAGCTTGGTTTAATGAAGTTTAATATTCCGTTAACCGGCATTCTTTTGCTGTTCATCGGCTGTAATACACAGCCGGATGAACAGCAAAAGAATACTGCAGCATACTTTGATCTTAAAGGTTACTTCCAAAAGGAAACTGCGCGCCTGACTGCCGCTGACCCTCTGGTTAAAAAAACGGTAAGTATCAACGACTCATCAGAAACGAGGTCTTCAAAAATAACGGACTGGAAAAGAGAATTGTCTGCCATTTCGGATGCAGATATCAACAAAGCCTCCTGGAAAGGAGCATTTGCTGTTGAAAAAAAGAAAAATCTGCTGATCTATAGCACCAATGATGATAAGGTGAATGTGAGAAAGATCATGATTACTTATAAAGATGGCAAACCATCGGGTTTTTTGGTGCTGATCAGGAACAGTAATCTGCTTTATACTTCTACAGACAGCCTCAGTTATTATCCGGATAGCCTGTACATGCTGAAGAAAACCCAGGACATTAAACTGTTAGCTAAAAAAAGATATAAAGTCTCCTTATTATTCAGATAGGATTACTATTTAAGACTGCTGACCTGGGCTTTGACGTATTCAACCAGCGAAATGATGTCTTTACGTTGTGGCTGGAGTAAAAGAATCTTATTAAAATCTGCGACCGAATTGTTAAAGAGACCTATGCAGGCTGCTTTTTCAACAGACTTTTTAATTTTATAGGATTTATAAATCCCGTAATCTTTGAATGCCAGCCCCCTGTTCTGAAGGAGCTGTGGATCTTCTTCCCCATTGATCTCAATGGCTTTGGTAAAATCTTTAATGGCCGATTGATAAAATCCCTCGCGCATTTGGTTCAGAGACTCCTTAGGATCGTTGGCAACATTGAGTCTTGCTTTTCCTCTATAATAATAAGCAGAATAGTCTGAAGGTTTTAAAACAATGAATCTGCTGTAGGTAGCTATTGAATTTTCAAAATCACCACATTGATAGTAAGAATAACCCAGCATTTTCAGTACGTTGGCGTTATTAGGATCCTTGGTGTCTGCTTTTTCCAATTGTGCCACAGCACCTTTATAATCGCCTTTTAACCAGGCCTGCATGCCCAGTTTATCATAGCCGGTATTTTGTGCTGCACTGCGGTGAGCAGATATGATCAGTAATATTAAAATCGCTTGTTTGAAATAGTTCATTAACTTTTATTCAATAAAAAATAAATATCTTTAGCCTACCAATCCTTAACAAAGGTAATAAAACAATTTTTATGTTTTTGATAAGGGTATGCTTAAGTCAACTATCGTACCATTTAATAAATATGCTTAATAACGTTCGGTGCTGCAAAATATGATTAAAAGCAGAATATTTTTTATTGTCTGACTTTTTAACATGGATTAAACGCGAATCTGCTTTTGGCATAGGAGTTGAAAACAAGCTTATACAATACAATTAATAATTTTCCGAGCGACATGCTGTCAGATTGTCGTTTTTAATTTAGATGAGCTAATTAATGAGTAAACAAGATCAATTTGATTTTAGCAACGCACTTCCAATCATAAATGAAGATACCGAGTTCTTTCCACTGATGTCCCAGCAGGATGAAGATGATATGAATAATGAGGAAACCCCGGAGATATTGCCAATTCTGCCACTTAGAAATACTGTTCTTTTTCCGGGGGTAGTGATTCCCATTACGGTGGGAAGAGATAAATCGATTAAATTAATTAAGGAAGCTTATAAAGGAGACAGAATCATTGGTGTGGTCTCTCAAAAAGATGTAACCATTGAAGATCCTGCTTTTGATCAGCTGAACAGTGTAGGCACGGTAGCTCATATCATAAAGATGCTGCAGATGCCTGATGGAAATACAACGGTTATTATTCAGGGCAAACAGCGTTTCAGACTGGTTGAAGAAGTACAATCTGAACCATATATTAAGGTCACGATCAGCAAATTCAATGAGGCAAAACATAAAAGCGACAAAGAGTTCAAGGCATTGGTGGCTTCTATAAGGGAAATGTCTTCTCAGATCATCCAGTTGTCTCCTAACATACCCAGTGAGGCCGGAATTGCACTTAAAAATATTGAAAGCACCTCATTCCTGATTAACTTTATTTCTTCCAACATGAATGCGGATGTATCTGACAAGCAAAAAATGCTTGAAATGACGAATCTGCGTGAACGTGCTACCATGGTGATGGAATTACTGACACTGGAACTGCAGATGCTGGAACTGAAAAATCAAATCCAGTCTAAAGTTCGCACAGATCTCGATAAACAGCAAAGAGATTATTTTCTGAATCAGCAATTGAAAACCATTCAGGAGGAACTTGGAGGAAATTCTTCTGATCTGGAGTATGAGGCATTACAGGCCCGTGCCAAGAAGAAAAAATGGTCAGTTCCTGTTGAAAAGCATTTCCTTAAAGAACTGGAAAAACTAGGCAGAATGAATCCTGCGGCTCCGGATTATTCGGTCCAGATCAATTATCTTGAATTGCTGCTTGATCTTCCCTGGAATGACTTCACAAAGGATAATTTTGACCTGAAGCGTGCGCAGCGCATACTGGACAAAGACCACTTCGGACTGGATAAGGTGAAGAAGCGGATTATCGAATATCTTGCCGTATTAAAGCTTAAGCGTGACATGAAGGCACCCATCATCTGTTTGGTGGGTCCTCCGGGGGTTGGAAAAACTTCTCTGGGTAAATCCATTGCAAAGGCACTCAACAGGAAATATGTACGTATGGCACTTGGAGGAATCCGTGATGAAGCGGAAATCAGGGGTCACCGCAAGACTTACATAGGTGCCATGCCCGGAAGGATTATACAATCTATAAAAAAGTCAGGTGCCGCCAACCCTGTATTTGTGCTGGATGAAATAGATAAGGTCGGCACTGATTTCAGAGGAGATCCTTCGTCAGCATTGCTGGAAGTATTGGACCCTGAGCAGAACAATGCTTTTAATGATCATTATGTAGAAGCTGATTATGACCTGTCCAATGTATTGTTTATTGCCACAGCCAATTCACTTAGCTCTATACAGCCAGCGTTGCTGGACCGGATGGAGATCATTGAGGTCAACGGGTATACGATTGAAGAGAAGATCGAAATCGCAAAAAAATACCTGCTGCCCAAGCAAAAAGATCAGCATGGTATTAAGACCAAAGACATTGTCATCAAAAATGCGCTCATTGAAAAGGTAATTGAAGACTATACCCGGGAATCGGGCGTAAGGGGACTTGAGAAAAAAATTGGTTCGCTGGTACGCGGTGTGGCCACAAAAATTGCGATGGAGGAAGCTTATGAACCCAATCTGACTTCTGAGGATGTGGAGACTATTTTGGGTGCTCCGATTTATGACAAGGATCTGTATGAAGGGAATGAGGTAGCTGGTGTAGTGACGGGTTTGGCCTGGACCTCAGTGGGCGGAGATATCCTGTTTATAGAAGCCAGCCTAAGCCCTGGTAAAGGTAAGCTTACCCTGACCGGCAATTTGGGTGAAGTGATGAAAGAATCTGCGATTATTGCATTGGCTTATTTGAGAGCTCATGCTGACTTGTTTGATATTGATTTTGCATTGTTTGACCAATGGGATGTACATGTTCACGTTCCGGCTGGCGCTACTCCAAAAGATGGTCCTTCGGCAGGTATCACTATGCTTACCGCATTAACTTCAGCGTTTACCCAGCGCAAGGTAAAATCTAATCTGGCTATGACCGGCGAAATTACCCTTAGAGGAAAAGTGCTGCCTGTAGGTGGGATCAAAGAGAAGATACTTGCGGCAAAACGTGCTAACATTAAGGACATCATTCTCTGCAAATCAAACCGCAAGGATATCCTGGAGATCAAAGAAAGCTATATTAAAGATCTAAACTTTCATTATGTGACGGAAATGAGGGAAGTGATTAATCTGGCGCTTACCAAGGATAAAGTAAAGAATCCTCAGAAACTGGTGGTTAAAACTGCTATAATTGCGAATTAGTTTACTTAATATTGATGCCTCTAACCAACAAACTCACATGAAGAAAACCACATTTATATGCTGGATTATTTTTATTGCAACCGGCTTACAAAATCTTTCGGCTCAGGAAGTCAAAGGCCTTAACATACAGAACCCTGAAGTGAAGCGTGCACAGAATATTTTTGTAGAACTTGGTGGACAGGGTCTGACATTTACCGCAAATTATGATTCCAGATTTTCTAACAGAAGAGATGGTTTGGGCGGACGGGCAGGTATAGGTTATTTGTCTGTTGATGGCGATAAAATTACAACAGTTCCGCTTTCGCTGAACTATTTGCTTGGTAAAGGCAATAAATTCTTTGAGATTGGTCTGGGTGCAACTTATCTGAGTACCAGTGGGAACAGTGAAATCCTCTTTAATGAAAATTCGAGTAATGTTATAGGAACCATGAGTTTCTTCTATCGTGTGCAGCCTGAAGATGGTGGTTTTTCGTTCAGAGTGGGTCTAAGCCCGGTATTTAATAAAGACTTTTTTATACCCTATTACGGAGGAATTGGTTTTGGTTACTCCTTTTAATTTTCAAAAATACTATATTGAACTCCGGCAGATTCTGCCGGAGTTTTTTTTAATCAGCAAATGAACAGCAGACTTTCTACTACCCTTATTTTAATCCTGTTAACGGCGGGCAGTGCCCTGGCGCAAACCTATAAAAATGAGTTCGGCTTTAAGAGTGATAATGACTCTTACCTCGCCCAGGGGTCTGACAGATATTACACCAATGGTCTTTTTATTAATTTCCGCCGTGCTACAGATCAAAAAAAGCTAAAGAAAGGCCTGGAGAAAAAAACCTATGAGATCTCTGCAGGGCAAAAAATGTACAATCCAATATCCGGATATGCACCGGACCCCGCTCAACAGGACAGACCATTTGCGGGGTATCTTTATGCCGGTGCGGCTATGAGCTGGTTCCGAAGCAATGAAACTATTTTAAAGACCAGCGTAGAGGTAGGTACTACAGGTCCGAATTCCCTTGCACAGGACGGGCAGGAATTGCTGCACAAAACTGTCGGGTTTTATGAGCTGGCAGGCTGGGAATATCAGATCAAAAATGAAATCTCGGTTAATCTTTCTGCTCAATACACCAGATTATTGCACCGTTCGGATGACAATATGATCGATATTTCTTTTGAGGGTTATGCAAATGCCGGTACTACATTTAGTGGTGCGGGAACCGGGATATTGTTCAGAGCTGGAAACATTAATCAGCTCTTCAATTCTGCCTATACCAATGCAGCCATTGGTCATAATGCCAAAACAAAGTCATTGTTTAAAACCGAAGTTTTCTTCTATGTCAAACCACAGCTCAACTTTATAGCTTATGATGCCACTGTTCAGGGAAGCATGTTCCATCACAATAGTCCTGTGACTTTTGATGTAAAGCCACTGGTATTTGCACAGCAGATTGGATTTGATTACAGCACACAGCGTCTTACTTTTGACTTTGGGGTGTTGTTAAAAACAAAGGAGATTAAAAGTACGGCAAGAGCACACCAATGGGGTTCAATCAGCATGTTTTACAGATTCAACTAATACAGGTTTAACCCGTTAATCGAAACCCGGCCGCCGCCTCATTTCTTTTTTTGAGGAGACAGATTGTTTATCCGCCAGCCTTTTCCTTACTATAGCTTTAGGGATTCTGGTAGGCTTTCTTATTTTTTGAACATGCAATGCGGATTTAAGCAAAGCGATCAGTTTGACGATCACTCTTTCCTTGTTCATGAGCTGACTGCGATCCTCCTGGGATACAATATGAAGGCAGCCTTCCTGATCTATTCTGCCCGCCAGTCTTTCCTCTAATAACATACATTCCTGTTCGGTAAAAAATGGCGCTGATCTGAGATCAAGCACCAGTTCTACCTTACTGGAAACCTTATTTACATTCTGACCACCTTTACCTCCGCTGCGCGAAGTTCTGAAAGCAGCAACTTTAATGATATCTTCTCTTACTGGTAACATGCTGCAAAAGTAATACTTCCTGACAGCAACAGTACAATTAGCAGAAAATTAACATGAAAGGAATTATCTAAAATACTAACTTTGTCACCTATGAGAAAAAACCTTATTGTAGCAATAGATGGTTATTCATCTTGCGGAAAGAGTACTTTAGCAAAGGCTCTGGCTAAGCAATTGGGCTTTATTTACATTGACAGCGGTGCTATGTACAGGGCTGTCACCTTATATTTTATCCGTAACCATATTGACATCAGTAATGATAAAGCAGTAGAGGATGCCTTACGGCATATTGAATTAAATTTTCATGCCAGAGATTATGAATCGCACATTACTTTAAATGGCGAAGAAGTCTCTGAAGAGATTCGTCAGATGCCTGTTTCTGAATGCGTTAGTGAAGTCTCTGCCAACAAGCAGGTTCGTAAAGAAATGGTTAAGCAGCAGCAGCGCATGGGCAATTCAAAGAATATTGTAATGGATGGCCGCGATATTGGCACCACCGTATTTGAAGATGCCCAGGTTAAATTTTTCATGACAGCCGATCCAAAAGTCCGGGCCGAAAGAAGATTTAATGAACTGCAAAGTAAGGGTAATACTACTATTAGTCTGGAGGAAGTTTTTGAAAATCTCGCTCATCGTGATTATGCCGATACGACCAGGAAAGAAAGTCCGCTTAGCCGGGCAGAAGACGCGATAATACTCGACAATACAGAACTTAGCCAGGCAGAACAACTGGAATTTGCCCTCAGGCTGGTTCACCGGCACATGCCAGTCTAATATTTTTCCTCTCCTTTTTATTAATCACTTAACGAATTTTCTGCAAATGTTTAGTTACAAATGCAAGAGTGAAACAAACATTACATTTCAATGTTCTATCTTCTTATAAGTATGAATAATTTCGCCACCCGATGGCTTTAGTCCCATAAATTATAAAATTCCAATGAAAAAGACATTTCAATCTATCTATCTATTTTTACCTGCCATATTCATTCTCAGTTCATGCGGCAACAGTGATCAAAAAAAAGCACCAGCAGGGGCAGATCAGGTTCAGGCCTACCCTGTCCTGGCTGTAACCTCCATGTCGACGACACTTGAAACAGATTATCCTGCTACACTTGAAGGTATCCAGAATGTAGACATCAGACCCAAGGTAGATGGGTTTATTGAGAAGATCTTTGTGGATGAGGGGGCTACGGTCAAAAAAGGTCAGCAATTGTTTAGCATCAATGCACCACAGTATGAGCAAATGGTGAGGACTGCCACTGCAGCGATCAGCAGTGCAGAAGCCGATGTAAATGCCGCTGAATTGCAAGTCAATAAAACCAGGCCTTTGGTAGAAAAAGACATCATCAGTAAGTATGATCTGGATGCGGCGCAGCTGACCCTGCAAAGCAGAAAAGCTGCTCTGGCTCAGGCAAGGGCAGAACTGGTAAATGCAAAAGTAAACCTTGGTTATACAAGGATTACCAGCCCGGTGGATGGAGTGATCGGCAGTATTCCTTTCAAAACAGGTAGCCTGGTAAGCCCAACTGGTGCACAGCCACTTACAACTGTTTCGAACATTTCCAGAGTTTATGCTTATTTTTCTTTGAATGAAAAGCAACTTTTAGATTTCTCCAAAACTACTAAAGGAGCGAACCTAACTGCACAGATGAAAAATATACCTGCTGTATCGCTGGTACTGGCTGATGGCACCGGATATGCAGAAAATGGAAAAATCGAGTCGATTAACGGGTTAATCAACACGAACACAGGCTCTGCCAGTTTAAGGGCTACATTTACCAATCCGGGTATGTTACTCAGAAGCGGGGCTAGTGCATCTGTACGTATCCCCCGGCATTTGGATAACGCCATCCTGATTCCTCAAAAATCGACTATCGATCTTCAGGGGAAAAAATTTGTATATGTTGTTGACGACAAGGGTAATATTAAGAACACTGAGGTTGGGACCATGGAGATCGCCAAAGGTAATTTTTATGTGGTCACCAAAGGACTTAAAGCCGGCGATAAAATCGTACTGGAGGGATTCCAGTCGCTTAAAGATGGTGCGCAGATCAAACCTGAAGTACAAAATGCAGATTCTGTATACGCAGAAATTAAAAACTAATTTATGTTTAAGAAATTCATAGAGAAACCTGTCTTATCGACGGTTATATCCATTATTATAGTGATCCTTGGGATTTTAGGGCTTGTTACGCTCCCGGTATCCCAATATCCGGAAATTGCCCCGCCTACGGTACAGGTTTCGGCCTCCTACCAGGGTGCCAACGCCGATGTGGTCATGAATAGTGTTGTCGTTCCTCTCGAAGAGCAAATCAATGGTGTTGAGGACATGACTTACATGACGTCAACAGCGAGTAATGATGGAACGGCTACCATTACGATCAACTTTAAGCTGGGTACCAATCCCGATCTGGCAGCTGTAAACGTACAAAACCGTGTAGCCCGTGCCTCAAGTCTGTTACCTGCAGAGGTTACCCGTTCAGGTGTGATCACGGCTAAAAGACAGGCCAGTAATGTACTGATCTTTGGTATCTATAGTGATAGTGCTTCATATGACCAGACTTTCCTGCAGAACTACGCCAATATTAACCTGATTCCTCAGATTAAGCGTATCAACGGTGTAGGTGATGCAAGTGCATTTGGTTTGATGGATTATACCATGAGGATATGGCTGAAGCCTGATGTAATGGCTACCTATGGTCTGGTGCCCAATGACATCAGTACGGTTCTGGCAGAACAGAATATAGAAGCCGCTCCGGGACAGTTTGGGGAACAGGGAGGACAGTCTTTCCAATACACATTAAAATATTCCGGCCGTTTAAAAAATGAAACGGAGTTTAGCAATATTATTGTAAGAACGGCAGAGAACGGACAGGTTCTGAGATTAAAAGACATTGCAAGAATTGAACTTGGCGCACAAAGCTATGCCAGTTCTGTACGATTTAATGGTAAACCGGCCCTGGGTATTGCCATTAACCAGACTGCGGGCTCTAATGCAAAGGAAGTGATTGAAGGATCGCTGAAGGTACTTGATGATGCTTCTGCATCTTTCCCTAAAGGAGTTCACTATACGGCGCTGATCAACATTAACGACTTTCTGGATGCTTCTATTGAAAAAGTGATCCATACTCTTATAGAGGCTTTTATCCTGGTATTCCTCGTGGTATTTATCTTTCTGCAGGATTTCAGATCCACACTGATCCCTGCGATCAGTGTTCCAGTGGCCATTATCGGTACTTTCTTCTTTCTGAGCTTATTTGGCTTCACCATTAACCTCCTCACCCTGTTTGCTCTTGTACTGGCCATAGGAATTGTCGTGGATGATGCCATTGTGGTCGTCGAGGCGGTCCACGCAAAACTGGACCATGGCTATACCTCTGCCAAAAAAGCAACCATAGATGCGATGGAAGACATTACCGGTGCGATCATTTCCATTACTTTAGTTATGGCGGCGGTATTTATCCCGGTGAGTTTCATCAAAGGATCTTCCGGGGTATTCTATAAGCAATTTGGACTGACACTGGCTATCGCCATCATCCTGTCGGCGATCAACGCGCTTACTTTGAGTCCTGCGTTATGCGCGCTGTTTCTTAAGCCTCATGCCGATGACCATGGGAAGAAAAAGAATTTCATGCAGCGCTTTTATACGGCATTCAATACCTCATTCGATCTGATGACCAACCGGTATAAAAAGTCGGTAAGTTTTCTTGCCCGAAGAAAGATCTTTGCCATCGGGGGTATCCTGCTGTTTACAGTAATACTCATCTGGACCATGAATACTACACCGAAAGGTTTTGTGCCAAATGAAGATTTGGGAACCATCATGTCAGATATTTCATTACCTGCGTCAACTTCTCAGGAAGGCACGAATAAAGTCATCACCCAGATTGACAGTATTGTTCATACCATTCCGGAAATTAAATCCTCGCTGAGGATCGTAGGCCGGAGTATGATCAGTGGTTCGGGTAGTTCATACGGAATGGTCATTTCGAGATTGGTGCCATGGAATGAACGGGAACGTGATGTGAAGGCAATCATTGGCGAACTTTTTGCCAAAACAGCAAATGTAAAAGGTGCTAAGATCATTTTCTTTGCCCCTCCTACCATCCAGGGTTTTGGTACCAGTGGTGGTTTTGAATTCCAGCTGCAGGACAAAACCGGTGGCGATATCAGAAAATTTAACGATGTTGGTAATGGGTTCCTGGCAGCACTGGCTAAAAGACCTGAAATTCAATATGCAACAACTTCATTCAATCCTAATTTCCCACAGTACCAGATCGATGTGAATGTAGCCACTACAAAACAGGCCGGCCTGAATGTAAACGATGTCCTGGGTGTTTTGCAGGGTTATTACGGAGGAGTGTATGCATCCAACTTCAATAAATTCGGTAAACAGTACCGTGTGATGTACCAGGCTGATGCACAATACAGGTCAAATGAACAGAGCCTGAACAGTATTTATGTGCGCACTGCAAATGGCAGTATGGCACCAATCAGTGAATTCATTACGCTGAAAAAAGTGTATGGTCCTCAAGCCATATCACGTTTCAACTTATTTACTTCAATTGCCGTAACAGGTGCGCCAAATGCGGGCTATAGTTCGGGTGATGCATTAAAAGCGGTACAGGAGGAAGCAGCGATCCACTTGCCTGCGGGTTACGGATACGAATTTTCCGGATTGTCCAGAGAGGAAATGGCAGGTGGCAGTCAAACCATATTTATTTTCCTGCTGTGTGTAATTTTTGTGTACTTCTTACTCTGCGCGCAGTATGAGAGTTATATCCTGCCTCTGGCGGTATTGATATCGCTTCCAATCGGTTTGGCGGGTGTGTTTATTTTTGATAAGATCTTCAAGGTTGATAACAATATCTACACCCAGATTACCCTGATCATGCTGGTAGGCTTACTTGCGAAAAATGCGATCCTGATCGTGGAGTTTGCGGTAGACAGGAGAAGGAAGGGCATGAGTATTGTCAACGCAGCGATAGATGGTGCTACGGCGCGTTTGCGTCCTATCCTGATGACCTCTTTTGCATTTATCCTTGGACTCCTGCCATTGATGCTGTCTACAGGTGTAGGTGCAGCAGGGAACAAATCAATCGGTACAGGTGCTGTTGGCGGAATGCTGATCGGAACAATTTTCGGCATATTCGTAATTCCTGCCCTTTTTATCATTTTCCAGACCCTGCAGGAAAAAGTGAGCAGCAAATCTCCGTTTGATGAGGGCGTAGACGTGGAGCAGGCGGAATTGGAATTCCCTCAGGCTGATACCCGTGAACACTAATTTAAAGAACATGAACACCAGATATTATAAATATTATTTTGTTGTTGGTTTTTTCACGCTGAGCCTTGTGGCCTGTGTAACGAAGAAATACGAACGTCCGGCTGTAAACAGCAATGATTTATACCGGGATAAAACCACAACAGACACCACTACTATTGCAGATCTTCCATGGAAAACTCTGTTTGCTGATGCGACGTTACAGGCGCTCATCCAGCAGGGTATAAATGAAAACCTGGATTTGAAACAAGCCATGGAGAGGATTAAAATTGCTGAAGCTACGCTGTTGCAAAACAGAGCAGCTTTATTGCCAAGCCTTACTGCTGATCTGTCTGTAACTGATGCCAAGCAGTCAAGAGCTGCACTAAACTTTCCTCCCGGTATCAATATCAATACGGAAACGCAAACTTACAAAGCGCAGTTAAGCACCAGCTGGGAGGCGGATATATGGGGAAAACTGAGCAGTGCCAAAAAATCTGCTTATGCTTCGCTTTTACAAAGTGACGCAGCTAAAAGAGCTGTCCAGACTCAGCTGATCGCAAATATTGCCAACAGTTATTACAATTTACTGGCACTGGACAAGCAGCTGTCGATTACTGAACAGACCGTGAGGATCAGACAGACTGATGTAGAGACCATGAAGTCTTTAAAGGAAGGTGCGGTAGTGAACGGAGCCGCTGTGGTGCAAAGTGAGGCAAATTTGTATGCAGCACAGGTAACTTTGCCTGATCTGAAGAGGAGTATCAGGGAAACTGAAAATGCGCTGAGTATCCTTTTGGGAAAAGGTCCCGGAAAAATAGACCGCTCAACACTGGATCAGCAAATGGCCTACAGTGATTTGCAGACAGGTGTTTCAGCACAGCTGTTACAAAACAGACCGGACGTGCAGGCAGCCGAATTTGCTTTCAGATCCGCATTTGAAAATAAAAACGTAGCCAAAGCCTTTTTCTATCCTGCTTTAACATTAACTGCGAATGGTGGTTTATCGAGCCTTTCTTTAAAGAATTTTTTCGACAACTCTATATTTTACAACCTGATTGGTGGCATTACTCAGCCTATATTCAATAAAGGGCAGAATAAAGCCCGCTTAAAAACTGCAGAAGCTCAGCAACAAATAGCATTTTACAGCTTCCAGCAAACCTTGTTAACAGGTGGACAGGAAGTTTCAAATGCGCTTTTTGCTTACCAGACGGCAACTGAAAAAGAAACCACAAGGACAATGCAGATTGCATCACTAACCAAAGCTGTTGATTATACAAAAGAATTGCTTCGCTTCAGCTCTGCAACAAACTATACGGATGTACTGACATCTGAACAAAGCTTACTGGCTGCACAACTCAACAGTATAAACGACAGACTCCAAAAATTACAATCGGTGGTCAATTTATACAGGGCACTGGGCGGTGGCTGGAAATAAAAGATAACACAAGTCATTTGTTGTAAAATGAAAGAAGCAATACTGAAAAATTGTTAATTTGCCACTGATGAACATACTGATTGTTGAAGACGAAAAAACACTGGCTCTGGAAATGGCTGAATTCCTTGGTAAGGAAGGATATACCATTGAGCATGCTTGGAAAAAGTCTTCAGCTGAGGAAAAGATATTTGTAAATACCTATGACTTTATATTACTGGATCTGAGTCTGCCTGGTGGCGATGGACTGGACCTGCTTAACCAGCTCCGGAGTACTCAGGGCAGGGAAGATTCCGTAATTATACTTACTGCCCGGGGCGATGTAGACGACCGGATTAAAGGCCTGGAAAGCGGAGCAGATGACTATCTGGCCAAGCCTTTTTCTTTATCGGAGTTACTGGCAAGAATGCACGCCATCATCAGACGTAAGCATAAACTGGAAAAGAATGAAATCAGTGTACACAAATTTATACTGGATATCAAAAATCACATGCTATGTTTTAATGGTGAGAGGCTGAATCTGACCAATAAGGAATTTGAGATATTTAATTATCTTGTATTAAATAAGAACAGGGTGATTTCAAGGGTAAACCTGACAGAACATGTTTGGGGTGATATACTGGAGATCAATTCTGATTCTAATTTTGTAGATGTGCATGTCAAAAATCTGCGAAAAAAATTATCTGCTCATACCGCTATTGAATGGTTTGAAACCGTCAGAAGTATCGGCTACCGGATAAATCTTTAGCATATGGTATTTCAGCAGCGCGGTATGAGATTACAGTTTAAACTTGCGCTGTATAATACATTGACCAAAGTTGCCATCGTAGCATTTTTGGGTATACTCATCCTGGTATCGATCAGCAGGATTTCCATAAATCATATCCAGCAACGGCTGCTTCAGAAAAAGACCAAACTGATCTCTAACCTTTCCGGTGTAGAAATCAATGATCTGCTTACCCGGCAGAGGTCTTTTACAGATTACAATCTGCTTAAGGAAGAATATATTGTCCTTAAAGAGATCGACAATAGAAAAACTCCCCTGAAACACTATTTTAGTCAGGAAGAAAAAAATATTGAAGGGGAGCAGGAACAGTATCAGATCCTTACTGCTGATTTCATTTATGAAGGTAAACGATACCGGCTCGAATTGGGAGAAACTACTTCTGCCATTGCTCAGCTGGAACATACCATTTCTGTATTTACATTTTGTGTGCTTTTTGCAGGTATCATACTTACCTTAATCAGCGACTTTGCATTTACAAGATATCTGCTGGCTCCATTTTATCAGATCATAGACCAGAAGCTGAATAAAGTTAATGATCCGATCAGCTTTAATTACCAGCCTGTCAGAACCGGAACCGAAGATTTTAGGATTCTTGACCAAAGCATCAGTATTCTGATGAAAAGAATTACAACTTTGTTTCTTATCGAGAAAGAATTCATTGCAAATGTCTCACATGAACTCCTGACCCCAATTTCAGTATTGAACAGCAGACTTGAAAATCTGCTAAACGATGAGCAGTTGTCAACTGCAGGTGAAAATAAAGTATTTGCATGTCTGAAAACACTAAGCCGTCTAAAATCAATCATAAACAGCTTGTTGCTGATCTCTAAAGTAGAAAACAACCAGTATATCAAATCAGATTCTATTTCTGTAAGGGAAACTGTAAATGAAGTATTCGAAGAACTGGAACACCGTCTGCTGATGTTGAACCTAAAAATGGAAATCGATCTTAAGAATGATTTCAACTTCAATGGAAACCAGTCTCTGTTTCATATCCTGCTTACGAACCTGGTAAGTAATGCCGTAAAATATAATGTTCAGTCAGGAACGATCAAAATTTGGGGGATCTCTCAGAAAGAGGGTTATCAGCTATTTGTGGAGGATACGGGGAATGGAATGGATGCAGAAGAGGTCAAAAATGCTTTTACGAGATTTGAAAAACTACGGTCAGACAGAGAGGATAGTTATGGTCTCGGGCTTGCCATTGTAAAAAGTATTGCGGCCTTTCATAACATAGATATCAGTATCAATTCTCAAAAAAATAAAGGCACATCCGTCCGGCTTACTATTCCAGTCTGATCATTTTATTCTTCATTAAATCTTCATGTTTGATCAGCAACTTTGATCTAACAAAAAACACTAAATAGATATATAACATGAAAAGAACAATTTTAGCGCTGGCATTAGTTGCAACAACTTTTGGCGCATTTGCACAAACTCCTGCTGCTACTCAAAAACCAGCAGTTCATAAATCAAAATCACACAAAAAAGCTGAAGTGAAAAAAGTAGCTGTTGCACCTGCGACAAAAGTCGTAACTACTCCTGCTCCTGCTGCTCCTAAGGCAGACAAAAAGAAATAGGACAAATAAAAATTGGTTTTAGGATTTGTCTAACCGTCTGTATGCTAGCAGGCGGTTTTTTTTGTGCCTTTTATAGCTAATGAGGAATTCCGGATCCTGAGAACGGTAGGCAAAACCACATGTCTGCATTCATGAACTGATTGAGGATCATTCAAGCGCTCCAGCAATACTGCCATAATGTTTTCTGCAATTTCCTCCAGCGGTTGCGCTATTGCTGTAATGGTCGGAGAAGAAAATTCAAGCAGTTCAAAGTCATCAAAAGAAACTACAGCGAGGTCTTCAGGTATCCTTATTCCCAGTTGCTGAATTGACCTCAGGCCATCAACACAAAGATAATTCGCTGAAAAAATAACTGCGTCCAGTTGTTTTTGCTCCTCCAGGTAGTTTATGATCTGGGGAATAGCCTTTGAAGGGCTGGTATAATTAATTTTCAATACGCTGGATTTTTGTCCTGTAACTGCATTTTCATACCCTTTTAATCTGTCGAGCATCTGCTGTTCGATCGTATCTATAGTCACAAAGCCAATATGGTTATAACCGTTTGCGATCAGATGCCTGGTAGCATTATAGGTACTCTCTTCATTATTGATCACTACATAATTGGTATTCAGCTCTGGAAAGTAACGGTCAAATAACACGACCGGCTTATTAATGCGTGTTAAGGTCTCCACTTCTGTTTCCAGACCCTCAGGCAGGGCGATAATATATCCGTCAACATGTCTATCCTGAAAGATCTGAAGTAATTCTATCGCTTTTCTTTTACTATTTCTGGTACTACTGTATATAATTTTGTACCCATTCTTTGCCGCCTTCTCGTCTATAAACCGCGCGAGGTTAGAGAAGAATGGTCTTGATATATCATCAACTAAAAACCCGATTATATTGGTTTTTCCGGTTCTGAAACTTCTGGCCAGAGCGTCTGGTTTATAATCGAGTTCCTCTACCAGTTTCAAAACTTTTTGGATCAGATCCTCGCTGATCCTCTTTTCCCGCGCTTTTCCATTCACAACAAAAGAAACTGTACTTATTGAAATACCAAGCTGTTTTGCAATATCTTTAATTGAGACTTTTTTCTCCATCAATTAGTTTATTTGATTTTGCAATATAGTAAATCGCAGCTATACATTCCCAAATGAGCACTTTTGTAAAGTATGAGGACGCTTATCCTAACGTTTCTTTTTCAGCTTGTTGAGCCATATAAGTATTTCTGTCACCTGAAGATTCGCTGCGCTTTTATTGCCTGTTTAGATAAAGCCTTGTATTATCTATACAATCGGTTCAGAATCAACAACATTTATAAAAAAAATCTTTTCTTTAAAAATATTAATTTCTATCTTTGCCGTCCCTAACGGGAAAAAGGAGATTTAATTTTAATGGCTAAAAAACAAGTAGCAGAAAAAGAACTAGAGGCTAAAACAGCTGAACTGCAGGGCGCAGATGCTCGTCTGGCAGAAAAAGAAACCATTGAATCAGAAGCTGATTCAGTGTCGATCGAACAGATCAAATCATCATTGGCAACTCCAGATCAGGATTTTGACTGGGATGCAGATGACAAAGCTTTCGGTAATTACAGTGACGCAGACCGTAAAAAGTTTGAAGACATGTATACCGATACTTTCAATCAAATCACTCAGGGTGAGATCATCAGCGGTACTGTTGTATCTATCAACAACAAAGATGTAGTATTGAACGTAGGATTTAAATCAGACGGTTTGGTATCTACTTCTGAATTCCGTGATACACCTGATTTGAAAGTTGGCGATAAAGTTGACGTTTTTGTGGAAGCTCCTGAAGACGCAAACGGCCAATTGATCTTATCTCGTAAAAGAGCTAAAACTCAGAGATCATGGGAAACCATTAATGAGGCCCTTGACAATGACAGAATCATCAACGGATTTGTTAAAAGCCGTACTAAAGGTGGTCTTATCGTTGACATTATGGGTGTTGAGGCTTTCTTACCTGGTTCTCAAATTGACATCAAACCTATCCGCGACTACGATGTATACGTGGGTAAAACCATGGAATTCAAGGTTGTTAAAATCAATCATGAGTTTAAAAACGTAGTTGTTTCTCATAAAATCCTTATTGAGGATGACCTGGAAAGCCAAAAAGTGGAGATCGTATCTAAACTTGAAAAAGGCCAGGTTCTTGAAGGAACCGTTAAAAACATCACTGACTTTGGTGTATTCATCGATCTTGGTGGCGTAGACGGATTGCTTCACATCACTGATATTTCATGGGGCCGCATAGAGCATCCGAAAGAAGTATTGAGCCTTGATGAGAAAATCAATGTGGTTGTTCTTGACTTTGATGATGAGAAAAAACGTATTGCATTAGGCTTAAAACAATTAACCCCACACCCTTGGGAGTCATTAGATACTAACTTAGCTGTTGGTTCTAAAGTAAAAGGTAAAATTGTTACTGTAGCTGATTACGGTGCTTTCTTAGAAATCATTCCGGGAGTAGAAGGTCTGATCCACGTTTCAGAAATGTCGTGGTCACAAAACCTGCGCAGCCCTCAGGAATTCCTGAAAGTTAGCGATGAGATCGAAGCTGAAGTATTGACTTTAGACAGAGACGAACGCAAAATGAGCCTTGGTATCAAACAACTGACTCAGGATCCTTGGCAAAATGTTGCCGCTAAATATCCAATCGGCAGCAAACACACAGCTGTAGTTAAAAACATGACTAACTTCGGTGTATTTGTTGAAATCGAAGAAGGTATCGACGGATTGATCCATATCTCTGATCTTTCATGGTCTAAAAAAGTTAACCACCCTAACGAATTCACTAAAGTTGGTGATACATTAGATGTAGTTGTACTTGAACTAGATGTTGAAAGCCGTAAATTGAGCTTAGGTCACAAACAACTGGAAGAAAACCCTTGGGATACTTTTGAAACTATCTTTACTGTAGATTCAATCCACCAGGGAACTGTTGTGAAAGTAACTGATAAAGGTGCTGTTATTGCTTTGCCATATGGTGTAGAAGGTTTCGTACCTACCAAGCACATGGCTAAAGAAGACGGTGGTACCATCAAAGCTGAAGAAACCAATGACTTTAAGATCATTGAGTTTAACAAAGATGCTAAACGTATCGTTGTTTCTCACGCCCGTATCTGGGAAGAGGCTAAAGCTGAAGCTGCCAACGAGGAAAGAAATGCTAAGAAAAAAGAAGCTAAAGCATCCAGTACTGCAGTGAAAAAAGTTAAAGATTCTGTTGAGAAATCTACATTAGGTGATTTAGGCGTGCTTGCACAACTGAAACAACAAATGGAAGGTGAAGAAAACAAGGCTAAAAAATAGTCTGTAATCTTTAAAGATTCATATTAAAAAGAGGGCGTTCAAACGAACGTCCTCTTTTTTTATAAGATCTTTTCATACAAATAATCCATTGCCAATTTATCCCGTTATTTTGTAACTGATAGCACCAAACCACATGAAATCTTTACTGACCATTCTTTTGAGCCTGCTGATATTCAACACCACACGAGCGCAAATTCCCGACCTAATTCCTGTGCCAGTGGATTTGAAGATCAATACAGCCGCGGGAAGGTTTAAGCTGGACAGCAATACATTGATTCTAATCAGTGATACCGCCTTGAATAAATCTTCGCGCTTCCTGACGGATTATCTGCAAAAGTATTACGGCATCGCTTTGCAAACGGCGGCTTATACAGCAAATGAAAACAAAAAGAATACGATCAGACTCATAAGGACTGCGGGTGTAGCTCCGAATCAGGGGCAGTACACTTTGAACATTACAGATAGACAGACAGAAATAAGTGCCCATACCGATGAAGGTATCTTTTATGGCATACAAACATTATTGCAGATTTTACCGGTAAAGATAACTACAGCTGGCCTGTCCCTTCAGGCACTGAATATTTCAGACTATCCCCGCTTTGCTTACAGGGGTATGCATCTGGATGTCAGCAGGCATTTCTTTGATGTTGCCTTCATTAAAAAATACATCGACTATCTTGCACTCCACAAGCTGAACTATTTTCACTGGCACCTAACGGATGACCATGGCTGGAGAATTGAGATCAGGAAACACCCTAAACTTACCTCCATTGGCGCATGGCGCAATGGTACCATCACCGGCTTGTATCCGGGAACGGGAAATGACGGATTGAGATATGGCGGATACTATACGCAGGAAGAGCTGAAGGAAGTGATCCGGTATGCGGCTGACAGGTATATTACCATCATTCCGGAGATAGAAATGCCTGGCCACAGTCTGGGTGTACTTGCGGCCTATCCTGAGTTGGGAACTGAACCGCACAAGGTTTATCAGGTAGCGCAGACCTGGGGAATATTCAATAAGTTTAACAATGTTTTACAGCCTTCTGAAAAGACATTTAGTTTTCTGGAGGAGGTACTTACAGAAGTCATGGAAATCTTCCCCGCTCCTTACATCCATATTGGTGGTGATGAATGTGCAAAAATCTGGTGGAAGCAATCGGCCGTTTCTCAGCGAATCATCAGAGAGAAGGGCTTAAAAGATGAAAATGGCTTACAAAGTTACCTGATCCACAGGATAGAGAAATTTGTCAACAGTAAGGGCAAGACCATTATAGGCTGGGATGAGATCCTTGAAGGGGGGCTTGCTCCAAATGCAGTAGTGATGAGCTGGAGAGGAGAAAAAGGAGGAATTGCTGCTGCAAAACAAAAACACAAAGTAATTATGACGCCTGAAAATTCCATGTATTTCAACCATGCACAGTTTTCTAAAGAAGATTCGCTGACCGCTGCTAAGTACCTGCCATTGAGTTCAGTTTACAATTATGAACCGGTACCGGCATCACTAAGCACCGAAGAAAGTAAATACATCTGGGGGGCACAGGCTAACCTTTGGTCAGAGTACATCGGCAATCCGGCCAAAGCGGAATATATGTTGTTTCCAAGATTAGATGCGCTGAGCGAAGTATTGTGGAGTCCTAAGGACAAACGTGATCTGGGCGATTTTAAGAAGAGACTAGAAACCCAGTTAAAGCGTTACGATCTGCAAAAAACGACTTATAGTAAGCGTTACCTTCGGGGAGGATCGGAATAAATTTGCAGAAAGCATCAGTTAAATCAATTCCATTTTTTATATTTGCCTAATCATTAGTCAATGCAAAAGAGAACACTGCTAGACGGAAAAAAATTCCAAATCACAATTAAGCGACTTTGTCATCAGTTAATTGAGAATCACCACGATTTTTCTAATACCGTACTGATTGGGATCCAGCCCAGGGGGCCTTATTTTGCCAATCGGATACAGCAGGAACTTTCGGAAATCCTCAAGAAGACTACCATTAAAAAAGGTGATCTTGACATTACGTTTTTCAGGGATGATTTCAGGAGAAAAGACGGCATCGTATCGGCAAGCAGCAATAACATAGATTTCATTATAGAAGGAAAAAACGTCATCCTGATAGATGATGTACTGTGGACAGGCCGAACCATCAGATCAGCTATGGATGCCCTGCTCGCTTATGGCAGACCGGCTAAAGTAGAATTGATGGTATTGATAGACAGGCGTTTTTCCAGACAACTGCCGATAGAACCCAATTATATCGGGCATCAGGTAGACAGCTTAAACTCTCAAATGGTGAAAGTGAGCTGGAAGGAAACTGAAGGTGAAGACAAAGTTATCTTATTATCAGAAAGCAATAAATAGTATGGCAGTAGAGAAATTATCAACAAGACATCTCTTAGGTATTAAAGACATAAACCGGAATGACATTGAATTGATTTTTGAAACTGCAGATAATTTTAAGGATGTGATCAACAGACCTATTAAAAGGGTTCCGTCTTTAAGGGACATCACCATTGCCAACATCTTTTTCGAAAATTCTACCCGCACCAAACTTTCATTTGAACTGGCGGAAAAAAGGCTTTCGGCGGATGTGGTAAATTTTGCAGCTTCCTCTTCTTCTGTAAGCAAAGGTGAAACACTGATTGATACCGTAAATAATATTCTGGCCATGAAGGTAGATATGGTGGTAATGAGACATCCTTATGCGGGTGCAGGTCAGTTCCTTAGAAAACACATCAGGGCACAAATTGTCAATGCCGGAGATGGTGCCCATGAACATCCCACTCAGGCATTGCTAGATGCATTTTCCATTCGTCAGAAACTGGGAGAGGTGGCCGGCAAAAAGGTCGTGATCGTGGGTGATATCCTGCACTCCAGAGTTGCCATATCAAATATTCTCTGTCTGCAAAAGCTTGGTGCAGAAGTCATGGTCTGCGGACCAACAACACTGATCCCTAAACACATAGCCAGTCTGGGTGTAAAAGTTGAGCATAATCTGCTGAAGGCATTAAACTGGTGTGATGTGGCCAATATGCTGCGCATACAGCTGGAAAGACAGGACATCAAGTATTTCCCTTCTCTACGGGAATATGCCATGATGTATGGACTGAATAAACAAATCCTCAACAGCCTGGATAAAGAGATCATCGTGATGCATCCCGGACCGATAAACCGTGGTGTGGAGATCACAAGTGATGTGGCTGACAGCAAGCAGTCTATTATCCTCGAACAGGTAGAAAATGGTGTTGCTGTAAGAATGGCGGTACTTTATCTGCTTGCTTCGCAGAGGGATTAGGAGACGATAAAAGCTTGTTCATACCATTTTCCTTTTCTTTTCGTTAAACCAGTGTTATCAACACATGTTAATTTCTTGTAGCTATTAGACACAATACTATATTTATATTAGTACCAACCATATTTGAAACAGATGCAGAAAAAATACCTTTTTATTCCGCTGTTACTAGCAGGGGGCATTACGTCCACGTTTGCACAATCAAGCGTACTAGTTAACCTCAATAAAAACTATAATACCGGATTAGAATTACTGAATAATGAAAAATTTGTTGCTGCCGCACAACAGTTCAAACTGGTAGAGCAGATCAGACAAAAACCAGGCGCACAGCAGGAAAGCAATTCTGAGCTGTCACTCCTGAAAGAAAATGCTAAATTCTATGCTGCAGTTTGTGCGCTGGAGCTGGGTAATGATGATGCAGAGAGTCTTTTTCTGAATTTCATAAAAGATTACCCGCTGAATCCTAATGCTAAACTGGCTTACTTCCATGTAGGTAAGTCTTATTTCGCGCAAAAGAACTACGACAAAGCACTGGAGTGGTTTGGGAAGGCTGATCCGAACCTGTTTTCTGCAAAGCAGCGCCTTGAATATCAGTTCAAGCAGGGTTATGCTTATTTCATGAAGAATGATATGGAGAAGGCCGAGCCTCTTTTTGAAGCGGTAAAAAAAGATGAATCACCATTTCAGGAAAGTGCAACTTATTATTTTGCTTACATCAACTACCTGAACAAGGAATATAAAACTGCGCTGACCAATTTTGAAAAGCTAAAGGGCTCCCCTACTTACGAGGCAAGTTATCCGTATTACATTACCTCGATGTATTACCTGGATGAACGTTATGACGATGTAATTGATTATGCCGTTCCGATCCTGAAAAGCTCCAAACAAGAATATGAGTCAGAGATGCTCAGTATCATAGCAGCCTCTTATTTCGCAAAGTCCGACTACATCAACGCTGAAAAATATTTTAAGGAGTTTTATGCCAAGGATAAGTCCGGCAAGAAAAACAACTTGTATATCTATCAATATGGATATGCATTGTTCTATCAGAAGAAGTATGCTGAATCTGTCGGCATACTAGAAAAACTGGATTCAGATGACGTTTACCTTCAAAGTGGTATGTATACACTTGGCCGGTCCTTCATAGAACTCAAGAACAAAGAAAAAGCCAGAAGTGCTTTTTTCAGGGCATCAAGACTACCTTTTGATAAAATTATACAGGAAGAAGCCTGGTTAAACTATACCCGGCTTAGCTATGAGCTCGACTTTAGCCAGCAAGCGCTTGAATCTATTCAAAGTTTTTTAAGACAGTTCCCTCAATCCCGTAAGATCAATGAGGCCAAGACCCTGTTGGGAGAAATATTGCTGACAAGTAAAAATTACCAGGTAGCGGTCGATATCCTGGAGCCATTACAGAATAAATCACCTGAGGCAAAAGAAGCTTACCAAAAAGCAACTTATTTCAGAGGACTTGAGTTTTACAATGAACGCGCTTTTCCTAATGCACTTTCCATGTTTCTGCGTTCAGAGAAGTTTCCTCAGGACGAAGAGATCCTGGCTTTGAATACTTACTGGAAAGCAGAAGCTTCTTATGAGCTTAGAAAATTCGGAGAGGCAGTAAAACATTTTGAAACATTCCTTGGCATGCCGGGGGCAGAAAAGACAGGTGTATATAACTTTGCCAATTATGCCCTTGCCTACGCAGCATTTGAAGATGAACGATATGCCAAAGCCGCAAACTATTTCGAGAAATTTCTTGGTGGCAATGACAAAGATCAGAAAACCGTAAATGATGCCATCATCAGACTTGCAGATTCTTATTTCGTAAGCAAAAGCTATGGCAATGCCATGGTAAATTACAATAAAATTATCAACAGCAGGGCAACCGGAGAGGACTACGCACTGTTTCAGCGTGGCATGATTCAGGGTCTGGAGAACCAGAATGATGCTAAAATTGGAACAATGCAGGATCTGCTGAGTAAATTCCCTACCTCAAATTATGCAGATGATGCCGGATTTGAGACCGCATATACCTATTTCAACAAAGGAGATTTCGAGAAATCAAAAACAGATCTTTTGGGTCTGATTGAAAAGTACCCGAGAAGCAGTTATGTACCAAGAGCTTTGGTCACTATAGGTCTGGTGCAATACAATCAGGATAAAGACAATGAAGCTCTGGAAACTTTTAAAAAGGTAATTGTTGATTATGGCAGTACAGAGGAAGCCAAGCAGGCACTGGAATCAATCAAGAACATTTATGTAGACCGTGGAGATTCTGAAGGATTTATTACCTATGCAAACACTACTCCTATCGGGAACTATACAACAGCCGAACAGGATGGCATTGTTTTCCAGGCGGCCAGCAACAGGTACCTGAAAGGAGATTTTCAGGGCGCCTTTGAATCGATCAATGCTTACTTTGATAAATATCCTAAGGCCATCCACGACAAGGAAGCTAAATTCATCAGGGCTGAATCCCTTGTGAAAATTGGCAGGCCAAACGAAGCGATTCCTGATTATGAATATATCCTGAACGATTGGACAAGTGATTATACAGAAAGGTCATTGGTGAGTATTTCTGAATTATTTCTCAATCAGAAGAAATACAATGAGGCCATTGTATACCTGAAGCGTCTGGAAACAACTGCTGATTACAAGTCTCATTATAGTTATTCCATCAATAACCTGATTAAGGCTTATGATGCCCTGAATATGCCTGATGATATGCTTAAATATGTAAAACTGATCAAAGAATCTGAAAAGTCTTCAGAAGAAGAGAAGAACAGTTCGGATCTTTATGCAGGAAAAGCATACCTGCTGAAAGCAGATACTGCACAGGCAACTAAGGCCTTCAATACTGTTGTAAGCAAGACCAAAACCGTGGCAGGCGCTGAGGCTAAATATAACATTGCATTGCTGCAATATGCTAAGCGTGAGTATAAAACTTCAACCAAAACATGTTTTGACCTGATCAACAATATGCCATCTTATGATTACTGGGTTGCAAAATCCTTTATTTTACTGGCAGACAACTATGTGGCCCTAAAAGACAATTTACAGGCGAAGAGTACCTTGCTGAGTCTTATCGACAATTACGAAGGTAAGGACGATATCATTCCTATTGCCAAGGAGAAATTACAAAAAATTAAATAAGACAGAGCGACATGAGATTTCATAAACTAATATATACTACCATTTTATTCATTACTGCAGGTACAATGCAGGTATTGGCCCAGGACCCGACAAAACCCAAGACAGAGGAAAAAACGGTAACAGAAGAGATAGAAGTCGTAAGGCCCTATAAACCAATTCTGGCTGAAGCAGTGAAGCTGAGAAGAAGTCCGGACCTGAATGATGTGAAAACCTATAAAGCAAAGTTCAATTACGCTCTGACCGACAGAAAGCTGGAATTGAATTCTGATATCAATAAACTGCAGGCCCAGGAAGTGGCGGCAGAAAGAGAGTCGGAATTGATCAACAACTATGTAAAAGGTGGATTTGGATCAGCAAAAACCATATTTGGTGAGGCTTATGTAAATACCGGCAAGGACGAGGCCATGCAGGCAGGTGCCTATTTCCAGCATTTTAGTCAATCGGGCAAACTAAATAAACAGCAGTCGAGCCAGCAAAAGTTAAGCATATTCGGAAGAAGCATAGGTGAAACAGCTACATTGAGCGGCAGAGTCAATTTCAACAGAAATGGCCAGTACTTTTATGGCATAGACGACACCAGACCAGCTTTGAATCCCAATCCTGAAAAACAAACCCTTAATTTTTTTGAAGCCGAAGGCGAAGTAGTTAACAAATACACAGATGATCCGGATGCATTTAGCTATGCTGCTAAGGTGAATGGCTATATCTGGAGCGATAAATTCAATGCCAAGGAAAACTCCATCGTATTGAACGGGTATATGAATAAAAGGATCAGCAGCTTTAATCTTGGACTGGCAGCTTCTGCAGAATTTGGAGGGACCAGAGACTCCCTTAAAATCGGAAACAACATTTTAAAACTTAACCCTTACATCAGGCTTCAGGCAAGCGGGGTAAAGATCAACGCCGGAATTAACTTCGTACAGGAATTCGGCACCTATTCATCAACCAGGATTTTTCCCGCAGTAACTGCCGATTTCACGCTGATTCCGGATTATCTGCAAATATTTGGTGAGGTAAAAGGCGATGTGAGCCGCAATTCATTAAAACAATTTACGGATGAAAATCCATGGCTTAACAGCAACATAGAGATCAGAAATACCATTGAAAAACTGAGCATCAGCGGTGGTATAAAAGGTACCGGCGGACCGGGCTTTGGATATAAGGCAAGGATCTATCATAAAAGAATTGAAGACATGCCCTTATATGTCAATAACTTCTCTCAGTTCAATAAATTTGATGTGATTTACGATTTCGGAACCATGAAACTGATTGGACTGGAAGGCGAACTTTCTGTACAGGTGAGCGATGCAATAAAATGGACCGGAAGACTAAATTTTGAAGATTATAAACCTGCTGCCGAAACGCAAAGCTGGTTTAAGCCACAAATGCGCCTGAGCTCTGATTTATTATTTAATGTTACCAAACAGATCTCACTGACCGCTTCAGTAGCCATACAGGATGACAGCAAAGCAAAAGTATATCTTGCTGCCCCGGCAAACCCTTATTTGCTGCCCGACCCGACAAATGAACAGGTGGTAACGGTAAAAGGATTTGTAGACCTGGGTGTTGGTGCGAGTTATAAGATCAACAATAAGTTTTCTGCCTTTGCCAGGGTAAACAATCTGCTTGATTCTTCTTACAGCAGATTTTTGTATTACCAAACTATCGGGATGAATATCTTTGGAGGAATCAGCTACTCGTTCTAGCCGGTTTTTAATTAATAATTGGTTGCTACCAAATTAAAATTTATTTTTACCAGAATGGACATCTTATCATACCTTATCGAACTGCTTAAAGCCCGTAAAGAAGTGGGTATTGTTGGGTTGGGGACCATCCATAAAAAGAAATCACCTGGTAGATACGATGCCGAAACTCATTCTTTTTTACCCCCTGGACATAAACTGGAGTTTACGGAAGAGCTGGAAGAGCAGAGTGCACTTGCAGAATTTATCAGTAAGAAAAAGAACATTTCTTTTGATTCATCTAAGTACTATATAGAACAGTTTGCAGAAGAACTGCAAAAACAACTTAGAGAGACCGGCCATGCTGATCTCGGTGAACTGGGTTCGTTTACTGCTGATGAGGACGGGATATTTTTTAACCCTCATGCCCCGACTAATTTCGGATTTGATTTTTATGGCCTGCCAAGCGTAAAAGATGAGGTTCCTGCTCAGGAGAATAAAAGTATAACTGCCCACGATGAACCTTCCGTTATTACTGAAGAAGCAAATTCTGCTGAGCAGCAGGAGATCTTTGAAGCCCATATTGCAGCTGAAAATGAGCAGCGCAATGATCTCGATGAATATACTGAAGAAGAAGGACCTGCCGTTTTAGAAGAACAAAATGAAGTTACTGAGGAACAACTCGATCTGGAGGACAACAATGCAGATTTGAGTGATGGCCATGATGAGCCTGATGACCAGCCTGTTTATGAAGAGATTTCAGAATTTAAGCAGGAACAGAACACACCACAGCCTGCTTTCATAGAAACACCTGAAGGACAGGAAGAAGAAACAGAACCGACTTATATAAGTCCTGTTCCCGTCTATCAGACTCCGGTACCAGATGTTTCTTCCGCGAAGAACGAGAAGACTGATCCCTACTGGAATTTCGACAAGGCACATGATCTTAGATTAGCTCAGTTCTATGACTCTCCTGACAAAATAGAAAAAGAAGCGCGCGGTATGCCTGCTTATTTAAAGGTTATCATTGCAGGCACTGTCCTGCTGGCCCTAATTGCATCCGTCTATTTCATTCGGCCTGATCTTTTTAATAAGGCGGGTATAAAAGCACCGGTAAAGGCTCCTGTCAGGCAAAAAGAAGTCCTGAAAACTGATTCTGTTATACTGACAGACACAACCGGCAAACCCTCTGAATTAATAAATCCTGTTCCGGATACCTTAAAAAAACAGGCAGCTGTTACAGTTCCTGCCGTACAGGCTGATACCATAACCACATGGGAAGTGATCGGAGCTTCTGTGATCAATCAAAAAGAAGTAGATCAGGTACTGGCCGATATGAAAAAGGGGGGAATCAACGCTAAAGTTATGCCGGCTATGCCAGGCAAGAGAAGAATAAAAATAAGCATAGCAACTTATTATGACGAAACAAGTGCCAGAGAAGGGCGTAAAGAGCTTGCTTTAAAGCTAAAGAATCCCGATTTATACATTTATCAGAACAAACACAAACAAACACACAAATAATATCATATGATCGCATTAATACAAGGTGCTGCGGATACCGCAAAACAAATTGTTGATACCGCCAATAACTTATCACAGGCAGCAGCTACGGCACCTCCCGAACTTCACTTTATTGACCTTTTGTTCAAAGGCGGCTGGGTAATGCTCCCGCTTGCTTTTTTAGCTTTCCTGGGCCTGGTAATTTTTGTTGAAAGGTACCTGACCATAAGAAAAGCCTCTAAAACTGAATCGAACCTGATGCTTCAGATCAAACAGTATATTCATGACGGAAGACTGGACAATGCTATCGCTTTGTGCAGAAACAACAACTCTCCGTTGGCAAGAATGCTTGAAAAAGGGCTTAAACGTATTGGCAGGCCAATTAAGGATATCGAAGCCGCGATTGAAAACAATGGCAAACTCGAAGTTTCCAAACTGGAGAAGAACATTGGCATATTGGGTATCATTGCCGGTATTGCACCAATGCTTGGTTTCGTAGGTACGATCATCGGGGTGATTACCATTTTCCATGATGTATCCATTAAAGGAGCTATTGAAATCGGAACGATCTCAGGTGGTCTTTATACAAAAATGATCACTTCAGCTACAGGTCTGATCATCGGTATCATTGCTTATGTGCTTTATCATATATTGAATATGATGGTTGAACGCATTATATTGAGAATGGAAACTGATGCTATCGAGTTTATTGATCTATTAGAAGAGCCAGGAAAATAATGAATTTACGCAAGAGAAATAAAGGAACTGTAGAGGTACATACCTCTGCGCTGAACGACATCATGTTCTTCCTGCTTTTGTTTTTTCTATTGGCATCTGCAGTAGTCAATCCACAGGTAGTGAAGTTATTATTGCCGAGATCGGAATCCGGGCAACAATCTAACGCCCAAAAAACCGTTACTGTATCTATAGACGATAAGGTAAATTATTTTGTAGAAAAGCAGCCGACCAAGCTCGAAAACCTGCAGGCAGCCATAGAGACTTACCAAAAGGATGCTCCTGACCTGACGGTTGTTTTATACGTAGAACGTGGAGTTTCCATAGAACACGTCATGCAGGTATATGATGTGGCCAATAAATTGAAACTAAAGGTAGTAATGGCAGTAGAACCTAAAAAATAATGATCTACCCGAAAGAAGAAAATAATTATCCTAAGGCACTGGCCATATCCACAGGGATTATGGCCGGCCTGCTTATTCTAAGCTTTTTTATTGTAATAGGAAAATTTGAGCCTGTTGAATCCGGCATGGGTGGTATGGTTGTGAATTATGGTACTGCTCTGGAAGGAATGGGCACTGATTATACCAGCGTCGAAGAGCCTTCAGCTGATCCTAATGCCAACAATAAGGCCCCTGATAAGGTAGTTCCAAAAGAACCCACACCACAAACACCGGTATCTGATAACAGCGCCAAGGAAATTCAAACACAAAATACAGAAGAAGCTGTATCTGTAAATACCAAAACAACCAATAAAACAAGTACACCTACCGCTTCTACAGAAACCAAACCGGCAAAACCTGTCATCAATCAAAACGCATTGTATAAAGGCAAAGCAAATAAAGGTACAGGCGGAGGTGATGGTACAGGCGCAGTTGCGGGCAACCAGGGTTCCATAAACGGAGACCCTGAAGCACCTAATTATGGAGAAGGCGGATCAGGTTTTGGAGAGACCCCAATAGACATCAGAAAGTTCGTAGGTCTGGTATTACCACAGGATGACGGGCAAAAAACCGGTAAGGTAGCTGTACGGCTTAAGATAGACAAAAACGGAAATGTACTCGATGCCACTCCCGGCGTAAAAGGAACGACACTGAATGACAGAGAACTCTGGCAAAAATGTAAGGATGTAGTCATGAGAGCCAGGGTAGAGAAATCAGAAACCGGCAGTGATGTTCAGATAAAGGTGGTAATCTTCTATTTTAAAGTAAAGTAAATCCGGTACATTCTTATTTTTGCTGCAACAATCTTATTCCATGAATTACGAGCAAACGCTTGATTATTTATACAGCAAATTACCCATGTTTACGCGTGTAGGTGCTGTGGCCTTTAAAAAAGACCTGTACAATACCATTGTCATGTGCGAAAAGCTAGGCAATCCGCAGGAGAAATTCAAGTCTGTACACATCGCAGGCACCAATGGTAAAGGATCCAGCTCGCACATGCTTGCAGCTATCTTTCAGCAGGCCGGCTATAAAACAGGTTTGTACACCTCTCCGCATCTCAAAGATTTCAGAGAACGGATCCGTATTAATGGTGAAATGGTATCCGAAGATTTTGTGGTGAACTTTGTCGCACAGCAACGCGACATCATGGAAGAACTGAGCCCTTCATTTTTTGAGGTTACAGTAGCCATGGCCTTTTCCTGCTTTGCAGAAGAAAAGGTAGATATCGCCATCATAGAAGTCGGCCTTGGAGGAAGACTGGATTCAACAAATATCATCACTCCCCTGCTTTCTGTAATCACGAATATCAGTTTGGATCATACCAATATTCTTGGAACAACCCTGCCGGAGATTGCCGGAGAAAAGGCCGGAATTATCAAACCTGGCATTCCAGTAGTGATAGGCGAAACACATCCGGAAACCAGTACCGTATTTATAGCCAAAGCTCATCAAACCTCAAGTGAAATCATTTTTGCAGATCAGCGATTAAAAATTTCAGACTATCAAAAGGTAAACGAACGTTTGAATGTTTGTATTGCAGATAAAGACCGTTTGCTTTTTGAAAACCTGGATCTGGACCTCAACGGGACTTATCAGCTCAGGAATGTATTAACCGTAATCCAGGCTGTTTTGATGGTCAATGATCTAGGTTATAAAATTGAGGATACCGCTATTTATGCTGCCCTGAGCAATGTTAAAAGACTTACAGGCCTTCAGGGAAGGTGGCAAACACTGAGTACAGATCCTTTGGTGATTTGCGATACCGGACACAATATAGCAGGCATTACCGAAGTCATAGAAAACATCCGCAGTACCGTATACGAGCAGCTTCATATCGTAATCGGCATGGTAAAAGACAAAGACATCATTGGCATTCTAGCCCTATTGCCAGCTGAGGCCAGGTACTATTTTTGTCAGCCTGATCTTGAAAGGGCTTTGCTGGCAGCCGATCTTGCACAGGAAGCTTCAAAATTTAACCTCAGAGGCGAAGCTTTTTCCAGCGTCCCCTCTGCCCTTAGTGCATCAAAGGACAAGGCCAATAAAAATGACCTCATATTTATCGGGGGAAGTACATTTGTGGTCGCTGAAGTGCTATAAAATCTTTACATAATAGTAATTCAAACTTATTTTTGAATACCTACCTTTAAAATCTCAACACCATAGAATGAAGAAAATATACCTGTTGTTTGCAGCATTCAGCTTGATCTGCAATACATCATTTGCCCAGAAAAAAACAGTTAAGGATACTGGTAAGACCCAGTTCCCTGCTCAATTGACCAGACCAAAACTAGTGGTAGGTCTGGTGGTCGACCAAATGAGGTGGGATTATCTGTACCGCTATTACAGCAGATATTCCAACGGAGGTTTTAAACGTCTCGTCAATGAAGGCTTCTCTGCCGAGAACACTTTCATACCCTACACACCCACATATACCGCCTGTGGACACTCGAGTATCTATACAGGCTCTACCCCCGCCATCAACGGGATCATCGGCAATGACTGGTATGACCCACAGTTGAAACGCAATGTATATTGTGCAGAAGACACGACCGTAAAAACAGTAGGAAGCGACACAAGAGCCGGGCTGATGTCTCCAAAAAACATGCTGGTGACGACCATTACAGACGAACTCCGCCTGGCCACCAACTTTAAAAGCAAAGTCATCGGCATCTCCTTAAAAGACAGGGGCTCCATCCTTCCGGCAGGCCATTCTGCAAATGCTGCCTATTGGTACGACGGACAAACAGGAGACTGGATTACCAGTACACATTACATGACAGAACTGCCTTCCTGGGTAAAAGACTATAACAAACAAAAAACCGCCAATAAGTTTTTCGCACAGAACTGGAACACCCTTTATCCAATAGACACCTATACCCAGAGTACAGCTGACAACAAACCTTATGAAGGAAAAGCAAGAGGAGAGGAAACTCCGACCTTCCCGCACCCGCTGAAATTGTATATAGACAAAAACTATGAAATGATCAAAAGTACGCCATATGGCAATACCATCACTTTAGATCTTGCCAAACTGGCCATACAAGCCGAAAACCTTGGACAACGCAATACCACAGACTTTCTGGCAGTAAGCTGCTCGGCAACAGATTACGTCGGACATCAGTATGGCGCCAATTCCATCGAAGCTGAAGACACCTATCTCAGACTGGATAAAGACCTTGAAGATTTCTTCAATTACCTGGATACAAAAATCGGTAAAGGCAATTACCTGTTCTTTATATCTGCAGACCATGGAGTAGCTCACGTACCCGGTTTTATGAAAGAAAACAAACTTCCGGGTGGTCTGTTCAGTGATTCCCAGGTCATCAAAGAACTGAATACAACCATCGCACAAAAGTACAATGTTAAAAAAGCAATCATTACTTCAACCAACAGCCAGTTTTATTTTGATCACCAGGCCATCAAAGATGCCAAAGCTAATCTGGATGAAATAAAGGAATTGGCTATTGAAACGCTTAAACTCCAGGATGCCGTTGCCGATGCTGTAGACCTCACCAAACTGAGTAATGCTACTTTACCACCTGCTATCAAAAATGCCATTACATACGGTTATAATGCCAAAAGAAGCGGAGACATTTATTATATCCTGAAGTCGGGCTATTTCGGAGGAGGAAATACCGGTACCACACACGGCGCCTGGTATCCATACGATTCACACATCCCCTGTGTATTTATGGGCTGGAATGTGAAGCCCGGAAAAACCAATAAAACCCATTATATGACAGATATCGCCGCTACTCTCGCCGCCATGCTGCACATTCAAATGCCAAGCGGATGCATAGGCGAACCCATAACAGAACTTACGCACCAATAAAAGGCAATCATCTTATCATACAAGGCCATTCTGGAACATAAACCAGAATGGCCTTTTGTATTTCTCAGCCCGCTCTATTTAAGCCCCCTTTATCAGGATCACACTCTGCTTTTATATAACTTTACCCTACAACTATACTTCTATTTATATGGAACCGATTGAAGCTTACAGACCACGGTATAAAATACGTTTTGTTACTGCTGCAGCCTTATTTGACGGGCATGACGCGACCATCAATATTATGCGGAGAATCCTGCAAGCCTCCGGTGCAGAAGTCATTCATCTCGGGCACAACCGTTCCGTAGATGAAGTGGTAAATTGCGCTATCCAAGAAGATGTACAAGGTATTGCACTCACCTCCTATCAGGGCGGACATCTGGAATATTTCAAATACATGTATGACCTGCTCCGGGAGCGCGGCGCATCCCACATCAAAATATTTGGTGGCGGAGGCGGAGTAATCCTTCCATCAGAAATTAAGGAGCTTCAGGATTATGGCATTACCAGGATTTATTCCCCTGATGACGGCCGTAAAATGGGCTTACAGGGCATGATCAATAATATGCTGGAGCAAACTGATTTCATCACTTCAGAATATAAAGACCTTCAGCTGGATACCATTCCCCAAAAGAACATTAAGCATATTGCTTCAGCCATTACCATAGCAGAAAATGATCCCGAAGCTGCTCAGGACTTTGTGAACCAGCTGAAAAAGTTAAGCACCAAAAACAATGCTCCTGTACTGGGAATAACCGGTACAGGCGGTTCCGGCAAATCTTCCCTGGTCGACGAACTGATCAGACGCTTCCTCATAGAGGTCAAAGATAAAACCCTTGCCATTATATCGGTAGATCCTTCTAAACGCAAAACAGGAGGTGCTTTACTGGGAGACAGAATTCGTATGAATGCCATCAATAACCCCAGGATCTACATGCGTTCCCTCGCCACAAGACAAGCCAATCTGGCACTTTCAAAAAACGTTCAGGAAAGCATTGACATTTGCAAAGCAGCCGGCTATGACCTCATTATCGTTGAAACCTCCGGCATAGGTCAGTCAGATACAGAAATCACAGAACATTGCGATATTTCCTTATACGTCATGACACCAGAATTTGGCGCTGCCACGCAACTGGAAAAGATCGACATGCTCGACTTCGCTGATCTGGTAGCCATCAATAAATTTGACAAACGGGGTGCTTTAGATGCTTTAAGAGACGTACGTAAGCAATACAAGCGCAACCACAATCTGTTCGACGCAAAAGACGAAACTCTTCCCGTATTTGGCACCATGGCTGCCCAGTTTAACGACCCGGGTATGAATGGCTTATTCATTGCCCTGATCCAAAAGATTAAAGAAAAGACAGGAATTGATTTTAATCCCCGGATGGAACTGATTTCTGGAAATTCCGAAAAAATCTATATCATCCCGCCCGACCGCACAAGATACCTTGCTGAAATTGCAGAATCCAGTCAGGCTTACAACAACTGGGTAAACAAACAAACCGCAATAGCCCAAAAGCTGTACCAGCTGCAAGGCGTAATTAACCTCTTTAAAGAACAAAGCCAGGCCAATCAACTATCAGATTCGGAGCTTTCAGGATCCCTTCAGAAAGCCTATGATGCCCTGGAAGAGCAGATAAACGGAGAATGTAAAAGACTGCTCCGGCAGTGGCCTGAAACCAGATCAAAATACAAACAGGAGTATTTCATTTATAAAGTACGGGATAAAGAAATCAAACAAGCTTTATACTATGAATCTTTATCTAAAATACAAGTCCCAAAGGTTTCCTTACCCCATTATCAGGATTGGGGAGACATTCTGCGATGGCTGCTCACGGAAAATGTTCCTGGCGAATTCCCTTATGCCGCCGGTGTTTTTCCGCTCAAAAGAGAAGGAGAAGACCCTACCAGAATGTTTGCAGGAGAAGGAGGACCAGAAAGGACCAATAAACGTTTCCATTATGTTTCTTTAGATCAGCCCGCTCATCGCCTGTCTACAGCTTTCGATTCCGTAACCCTATACGGAGAAGACCCGCACATTCGCCCTGACATCTATGGAAAGATCGGAAACTCGGGTGTAAGCATCGCGACTTTAGACGACGCTAAAAAACTCTATTCCGGGTTTGATCTCTGCGCCCTCCCTACTTCCGTATCCATGACTATAAACGGGCCAGCCCCCATGCTCCTTGCCTTTTTCATGAATGCGGCCATAGATCAGCAATGTGAAAAATACATCCTGCAAAATGGACTGCAGCAGGAGGTGGAAAGTAAAATTGCCCGCATCTATACATCCAATGGAACAGCAAGACCGGAATACAACGGGGATTTACCGGAAGGTAACAATGGATTAGGCCTCATGCTCCTTGGAGTTACAGGCGACCAGGTATTACCCGCAGAAATATACAACAACATAAAAAAGCAAGCCATAAGTACCGTAAGAGGAACCGTTCAGGCAGATATCCTAAAAGAAGATCAGGCACAAAATACCTGTATATTTTCTACAGAATTTGCCCTGAGAATGATGGGAGATATTCAGGACTACTTCATCAGGGAGAATGTCCGCAATTTCTATTCTGTCTCCATATCAGGCTATCACATTGCTGAAGCAGGGGCCAATCCAATTTCACAGCTGGCCTTTACCCTCAGTAACGGATTTACATTTGTAGAATATTACCTGAGCAGAGGAATGCATATAGATGATTTTGCACCCAACCTCTCCTTTTTCTTCTCCAATGGAATTGACCCTGAATACGCTGTCATAGGCAGAGTAGCCAGACGGATCTGGGCTAAGGCCATTAAAAATAAATACCAGGGCAACGAAAGGTCACAAAAATTAAAATACCACATCCAGACATCCGGACGATCACTTCACGCACAGGAGATAGACTTTAACGATATCCGCACTACCCTGCAGGCACTATATGCCATATACGACAACTGCAATTCGCTTCATACCAACGCTTATGATGAAGCCATCACCACACCAACTGAAGGCTCTGTACGCCGGGCTATGGCCATACAACTCATCATTAACAGGGAACTCGGTCTCGCTAAAAACGAAAACCCATTACAAGGATCATTCATCATAGAAGAACTCACAGACCTTGTTGAAGATGCCGTTATGGAAGAATTTAAAAGGATCAATGACAGAGGTGGTGTGCTAGGCGCCATGGAAACCATGTACCAGCGCGGGAAAATACAGGAAGAAAGTTTGTATTATGAAACCTTAAAACACTCAGGAGAATATCCTATAATAGGTGTCAATACCTTTCTGAATAAAAACGGATCACCGACAATAATTCCCGGAGAGGTAATCAGAGCTACAGAAGAAGAAAAGCAATTTCAGATCACCGCATTAAAAGATTTCCAAACCAGAAACTCTGCTCAAAGCGATAACGCCTTAAAAACCCTTCAAAGAATAGCAATTACCGGAGAAAACATATTTGCCCAGCTTATGGAAGCAGGTAAGATATGTTCATTAGGACAAATATCTAACGCACTTTATGAGGTTGGCGGACAATACAGAAGAAATATGTAATCAGGAGTGTATCCAGCTGAATTTATACTCCATTGTAGGATTACTCATTCTTTCCGCTACTCTTAACAAGCGGTTAGGCAGCGCCATGATATAATCACGGGCTTTTTCCCCTGCTTCATTAAGGTCACGCATACTTTCCAGTTTCCATTCTTCAATCAACTGCTGCATGATCTCCACATAATCAATAGCGGTATATACCCCCAAACGCTGAGCCGCATCAGTAAAATGACCAAAAGTCTGACCAATCTTCATCCCCATCTCACGAAGAAAATGGGCAGGCATAACGATCTTCTTCCTCATCATATCCTCAAAAGCAATCATCGCCTCATTTGGATCAACTTCGAAGATCTTAGACATAAAATCTTTATATGCCTTCGCATGACGGGCCTCATCTGAAGCAATCACACCACACATTTTAGAAAGCAGTGCATCACCATCTTTCTTAGCCAGAGAAGCTACCCTTCTGTGCGATATATTAGTAGCAAGTTCCTGAAAACTTGTATATATAAAATTCCTGTAAGGATCATGACCAGTTCCTATGTCGAAACCATCAGCAATAAGATACTGTGTAGAAATCTCCATTTGACGCATGTCAACACGTCCAGACAGATAAAGATACTTATTCAGTAAATCTCCGTGTCTGTTTTCTTCCGCAGTCCAATGACGCACCCATTTCATCCATCCACTCTGCTCATTTCTGGAAATTCCATCCACCATGCTCAACCATGACTCGTAAGTAGGCAAAGCCTCTTCTGTTATGGTATCACCTATCAATACTGCTACAAGGTCATAGGAAAGATCCTTGGCGTTTTCACGCAATAATTTGATATCCTGGTAAAATGTATCACTTGTTGAATCAGGCAAGAAATCAGATGGCTGCCAATTAGTATCAATCGGTTTCAAGTAGGTATCCATCATATCAAGCATATACCCTTCGATATGTAGCAACACTTCCCTTCTTTTTTCTGCGAAAAAACTCATTAGTATATAGTTATTTTAAACACGGTACCAAATATACCAAATTAATTGCAATATGGATTGATTCTGCACAGTTTATTATGCCCACAGCGTTAAGAATCTTATTCTGCCGAATCAGCTTCTATCACCAGTCCCTATCCCTTTTCATTCTACAATAATTGAAATTTCACAGACATAAACTTCAATCGTC
>Ga0190282_1018_pt1 | contig 172920 bp, 141 predicted proteins | sample ZER3_100Endo_I3_FD_131024 | JGI IMG/M metagenome (GOLD analysis project Ga0190282, IMG submission 131024) | Enriched cells of freshwater protists from Biology Centre CAS, Ceske Budejovice, Czech Republic - ZER3_100Endo_I3 | ecosystem: Environmental > Aquatic > Freshwater > Unclassified ...
CAAAGCGGGTGCAAAACTAAAACTTCTTTTTGTTTCCTGCAAGAAAAACTTAAAAAAATTTGAAGCTTTTTTTTCGCCTCATTTTCCCAGTCTTTCTTCCAATCTTTCAAAGAGCTTTACCCGTTTTGCGGGGTGCAAATGTAAAAAGCTTTTTCAATTCCCGCAAGCTTTTCCGAATCTTTTTTTTCGAAAATTTCTTTCCGTTCCGATTCCTGTTGCCTGCCTGAATTTCTAAGAGCGTTTTCGCTGTTGCGGGTGCAAAAGTAGAACCTTTTTCCGCTTTTCCAACACTTTTCCCGCCCTTTTTTAAATCTTTTTCAAAACTTTTTCTTAACTCGCTGGCAACGTCCCCTTTACATTTTCATATTTTTTCGGATTGCGTGGGATTTTTCTGAATTCCTTTCCGTTTTTCCAGTTTTTCGGGGTTTTCATCTCTCCTCTTTTATTGGATTTTTAGCCTTTGGTCCCGTTTTTTGATGATTTCTTATGCTTGCCAGAGCTTCTTTTTCCCGAAAATACTCTTTCGAAGACCGATCCCCTAGCCCCGATAGAAGCGGAAATCCTTTTTATGGCGGGGTTCGCCATGAAAAGATTGCAGCGGATAGCGGGAAATAGCTCCTAAATCAAAAATTATAAAAAAACTCGATCGGCTTCGGCTGCGCTCTGCCAGACAAATTACTCTTATATAATATATGTATCAAAAAATAACCCGACAGCTTGGAAAACTGTCGGGTTTGCATCCTATAATATATATGTAGAATTATTTCTTGTTTAGCTCTTTTGCTTTGTGTTGCCATTTTTCTGCTAGATCTTCATAATCTACAGGATTAGCTGGTTTTTGACTTACCAATCGCCCAGATTCAAATGCTCTAACCAAGATTGTTTCTATTAAATAATCTTCGTTTACCTCGTATGGCTTGTATTCTTCTTTTAAACTAATATCAAATAAATTCGCAGTTGTATTAGATACAAAGGCTTTGAATCCACTTTTTAATGTTTTTATAAGTTCGTACGTCGTGATTCCTGTTTGGCGATGAACTAGTTTTACTAAGATCTGCCCTTGTTTTCTAGAAAGCTTTTTAAGCCTTTCTTCAAATTCATTATTTAAATAATCTTCTACAATCTTAAAATATTTCTTTTTCTCGCGACTGGTTTTTAGACGCGCCATTCCGTTATTTAATGCAGTTAATCTTTCAGCTGCTAGTTTAGCGTATGGATATACTTTATATACTCTGTTTTGAAGAATTTGAAACTGCTTCATTTCTTCTGGACTCATCTTCTGCCCTTTTGAAATAATTATTTCTGGGAGTTGAATAGTGTCGCCAAGAATGGAATCCTTTTCTGTTAATATATATCCCATTTGCTCATTCTCTTTAGGAGTGACTTGGGCTTTGGAAGAAAAACAAACTAAGAGTAAAAATAAAAAGGTGGTTAGTCTCATTGAATCATAATTTAAGTGTAAAATTATATATTTATACACAACTCTGATACCAAATTTATATTTTAGCGGAAAAATATTTTTATGAGTACAAATTCTATCTTAAATGATACTTCTATAGCGTTCTTAGAAAGCTACCTAAATAATGCTTCTCCTACTGGTTACGAAAGTGAAGGCCAGAAACTTTGGATGGATTATTTAAAACCTTATGTTGATACTTTTATAACTGATACTTACGGAACTGCTGTGGGTGTTATCAATCCTGATGCTCCTTATAAAGTTGTAATTGAAGGACATGCTGATGAAATTTCGTGGTATGTAAATTATATTACGGAAGATGGTTTAATATATGTTATCAGAAATGGTGGTTCTGATCATCAGATTGCTCCTTCTAAAAGAGTAAACATTCATACTAAAAACGGAATTGTTAAAGGTGTTTTTGGATGGCCAGCAATTCATACGCGTTTGCGTGATAAAGAAGAAATTCCTAAATTGAGCAATATCTTTATTGATCTAGGTTGCGAAAACAAAGAGCAAGTTGAAGCTTTGGGTGTTCATGTTGGATGCGTAATTACTTATCCTGACGAATTTATGATTTTAAACGAAAATAAATTTGTTTGCCGTGCTATAGATAATAGAATGGGTGGTTTTATGATTGCTGAAGTGGCTCGCTTATTAAAAGAAAACAATAAAAAGCTTCCTTTTGGTATATATATCGTAAATTCTGTTCAAGAAGAAATCGGTCTTCGCGGAGCTGAAATGATTGCACATAGAATAAAACCAAATGTTGCAATTGTTACTGATGTTTGTCACGACACTACTACTCCAATGATTGATAAAAAAGTAGAAGGTGATCTTAAAATGGGTAAAGGTCCTGTTATTGGTTATTCTCCTGCAATTCAGAATAAATTACGTGATTTAATCGTTGATACTGCTTTAGAAAATAAAATTCCTTTTCAGAGACATGCTACTTCACGTGCGACAGGAACAGATACCGATGCTTTTGCTTACAGTAATGGCGGTGTTCCTTCTGCATTGATTTCGCTTCCGCTACGTTACATGCATACAACTGTAGAAATGGTTCATAGAGATGATGTTGAAAATGTTATTCAATTGATTTATGAGTCATTACTGAAAATTGAGAACAATGAGACGTTCTCTTATTTCAATTAAAAATAATATCATACCAAATTCGGCTGTTTCTTGAAATGGCCGAATTTATAAATTTCTCCAAGAATGAAAATATTACTGCTCGAAGACGATTTTACTTTATCTAAAGAAATCTCAGCATTCTTTACCTCAAAGAAGTTCGAGTGTATTCCTTATTATGATGGTTCTTTATTACTGAAAAAGTATTTCCCATACGAATATGATTTGATCATTTTGGATATCAATGTTCCTGGAACAAACGGAATAGAGGTTTGCAAAGACATTCGTAAAATTGACAACAAAACGCCAATTATAATGCTGACTGCTTTTAGCGAAATCGAAGACAAATTATCTTCTTTTGATAATGGCGCCGATGATTATTTGGTGAAACCATTTCATTTTGAAGAATTATACGCAAGAGTACAATCTCTATTAAGACGAAAAGAAGTTCCGCAGCAGGTAGAAAGCAAAATCGTGATAAACGATTTGGAAATTTTTGAAGAAGAAATGAAAGTTTTTAGATCTGGTGAAGAAATTAAACTTACTCCAAAAGAGTTTAAACTGATTTTAATTTTGGCTCATGCCAAAGGAAAAGTGCTTTCGAAACAATTTATTGCTGAAAAACTTTGGGATTACCATATTGAAACCAATCAGAATACAATTGAAGTTTATATTAATTTTTTAAGAAAGAAAATTGACAAGGATCACGAAATAAAACTTATTCGTACCAAAGTCGGCTACGGCTATTACCTAAGCGATCAAGAATGACATTAAAAAACCGAATATCACTTTTAGTCAGTTTACTGTTTACCATCCTTTTTGGGTTGGCATCTACTGTGATATTTGTTTTATATTCTAATTATAGAAAAGAAGAATTTCGTGACCGTTTGGAAGTCAAAGCATTGTCTAATATAAAACTGTTAGTGAATGTAAAGCAAGTCGATAATCAGCTTCTAAAAATCATTGACCAGAATTCTATCAATAAATTATACGATGAGAAAACATTAGTTTTTGATTCTAATTATAAATTGATTTACAGCAGTATTGATGATGCTAAAATCAATTGGTCTGTTGATGATTTAAAATATTTAAAGAAAAACAAAACCTTTTTTAAACAGCAAGGAGATTATGAGGTTTATGGCGTTTTTTATGATACAAACGACAAGGATTTTTATGCTTTAATATCAGCAACTGATGATTATGGCAAAAAGAAACTGCTTTTTCTTCGCTATACTTTAATTATATCTTACATCTTTTTTACTTGTTTATGCTGGGTTATTACTTCTTTCGCAGTAAAAAAGGCAATGAATCCGTTGAATGCCTTTCATCAGAAAATAAAAAACATTAACGAAAACAATCTTGACGCCAGAGTTGCATCTAAAAACACTAAAAACGAAGTGGATTTGCTTGCTGATGAGTTTAATTTTATGATGGATCGAATTGAACTTTCGTACCAAAAACAGAAAGAATTTACAGCTCATGCTTCACATGAATTAAGGACACCGCTTTCTAGAATGACTTCTCAGATTGAAAACGCTATTGCTGATCCTGATATTAAACCCAAAAATAAAACTTTCTTAAGTAACATATTAGCTGATGTCAATCATTTAGGCGAACTGATTACTTCGTTGCTTATTCTTTCAAAAATTGACAATAGAAACACTGAGAGCAACGAAATTCAGCGTTTAGATGAAATTTTATTTTCTTCTATCGAAAAAATCAATAAAACGTTTCCTGATTTTGTTATTCTTTTTGAAATGGAAGAAAGCGATGATTTGGATACTGCCTTAGAAATAAAAGGAAATAGAAATCTTTTAGAAATTGCTTTAACCAACATATTAAAGAACGCCTACATTTATTCAGATGATAAGCAGGCAAAAGTAAAAATAAGCACTGATCATTACCATCTTATAATTTCTGTTTCAAATACAGGAAATACGCTTAGCGAAGAGGAACAGAAAAATCTTTTTGAACCTTTTATGCGTGGGCAAAACTCAAAAAAAACTTCAGGTTTTGGACTTGGCTTAAGAATTGTTCATCGTATTCTGAGTGCGCATAGTGCAAATATAACCTACTCAACTCCAAATATTAACACGAATTTATTTCAGTTATTTTTAGATTTATAAACTTTTTTAAGGTATTTTTAAGGTAGATTTTAAGCTCCCCTAAAGCCTGTTGATAGCATATTTGTATAATCCTAAATTAATACAATGAAAAAGTTATTCGCATTGCTGTTGTTTGCAGTTTTAAGTCAGACTGCAATAGCACAAAAAACAGTCACTCTTCAAGACTGTGAAAGCCAATTCTTAAAAAAGAATTTATTTTTACTGGCATCGCAATACAACATCGATGCTTCAAAAGCCTTAACCATCCAAGCTCGTATTTGGGATAATCCGGTAATAAGTGCCGAATTGAATGCCTATAACCCAGAAAGAGATAAGTTTTTTGATGTTGGCAAACAGGGTCAGAAAGTCTTTGGCATTGAGCAACTTATTTATCTTGGCGGTAAAAAACGCAATGAAATAAAACTTGCTCAATCTAATGCGCAATTGGCAGAACTTCAATTTAATGACTTATTGCGTACTTTAAAATTTCAATTGCGTAAAAGTTTTTTCACTGTGTATTACAATTCTAAAAATCTTGAAAATACAGATAAACAATTGGCTCACATCGAAAACCTGATTAATTCTTATTCTATCCAGGCACAAAAAGGAAATATTCCGTTAAAGGATGTTGTGCGTTTACAGTCGTTGTATCTTAATTTTAAAAATGAACGCTTAGAAGTAATTAATGATAACATTGAAGAACAAGCCAATTTAAAACTTCTTCTGAACGAAACTGAAAACGTAGTTCCTGTTGTTAGTGCAGATGATTCAAACAAATATTTAAAGGTAATTGATTTTGATCTTAAAAGTTTTGAAGAACAAGCCATTGCTAACCGACCAGATTATTTAGCTAAACAAAAAGAAATTGATGCGAATGAACTGAATGTGAAACTGCAAAAATCACTTGCTATTCCTGACATTACTGTAGGAGCAAATTACGATCAAAGAAGTGGTGCTTTTAATAATGAGGCAAATCTTAATGTTGCGATTCCGTTACCGCTTTGGAATAAAAACAAAGGGAATATCAAATATGCTCAAACTATTTTGGAACAATCAAAAGTTGAAAAACAAAATTTTGAGCTACAGCTTCAAACCGAAATTACTTCTGCATGGACAAAATGGGATGAATCCAGACAAAATTATTCTGTAATTAAACCAACTGTAAATTCAGATTTTGAAGCAGTTTACAACGGTATGCTGACCAATTTTCAGAAGCGAAATGTAAGCCTTTTAGAATTTACCGATTTTATGGAAAGCTACAATCAAGCCATCATTCAATTAAATGAATTGAAGAAAAAAGTGGTAATAGCGGGCGAAGAATTAAACAGTACTATCAACAAAGATTTATTTTAAAAAAATTATAGAAAAATGAAACATATATTATTCCTAGGAATCGCAATTGTAAGTTTATCTCTCACGAGCTGCAAAAAAGAAGTTGAAAATCCTGAAACAAATACTTCTTTTGTTTTAAGCAACGATATGCTAAAAACTACTACAACAGCAAACGCAGAAATGCAACCTCTAAAAAACGAACTTAGTTTTTACGGAAAAATTACTGCTGATAACAATAAAATGATCGACGTTTATCCGTTAGTTGGTGGAAATGTTATGAAAGTCAATGTTGAACTTGGTGATTACGTAAAAAAAGGGCAAGTTTTGGCAACAATAAAAAGTACTGATGTTGCTGATTTTGAAAAACAATCTATAGATGCTAAAAGTGATTTGCTTGTAGCGAAAAACAACTTAAAAGTAGCTCAGGAATTATTTGATGGCAAATTAAATTCTGAAAGTGATGTTCTTCAAGCAAAATCTGAAGTAAATAAAGCTCAATCGCAATTAAGCAAAATTCAAGAAACGTATAAAATCTATAATATTAAAGCAGGATCTATTTACGAAGTAACTGCTCCAATAAGCGGTTTTATTATCCAAAAAAGCATCAACCAAGATATGTTATTGCGTAATGACCGTTCTGAAAACATCTTCGATATTGCAGAAATCAGCGAAGTTTGGGCAATGGCTAATATTAATGAAATTGACATTAATAAAGTAAAACTAGGAACTGCTGCAGCTGTCACTACTCTAAGTTATCCTGACAAAACATTCCAAGGAAAAGTAGATAAAATCTACAACGTAATTGACCCAGAAACTAAAGCAATGCAGGCAAGAATCAAACTAAAAAATCCTGATTACATGCTGAAACCTGATATGAATGCGAATATCAAACTTTCTTTTAATGAAAATCAGTCTATGATAGCCGTACCTAGTAAAGCGATTGTCTTTGATAAAAGTAAAAACTTTGTTGTTGTATTTAAAGACCGTAATAATATAGAAACAAGACAAGTAGAAGTTTATAGAGTTGTTGGTGATACAACTTACGTTTCAAGTGGTTTAAAAGAGAATGAAAAAGTAATCACAAACAATCAGCTATTTATTTATGGTGCTTTAAATAATTAAGACATGAACAAATTCATAAAAAATATTATTGCTTTTTCTTTAAAGAACAAAGCATTTACCTTCTTTTGGGTTGGATTATTGGCTGTTGCTGGATTTATTTCGTTCAAAAACATGCCTATCGACGCCTTCCCTGACGTTACAAATACACAAATTATCATCATTACGCAATGGAACGGGAAAAGTGCCGAAGAAGTAGAACGCTTCGTAACTTCTCCAATTGAAATTTCTATGAACTCCGTTCAGAAGAAAACAAGCGTTCGAAGTATTACGATGTTTGGGTTATCGGTTATTAAAATCATTTTTGATGATGGTGTTGATGATACATTTGCTCGTTTTCAAGTTAACAATTTACTTAAAAATGTTTCGCTTCCAGATGATGTCGAACCAGACGTTCAGCCGCCTTACGGTCCAACAGGAGAAATTTTTAGATATATTGTAAAAAGTAATAGTAGAGATAGTAGAGAATTATTGACTTACCAAAACTGGGTAATCGATAAACAATTGCGTGCTGTTCCTGGAGTTGCAGATTTGAATGTTTTTGGAGGTCAAACCAAAACGTATGAAGTTGGAGTTGATCCAATTAAATTAGCAAAATACAATATCACACCGCTTCAAGTATTTAATGCTGTTGATGCAGGAAACTTAAACGTTGGTGGAGATATTATAGAAAAAAATGGTCAAGCCTTTGTGGTTCGCGGTGTTGGACTTTTAAAGTCAATAACAGATATTGAAAACATCATTGTTGATGATGCTGGAGGAAATCCGATTTTAGTAAAAAATGTAGCTTCAGTTTACGAAAGCTCCATGCCAAGAGTTGGTCAAACAGGTCTTGATAGTAATGACGATGCTGTTGAAGGTATTGTTGTAATGCGAAAAGGCGAAAACCCGCAAGAAACTTTGGCTTTAATAAAAGCAAAAATCAAGGATCTTAACGATAATGTACTTCCAAAAGACATAAAAATTGAAACTTTTTACGATCGTGATAATCTGATGAATTTCACGACGGAAACAGTTATGCACAATTTATTTGAAGGTATTATCCTTGTTACATGCGTCGTATTCCTTTTTATGGCCGATTGGAGAACTACTTTTACGGTTTCTATTGTCATTCCGCTTTCTCTATTATTTGCCTTTTTATGTCTTAAAATGATGGGAATGAGTGCCAACTTATTAAGTTTAGGTGCTGTCGATTTCGGGATTATTATTGACGGAGCCGTCGTTATGGTTGAAGGATTGTTTGTAGTTCTAGACCATCGAGCGCATCAATTGGGAATGGATAAATTCAATAAAATTGCCAAAGGAAGCTTGATTAAAAGAACGGGAACAGAAATGGGGAAAGCTATTTTCTTTTCAAAATTGATCATTATTACGGCTTTACTTCCAATTTTCTCTTTTCAGAAAGTAGAAGGAAAAATGTTCTCTCCTCTAGCCTTTACATTAGGTTTTGCATTATTGGGGGCACTTATATTTACTTTGACATTAGTACCAGTTCTTTCACATATTTTATTAAATAAAAATGTAAAAGAGAAACATAATCCGTTTGTTAATTTTTGGGATCGAATTGTAAGCAAAGGATTCAAATGGACATTCAAACATAAAATACAAACTTTAATTGCTTCAATTGCATTATTAGCTGGGGTTTTCTTTTCTGCAGGTTTCTTAGGAACAGAATTTTTGCCTCAGTTAAATGAAGGTGCGCTATGGGTTACTGCTGAGCTGCCAATGAGTACATCTCTTCCTGAAAGCGTTAAAACAGCAGCAATAATTAGAAAAGACTTAGAAAGTTTCCCAGAGGTTAAAAAAGTTTTATCTCAAACGGGCCGAAGCAATGACGGAACCGATCCAAATGGTTTTGGATTTATTCAGCTACAAGTTGATTTACTTCCAAAAAAGGAATGGAAACGTAATATTTCTATGGATGAACTTATTAATGAAATGGACAATAAATTAAAAGTTCATCAAGGAATTACATATAATTATTCTCAACCTGTAATTGATAACGTTGCCGAATCTGTAGCAGGATTTAAAGCCTCAAATGCGGTTAAAATTTATGGGGATGATTTGAATAAATTAGATCAATTGGCTAATGAAGTTTTGGCTCAGATTAAAAATATTCCAGGAATTAAAGATGCGGGGATTTTAAGAAATGTTGGTCAGCCAGAAATAAGCGTTATTCTAGATCGTGAAAAAATGGCAGCTTACGGAGTAACTTTAAGTGATGCTCAAGCGGTTTTAGAATTAGCTTTTGGAGGAAAAACAGCTACTCATAAATATGAAGATGAAAAAAGATTTGATGTAAGAGTTCGTTTTTCTAAAGAATATCGAAAAGATGAAAAGGATTTGGAAGAGCTAAAAGTTCCTACAATAAGTGGCGTTAAAATTCCGTTTAAAGAAATCTGTGATATTAAAAGTATAACTGGACCAGCATTTATTTATAGAGACAACACCAAACGTTTTATTGGAGTTAAATTCTCTGTTCGTGACCGAGACTTAGGAAGCACAATTGCAGAAGCTCAAGCAAAAGTAAATCAGTTAAAACTTCCGGCAGGCTATACAACGGGCTGGACTGGTGAATTTGAAAATCAGGTTCGAGCAAGTGCGCGTTTGGCTCAAGTAGTGCCAATCAGTTTAATTGGAATTTTTGTACTCTTGTTCATTTTGTTCGGAAACTTTAAAGATTCTCTTCTTGTTTTAGCCAATGTTCCGTTTGCCATTATTGGTGGAATCATCGCGCTTCATGTTACAGGAATGAATTTCGGAATTTCTGCTGGAGTTGGATTTATAGCGCTTTTAGGAATTTGTATTCAAAATGGAGTTATTCTGATATCCGAATTCCATCATAATCTGAAAGCCAAATTCTCGCTCGAAGAATCTATTTTTATGGGAGTAAAAGCCAGAACAAGAGCCGTAGTTATGACTGCATTAATGGCTTCAATCGGGTTACTGCCTGCGGCAATTTCTACAGGAATTGGTTCAGAATCACAAAAACCGCTTGCCATTGTAATTATTGGAGGTTTAATGACAGCAACCGTTCTAACTTTATTGGTATTCCCTATTTTATTCTGGATATTCAACAGAAAGAAACATGTGCCGATAGAATAAGCAATTAAAATATTAGTTTTAAATCAATTTGTTGGGATTTAAAAAAGGAAGAAGCATCATTTTCGTAATGATGCTTTTTTTATTAGAAAAGATTTCAGTTTAAAGCAAAAAAAATGACCTTTTGCTCAGAAAGGTCATTTTACTAACTCAAAACTTTTTTAAACTGTTATTTCAAATCTTTCAAAAGCGAAATAGACTCTGAAGCATTTGATCCTTGTGCATATTTCAATGCAGTATAACCTTTCTCATTTTTAGCTTTAGGATTTGCTCCATTAGCCAATAAAACTTTAATAATTTCATGTTTATTGTAAAGTGCAGCGATCATTAACGGAGTTAAATCTTCAGAAGCTAGATTAACATCTGCACCGTATTCAATGAATTTTTTAACCGTTTCTAAATCTCCTTTGCTAATTGCAACATTTAATGGATTAGCTGTATAATCTCTTAACTCAAGTGTGTTTTTAACAATTGAAGTTCCATTTGAAGCCATTGCTACATTTCCTAATGTTACTAAGGCTAGTCCTAAATAAATAACTGATTTTTTCATAATGATTGATTGTTTATTAATTGATTATTGATGATTCAAATTTTCTGATGTAAAAGTAATTTATTTTATCGTATTATGTATTACAAAGTACCATGTTTTAACCAATTCTTAACACTTACTTAATAAAACGATAATTAAAGAACCCAAACGTTACCAAATTATTGGTTTTACTATAATAGACTACCAAAAAAAGAAAATGTTACAATAAATCTTATTTATTTTTAAAATTTTTTAAAACAGTATCATTTCAAACTCACAATTATTTTTTTAAATTTACTATAGCATTAAAAACCAAAAACATAGAAGTTTATTCTGAAAGCACTAATAATAACTGCTGAGCAGAAAATTTTTATTCAAAAACTAAAACCTTAAAACAAATAGCCATGATTTTTATTAAAAGATTACTCATCATTTTAATTTTATTTATTTCGATTGTTTTAATTGCAGCCTATTTTATGCCGAAGAAATATGTGGTTGAAAGAGAAATTACGATAAACAAACCTGCTGATAGTATTTTTAAATATGTCAGATCATTAAAAAATCAAAATGAATTTAGTGTTTGGGCCAATATGGATCCGAAAATGAAAGTCAATTATAAGGGAACTGATGGTGCCGTAGGTTCTGTTTCGTCTTGGGAAAGCAATGTGAAAGACGTTGGGGTTGGCGAACAAGAAATTACAAAAATAACCGAAAACCGACGATTGGATTTTGCACTTCGTTTTAAAAAACCAATGGAAGATACTGCAATAGGTTTTATGTCAACTGAACCTGTATCAGGAAATCAGACAAAAGTAAGATGGGGAATCAGCGGTGTAATTCCATATCCAACCAATATTATGCTTCCGATGCTAAAAATGGATCAAATGATTGGAAACGATTTGCAAAAAGGTCTAGAAAATCTAAAAGACAGAATGGAATAAATTTCTAAAACACTAAAATAAAAAAGTGCAATTCAAAAAACTGAATTGCACTTTTCTTTTTCTATTTACTACTCTTACGATTTTCTTTTAAAGTCTTCAAAATAGCAATAGAATCTGTTGATTTTGCATACTCTGCATAATTCAAAGCTGTTAAACCATGTGAATTCTCGATTGATGAATCTGCTCCATTCGCAAGCAATAATTTAATAATCTCACAATGATTAAATCTTGCCGCAACCATTAATGGTGTCATATTGTTTTCGATTTTATTGACATTAGTGCCATACAACATAAATTTCTTTACGGCCTCAATATCGCCTTTACTAATAGCAAGATGCAACGGAGATTTGCCATAAACTGAAAATTCTACTTGTTTTTTAGATCTCAATGCAGAATTTGATGCATTTGAAACACTTCCAAAAAGGATAAATAATCCTAAAATAATTACTGTTTTTTTCATGATGATGATTGTTTGTTAAATGATTGATGATGATGATTTTTCTATTAGACGCTATAAAGGGCAAAATAGTTGCATGATTTTCGAAAAAAAATAAAAAACGCAATTCAGTTTAACCTAAATTGCGTTTTTAATGCGGAGAAATAATAAACTAAATCTTAAATTTCTTGCTATAAATATTTTTCAAATCTTTTTCAAACAATGTAAAAGGATCGTTGTAGAATTTTATAAAATCGGTTTCGCTGACTTGTCCAGGAAATGGTGCATAATAATGCGTTGGACTTGTAGTATCATTTCGCCAAACTAAAACATAAGACAATTCTAGATTTTCAGATTTCAATGTTTTAAGCAAAACATCTGTCCACCATTTTTCATTAGGAATTGATTCTAATCCAGTTTCTGTAAATGCGGCTAATTTTTTCTTTTTAATGGCTAAATCAGAAAATATCTTTAATTTTCTAAAGCCTGCTTCAAGATCATATTTCCCATCTCTTCCAAAATCTCCATAATCATCCATACCCAACATATCAACGAATTCATCGCCTGGATAACGTTCTAAATATTCTTCATCAGAATTAAATTTATTATCTGGAGAAAATGCATAAATAAAATTGTGAACGCCTAAAGTATCTTTCAAATAAGAAACGGTAAACTGCCAAACAGCAATAAAATCTTCACGAGAAGTATGTGATTTTCCCCACCAAAACCAATCACCATCAAATTCATGAAAAGGTCTGAAAATCATGGGAGAAAGTTTGCCGTCTTTTGCTTTCACAGAATGAGCAAAATCGGCAATAGTTTTTAAAATTTCTTTGTATTGTTCGTGATGAGAACCGCCAGGTTTTATCAAAGACATTGAAGCAGTTGAAATTCCGTCTTTCCAATAAAATCCACCATCAGAAGCTGGATTATTAAAATGCCAAGAAACCGTAGTAATTCCGCCTCTTTCATAAGTATCGATTACATTTTTTCGTAATGATTCTTTAGTTTTTTCAATTTGTTCTTTCGAACGACCAGAAAAATCACTAAAATCAATACCAACAACCGCTGGATGCGAACCCGTAACCGATTTTACATCAGAACGATTGGGTTCATTGCTCCATCCATGTCCGTATTCAAGCGCATGCTGATGTCCGAAAAGAATATGCTTTTTCGAAATGGCTTTTAAATTCTGATACAAATTTTTGGTTTCTTTTGTCGCATTTTTATCAATTTGCGCAAAAAGAAAATGCCCTGTAGCAAAACAAACTAACAGGGCATTTTTTGTTGTTATAAATTTCATGGTTTAAATAGTTAGTTTAAACCCGAAAGTACTATTTTGAAGAAAGGTAATCTAATACATTTTTTTCAATACGTTGATCAATATTGTCAATGTCAGCTTTTACAAATTTCTCTCCTAAAATATTCTCGTATAATTCGATATATCTTTCAGAAACAGACTCGATATATTCGTCTGACATATCTGGAATTACCTGTCCTTCTTGACCTTGAAAACCATTTTCTATCAACCAACGACGAACAAACTCTTTAGATAATTGTTTTTGCTCCTCTCCTTTTTCTTGCCTTTCAGCATATCCTTCAGCATAAAAATAACGAGACGAATCTGGAGTATGAATTTCGTCAATTAAAACGATAACACCGTCTTTAGTTTTTCCGAATTCGTATTTTGTATCTACTAAAATTAATCCGCGAGAAGCAGCGATTTCTGTTCCTCTTTGGAATAACGCACGAGTATATTTTTCTAAAACTAAATAATCTTCTTCAGAAACAATTCCTTTAGCTAAAATATCTTCACGCGAAATATCTTCGTCATGAGAACCATTGTCTGCTTTTGTAGTTGGCGTAATAATAGGTTCCGGAAATTTATCATTTTCTTTTAAACCTTCAGCCATAGTAACACCGCAGATTTGTTTTCTTCCAGCCGCATATTCACGAGACGCGTGTCCAGACAAATAACCACGAATTACCATTTCTACTTTAAAAGGCTCACATAAATGTCCAACAGCAACACTTGGATCTGGAGTTGCAATCAACCAGTTTGGAACGATATCTTGTGTCAATTCCATAAATTTAGTTGCAATCTGATTTAGGATTTGTCCTTTGTACGGAATTCCTTTTGGCAAAACCACATCAAACGCCGAAAGTCTATCGGTTGCTACCATTACCAAAAGTTCGTCGTTAATATTATAAACTTCTCTAACTTTTCCGCGGTAAACTGATTTCTGATTCGGGAAATTAAAATCTGTAGTTGTGATCGTATTGCTCATTTTGTTGTGTTGTTTTATATGAATGCAAATTTAAAATTATTTCACAGAGTTACACAATGAAATTTTAAGATTCAGAAATAAAAAAATCCCTGAATGATTTATTCAGGGATTTTAGTTTTAATATAGTTCTAAATTAGCTGGTTGCTAATTCTTTATCTAAAATTTTAGTCGCAATATATTTCGCAACTCCGTCTTCAGCATTTGTTTGAATTACTTCCAAATCTGAAAGTTCTTCTTTTAGCGAAGCTGGCGCATTCCCCATAATAAGTCCTTTCCCAGAAGCAGAAAGCATTTGAACATCATTGTAACCATCCCCAAAAGAAACCGCTTCTTTTAAAGTGAAACCTTCTTTTTCTAAAACTCTTTCGATAGAAACTGCTTTGTCTATAGATTTATCCATAAATTCTAAACAAGTCGGCAAACTGAAAGCATGATGCAAATGTTCTGAAGAATTCGCTAAAATTTCATCTTTCAATTTCACTAATTTCTCGTGATCTGGGCATGAGAAGAAAATTTTAATTGATGAAAAATCTTCAAGCGTTTTATAATCTACCAATTCTGGATGATATTTTAATTCTTCTTGAAAAGCGTTTAGTTTTTCATTCCATTTATTGGTTTGCCAAACATTTTCTTTGAATAAAACAACTGTGATTTCTGGGTCGATTTCTACGTTTAAAGCCGCTTTCACTACATCGCTATCCAAGTTGAATGCGAAAAGTTCTTCTTTATTTGGCGAATGGATTCTAGCTCCGTTTGAACTTACCAGATAAACCGGAATATCCAGTTTATCTATAATTCCCATCGCGTCTAAATGATGACGACCTGTAGCTACAATAATTAGATAACCTTGATTGTGAAGTTCTTGAAAAATTGATTTAGTATAATCTGATATTCTGTGTTGTGGGTTGAGTAAAGTTCCGTCAAGGTCACTTACTACAACTTTTATATTTTTAAGTTTTGTCATATTAATAATCAAATAGGTATGATTGCAAATTTACGGTTTTAAGCTCGGAAGACCAAAGTTTAGCAAGTTTGAAAGCTTAAAATAAGGCAAGTTTATTATTTATTTAACTATTTCGTCAAATATCTTTAAATCTATTTTTTCCAGATTTTAAAACGATCAGTTATTATGTTTTCTAATTTTTGGTGTTTTTGCAAATTCAATTTTCAAATTATCAGAACATTTCAAATCCTTTATTTTATAAATCAACAAATCATTTCTAAGGTAAAAAACTTCTTTTGTAAATAGACAAAAATCTTTCTCAAAGTCAGGTTTACAATTTGGAACTGTTACCATTCTTTTTTTATTCTTTCTTTCATAAAAACCACAATCAATAAAAGGAAAAACCATATAACAAGTATCTATTTTACTGCTAGTTAATTCGATAGAATCTCCTTTCGTTATCCATTTTCCTCTAGAAAATGTTCTCCAATCACATCCTGCGGCAGTATAAATAAATGTACTATCCTTATTGATTTTTAATTTTGTTGTATTAGGAATTACATATTCTGTGTCATACCAAGTATCTAAAAATTTGTTTTCAGGTACTTCTTTTTTATTTTCAGGTATGTCTTTTTTACATGAAATTAAAGTGATTAGCAACAATAATAGAAAATGATTCTTTCTCATTTATTATAATCTAATTGAATGTTTAAAATAATCTTCTAAAAAAAATATTCGTTTTGCACCTTTCCTTAAAAACGTACAAAACGAATATTAATAAATGTTAAAACACAATTCACGATTTACATTTAACATTTGACTAAATTTATTTTTAATCGTGATTTTCGATTTGTTTGTAAGCATCGATTACCTTTTTAACCAATCTGTGGCGCACGATATCTTTATCATCCAAATAAATAATTCCGATGCCTTCAATGTCTTTCAGAACCAAAATTGCTTCTTTAAGACCAGAAATCGTTCTTCTTGGTAAATCGACCTGTCCAGGATCACCCGTAATCATAAATTTGGCATTTTTCCCCATACGGGTCAAAAACATTTTCATTTGTGAGTGCGTGGTATTTTGTGCTTCATCAAGGATTACGAAAGCATTGTCCAACGTACGTCCACGCATAAATGCAAGTGGCGCAATCTGAATAATTCCTTTCAAAATATAATCCTCTAATTTTTCGTTCGGAAGCATGTCACGCAACGCATCATAAAGCGGTTGCATGTAAGGATCTAGTTTTTCTTTCATATCTCCAGGAAGAAAACCAAGATTTTCACCGGCTTCTACCGCGGGACGCGTCAGAATGATCCTTTTTACTTCTTTATCTTTTAGCATTTTAACCGCCATAGCGACACCGGTATATGTTTTTCCGGTTCCAGCAGGACCAATAGCAAAGACCATATCGTTTTTCTTGATCGTATCAACCAGCAATTGCTGATTTGGTGTCATTGCCTTGATAATCTTACCGCCAACACCATGAACTAAGATTTTGTCATGATCGTAAGCTCTTTTATCTTCCTGACCATCACTCATAATTACACGCTCAATTACATTATCATCTATATTGTTGTAACGTGTAAAATGAAGCATTAATCTTTGAAATCTTTTTTCGAATTCGTCTAAAACTTCTTTTTCGCCAAATGCCTTTAAAGTTGTCCCTCGCGCTACGATTTTAAGCTTCGGGTAGTACTTTTTAATGATTTCTAAATGGCTGTCCTGCGCGCCCCAAAATTCTTTTGGTGCAATATCTACTAGCTCGATTATTCTTTCGTTCAAATGAAGTAGTTTTAAATTAAAAATTCCTTTTAATATTTAGTGGTTGTCGGGTCTTTTTTTTAGTCACAATATACTGTCGCAGTTTTCAGTTTTTGTTTTCTAAACTTAAATCCGTGTTACTGAATATTGTAACTTGCAAATGCTGTAAAAATTACAAATTGTCTTTTCTTTCTTTCAATTTTTGTTTACTATTACTAGCTTTGCATTTCTCAAATTTAATGAAATTTAGATTTAAATACTATCAATAGTTATAAACAAAATTATGTCAATAATTACCCTTACTACAGACTACGGCTTAAAAGATCACTTTGTGGGGTCGCTGAAGGGTAAAATACTTTCTGAAAATCCAGAGGTTCAAATCATTGACATTTCTCATGACATTGATCCCTTTAATACTGCTGAAGCAAGTTACATTATTGGAGCTGCTTATATGAGCTTTCCAAAAGGCACAGTTCACCTTATTGGTGTCGATATCGAACGCAATAAAGAGAACCAGCATATCGCCATGCAATGGAACGATCACTACTTTATTTGCGCCGATAATGGAATCTTAAGCATGCTTACGCAGAAAATCGTTCCGCAGAAAATTGTAGCGATTAATATTCACGATCGTTTTCCAATTGAAGCTACAGATTTGGATATTTTTATTCAAGTTGCTTCACATTTATCCAAAGGTGGTTTATTGAATGTTATTGGAAAAGAAATTCAATCTATTAAAGAAGCGACAGAACTTCAAGCTCTTGTTGCTGATGACGGAAATTCGATAAAAGGAAACATCATTTACATCGATCATTTTGGAAACGTTGTAACGAATATTTCTAAAAAGCAATTCTTAGAAATTTCGCGCGGACGTCCGTACGAAATTGTGATGAACCCAAAAAGCATCAAAACAATTTTGCCAAACTATTCGGCAATTGCAACTTCAGATAAATATCCTATCAAAACTTATGAAGGAGAAAAACTGGCTATATTTAACGAAGCCGGTTTCCTTGAAATTGCTATTTTCAGAAGCAATCCTTCAAAAGTTGGTTCTGCAAATAGTCTGTTAGGATTAAATTATCGTGATGTGATTACGATTAAATTTTCTTAGAAAATATTTTTGATTTTAGTCCCGACCCTTCGGGAGAGATTTTAGATTTTGAAACTTCAAATTTTGGAATTTGGAATTTCTCTATTCGAATTTCATTTTTTTATAAAAACAACAATCAAATTTGGTATTTTTGCGCACCTGTAAGACTTTAGGCTTTTAAAAATCTAAAATCTGAATTCAGAAATCTAAAATAAAAAGAATGTTCGTAAGAATAGTAAAAATGAGTTTTCACGAAGAAAAGATTCCCGATTTTTTGGAGAATTTTGAATCTGTGAAAGAGAAAATACGAAACGCAGAAGGAAATCGTTTTTTAGAATTGTATCAGGATAAAAATAACAAATGCATCTTTTTCACTTACAGCTATTGGGAAACCGAAGCCGATTTGGAAAATTATAGAAATTCTGAACTTTTTAATACAGTTTGGGATTTCACAAAAAAATTATTCAATGCAAAACCAGAAGCGTGGAGCGTTGATAAATTAGTAAGCTTAAAATAGTTTCAAGTTTAAAGTTTCACGTTTTGTGGCAACTTGAAACCTGAAACCTGAAACAATAAATAACAAAAACAAGAATGAAATCAATCATTTTACGAGAAATAAAATCCTTTTTTGGCTCTCCTATTGGCTATTTGGTCATTGCGATTTTCTTAATTAGCAACGGACTTTTTTTATGGGTTTTTGAAGGAGATTACAATATCCTAAAAACAGGTTATGCCGATTTAACTCCGTTTTTCACATTGGCACCTTGGATTTTAATTTTCTTAATTCCAGCCGTTACGATGAGAAGTTTCTCTGACGAAAAAAAACAAGGAACTCTAGAATTGTTGCTGACAAAACCTTTGTCAATTTGGGAAATCGTAAATGGTAAATTCTTTGGTTCATTTTTACTAATTATTTTAGCCATTATTCCAACCTTAATTTATGTGAAAGTAATTTCTGATTTAGGTTCGCCAGAAGGCAATATTGATATGGGAAGCACAATTGGTTCTTACTTCGGATTATTGTTTTTAATTGCTTCTTATTCAGCAATCGGAATCTTCACTTCTACCCTTTCAGAAAATCAGATTGTGGCTTTTATTATTGCCGTTTTCTTATGCTTTTTCTTCTATTTTGGTTTTGAAGGATTGAGTTCATTAATTCCTGGATCAAATGGTTTTATTTCAGCTTTAGGAATGCAAAATCACTTTAAAAGTATGAGCCGAGGCGTAATTGATACTCGCGATATTATTTACTTTTTAAGCATTGCAATCGCTTTCTTATCTTTTACTGTTTATCAATTAAAATCTTATAAAGCTTAATGAAACTCTCTACAAAACATAATTTAAAGACATTAGGCATTACTATTTTTATTTTAGTTGTTTTAAATGTACTTGGAACGATCTTTTTTCATCGTTTTGATTTAACGAAAGACAAACGTTATACCTTATCTCCTACTTCATTAGGAATTATAAAACAAGTTCAGAATCCACTTTCTATAAAAATTTATATGGAAGGAGATCTTCCTGCAGATTTTAGACGTTTACAGCAAGAAAGCAAGCAGTTATTAGAAGAATTTCAAGCTTATAATAAAAATATAGTTTTCGAATTTGTTGATCCGTTAGAAAATGAAGACGAAAGCGAAGAATTGACAAAATCTCTTTTCCAAAAAGGATTAACGCCAATAAACATTACTGTTGACGACAAAGGAAAACAATCTCAAGCAATGGTTTTTCCTTGGGCTGTGGCAGTTTATAATAACAAAGAAGTAAATATTCCATTATTGAAAAATATAATGGGAGCATCGACTACTCAAAAAGTAATCGGATCGATTCAGCATTTGGAATATTCTATTGCAGATGCAATCAATAAAGTAACTAAAAACAAACAGAAAAAAGTTGCAATCATTAAAGGAAATGGCGAATTAAGAGAAATTCACATTGCCAACATGCTGAAGCAAATTCACGAAAGTTATCTTATTGGGCCTTTTACATTAGACTCAGTTGCTAAAAATCCGAATGCAACTTTAAATGAACTTAAAAAATACGATTTAGCGATTGTAGCAAAACCAACAGAAAAATTCTCTGACGAAGAAAAAGAAGTTCTGGATCAGTTTATTATGAATGGCGGAAAAACGCTTTGGTTAATTGACCAAACTGCTGCAGACATGGATAGTTTGTATAATGATATGGGTGCGACTTTGGCTTATCCGAGAGATTTAAATCTGAACGATATGTTCTTCAAATACGGATTCAGAATCAATCCTGATTTGGTTAAAGATGAACAAGGAAGTCCAATAAAACTGGCAACTGGCGAACAAGGAAGCGCAACACAATATCAAGATTTTATCTGGAAATTTGCGCCTCAAGTTTATCCGACAAGCCAACATCCAATCGTGAAAAATTTGGGCGGAATTAAATTTGATTTCGCAAACTCGATCGACACTTTGAAAAACGGAATTAAGAAAACGGTTTTACTGCAATCTTCTCAATATTCTAAAACTGTCGGAACGCCTGTAGAAGTTAACTTGAACATGGTTACGGAGAAAACAACTCCACAAGAATACGTAAACAAAGGAAACAAACCGTTGGCTGTTTTATTGGAAGGTTCTTTCCATTCGGCTTTTGAAAATAGAGTTTTGCCTTTTAAAGACAATTCTTTTACAGCGCAAGGAAAACCAAACAAAATGATTGTAGTTGCTGACGGAGATATTGCAAAAAACCAATTAGACAAAAATATGATGCCAGTTGAATTGGGTTACGACCAAAGAACTGGCCAATTATATGACAACAAAGACTTCATCATGAATTGTATCAATTACCTTCTTGATGACACAGGACTTATTAACATTAGAAGTAAAGATGTCGAACTGCCTTTATTAGATAAAGAAAAAGTTTACGAAAACTATATGTTAACCCAATTCATAACTATCGGAGTTCCAATTCTAATTTTATTGATCTTTGGACTTGTGTTTACTTTTATTAGAAAAAGAAAATACAGTAAATAGATGTTAATAAAAAAATGTAATACTTTGGATAGTTTAAGATATATTTGTAATCCGTATATTTAGCCCTTTATTTGCTAAAAGATCCATCAAAAAATAAAATAAAACAGATGAAATTTATAGTATCGAGTTCGTACTTATTAAAACAATTACAAGTTTTAGGTAGTGTAATCAATAGTAACAATACGTTGCCTATTTTAGACAACTTTTTATTTGAACTAAACAACAATGAGTTGACGGTTTCGGCTTCAGATCTTGAAACGACTATGTCGGCTACATTATCGATCGATTCTACAAGTAAAGGAAGCGTAGCAGTTCCTGCAAAACTTTTGCTTGAAATTTTAAAAACTTTCCCAGAACAACCGCTGACTTTTACTGTTGAAGACAATAACACAGTCGAAATTAGCTCTAACTCTGGTAAATATGCATTGGCTTACGCTGCAGGAGAAGAATTTCCTAAAGCGGTAAGTTTAGAAGATCCGTCTGTAACGCTTGTTCCTGCAGAAGTTTTGGCAACTGCGGTAAGCAAAACTATTTTCGCTGCTGGAAACGACGATTTACGTCCGGTAATGTCTGGAGTATTCTTCCAGTTTTCACCAGAAGGATTAATTTTCGTTGCTACAGATGCTCACAAATTAGTGAAATATTCTCGTACAGATGTAAAAGCTTCTCAAGTAGCAGATTTCATCATGCCTAAAAAACCTTTAAACATTTTAAAAAGTATTTTAGGAACTTCTGATGCTGAAGTAAAAATTGAATACAACGATTCAAATGCGACTTTCTCATTTGACAATTATATCTTAATGTGTCGTTTAATCGACGGAAAATACCCGAACTACGAAGCGGTAATTCCAAAAGAAAATCCAAACAAATTAATGATCGATCGTTCTTTATTCTTAAGTTCTGTTCGTCGTGTTGCTATTTTCTCTAACAAAACTACACACCAAATTCGTTTGAAAATTGCTGGAGCTGAATTAAACGTTTCTGCAGAAGACATCGATTACTCAAACAAAGCAGAAGAAAGATTGACTTGTGATTATCAAGGTGATGATTTACAAATTGGTTTTAACTCTCGTTTCTTAACAGAGATGCTTACAAACCTTCAGTCAGACATGATTATGCTTGAAATGTCTTTACCTAACAGAGCTGGAATTTTAACTCCAGTTGATGGTTTAGAAGAGGGAGAAACTGTTACTATGTTGGTAATGCCTGTAATGTTAAATAGTTAACATTAAAGTTTCTTTCTGTTACAGGGATGTTTTTTAGTTTCAAATTAAAGATCTATCATTGTAAAAAAAAAGATATCGCTATTAACCAACCATTTTTTATACCTAGAAACCGCAATTCCTCTAAAGAGTTGCGGTTTTTTATTTTTTATTGGTTTTGTTTCAGGTTTCATGTTTCACGTTGATATACTTCGAGTTGATTTTTTAAACCGCAAAGACGCAAAGTTCGCAAAGTTTTTTCTCAAAGCTTTTCGAACTTTGCGTTTTTACTAAGTAATCAAAAATAAAAAATCTTGCGAACTTTGCGGTAAAAACTACACAATCCAAAAACTTGAAACCCGAAACCTGAAACAAAAACAAACAAAAATCCTTATCTTTACAATATGAAAATAGAAATTTGGTCGGACATCATGTGTCCGTTTTGTTATATCGGAAAAAGACAATTGGAAACTGCACTTTCAGTATTTCCTAATGATGAATTTGAAATTGAGTGGAAAAGCTTTCAGCTAGATCCAACAATAACTTCTGAGCCTGATATGGACGTATATACGTTCTTAGCAGAAAGAAAAGGCATGTCGATTGAACAATCTAAAGAAATGCATAAAGGTGTGGCAGAACGCGCTAAAAGCGTTGGTTTAGATTATAATTTTGATAAAGCTGTCATTTCAAATTCTTTAAACGCGCATCGAATCATTCAATTGGCTAAAACTAAAAATATTGGCGATCGAATGGAAGAAATTTTCTTTAAAGCTTATTTTACAGATGGACAAGATTTGAACAATGGTCAAACCTTGATCAAATTAGGAGTTCAAGCTGGTTTACAAGAAAATGAAATTAGAGAGGTTTTAGAAAGCGACAACTTGTTTATTAAAGAAGTAGAATCAGATATTAAAGAAGCTGCCGAAATTGGCGTTCAAGGAGTTCCATTCTTTGTGTTTGATCGTAAATATGCTGTTTCGGGCGCTCAACCAATTGAAACATTTGTAAAAACAATTCAGGAAGTTTTGAAATAAAATTCAAACTTATAAAAATCTAAAAGCGTGCTGTCTATATTTAAACAGCACGCTTTTATTATTTAGCTCTACTAAGAAACTAAAAAATTAATGACCAGCTCTACCTTTAGAATCGTTAGATTTTGTTGTAGTGCTTTTTCCTCTAGAACCAGAAGTTGATTTTTGAGTTTTTCCAGAATCTTTCATTCCAGATTTCGAATCTTTTCTTGAAGTTTCCATAATGTTATAATTTTTTAAATTATTAGTCATACAAAGTTGCAAAATACGTAAGTGCTTATTTTACAGAATTATATTTGAGTTTTATAAAATGAGAATTAGACAAAATATTCAATAAACAAATCATGTAAGATTAAAAGTAAATCCTATAATTTTTTTAAGTTGCTTATTTTCAAATTTGTATATATCAAAATTTAGAAAACTTACTAATTTAAAACAGCAGCCATGAGAAAAGATGCGAACAGCCGATACACTGCAAACTTAAATGATTTTAAATGCAGTAAACCCGATCATATTGATACCGCACATGAAAATGAGGCAATGGATCATGAATTTACTTCGGGAGAAAATGAAGATAATAATTATAGAAATCACTGTGCTGACTCTTCCGATGATTATTATGAAATTATAGAAAGCGGACTAAATTTAGCTGAAGACAATACTCCTTTTTCAGCTTACGATACTACAAATCCATACGACAGTTATAATTTAGATAATGAAGACAATAAATACGACTGTCCTCCTTATAGAAATTTTGAATATTAAAAAACTCTAATATATATGTCGTCAAAGAAGCCTCTCGTGCATAAAGTGTAATTATCTAATTGCCACATTAACTAATTATCTAATTAAAAAATGAATGTACCCTTATTACAATTTAACGATAAAGGCATTTACTGTCAGCAGGCTGATGTTTATCTCGATCCGTGGCGACCAGTAAAAAATGCCATTATTACGCATGGACATTCTGATCATTCCAGATGGGGACATCAAAATTATATTACACATCACACAAATGTTCCGATTATTAAATATCGACTCGGCGAAATAAATGTTACAGGAAAAAACTGGAATGAAACTTTTACCATAAACGGCGTAAAGTTTTCTCTTCATCCTGCCGGACATATTATTGGTTCTGCACAAATTCGTGTAGAATACAAAGGTGAAATTTGGGTTTTTACAGGCGATTACAAAACAGAAGACGACGGAATTTCGGTTCCTTATGAAGTTGTAAAATGCCATTCTTTCATAACAGAATGCACTTTCGGACTTCCAGCATTTAATTGGGAATCTCAAAAAGATGTGATGTCCGAAATTAATAATTGGTGGGTAGAAAATCGAGCTGAAGGTAAAACATCAATCCTTTTTGGATATTCTTTAGGAAAGGCACAGCGATTATTAAAATATTTGGATCCAAATATTGGCACAATTTATACTCACGGCGCAATAGAAAATATGACAAATGTTGTTCGCCCTTTTATTGATTTACCTTCAACAGTTAGAGTAACCCAAGAAACGAAAAAAGAAGATTTATTAGGAAATATTGTGCTAGCTCCTCCAAGCGCGCACGGAAGTACTTGGATCAGAAAAATGACTCCTTTTGTAACAGGAACAGCAAGCGGCTGGATGGCTTTTCGAGGCGCAAGAAGAAGACGTGCAGTAGATCGCGGATTTGTAATTAGCGATCACTGCGATTGGACTGGATTACTCGAAAGCATAAAAGCAACTGGAGCCGAAAAAGTAATTTGCACTCACGGATATTCTGATATTTTCTCAAAATATCTAAGAGAATTAGGTTACGACGCCAGAACCGCAAACACACAATACGAAGGGGAAACGAATGACATCATTAATGATGAGTTATGAATTATAAATTATAAGTTCAACTCATAATCCATAATTGAAAACTCATAACTCATAATTCATAATTCAAAATGAAAAACTTTGCCGAGCTTATAAAAACCTTAGATAGTTCTAATAAAACATCGGTAAAAGTTGATGCGCTGACAAATTATTTCCTGAAAGCAAGTGACGAAGATAAAGTCTGGACGATTGCCATACTTTCGCATCGTCGCCCTCCCCGACCTGTAAATACGACTTTATTGCGTTTATGGGCAAATGAATTGGCGAATATTCCGCTTTGGTTGTTTGAAGAAAGTTATCATATTGTGGGAGATTTAGCCGAAACTATTGCACTTGTTATTCCAACTACAAAAGAACATTCTGATAAAAGTTTAACTGAATTTCTACAGGAAATTATCGCTTTAAAAAAGAAAGATGATTTTGAGAAAAAAGAATATCTGCAAACTAATTGGCTAAATTTAAATTACTATGAACGATTCGTTTTCACTAAATTAATTACAGGAAGTTTTAGAATTGGTTTGAGTCAGAAGCTGATGACGCGTGCACTTTCTAAAGCAGAAAATATTGACGAAGATACTTTGGCTTATAAATTAATGGGCGATTGGAATCCGAATACGATTACGTTTCAAGAATTGGTTTTGGACGAAAGAAGCAGTGATTATTTATCAAAACCTTATCCGTTTTATCTCGCTTATCCAATTGAAGGCGAATTAAAAAGTTTAGGAAATCCAGAAGACTGGAGCGCCGAACATAAATGGGACGGAATTCGTTCACAAACGATTATTCGTGAAAACGAAATTTACGTTTGGAGTCGTGGCGAAGAATTGGTAACCGATAAATATCCAGAATTCAATTCTTTTATTGGAGTTATTCCAGACGGAACTGTAATTGACGGCGAGATTCTTCCTTTCTTAGAAAATGAAATTGGAACTTTTAATGATTTGCAAACCCGAATTGGACGAAAAAATGTTTCTGCTTCGGTTTTAAAGAAAACGCCTGTAATCATCAAAACTTACGATTTATTGGAATGGCAAGGAAATGACATTCGAAATCTTCCTTATGAAGAACGTCGTACATTATTAGAAGAATTATTTACCACTTTAATTGGAAAAGATATTCCGTTACAACTTTCTGAAAGAATCGATTTTTCGAGTTGGGAAGAAATAACAAATGAAAGATTGAAATCTCGCGAAATGAAAAGCGAAGGTTTGATGTTAAAACGAAAAGATTCGCCTTATCTCGTTGGAAGAAAAAAAGGAGATTGGTGGAAATGGAAAATCGAACCTTTAACCATAGATGCAGTCCTCACCTACGCCATGCGCGGTCACGGACGAAGATCAAATCTATTTACCGATTATACTTTTGCCCTTTGGCAGGAAAATGAAAATAAGGAACGCGAACTCGTCACTTTCGCGAAAGCATATTCCGGTTTAACCGATGCCGAATTTAGAATGGTCGATGATTTTATTAAAAAAAATACTTTAGAACGATTTGGTCCAGTAAGAAGCGTAACGCCAAAACTGGTTTTTGAAATTGGTTTTGAAGGAATTGCGCTTTCTAAAAGACATAAAAGCGGTGTTGCAACCCGTTTTCCACGAATTTTAAGATGGCGACACGACAAGAAAATTGAAGAAGCCAATTCGATAGAAGATTTAAAAAATATGATTATTTGAAGTTATTTTTAAACATATTGTTTCTGATTTTTTGTCATTTCGGTAAAATAAAAACTTTGCGCTTTAGCGACTTTGCGAGACTAATTTAAGATGCAGAGAAAAAATTAGTGTAATTAGTGCAATTCGTGGCAAAAAATAAAAAAAATGAATAGAGAGCAGTTATTTACAATCGCCAGCAATTGGTTTGAAAGTCAGGGATGGAAACCTTTTCCGTTCCAGACGCAGACTTGGACTGCTTTCTTGCAAGGCAAAAATGGTTTATTGAATGCACCGACAGGAAGCGGGAAAACCTATGCGCTTTGGCTTCCGATCATTCTAAATTACATCAAAGAAAATCCGAATTATAAAACAAAACACAATTCTGGACTAAAAGCGATTTGGATTACTCCACTCCGTTCATTATCAGTAGAAATAAAACAAGCCGCAGAACGAGTTTTAAACGATTTAGATATTCCTATGACCGTTGGAATTCGTTCTGGAGATACTTCTGCGGCAGAAAGAGCTAAACAAAAAGGCAAAATGCCAGATTTACTGATTACAACTCCAGAAAGCCTGCAATTGCTTTTGGCTTCAAAAGGTTATGCAAATACTTTTAAAAATTGCAGTTCAATTGTAATTGATGAATGGCACGAATTATTGGGAACCAAACGCGGTGTTCAAGTCGAATTGGCGTTATCTCGATTAAAAACGATTGCCAAAAATATTCGAATCTGGGGAATTTCGGCCACAATTGGTAATCTGCAACAAGCTCAAGAAGTTTTACTTGGAGTTGATTCTGAAGCTTTTCATAATTCCGTTTTAATAAAAGCGGTAATTCATAAAAAAATAAAAGTCATTTCTATCATTCCCGAAAAAATGGATACTTATCCATGGCGTGGACACATGGGATTGCATTTAATTGATGAAGTCGCTAAAATTATAAAAGCCAGCAAAACAACTTTGATTTTTACGAATGTTCGTTCGGCTTGTGAAATTTGGTATCAGCGATTGTTAGAAAAATATCCTGAATTTGCTGGAGAAATGGCAATGCATCACGGGAGCATTGATCGAGAAACGAGACTTTGGGTAGAAAATGCGATTCGAAATGAAGAACTTAAAGTCGTAGTTTGCACTTCGAGTTTAGATTTGGGAGTTGATTTTGCGCCTGTTGAATCTATCATTCAAGTTGGCGGACCAAAAGGTGTTGCCCGTTTTATGCAGCGTGCAGGACGAAGTGGACATCAGCCTGGAAAAGAAAGTGTTATTTATTTTCTAGCCACTCACGCTATCGAACTTATTGAAGCTTCTGCTTTAAAAAAAGCGGTTGAAAACAGCGTTATCGAAGATCGAGTTCCGTATTTAAACAGTTGGGATGTTTTGGTTCAATATCTCAATACTTTAGCAGTTTCTGATGGATTTTATCCCAACGAAATTTTCAAAGAAATTCAAGGAACATTCAGCTATCAAACCATTTCATCAGAAAACTGGAATTGGATTTTAAATTTTATTACACAAGGAAGTCAAAGTCTTCATGCTTATGACGAATTTAAAAAAGTAGAAATCGACGAAAACGGTTGTTATAAAATCAATAGCAGAATGATTGCAATGCACCACAGAATGCAGATTGGAACTATTGTGGGTGATGCCGTGATGAATGTCAAATTTTTGAGTGGCGGTTATATCGGAACAATTGAAGAATGGTTTATTTCGAAATTAAAACCAGGCGACACTTTTATTTTTGCAGGAAAAAAACTAGAATTATTCAAAATCAGAAATATGCAGGTTTTGGTTAAAAAAGCGAGTCCGAAGAAAGAATCGAAAATTGCAAGCTGGATGGGCGGACGTTTGGCGCTTTCTTCTCAAATGAGCGAATTGCTTCGTCAGGAATTATATCGCGCCAATACCGATAATCTTTCGCCAGAATTAAAAGCTTTACAACCTTTATTTCAAAGACAAAGAAAAGAATCAATTGTGCCGAGTTCAGATGAATTTTTAATTGAAACTTTCAAAACTCGAGAAGGATTTCATGCTATTTTTTATCCTTTTGAAGGTCGTTTTGTACATGAAGCGCTCGCAAGTTTATTGGCTTTCAGAATTAGTTTACTGCAATCCATCACTTTTTCTTTGGCTTATAATGATTATGGATTTGAATTACTTTCAGATCAGGAAATTGATATTGAAGCGGTTTTAGATAATAATTTATTTTCAACAGAATATGTGCATCACGATTTGCAGAAAAGCTTAAATTCAACAGAAATGGCACGAAGAAAATTTAGAGATATTGCTGTAATTTCGGGATTGGTTTTTACAGGTTTTCCAGGAAAAATGGTTAAAACGAAACATTTGCAAAGTGGTTCTCAATTATTATTTGAAGTTTTTAGAGATTTTGAACCTGATAATTTATTATTGCATCAAGCTTATCGCGAGACATTTGAGCATCAATTAGAAGAAGGTCGTTTGATTTTGGCTTTGGAAAGAATCGCCAATCAGAAAATCATTTGGAAACAATGTTTAAAACCAACTCCTTTTAGTTTTCCGATTATTACAGATCGATTAAGAGAAAAATTATCGAGTGAAACTTTGGCTGAAAGAATCCAGAAAATGACAGCTTCTTACATGAAATAAAACTTTATGAAAATTCAAATACAAAACGAGAACTTTATACTTCATTCAAGTGGAGCTTTATTTTGGGAAGAAAAAAAGACTCTTATCATTTCTGATGTTCATTTAGGAAAAGTAACTCATTTTAGAAAACATGGAATCGCCATTCCGCAAAACGCAGTTTCGGAAAATTTTAGAAAAATCACTGATGTTTTAGAATATTTTGAACCTAAAAAAATTATCTTTTTGGGAGATTTATTTCACAGTGCCAAAAATTCAGAATGGGATTTATTTAAAGAATGGATTTCAAACCACAATCAGGAAACTTATTTAGTTGAAGGAAATCACGATATTATTGATCAGAAACATTATTACGAAATTGGAATTCTTGTTGTTGATGTTTTACAAATTGATCATTTTTTCTTCACGCATCATCCGACAGAAAAAGACAATTTATTTAATTTTTCAGGACATATTCATCCCGGAATAATCTTGCGAGGTTTAGGATTACAAAACTTAAAATTGCGTTGTTTTTTTCAAAAACCAAATCAAATGATATTGCCTGCTTTTGGAGAATTTACAGGAAAATTTATTTTAAAACCTGAAGAAGATCATCTTGTTTATGCGATTGCTGGAGAGGAAGTTATTCTGATAAATAAAAACAATTGAAAGAGTCTATTGTTTTCATTTACAATTTTTTAAAAATCATTATTTGAAGCAAAAAATAAAACCCAGTAAATCTAAATTTACTGGGTTTCTTTTTTATTTTATAATGAAAAAATTACTGTTCGTCGTTATTCATTGCCGACATCAAAAGCGTATAAGCGTTTTTCACAATCACTTTTGAAGAACTCGAAATCACATCTGAAGTAATTTGGGTAAAACCTTCATTTTTAACTCCAGATTTAACTTCATTCATCTGAAACTGATTGTTCCCAATATCAGTAAAGACATAGAATTTCCCTTGCCAGCGCACCACCGCATCTTCTGGAACTGTTAGTGCTCTTTGATTTTCAACTTCTACTTCGGCATTTACAAAAAGTCCAGGCAAAAGTTCTGGATTATAGCTATTTACTTTACAAATGATTTCTGCTGCACGATCTCCATTTAAACTTTGATTGATAAAAGCAATTTTAGACGCATACTTTTTTCCATCTGAAGCGTTTGTGTACGCCATAACTGTCTGGCCGATTGAAAGTGAAGTCACATCTTTTTCGAACGCGTTTAAAGTCAGAACGATGTCTTTTTTATCGATTAATTCGAAAAGCATATCTGTTGGATTTACATATTTCCCGATGTTGACATTTACTTTAGAAACCAGACCATTTATAGGCGAAATCACTCGAATTGTTTTACTTATATTTCCAACATTCAGCGTTTTAGCATTAATTCCTAATAAGTTTAATTTTTGTTCTAAAGAAGACATTGTAATACGTTGCGTTCTCATTTCAGTAGTAATTTGTTCTAAAACTTTATCGCTCGCCGCTTTGTTTGCGTTTAGTTCTTTTTGTCTTTTGTGTTCATTTTGAGCCAATTCAAATTTTTCCTTCGCCATCAAATAATTTTGCTGCAATTCGATAAACTGCATATCTTCCAAAACAGCTAAAACTTGACCTTTCTGAACGTTCATTCCCGCAATAAGATTGGTGCTTTTCACATAACCTCCTAACGGAATACTAATACTAATTACGCTTTTTGGCGGAACGGTTACTGTACCTTGAAGCTGTAAAATCTCTTTTACGTTCTTTACAGTAGGATTACCACTTTCTAAACCAGCATTTTTAACTTGTTCAGGACTTAATTTAATAATGTCAATGCTTTTAGTTTCAGCACTTTTAGTTTCTTCGTTTTTCTTATTTCCGCAAGAAATTAGAAATATAGCGCCTATAAACGCTGCAATATATTTTTTCATTTTAAATATTATTAAGATTTTGAAGTGTGACAACTGCTTTATTGTAAGCGTTTAGCGCGTCTAAATATTCACTTTTAATTGTAATAGCCTGATTGACTACCAAAACCCATTGCAGATAATCAATATCTCCGTTTTGCAATTGACTGCTTGAAGCTTCGATAATCGTTTGAGCGTTTTTCAATCCGTCAGTTTCATAATATTGCAGACTTTCTTGGTATTTTTTAAGCTCTCGATCCGCATTTTCAATGTTGGTTTTTACTTCGATTTTAGCCGCTTCAGAAAGTTCAACAAAGCTTTCGTATTCTGCTTTTGCTGCTCTTTTTCGTTCTGTTTGGCTTGTGAAAAATATTGGAATTGAAAGCCCTGCATTTACATAATTAAATCTTTGTCCGCTACCATAATAAACTTCTTGACCTGAAGTATTAGTTTGGCTTCCGATAATACTCAAATTGTTATATCCTAACGTAATTTCTGGAAGCATTTTGGCACCTTCAGTTTTCCATCTGTACTTAGCAGATTCCGATTCAAATTGCGAACGCTGAACGGCTGGAAGATTTTCTGGTTTTAAGTTTTCGATAGACGAATGATCTAAAACCGCTTTCAAATTCATCTTTTTTGGAGTGTGTTCCCCTTTGTCTTGAAGAATGGCATTAAACGAATTCAAAGCGATTTCGATATCACGATTTACCATCACCAATTGATTGCTGTAAAATTGTCTCGCAGATTGCGAAGCGCTTTTTTCTAGAACATTTGCTTCTCCGGCTTTAAATCTTAAATCTGATTTTTTCTCCATAATTCTGTAGATCGAATCAGCATAAACTAGAAGTTCTTTTTTGCTGTTTAGCCACAAATAATCGTAGTAAATATTTCGAACACGAGTTTTTATTTCTTGCGAAGTCAATTGCACTTCAGCTTTTGCTTTATTGAAATCGGCTTTTAAAGCTTTTTTCTGATTGCTATAAACAGTCGGAAAAGCAAAAGTTTGGCTGATTCCAAAACGAGTATCATTTTGCGCGCTATTAAACTGTCCGTAATCGGCATCTATTTGCGTTTGCGGAATATTATAAGCCGATTTCTGCAAATAGCTTTTCGACTGCTCATTCAATTTAGCAGATTTAACTGTTCTGTTATTTTGAATCGCAATTGAAATAGATTCGTCAAGCGAAATTGGTAATTCTTGCGCTTTTGCCATGTTACCAATTAAAAGAATACTCAATAAAATGGTTAGATTATTCATGTGCTTTTTTCTTTTTTTAGTAAAAACTTTAGCGTGATACGTCATTAAATAAATTGCTGGAAGTACAAAAAGCGTTAAAAGAGTTGCTGTTACTAATCCACCGATAACAACCGTTGCTAAAGGACGTTGTACCTCTGCACCTGCACCATTACTTAAAGCCATTGGAAGAAATCCTAACGAAGCCACAGCTGCCGTCATTAATACAGGACGTAATCTGTTTTTTGTTCCTAAAAGAATAATATCAAAAGGATCTATAATTTCTCCTTGCTTCTGAATTCGATTGAATTCGGAAATCAAAACAATTCCGTTTAGAACTGCAACTCCAAAAAGAGCAATAAATCCAACTCCAGCAGAAATACTAAACGGCATATCGCGCATTACCAAAGCAAATACACCACCGATCGCTGATAACGGAATTGCAGTAAAAATGATAATTCCTTCTTTAAACGATCTGAAAGCAAAGTATAACAAAGCAAAAATCATTAATAAAGCTGCTGGAACAGCAACTCCTAATCTTGCTTTTGCTTGCTGAAGGTTTTCAAAAGCTCCTCTGTAAGTAATATAATAGCCTGGATCAAATTTGATTTGCTGATTCACTTTCTTTTGCAGTTCTTCTACAATCGATTGAACGTCTCTTCCACGAACATTAAATCCGACGATGATTCTTCTTTTAGCATTTTCACGCTGAATCTGATTCGGACCTTCAACTTCTTCTACTTTAGCCACTTGATAAAGCGGAATCTGCATTCCTGAAGGCGTTGCAATCAAAAGATTTCTAACATCTTCAATTCCTTTTCGTCCGTTGTCTTCAACACGAACAACCATATCGAAACGTTTTTCACCTTCGTAAATACTTCCAGCAACAGCTCCCGCGAAAGCCGCATTAATCGTTCTGTTGATGTCTACAACACGAAGACTATATTTCGCCATTTCTGCCCAATTGTAATCAATTACGATTTGCGGCATTCCAGTAACTTTTTCTACGTATAAATCGGCTGCACCTTCAACGGTTTTACTGATTGCTCCTAGTTTTTCAGCATATTCTGAAAGTTTTTGAAGATCTTCTCCGTAGATTTTACAAACCAAATCTTGTTTCGCTCCTGTCATTAATTCGTTAAAACGCATCTGAACAGGAAATTGGAATCCAGTTGTAACTCCAGGCGCAATTCGTTTAACGGTTTTCGTCATTTTATCAGCCAATTCGGGGAACGAAGAAGCGCTTGTCCACTCTGATTTGTCTTTTAAAACAATAATCATATCTCCACCTTCAATTGGCATCGGATCGGTCGGAATTTCAGCACTTCCAATTCTCGAAACTACTTGCTGCACTTCTGGATATTCTTTCTTTAATTCGGCAGAAATCTTCTCAATTGTTTTGGTTGTCGTAGAAAGATTGGTTCCTAACAACAAACGCGTTTCAACAGCAAAATCTCCTTCTTCTAATTGCGGAATAAACTCTCCTCCCATTCTTCCGAACAAAACAACAGCGATTCCAAAAAGTACAAATGCCGCGATAACAATAGATTTTCTAATGCCTAAAGCTTTGGTTAGCCAACCTTCATAAGCATTCTCTAGTTTCGCCATTATACGATCAGAAAGGTTCTTTTTATGGCTGATTTTTTTACTTAAGAATAAAGCGCTAACCATTGGCACATAAGTCAATGACAAAATGAAAGCTCCTAAAATGGCAAATGCAACAGTTTGCGCCATTGGTTTGAACATTTTTCCTTCAATTCCTTGTAAAGAAAGAATTGGCAAATACACAATCAAAATGATAATTTGTCCAAACACTGCTGCGTTCATCATTCGCGCTGCCGAGCCTGTAACTTCTTTATCCATTTCGTCTTGCGAAATATCATTTACTGTTTGATATTTTTTAGAACTATGAAGATGATGCAGAATCGCTTCTACAATAATTACAGCTCCGTCTACAATTAATCCGAAGTCTAATGCTCCAAGACTCATTAAGTTCCCGCTTACGCCAAAAGTATTCATCATAATAATGGCAAAAAGCATTGCTAACGGAATAACTGACGCAACAATAAATCCTGCTCTAAGATTTCCTAAAAATAAAACCAGAATCAGAACAACGATTAAAGCACCTTCGATTAGGTTTTTTTCTACTGTTCCGATGGCGTTATCAACCATTTTAGTTCTATCTAAAAAAGGTTCAATTTTTAAACCTTCAGGAAGAATTTTTTCGATTTGAGCAATTTTATCTTTTACATTGACGATAACATTATTGGCGTTTTCGCCTTTCAGCATCATCACGATTCCACCAACCGATTCTCCGTATTCGTCAGTCGTTAAAGCACCATAACGAATCGCAGAAGAAATCTTAACATCGGCAACATCTTTTACAAGAATCGGAAGTCCGCCTTGTGTGCTTTTAACAACAATGTTTTCAATATCTTTAATGCTTTTAGCTAAACCAGTACTTCTAATATAAGAAACCGTTGGACCTTTCTCAATATAAGCTCCTCCAGTGTTTTCGTTACTGCTATTTAAAGCGGTAAAAACTTCACTAATCGTTAAATTTTGAGCTTTTAATCTCGCAGGATTTACAGCAATTTCATACTGTTTTAATTTCCCTCCAAAAGTAGAAACATCTGCAATTCCTTTCGTTCCCAAAAGCTGTCGTCTGATTGTCCAGTCTTGAATGGTTCGTAAATCTTCTAAAGAATATTTTTCTTCGTAACCTGGTTTTGGTTTTAAAACATATTGATAGATTTCTCCTAAACCAGTTGTTACAGGAGCCATTTCTGGCGAATTGGCATTTCGATCAATTTCTACTTGCTGGAGTCTTTCTGCAATTTGCTGACGCGCCCAATACACATCGGCATCGTCTTCAAAAACAACACTTACAAGCGAAAGTCCGAAACGAGAAATACTTCGGCTTTCTTTTAAATTTGGAATATTACTAATCGCTTGTTCGATTGGAAAAGTGATTAATCTTTCTACATCTTCCGCGCCAAGCGAAGGAGCTGTCGTGATAATTTGTACCTGATTATTAGTGATGTCTGGCACAGCATCAATTGGTAATTGGGTAACCTCATACACACCGTAGACAATCCACAGCAGTGTAAAGATTCCAATTGCCCGTTTGTTCTTAACTGAGAACTGAATTACTTTATTAAGCATAATGTATTAATTAAAAAATAATAAATGAGCAACTGGAAACGATACGTCTCAGCCACTTCAATAAAAATTTAAAAATTAATTATGCAATCGGAGGTCTAAATAGAGAAAGCAGATTTGGATCTGAGAAAAGATCTGATCTGTAAGTTGGAATTTTTGATTGTGGCAATTCCGGATTGAAAGGAACAGGAAGTAAATCTTTGTCGTCTAAAATGAAAACAAAGTGTGCAGTTCCGCTGGTAATAACCTTAAAAGGAAGCTGCATGTCGCGATCGTCGTCATTGTCGTTTAAATCTTCTCCCCAATAATGCATCGATAAGAAATCTACAAAACTTACATTTTGCAGTTTATTGTGCTCTTGAAAGTGCTCAATTAGTATTGGCAATTTATAAAACTGCTGCACAAAACTGCTGTTTGAGGCAATAAGAAGAATAAATATGTAGACAATTGTTTTTCGCACGACGCAAATTTAACTTAAATTCTTAAAGTTTTCATCATTTTGAATGTGTAAAAGGCTCTTTTAACAATTTAAAAATATTGGATGTTGCTTTTATTCATTCTAATATTATGAAGCCTATTTATTATGAAATTGTGAAAATATGATTCTAAGTTATTAGCTTTCAATGCTGATATTCTTTTTCATAAAACAAAAAACGAGTCAATTCTTGTTGAATTAACTCGTTTTTTTTTTTAAATTTCTAAAACTGTATTTTTTAGTACAGAAATTAATTATTTTGATTGGAATTTGCCTTTTCTAGAAGTTTATCGATTTTCATTAAAATTAAATTCTCGTACGCATCTTGCCTTTCGTCACTTTTTTTGCCTGAACTAAATCCTTCGCTAATTCTATAATTCTTCAAAAATTGAGTTTTCTTTGCTCCTAGCGCATAATACCAGCTTCCCATTTCAGATTGAACAAAAATTACGGCTTCATCAAGATTCATTATTTTCTTTTTTGAAATTAACGGACTTGCCTTATAAACGGCATTATTACGAACATCAAACGTAAACTGAATTTTCGCTGCAATTTGAATATCATACAAAAAATGAAGAAAAAAGTATACTAAAAATACACCAATCACCCAACACATTTCTTCTCCAAGATCATTAAAAAACAGTATTAAAGCTATTAATCCTGCCGCTATTCCAGCCAAAAACCACCACGTTTGATTGAGTGATGGCTTTTGCGGATTTATTGAAAAAGAATTAAGGTTTTCTTCGATGTTATATCTTTCTCGAATGTTCATCTAAAATTTCATTGATTTCGTTAATCAAATTCTGTATTGATCTGGTTGTAAAACCTTGCGCAATTCCAGTGCGTTTCTCCTTCTTTTCTTTCATATAATAAAGATTTAAGGAAACGTTTGTCGTTATAAAATTATGTCTCACTTTGACCAATTCAAATTCGACAAAATCAGCAAACGGAATTTGAACTGGTTTATTGATTAATCCGTTTTTTATTCTGAATTCATTCCTACTCAGATCAATAACAAATTCCTGTTGCCAAATTGCTATAAAACAAATAACGGCCAAGACTCCAAAAATGCCAATCACTGCATTGTTTTTGTAATAAATGCCTCCAACAGTGAAAGCGAGCATTCCTAACACCACAATTAAACCAAAACCGTATTGTCTTTTCATGACATACAGATTTTCTTCTTTTGTGAATTTCTTAAATTCATTCATTTCGCTACTCAATTTTAACGCCATCAATAATTAAAGAATCACAAAGAAGCGAGATGTAAGCGCTTGTATAATCAGCAGTTAATTGATCGCTTAAAGAATCAACTCTTCCTTTTGTGAAATCGAATTTTCTCGTAGGAAGTTTTCCAAATTGGTCTGTCATCGTAATCTGACCATCAACTCCTGCTTTATTTTTCATAAGAACAGCTAGCAAAGCAATATCTTGTTTTTCAAAATCAAGAGAAAAATAGTAATTGTTTTTTACCTCCGTTTTGTCACTTCCGTCTGCAGCAGCGATACTAGATTTTGTAAAAGAAAATGTTGCAGATCTCAATACTGCTTTTGTCGTTTTGTTGCCTTCTTTCAAAGTGATTTCAATTTTAATGCGTTTATCATCTTGGCCATAAGTTAAAGACGACACAAAAAGACACGCTATTGCTAATAATGTAAATAAATTCTTATTCATAATTTTATAGTTTTAAAAATAATTTATAACAGCAAGATTACTACTAAGATCATCTTGCGACAATTCGAAATTGGCAAATGGAGACTTTAGATTTTTATTTGGTAATTCTATGCCAGTATTGAGAAAAAGAACTTTTTAGTCGCTTCATTAAACAGACTTTACAAAGGATTTTCTTGTCAAATTTGCTAGCTGTTTTTTTTGGTCAGTCGATTTTCAATTTGTACTTTGGCTTCAATTACCACGATATATGCACGAAATAACTACTTTAAATCAGATAAAAAATAGAAAAACGAAATGGTTATTCTCGTTTCTGATTTTGTTTTTCATCACTACTTTAAATGCACAAGTTTCGGCTGTAGAAAAAATTGCTGCTTATGGCTATTCCAAACGTTTTTCAGACTCATCTGCGAGTAAAAAAATTCAGCAGCAAGCTCTTAATTTAGCCAAGAAAAAAAAGAATATCGACGATGAAGTTATCTGTTATTCGTACCTCGCTCTTACGCAAAGACGCTTATTGCATATAAAAGAATTTACTCGTTACGCCGACACAGCCTATATTTTAGCTCAAAAAAGCAGTAAATTAAGAGTTAAGGCTTTTGCTTCTTTGGCGATTGGAACTTTGAAATCTTATATAGATGACAAACCGCAGGCAATCGATCATTTATTGCATTCGTATGCGCTTTTCAACAAAATAGATGCTCACGATCAATGTGCTAAAATTGCCGCCGATATATCCTATTTGTTTTCTCCAGCATCGCCAGAAAAGGTTCATAAATATGCACAAGAAGCTTTAGAACATGCTTATAAGGCAAAAGACCCTGAAAGTAAATTGTATGCAAGATTGGCTTACGGAGGTTATTTAACCGACAAACTCGATTCTGGAGATGAAAAAGATTGGGCAAAGTCTTTAGCATTTTTGAAAACTACGGTTGTATTGGCTGAAAAACAGTCTTTTGATATTATTAGCAAAAGTAATATCGGAATTGCTTATATAAATCTTGCAGATCTTTATTCTAAAGGTCCGAAACCAATTAATGAAGTTGCATTGCTCGAAAACCTTGAAAAAGCTACTGCAATTGCAAAAAAATACAACATTAAAATCATTTACAGAAGCGCTATTGGACTTCAAGGTTTTTATTACACCGAAAAAGGAAATTATGCAAAAGCTGAAATGCTTTTTATAGAAGGAATAAAATACCAGCTTAGTCTGCCTTACACCGATAATTATTTATTAGCAACCTTTTACAATTCTCTAAAAGAAGTTGCTGCAAAACGTCATGATTTTGAAGCATATTATACTTATGATACATTATACACAAAATATAGTCAATTAAAGTATAATGAAACCACTCAAAAACTTTTGCAGAATGCAGATGCGAGATTTGAGTCTTCCAAAAAAATGGAGCGTATAAAACAGTTGGAACTAGAAAATGAACTCGAACAGCAAAATAAACTTTTAGGTTATGGAATTGCTGGAGGTTTATTAGTTGGACTTGTTTTTATGTTTCGTTCTTACTATTTCAGACAGCGTTATTATTTAAAACGCGAGGAAATTTTAAAACAAAAACAAACCAATAGCGAGTTAAAATTGCAATTAATGGAGAAAGAAACCATTGAAAACCTTTCCACTAGACTTTCGCTAGAAAGAAGATTGTTGCGTTCTCAAATGGATCCGCATTTTATTTTTAATGCTTTGGGAAATATTCAGAGTATGATTTTACAGAAAGACACGATTCCGGCGGTTTCTTATTTGAATAAATTTGCCAAACTAACGCGTCAGATTCTGGAACAATCTCGAAAAGAAACTATTTCTCTAGGAGAAGAAATCGACACTTTAAAGAATTATATCGAATTGCAGCAATTGCGTTTGAATGATAGTTTCGAATATGCAATTGTTTGCGACGAATCTGTTGAAGATGATATTCTTATTCCGCCACTTTTGATTCAGCCTTTTATTGAAAATGCCGTTGAACACGGATTAAAGCCAAAACCAAAGGAAGAAAAAGGTTTATTGCAAATTAATTTCTCACAACAAACGGATCAAAGAAATCTAATCTGCACCATAAAAGACAACGGAATTGGACTTACAGCTTCGAGAAAATTGAAAACAAACGAAAATCATAAATCTCTTTCTACGACTATTACCGACGAAAGATTATCAAAAATGCAAAAAGACCATCCGTATGCTGGTTTTCAGGTTTTAGAACGCAATGCAGACAACGGAGAAACGGGTTGCATTGTTATTATTAATATTCCAATCTTGTAAAAAATGTACAAAACTATCATTATAGAAGACGAACAGCGCATTCGCGAAGCTTTATCCATCATGTTAGAAATGGTTGCTCCAGAAGAAATTCAGATTATCGCTTACGCGGAAAGCGTTGAAGAAGCCGTAAAATTAATTGACCGAATGCAACCCGATTTGGTTTTTATGGATATCATGCTTCAAAACGGAACTGGATTTGATGTTTTAAAGCAAATTACTTTCAACTCGTTTCATCTTATTTTTACCACTGCTTACGAACAGCATGCTATTAATGCTTTCAAATACAGCGCAATAGATTATCTTTTAAAACCAATTGATCCAGACGAACTTAAAACTGCCATTGAAAGAATTTCACTTTTGCAAGAAAGAGTTTTAGAAAAACAGCAATTAAACGAATTGCAAAACAATCTTTCTAAAACTCCAGATCGTATTATATTGCCAACTCAGGAAGCAATGTATGTGGTTAAATTAGAACAGATTACAAGATGCGAAACTTCTGGTTCTTATACCACTTTCTTTTTGACCGACGGCCGAAAAATCATGGTTTCTAAACCTTTAAAAAATTACGAAGATTTACTCGAACCTCCAATGTTTTTCCGCATTCATCAATCGCATTTAATCAATGTAAACTCTATTGTGAGTTATTCTCGCGAAGGAATGGTTCATCTGAATGATAAATCTGTTGTGCCCATTTCTAGAGGAAAAAAAGAGCAGTTTTTTAAATTAATGAAAGAGGAAATTTAACATTTTGCAAAACACATTTTACCTCTTACCCATTTAAATACAACAAATACCAACCAAAAGGCACAGTAGACAAAGTAGCTATTCCAAGTCGTATTTATAGTATCTATTTTTGATCCAATAAATAACTCAAACTATGAATAACAAAACCCTTTCTATTCTTAGCTATGTCACTATTATTGGTTGGATTATAGCTTTCGTTAAAAGTAAAGATTTAACACCTAAAAGTGATTTGGTAACTTACCATTTAAAACAAGGATTCGGAATTTTTCTGGTTTCTTTAGCAGTAAATATTGCTTTGTCTATTGTTGTCACTATTGTTCCAACACTTTACTTTTTAGGCTACGTTGGATACGTTATTCTTATTTTATGGATTTTCGGAATCATAAATGCTGCTAACGAGCAAAAGAAACCAATTCCGCTATTTGGGCAAGTTTTTGAAGATAAATTCAACTTTATTGACTAATCTGTCTTGCTTTTTTAGCTGACGTTTTTATTTTTTGGATGTAGGAGATGATTCTCAGAGAACCTCGGTGGAAAAGGTAGCACTGAATAGTATTTGAGGATCTTTCTACTTTAAAAACGAAAATCTACGACAATCCTTCTAACTGCAGAAAAACTGGAATTAACGCTTTTCCTTTTTCAGTTAAATTATATTCGATATGAAGAGGTTTAAGTTTAATAGTTACCTTTTCTAAAAGACCTTCTTCTTCCAATTCTTTTAAAGCTGTGGCCAAAGATTGCTTATTTGATCCTTGAATTTGGCGCAGTAAATTATTAAAACGCAAAGGCGATTCTACAGCCAGACGAAAAATTTCTGCTTTCCATTTTCCAGATAACATCTTTAGGAGCCTTTGTGCCGGACAAGTTTCTTTTTCTTCCATAATTATTGGGGTAGTCAAAAAAAATTGACCTATTGTTTTCGAATGTTTTTTGATTAAAATTTGTTTTTAATTCTAAAGTAAAAATATAAAATGAAAGCAAAGAAACCAAGCGAAATGAGCGTTGAAGAATTGTTAAAAACACAGAAGACGATTAAAACAACTATTAAAGTTTTAATTATAGTTGCCATCTTACTGCTTCTCATTATTGTATTCCTATTTCTCGAAAAAAGTTTTTTAACCTTAATGTTATTTCCTTTGTCAATGGCATTCCTTATTGTGAATTCTAATTTTCTTAAAGAAATCCAAAACGAAATTGCTATAAGAAACTTAGAATAAAAATCACAAATTAAAATAAGTTTCTTTTTTAAATTTAATTTTTCTTAACCAAAAGTCTTGCAAAAAAAATTACATTTGGGCTCCCTAAATAAGCCCTAAATTATGATTATGAGCAAAAAGACTTTTTATTTTTTATCTCTATTTTTACTTCTTCTATTCTCGCAATTTAACTATGCTCAAAAGCAAAAAACAGTTAAAAAAGAAACCCGCGGAAGATTATTCAACGACACTACAGCTACAGACAGCGATTACTTAATGGCAATTGAAAAAGCTGGCGAGGTATTAGAATCTGCCTACAATGACATTGATTTTGCAGGTGATACGCGCCATCTTTTTGGCGAAATGAAACGTACAGAAAGCAAGCTTGAATTGATTTTAGCTAGTTTAAAAGGCGCAAATCCGAACGTGCGTAACCAGCAGATGTACAAATTGGTTTTACAAGAAATCCAACAAGAATTAGAAGAACAGAACAAAGCAATTAATGCTAAAAATCTGGATCTTGAAAGCATCAAAAAACGAGTTATTGAGCTTCGAAAAGACAAGAATTTAATTACTCTATTAAAAGACACTATTCGTCGCAAACAATTTCAGAAAGAATTCGGAAATCTTAGAAAAAGATATCTTGCAACTGATAGTTTGATGACGAAAAATCAGACTACTTTAAACACTAAAAAAAGACTTACAGTACAGCGAAAAATTTCTGTTTCTAATGCTTTGGTAGCCGTTGAAGGTAAACTGGAGAAATCTGGAATCAGTATTTTCAATAAAGAATATCCATCTTTATGGCAGATTAATGATTCTGCTGCGAAGAAAAAAGTAACGCACAACATTAAAGCAAAAATCATAATTGAAGAAAATGTTGCTGCTTATTACTTAGGTTACAAAGCAGGCGGATTAATCACGCTATGTTTCTTTATGGGACTTTTGTTTTGGTACATTTCTCGAAATATCAAATTCCTTAAAACAAATGGTTATGCTGAAAATTTACACCATTTGAATTTTAAATATTTAAATCGAGGCATTTTATTACCGATTTTAGTTATTGCACTAAACATTGCTGTAGTTACTAATTTGTATGCTCCTGCCCTATTTTTAGAATTAATTCAGCTTTTCCTGCTTGGTGTTTTAGTCTTCCTTTTCAAAAATCAGTGGTCTGGAGTTGCCATGAGAAACTGGCTTTTCCTTTTAGGATTATTCTTTGCACTTTGCTTTTTAGACTTGTTCATCACTATCGGATTATTGCAACGTTTTGCTTTTGTAGCAATCAATGTTTTAGGTATTCGTTATGGATTAGTTCAAATTAAAACACTTAAAGAAGAACTTTATATAAAAGCCTTTTTTAAATGGGCAAGTATCATTTTTATCGGATTGAATATTTTATCAATTCTTTACAATTTATTCGGAAGAGTTTCTCTTTCTAATATGTTAAGTCTTACAGCATTTATATCACTTACTCAAATTGTTGCTTTAAGTGTTCTTTTGAAGATTATTTTAGAGATTATTCTGCTTCAAATTTACACCACTAGAGTAAAAAGAGGAATTGAAAAAATGTTTGATTATGAAAGTTTATCAGACACTTTGAAAAAACCTTTTATCATTGTAATCAGTTATATGTGGCTGATTGTAATTGCTTCAAATTTGAATATCTGGGAATCACTTCGTGGTTCGTTAACGAAATTATTAAGCCATCCGAATACCATTGGAAGCATTACGTTTACATTGGGTAATGTTGTTTTGTTCTTTATTATTATCTGGGCTGCTCATTTGCTTCAAAAATATGTTGCTTATTTCTTTGGTGAAATTGATGATGAGAATGAAGAAAACATCAATAAAAGACAGCATTCAAAATTGCTTATCACAAGATTAGTTGTTTTAATAAGCGGTTACCTGCTTGCGGTTGCGGCTTCTGGAATGCCATTAGATAAACTGAGTATTCTTTTAGGAGCTTTAGGTGTCGGTGTCGGACTTGGACTTCAGAATGTGGTGAACAATTTCGTATCGGGAATTATCTTGATTTTTGACAAGCCTATTCAAGTTGGAGACGTTGTAGAAATTAGTTCAGAATCTGGCCGAATCAAATCGATGGGATTGCGTACGACTAAAATTAACGCTCCAAACGGTGCAGAAATTATTATTCCGAACGGTAATTTATTATCTCAAAATATCACAAACTGGACGTATACTGATAATTTCAAATTAGTTGAAATAACTTTTGAAATCAATGGAGAAACAATTCCGGAAGAAATTAATACTGTGGTAAATGAAACACTTGCGAATCTTACTTTAGTAAACAATTCAAAACCATCACAAATATACTACAGCTCAATTTCTGATGGAAAATATAAACTTCTAATCAAATTCTGGTGTAGCATCTATAAAACGGAAGAAACGATAAGTTCAGCACGACAAGAACTTTATATTAGTTTCAAAAACAAAGGTTTAACTTTCTCTAGTTAGATTTTAAAAACATAAAAAAAGGCGGTAATTAATTACCGCCTTTTTTTATGTTAATATTTTAATATTTAGTTGTTTTTACATTAATATGTTAAATTATAAGAGTTTACTTAAAAACAGGTAAAAACCCGTGCATCCACAATTAAGTTATAAAGTAATTTAGCCTTGTAGTAAAATACTACTAAAAAACTAATACTAACAATTAAATCTTACAAACTATGGAAGTATTCCTTGGAACAATTTTGAGTTTCGCTTTTAATTTCGCGCCTAGAGGATGGGCTTTTTGCAACGGCCAAATGATGTCAATCGCACAGAATTCTGCTTTATTTTCATTACTAGGAACAACTTTTGGAGGAGATGGTATGTCGACATTTGGTCTTCCTGATCTAAGAGGTAGAGCTCCTATTCATTTTGGCCAAGCGCCTGGTCTAAGTAATTACGTAATGGGTGAAAAGGCAGGTTATGAACAATTTACTTTAACAACATTAAATATACCTGCCCACGGACATACCCTTGCAACAACTGGAACAGCAACAGTAAGCGTAACTGCAACTGCTATAGTTGGAGGAACAGTAACTAATGAAACTGATAATGGAAATAACTCTTTTTCATCTGGTACTACAACTGCAAATGTATACAGTGAACCAGGTGGGACTGGAACTACAAAAATTGCAGGTTTAACTGCGACTGCAGCTCTAGCTGGTAACACAGGATTAACTGGAGGAACTCAACCTTTTCCTTTAAGTAGTCCATATCTTGTTGTTAATATGTGTATTGCAACATCTGGAATTTTTCCTTCTAGAAACTAATAAACTTAAAATAGAGGCATTTTTTGCCTCTATTTTTTAATCTCATTTTATGGATAACAATATTAAAATAGGTATTTTAATTCCAAAGTCACAACAATATCCTTCATTAGACAAAGATTTTATAAGGGGTTTAAAACTCAATAATCTAAACGTAAAGTTTTTTGTAGAAAGTATTGGTATTGGTGCAGATGAAAAACTAATAATTGATAAACTTCAGAAGCTTAACTTTCAAGAAGATATATCAATTATAATTGGTTTTCTGGGTCATTATAACATGCCTGAAGTCTATAAATATGCTTCTAATAATGATATTTTATTGTTAGCCGCAGATTTAGGTGCATCAACTCCATATCAAACATCTGATTACAAGAGCATTTTTATAAATTCATTAGGATTAACTGATTCTTGTTATTATTTAGGCCAATATTTTACCCATAAAAAATATCAAATAGCAACTTCTACTTCATTTTATGACTCTGGATATGGTTTGATTGCTGCCTTGGAATATGCTTTTAACAAACAAAATCATTTTACGGGACATTATATTACTCCTTTTGTACCAAGAGAAAATGAAGCGGCCCATATGGATCATACCATAAATACGCAGCAACCTAATGCTGTTTTTGCTTTTTATAGCGGTTTATATGCCGAAGAGAATGCTGATTTTTTGAAACAAAATAAACTTACTCAAAAATATCCTTTTTATGTAACGCCTTTTTTTATCAATGATAAAATTTTGGACGAATACAAAAATAATCCTCACGAGCTTTATGTAGTCAGCAGCTGGATGCAAAATGACACCGACTCAACAGATTTTACTTCAGGATATAAAGATGTTTACGATGAAAATCCAACCCTATTTTCAATTTTAGGTTATGAAAATGGGCTGATATTAAAGAACATACTTTTAAACACTAATAATTTAAAAACAAGTTCTTTAATTGACGAAATGCACAAATTAGATATAGAAGGCCCAAGAGGCACTATCCGATTTGATGAGAATACCAACAGAACCAAATTCAATCATTATATATACCAATTAAATTTGGATTCTTTCAATAATATAAGCTTTAGAAAAATTGAAACATTGGTAAACGATGGAGATTTTATTAAGGCTTTTGCCTCACTGCCGAAACCTGATCATATAGGAGGCTGGGACAATGCTTATCTATGTCATTAACTAAATTGTATGTTATGAAAAAAAAATTACTTTTATTTTTTACGTTCTTTTGCGTCTTTGGTTTACATCAAAATATAAAAGGACAGACTCTAGGGCCTGGAGATATTGCTTTTCTAGGCTTTAATAGCAATCTGCTAGATGGTTTTTCTTTTATTGTACTAAAAGATCTGAATGCAGGGACCGTCATTTATTTTAGCGAAAGAGGTTGGAACGGTACAGCGTGGGTATTAGGAAGCACAGAATCACAATTACAGTGGACGGTGCCTCTTTTTACACCTGTCGGAACAATTGTTTCAGTAATGGAAACAGCTAACGATACCTTTACAGTTACAGGTACGACTGGTATTGGTCTTGCTCCTACCTACACAGGATTTAACCTATCCTCGGGTGGTGATCAAATATTGGCATATCAATCAGCAACTGGACCTCTACCCGCTTCACCTATATTTATAGCTGGTGTTCATACTGATTCTAATTCTGATGATTACGACCCTAATACCAAATGGAATGCTACTGGAACAACTGGAGGAAACTCAAGTGCCTTACCAACAGGCTTAGAAAATGGAAAAACTTGTATTTCTATATTTGCTCCAGATACAGAGCACGCTAATGCAAAATATGATGGTTCTTTAACAGGTACTAAAACTGAAATATTAAACAGGATTAACAATCCTGCAAACTGGCTTAAAGATCTTAGCGATAACACTATTTATCAAATAACTGCAGCTAATTATCAAACTCCAAATATAAGCCTTGTTAGTGCTCCAACAGTAACCACAACAACTCCTGTAACAATTTTTGGAGCAATTACGGCCACGTTAGGAGGCTCAAACGATAATGGTGGCGATACTGGCACTATTAACAGAGGGATTGTTTGGTCGCTAACGACAAATCCAATAATTAACGATCCAGGTGTAACACAAGTGACAGGGACTGCGGGAACTGGAAGTTTTACTATTCCAGTAAATTCGCTTCCTGCTGGAACAGTAATATACTATAAAGCCTATGCACAAAATTCAGTAGGAACATCTTATGGGAATACGGTTTCATTTACAACCAATGCAGCTCTATCTGCTACGCAATCGCAAACAGCTGCTTGTGATGGATCTATTAATGGAACAGCAACAGTAACTCCTTCGGGAGGAAAATCGCCTTATACTTACTTATGGTCTAATGGCACTTCAGTAAATCCTGCAACAGGGCTAGCTGGAAACGCTAATTATTCTGTTTTAATAACAGATTCCGAAGGAACTTCTATATCTAGAAATTTTACTATAGCAGCAAACTCTCCTATATCAGGTGGAACTACCGTTACCAATGTTTCTTGCAACGGAGGAAATAATGGTGCAATAGATCTTACACCTAGTGGAGGAAGCGGAACATATACATATAATTGGGGCGGCGGAGTAACAACTCAAGATAGAACAACACTTGTGGCTGGTACCTATTCTGTTATTATAACAGATTCTAATAATTGTAGTGTAACAATAAACAATATTGTTGTTGGCCAACCTACTGCAGCGCTTAACGGAACAACAAATGTAACCACTGTGGCATGTAACGGCGGAAGCACTGGAGCTATAGATCTAACACCTTCAGGAGGAACTAGTCCTTATACTTTCTTATGGAATGATGGTGTTACGACTGAAGACAGAGCTGGAATTCCTGTAGGCTCATACTCTGTTACAATAACTGATGCTAATTCTTGTACTAAAATTATTACTGGTATCTTAGTTACCCAACCTGCTGCGATTTCTACATCTGCAACTTTAACCCATCTTGCATGTTTTGGAGGGAATACAGGAAGCATAGTACTTAGTCCAACTGGTGGTGTTCCAGGTTACACTTATTTATGGAATGATGGCGTAACTGCTCAAAACAGAACAGGACTTACTGCGGGTACATACAATGTAACAATTTCGGATTCTAACAACTGTTCAAGACCTTTTAGCTTTACACTTAATCAGCCTAATTCTGCACTTGGAGGATCTGTAACCGTAGGTAATGCTTCATGCAATGGAGGTTCTAATGGTAGCATTGATCTTACACCATCTGGAGGTACGCCAGCCTATACTTACAATTGGAGTGATGGCCCAACAACCCAAGATAGAACAGCAATTACTGCGGGAACATATTCTGTTACAATAAGAGATGCTAATAACTGCAGTTTTGTTATAAGCAATATTGTTGTTGGTCAGCCAACAACAGCTTTAAGCGCATTAACTGGAGGAGGTCAAACAGACGTATCATGTAATGGAGGCGGTAATGGAACCGCAACAGTTGCACCAACTGGAGGAACTCCTGGTTATACTTATTCTTGGAATACAACTCCTGTACAAACAACTGCTACGGCAACAGGTCTTTCTGCGAGCACTTATACTGTAACAGTAACAGATGCTAATGGATGCCAGACAACAAGAAGCTATACTATCGGGCAGCCAGCTGCAGCTTTAAGCGCATTAACTGGAGGAAGCCAAACAGACGTATCCTGCAGAGGAGCCAATAATGGTACTGCAACAGTTGCACCAACTGGAGGAACTCCTGGTTATACTTATTCATGGGCGCCTTCTGGAGGAACTAATGCAACAGCAACGGGTCTTATAGCGGGAACTTACACTGTAACAGTAACAGATGCTAACGCATGTCAAACAACTAGAAGTTTTACTATTGGACAGCCAGCTGCATCTTTAAACGTATTAACTGGAGGAGGCAAAACAGATGTATCATGTAATGGAGGTGGTAATGGTACTGCAACGGTTGCCCCAACTGGAGGAACTCCTAGTTATACTTATTCTTGGGATACAAATCCTGTACAAACAACTGCTACAGCAACAGGTCTTTCTCAGGGAACTTATACCGTAACGGTAACTGATGCTAATGGATGTCAAGCAAATAGAACTTTTACTATTGGACAGCCAGCTGCACCTTTAAGCGCATTAACTGGAGGAAGCCACACGGATGTTTCCTGCAATGGAGGCGCAAACGGTACTGCAACAGTTGAGCCAACTGGAGGAACTCCTTCTTATACTTATACATGGAATACAAGTCCTGTACAAATAACTGCTACGGCAACGGGTCTTTCTGCGGGAACTTATACCGTAACGGTAACAGATGCTAATGCATGTCAAGCAACTAGAAGTTTTACTATTGGACAGCCAACGATATTATCGGTAACAAAATCAAAAACAGATGCTCTTTGTAACGGCAGTGCTACAGGAAGCGCTACTGTTACTGTTAGCGGAGGAAATGGTGGTTATACTTATTTATGGAGTCCATCTGGAGGAACTGCAGCAACAGCCACTGGATTAGCTACAGGAAATTACACCTGTTTAATTACAGATGCCAATGCCTGTAGCATTACTGAAACCTTCTTCATAGATGAACCTTCACAATTAAATGCTACAACTTCTCAACAAAATGCTACTTGTTCTTTTGGTGGTCAAGCTACTGTTACACCATCTGGAGGAGCAAGTCCTTATGCTTATTTATGGACTCCTGGGGGAGCTACAACACAAACTGTAAGTGATTTAGCTGCAGGAAATTATAGCTGTCTTATTACAGATGGTAATGGCTGTACTATTACTAAAAATTTCACAATAGGAACAACTAACACTTTAGTTGCTGCTACTTCGCAAACAGATTTATTGTGTAATGGTGGAAATACAGGATCTGCATCAGTAGTTCCATCAGGGGCACCTGGACCATTCACTTATGTTTGGTCTCCTTCTGGAGGAAATGGTGACACAGCTACTAATCTTGCAGCAGGAAACTATTCAGTTACAATTACATCAAATAATGGATGTTCTATTGTCAAAAACTTTACAATCAATGAACCGCCAGCACTTGTAATCACAAAAACTGGACAAACAGATGTTAGTTGTTTTAGTGGCTCTAACGGATCGTTAGCTATCAATGTAACTGGAGGGACTGGTACTTACACTTATTCATGGGCACCTGCTGGAGGAACAAGTGCAAATCCAACAGGTCTTTCTGCAGGAACTTACACTGTAACCGTTACAGATGCTAACGGATGTACAGCTACAGAAAATTATGCAATTACGCAGCCTACTGCTCTTGCGCCAACAATAACTAAAAATGATGTTTCTTGTAATGGTGGTTCAAACGGGTCTGCAACTGTAAGCGTTACAGGAGGAACTGGAGCATACACCTATTCATGGGCACCTGCTGGAGGAACTGCTGCAACAGCATCTGGCCTTGCTGCTGGAAATTACACAGTTACTATAACAGATGCTAACTTATGCCAGACTACAGCATCGGTACTCATAGAACAGCCTACTCTACTTGAAGCAACAATATCAAAAACAGATGTTTTATGTAATCAGGCAAATAATGGTACAGCAACAGTAACTCCTACTGGAGGAACAGGAAATTATACTTACTTATGGTCACCATCTGGCGGAACTGCCGCAACAGCAACTGGATTAAGTCCGAACATTTATAGTGTTCAAGTTACTGATGCTAATGGATGTTTCATAATCAAAACTATTAATATCGTAGAGCCTACCGTGCTTTCTGCAACAGATTCTCATACTAACGTAAGTTGCTATGGCGGTAATAACGGTTCTGCCTCAGTAGTTGCAACTGGCGGAACAGGAAACTACAGTTATTTATGGGCACCATCTGGAGGAACGGCTGCAACAGCAACTGGATTAACAGCGGGAACTTATACCGTAACGGTTACAGATCAAAATTTGTGTTCAGTTGTAAATACAATCGTTATCTCAGAACCTAATGATCTAATTGTAACTGCAAATGTTGTAGCGGTTTCATGCCATAACGGAAATAACGGATCGATTACAATTAATGCAACTGGCGGTACAGGAGCTTATTCATACACTTGGTCACCATCTGTATCAAACACTGCTTCTGCAACTGGTCTAACAGCTGGAGTTTATGCTATAACCGTTACAGATGCCAACTCTTGCTCAACTATTATAGCTATTGATGTTCTTCAGCCTGCAAATCCTGTTGTTTTAAACACTTCAGCTGTTTCTGGAATAACTGTAAGTGGAGCATCTCTATCTGGTACTGCTTCTTCTGACGGAATAAATACAGATAAAGGAGCATGTTTAACAGAAGTTGGTTTTGTCTACGCAATGCATGCAACTCCTACTACTGCGGATACTAAAATAAATGCTACTGCAACATTAGGAACATTTACAAGCACTTTATCAGGACTTAGAGGAAACAGAACGTATTATGTTAGAACTTATGCCATAAATAGCAATGGTTTTGTTAATTACGGAAATGAAGTTAGTTTCACGACACCAAAATACATTCTTACTATAACAGCAGAAGCCGGAATTACAAAAGTATATGGTACTGCTGACCCAATATTCAACTATACACCGCTAGGTTTTGCTAACGGAGATACACGTGCTATTTTAAGCGGTCTGCTTTCTAGAGATGCTGGTGAAAATGTTGGGAAATACAACATCAAACTAGGAACAATCGATGCGGGTGCTGATTATACTATTGTGTTTACTGGTGCAGAATTTGAAATTACTAAAGCCAACCAAACGATTACTTGGAATCAAACTTTAGAATTCGGATGTGAAGATTCAAGCTCAGTAGCCTTAACTGCAACAGCAGATAGCGGATTGCCAATTTCGTATACAATTGCAAATTCAGCATTGGGTACAATTTCAGGAACAACTTTAAATATCACTGGATCAGGAAGCTCAACAATTACCGCTGTACAAAATGGTGATCAAAATCATAATGCAGCAACAGCAGTTGTTAAACCGATCGAAATAAGCCAATCTGGACTTGTTATACAGCAATGGGCAAATGTGCTATTCTTTGATAACAAATCAAACAATTATGTGGCTTGGCAATGGTATAAAAACGGAGTAGCTGTTTCTGGTGCAACTCGCCAATATTATAGCGAACTTCTGCCTTTAAATGGTACTTATTATGTAATTTCAAAAGACAAAAATGGAAATTCAATCAAATCTTGTCCAATTGAAACTACTGGAACAATTTTTACCAAAAAGATCAAAATCTATCCAAACCCAGTTAAACCTGGAGGTGAATTTACTTTAGAATGTGATTTTAGTGAATCTCAATTAAACGGTTCTGAGGTAGTTATTTACGACATTACAGGAAAATTAGTTCAGACTATTTCAAATGTAAAAGCCAAAAATCAAATTATCGCTCCCTCACAGGTAGCCTTATACGTTATCGTTCTTAAATTGGCTGATGGTCAGTTAAAAACAATCAACTTATTGGTTAAATAAAAATGAGATTTAATTTAAAATTACGAGCAATGAAAATTAAAACCACGATAGCCTTACTACTACTGTTTAATGTCACTATAAAAGCACAGGAAATTAATGTTAAGATAAATGGAGGTCCGTCGGGGATTCTTTATGATAGCAATCTTGGAGATGGCAAACTCAAATTTGGCGGAGGAATAGGTGTTGGATACACCTATTTCTTCAGCAGCCATTGGGGAATTTTGACAGGAATTGATGTTATGTACAATCAAAATAGTTTTGAATTAAAAAACGGAAATACAATTTCAAGTTATGAAGTTGATGATCAAACTTCTGCATTTGAATATCAAGTGACTCCGACAAACTATAAAGAAGATCAGCATTTTATTTCTGCTGCAGTTCCACTTATGATGCAATACAGAACTTTTGTTTCACCAAATACTCAAGTATATTTTGGATTTGGAGGAAAAATTCTATTTCCAGGAAAACAAACGGCAAAAGCTTCTGCTTCCGAATTGCAATTGAGCGGTTATTATCCAGATACGAATCTTACAGTTGATGATCTGCCTTCTCACGGATTTGGTAAAGTAACCAATTGGCAAGATAAAACAACAGTAAGCTTAGATCCTACTTTTCTTTTAAGTGTTGAAACGGGTCTTACTTTCAAACTAAAAGAGAAAACACAGCTTTACACTGGTTTATATCTAGATTACGGTTTGACTGAAATAGCAAAAGAAAATGCTAATCTTAACATCGTTGCTTACAACCCGACTGGATTGGATAATATCCAAGCAAATGGTACAAGTGGCAATAGAAAGATTGTTCAGGAAAGCCGTTACTTATCTGCTGGAATCCAGCTGAAATTAGGTTTTATGCTAACTAAAAATAAGCCAGAACCTGTACAGCCAAAAACAGAACCAGTAACTCAAACAGAAGCGCCTGTTCAGCAAGCACCTCCTGCACAGCAAAAAGTTGTTGAACCAACTCCTGCTAAAAAAGAATTGACGCCAGCTGAACGAGCAATAGTTGAAAAACCTCTTTCTTTTCAAAAGGTTGGAAATACTGACGTAACTCCAGAACTGGCTACAAGATTAGATGAAATTGCCAAAATTCTGAAATCGAATAATGATACAGACCTAAATATCACAGGATATACTTGCGATATAGGAACTGAATCTCGTAATATCGAAATCGGAATGAAGAGAGCGCAAGCCGTTTCTGATTATTTACAGAATAAAGGAATTGAATCTAATCGTATGCATTTATTTTCAAAAGGAGAAAGCGAACCTTTAGTTCCAAACACTCCAGCTGAAAATAAACCTCTAAACAGAAGAGTTTCACTTACGCTGATAGACGCGAAATAAATTCTAAAAATTTCAAAATTAAAGCCTGAAAAAAGAGATTAGTTCTCTTTTTTCAGGCTTTTTCTTTATTACAAATGAGTTCACTCAAAAACAACGCAATCGCGTAATATAAAAAAATAAATTTTTAACACTATGATTAGAATCATGTTTTAAAAAAAATGATGATAATACATTTACCCTATTAAAATTATATGCTAAAACACATTTCAAAACGAGCTTAAAATACCATCAGCTTTAAACTGAAATTCAATAATTTATATGGACAAGAACTTTTTAGTACAGGAGATAATCCGATTGAAAAAAGAAAAAAATGCTGTGATCCTGGCTCATTATTATCAAGATGAGAATATTCAGGAAATGGCAGATTTTATTGGAGACAGTCTTGAATTGGCAAAAAAAGCTCAAAATACAAATGCTGATATTATTGTTTTTGCTGGAGTTCATTTTATGGCAGAAACAGCAAAAATTTTAAACCCAAATAAAAAAGTAGTTCTACCCGATTGGAATGCTGGCTGTTCTCTTGCAGATGGCTGTCCTCCAAAAGATTTTAAATTATTTAAAGAACAACATCCCGATCACATTGTGGTCACATACATAAATTGTTCTGCAGAAATAAAAGCCATGAGCGACTTAGTTTGCACTTCGGCGAATGCCAAAAAAATAATTGAATCGATTCCTGCAGAACAAAAAATAATATTTGCTCCAGATGAAAATTTAGGCAAATATCTTCAAAAAGAAACCAAGCGCGAACTTGTCTTATGGAAAGGCTCATGCATTGTGCACGAAGCCTTTTCATTAGACAAACTAATTGAGATATACAACAAAAATCCGACTGCAAAAATCGCAGCACACCCTGAATCTGAAAGTCATATTTTAAAAGCAGCACATTACATTGGCTCGACTTCGGGAATTATTAATTTCATTAAAACGGATCCTACTTCCGTTTTCATTGTGGCCACAGAAGCCGGTATCCTACATGAGCTTGCAAAAGCAGTACCTGATAAAACGCTGATTCCGGCTCCTACCACAGAAGACAACAGCTGTTCCTGCAGCGAATGTGCTTTCATGAAAATGAATACACTCGAAAAATTGTATTTGTGCCTTAAAAATGAAAGCCCAGAAATGCTGGTTACAGAAGAACTGCGAACAGAAGCGCTAAAACCTATAAAAAGAATGCTTGAACTCTCATAAAAACACAACAACTCTAAATCAAAATAACATGCTTAAAACAGATATATTGATCATAGGTTCCGGTATTTCAGGATTATTTTTTGCCATGAAAACAGCAAAAAAACGTCCAGATTTATCGATTGTTATAATGACGAAAGAAACTGCCAAAAATACCAATACACGACTGGCTCAAGGTGGTATTGCGGTAGTTACAGATCATTTAAAAGACAGTTTTAATAAACACATACACGATACGCTTCGTTCTGGAGGTGGTTTGTGTGATAAAGAAGTTGTTGAGATGGTTATTAAACAAGCTCCCGAAAGGCTTCAGGAATTAATCGAAATTGGAACTTCTTTTGACAAAGATGAAAAAGGCCAATGGGATTTAGGTCTAGAAGGCGGACATTCACAACATAGAATATTACATCATAAAGATAGCTCCGGACAGGAAATTGAGAGCAAATTGCTCAAAATTATTAAAAAGATGCCCAATATTGAACTCTTAGAGAATCATATGGTCATTGACATAAATGCCGAAACAAAGAAAGCTAAAACTACTTGTACCGGAGTTTTCTTTTATGAAAAAAAACACAATCGCATCAAATACATGAGAACGCGAACTATCGTTTTAAGTACTGGAGGATGCGGACAACTTTTTGAAAATACAACAAATCCTAAAATCGCAACAGGCGACGGATTAGCAATGGCAGCGCGTGCAGGAGCAGAAATTGCAGATATGGAATACATTCAATTTCACCCAACTGCTCTATTTACAGGAAAAGAAAATCCGTTGTTTTTGATTTCAGAGGCTGTAAGAGGTTTTGGCGCTCATATTGTAAACGAAGAAGGCAAAAGATTTTTATTTAAATATGATATCAGAGGCGAATTATCAACAAGAGATATGGTGTCAAATGCTATCAGCAAAGAACTTCAATTAAGCGGAAAAGATCATGTTTACTTGGATTGCAGACATTTGGATGCACGAAAATTTTATGCTCATTTTCCAGTAATTGCAGCTCATTGCAATGAATTGGGAATAAAACCAGAAAAAGATTTAATTCCAGTTGTTCCAGCTGCTCATTATCAATGTGGCGGAATTAAAGTGGATTTAAATGGAGTGACTAATATTAAAAACCTTTATGCAATTGGCGAATGCGCTAGAACTGGACTTCATGGAAAGAATCGTCTCGCATCAAACTCACTTCTTGAAGCTTTAGTATTTGCTCATCAAGCTTCAGAGAACGTTGATCGAACTATTGCTGAGTTTGTTTTTTCATCTAAAATATTAATTCCGAAGTTTCCAAAAGCGGAGCAAACCGATGATTACCATTCATATGAAATACTAAAAAAAGAATTGCAAAAATTGGTTACCTCATTTTATACCAGTGAAGAACGCGATTCAGATTTGGCTTTTGAAAAAATTAAATCATTGCATAATGATGCCGTTTCACTTACAGAAACACACGAAATTACTATTCCTTTTATAGAATTTTCGAATATGATCGCAACCTCATTACTTATTATCAAACAATGTAAAGCCGCGCCAAACAAACAAATGTGCTGAAACCAAAGTTAATTTATACACCCCCTACACTATGAAACTAACAAGCAAAACCACAATTGGTGAAATCGTAGCAGATGATTTCAAAACAGCAGCCATTTTTACAAAATTCCATATCGATTTTTGCTGCAAAGGTCATCGAACAATCGAAGAAGTTTGTAAAAAAAGAGATATTGAAGAAATTGTTCTTATTGAGCATATTGAAAAAGCAAGAAGCAGTTCTGCCAACCAGTCTTTTGATTATAAAACTTGGACTGCAGACATGATTGCAGATTATATTACGAAAATCCATCATAGATACGTTGAAGAAAAATCGCCTATTATTCTTCAATACTTAAATAAATTATGCGGTGTTCACGGTGCGATTCATCCTGAGCTTCATGAGATTCATACTATTTTTTCAAAATCGTATTTGGATCTAACAGCTCATATGAAAAGAGAAGAGTTGGTTGTTTTTCCTTTTATTAAAAAAATGAAAATCGCACACAGTAAAGGTCAGGAGCTGGAAACACCGCCTTTTTTATCTATTGAAACCCCAATTGCAACATTAAAAGATGATCATGTTACCGAAGGAGAACGCTTTAAAAGAATTGCAGCTTTAACCAACAATTACACCCCTCCTATTGAATCTTGCAATACGTACAAAGCTGCTTTTGCAATGCTCGAAGAATTTGATAAAGATTTGAAAAAGCATATTCATTTGGAAAACAACATTTTATTTCCAAAAGCAATCGAACTTGAAAAAACATTTGAAAAAGTGTCATAAATTAAAAAAATACCATGGAGAAATATGTAATCAAACGCAACGGAGATTATAAGCCTTTTGAAGCTTATAAAATTCAGGATGCCATTCAGAAAGCCTTTCAAAGCGTTAATCAGCCAATAGATAAGAGAATTTTTAAAACTGTTCTTTCTGGTCTTGAGGTAAAATTTTCGTGGCCTGTAGAAGAAATTCAGGACATGATAGAAAGAGTGCTTTTTGAAAAAGGCTATTTCCAGGCCATGCGTTCGTTTATAATTTATCGTCATACGAGAAAATTACAGCGAGAACATATTAATGGTTTAAACGACGACACAACATATATTGACAGTACACAAACTGTCGAAGAATACATCAATCAATCGGATTGGAGAATTAATGCGAATGCGAATATTTCGTATTCAAACGCTGGATTAGTCAGCAATACTGCAGGAAAAGTAATTGCCAATTATTGGCTTGATAAAATATATAACAAAGAAGAAGGTTCTGCTCATAGGAATGGCGACATACACATCCATGATTTGGATTGTCTTACCGGATACTGCGCTGGTTGGAGCCTGCGTGTGCTATTAAATGAAGGTTTTAATGGCGTGCGCGGCCGTGTCGAGAGCAGACCTCCTTCTCATTTTAGAGAAGCTTTAGGTCAAATGGCGAATTTCTTAGGAATTCTGCAAAGCGAATGGGCAGGCGCTCAAGCTTTCAGTTCTTTTGATACATATTTGGCTCCTTATGTTTTTAAAGATCAGCTTTCTTATGAAGAAGTTTTAAAAGGAATTAGAAGTTTTGTTTATAATCTGAATGTTCCAGCACGTTGGGGACAATCGCCTTTTACGAATATCACTTTAGATTGGAATGTACCAGAGGATTTAAAAGAACAGATTCCAACACGAAATGATCTGCATTTGTTCTCGAATATTAAAAATGAAAATCTGATTTTAGAAGCTAAAAATAGAGGCGTTAAAAAATTGATAGACTTAAAATATGGAGATTTTCAAAAGGAAATGAATCTCATTAATAAAGCCTATTACACAATCATGACTGAAGGAGATGCAAACGGACAACCATTTACATTTCCGATTCCGACAGTAAATATTACAGAAGATTTTGACTGGAAAGGAGAAAATGTCGATTTATTATTCGAAAATACAGCCAAAATAGGTTCTTCGTATTTCCAAAATTTCATTGGAAGCCAATATATTTTGGACGAAAATGGAAATCGTGTCGAAAATCCAGAAGCTTACAAACCAAATGCCGTTCGAAGCATGTGCTGTCGATTGCAACTCGATTTAAGAGAGTTATTAAAACGAGGAAATGGTCTTTTTGGAAGTGCGGAAATGACAGGAAGCATCGGCGTTGTAACCATCAATATGGCACGCTTGGGATATTTACATCAAGGAAATATTATCAATCTGTTTGAGCATTTAGACGAATTGCTTCTAATAGCCAAATCGACTTTAGAGAAAAAAAGAATCTTTATTCAAGAAATGTACGACCGTGGACTTTATCCTTACACGCAACGTTATTTGAAACATTTTAGAAATCATTTTTCGACCATCGGCGTGAACGGAATGAACGAAATGGTTTTAAATTTTTCTGAAGGAAAACAAAATATTACATGCAGTTCTGGAATTCATTTCGCTACAGAAATTCTCGATCATATCCGATTGCGAATGAAGGAATTTCAAGAAGAAACGGGAAATCTTTACAACCTCGAAGCAACTCCAGCCGAAGGAACAACCTATCGTTTTGCTAAAGAAGATAAAAAGCGTTTTCCAGAGATTCTGCAAGCGGGACAAAACGAGAATATTTACTATACGAATAGTTCACAAATTCCTGTCGATCATACCGACGATCCTTTTGAAGCCTTATTGCTTCAAGACGAATTACAATGCAAATATACTGGCGGTACAGTTTTGCATCTTTATATGAGAGAAAAAATAAGCAGTCCAGAAGCTTGCAAAGGCTTTGTAAAAAAGGTTTTAACCAACTTTAAACTGCCATACATAACCGTAACACCAATTTTCAGTATTTGCCCTATTCATGGCTACCTAAACGGTGAACATGAATATTGCCCAAAATGCGACGAAATTTTACTCAATAAAAACAATCAAAAACACTTGGCTTATGAGAACGAAAACGCTTAAAATTCTAGAAGAAAAAAAATCCCAAAGAAGTAAATGTTTGGTTTATACGCGTGTAATGGGATATCACAGACCTGTAGAAAGTTTTAATATTGGAAAAAAAGGTGAACACCAACAACGCACACATTTCGAAGAAACCATTATCTATTAAAGGAATATTTAGCCTCACACCTTTTACTTTATTAGATTATCCGCATAAAACAGCCTGCATAGTGTGGTTTGCGGGCTGTAACATGCGGTGTTTATACTGCTACAATCCTGATATTGTTTTAGGAAAAGGAAAAATTGATTTTAATGAAGTTCTTTCTTTCCTAAAAACTAGAAAAGGATTATTAGACGGAATCGTATTAAGTGGTGGCGAATGTACTTTACACAAAAATATTATTGATTTTATAAAAGAAATCAAAGCAATTGGATTTGCGGTTAAAATAGATACCAACGGTTCCAATCCTAAAATATTAAATAGCCTGATTTATAATCAATTAATTGATTATGTTGCGTTAGATTTCAAAAGTCTTCCTCATACCTTTAAACACCTAACGCAATCAGGCTTATTTTCAGAATTTGAAGAAAGTCTTTCGCTCTTAATTCGGTCGAATATTCCGTTTGAGGTTCGAACGACTTTTCATTCTTCTTTAATTTCTGAAAATGATTTTGTGAAGATGATTGAATATTTGGAAACTAAGAATTTTGAAGGAAATTATTATGTACAGCATTTTATGAATAATGTGCCAACACTTTCAAAACTAGATGATTCGGATAAAAATATACGTCTTAAAGATTTCTCAACTTCAAAAATAAAAGTTATTTTTAGGGAGTAATAACTTCAAAATGAATGTTATATGACTTTACATCATTGTGTACTAATAGTTCATCTTTTGGCTGCGACAATTTGGGTTGGCGGTCATTTATTGTTAGCTATTTGTTATTTACCAACGGCATTAAAGAAAAAAGATCCGCAGATTATTTTAAATTTTGAAAAGAAATTTGAAGCGCTCGGAATGTCTTCTCTTGCTTTACTCATAATAACTGGAATCTGGATGGCCTATGATTTCGGTGTCACGGCAGAAACTTGGTTTCATTTTTCAAGCGGATTTGAAAAAGTAGTTTCCATAAAACTATTATTGCTTTTCTGCACTTTCATTTGTGCAATTTGTGCACAATTTTATGTTATTCCAAACCTCAATAAATATAATCTCTACAGAATTGCCATAATAATTCTAACTGTTACTTCGATTGGAGTTGCCATGCTTATTCTAGGCTCTACGCTACGTTATGGCGGAATTTGATTGATTTCAAACATCAAATAAGTTATTAAAAATCAATTTATTAAAAAATAATATCTCAAAAATTTGCACAAATGACCAATCGGTCATATATTTGCATCGTAAATATGATTTATCATGACAAAAGGTGAAGAAACCAGACAATTTATTATAGAAAAAGCCGCTCCTATTTTTAATACAAAAGGAATTGCTGCAACTTCTATGAGCGATATTATGGAGGCAACCAAATTGTCTAAAGGAAGCATGTATGTTCATTTTGAAAACAAAGATGTTCTGGCCTGCGCCGCTGTAGATCATAATATGAAAGTATTGAGCAATAAACTTCAGGCTGAACTTTCTCAAGGAAAAAGTGCAGAAGAACAGTTATTTGCTTACATCGATTTTTTCAGCAATCCGATAAATCCGCCAGTTATTGGTGGTTGTCCTTTATTGAATTTCGGTACAGAAGCAGACGATACCAATCCGATTGTAAAAGAAAAAGTGAATAGCGCCATCAAACGAGGACAACAGCTTTTAACTTCAATCATAGAAAAAGGAATCGTAAATAAAGAGTTTGATCCAAAATGGAATGCAAACGAATTTTCGACTGTTCTTTTTGCTATGTTAGAAGGCGGACATTTGATGTCTAGAATGTCTGGAAACAATGACAATATGAAAACAATAGTGCAAACACTTAAAAAAAATATATCTGAAAAAAGGATATAATTTTTTTATCTAAAATATGACCGATTGGTCATTTATTAAATAATTATAAAAACAATTACCATGTCAAAAACAATTTTAATTACAGGAGCTTCAAAAGGATTTGGAAGAGCTTGGACAGAAGCATTTTTAGCTAAAGGATACAACGTAGCTGCAACAGCTAGAAATCTTGAAACTTTAAACGACCTTAAAGAAAAATACGGGAACAACATTTTACCTCTAAAACTAGATGTAAATAATCGCCAAGAATCTCTAGAAGTGGTTCAGAAAGTAAAACAGCATTTCGGAACAATTGATGTTTTGATTAACAATGCAGGTTACGCACTTACTGGCGCGGTTGAAGAAGCAAGCGAACAAGAAGCGAGAGAACAATTTGAAACCAATTTCTTTGGAACTTTATGGTTAACACAAGCCGTAGTTCCTATTATGAGAGAGCAAAAAAGCGGTCACATTATTCAAGTTTCTTCTATTTTAGGATTAGCAACTTTACCAACTGCAATGGGACTTTACAGCGCTTCAAAATTTGCGGTTGAGGGTTTAAGTGAAACTTTAGCTTCAGAGGTAAAACAATTTGGAATTAAGGTTACTTTGCTAGAACCAAACGGTTACGAATCTAATATTTGGCACACAGGAATTACCAGCGAAAGTTTGCCTTATTATGACGAAATCAAAAAGGCTTTAGCAGAAAGAGAAAACATATTCGGAAAAGTACAAGCAACAGCACCAGCAGTTGTAAACTTGGTAGAAAATGAAAATCCACCATTGCGATTGTTGCTAGGCAAAGTAGCGCTTCCATTCGTAAAACAAAGCTACGAGCAAAGATTAGAAAACTGGGAAAAATGGAACGATGTTTCGGTTGAAGCACACGGTTAATTCGTCTACGGTATAATCTAATTTCCATCAAATTCAAACATAGCCCACGGTTTCAACCGTGGGTACACAAACAGAAGAGATTCCCATTGCGTACCCACGGTTGAAACCGTGGGCTATGTTCATTTAGACAACAAAAAAAATGCTGTCTCAAACAAACAGCATTTTTTAGCTAAAAACTTAGCAGCTTAGCATCTTATTATCTCAGAAACTTAGCCCCCAAACGCATTCCGATATTTATCCATTACCGTTTTGAATAAATCTTTGTTTGAAGGAGGCGAAAGTACAATTGCTCTCGAACCAGAATTTATAGATTCTTCGATATTATTTAGACTTTTTCCGCCAGTTGCCATTACTGGAAAATCAGGAAATTTATTTGAAATCTCTTTTACAATTTTATTGGTTTGTGCTCCTCCAGAAACATGAAAAATATCAACTCCAGCCTTGATTTTACCTTTTAAAAAATCATAATCTGAAGATGTGACCGACGCAATAATAGGTATTGTAATTTTCTCTCTTATTTTTTTGATGTCTTTATTCTCAAACGGAATATTGACAATAATTCCATGTGCGCCCATTTGTTCGGCATAAATTGCCATTTCAAGCGATTTCTTTCCTTTTGTTGTTCCGCCTCCAACACCGCAGACAACAGGTTTTCCAGAGAAATCAATTAGCGTTTTAATTATTTTAGGAGATGGAGGAAAAGGATAAACTGCCAAAATAGCATCGGCATCATTATTTTCTATAAGTGCCATATCTGTAGAAAAAAGAAATGATTTTAAATTTTCATTTTTCAATAGCAAACCCTGACAGTTTTTACCAATTATTTCTGGCGTCGTAAGCGCTTTGTTAACTGGTTTGTTTCTTCGAAATAATCTTTCCAAAAAAGAAGCTTTCTTTTTACTGCCCCAAAATGATTCTGAAATTAAATTGATTTCCATGGTCGTTAATTTTTGCATTATGACCAAATTTAGGGTATTGAAATTTATTTTTTTTACAAAATAAGAGCGAAAAATTACATTTTGTAATGAGTAGAGGAAAATTTGTAGTAAAATAAAAAATCTACACATTATTATGTAACGTCATTCAATTGAAAAACAATTAAATTTGAATAACACATCATAAAACTATTCTGTTATGAAAAATATGGCGCTACTTTTCCTTTGTCTTTTCTGCCTTTCATGTGGCAAGAAAGAAGATAAAAACAATATTACTACTAAAACTTTACAAGATACTTTACAGCAAAAAAAAGTTGCTGATACCTTATTGGTTTCAGAGAAAAACATACAAACAGGCGATACTATTTTTATGAAATCAAAAAATGAAAATAATATTTATACCGTCGAAGGATCTTTAAATGCTACAACTTCTAAAGTTTATATAAAATTTACCAATCAAGATTCTAAAAACCTCAAAGCAAAAATTATTATTCCTGAAAGCGGAAACATTCGTTTCAATCAAATCATTTCTCCAGATAAAACTTCAGATGGTCCGTTTGGCTTTGACCTGGAAACAAAAATGGAACAGAAAGGAGATTATATTTTAGTAATCGGACATTCTCAAATGGCTGAAAATCCTTATGTTGGAAAATTTGTTGTGCAATTAGAAATGTGACAGAAAATAAGAAATATCTACGATTATAAAAGATTACCTTCCCAATCTGTTTTCTTCGGAACAAACATTTTATGCCATTTTTCTACGAAGCCATTTATGTTTTGCATATCCGATTGTATCAATTTCGAAAGTTTAGCAACTTCATTTTCGTAACCGTTTTTAGTATAAAATTTTCCAAGTTTGTGTTCTGCTAAAAAAAGCATATAGAATAATGGCGGTCCTTTATATTCATCACTTCTCAATCTCATTTTAGTTGAAATTTTATCTGGGGTTCCAAATTCTAAACCATCAAAATCTTTTAAAAGCGATAATGAATTTAGAGACGGACTAAGCTCATAAATATTCAAATGAATTTGAATCCATTTTTCGCCTTGAAGGATAGTAACAGAAATCTGTTCTAAATAATTTTCTTTAGATAATCTGCAAAAATCATACGCATAACCGCGACTGCTTTTATCATACTGACCGTGCCAAGAAGTTTTAAATGGAGAAAGTTCAAAACCGTTTTTTAACAAAGAAGGAATTCCGGCTTCTTTAAAAATTTCATTTCTAACTTTTAGAAGCTCTTTGTCTTCAACTTTGTAAAATAATTTCATTTAAACTCTAAATTTTAAATAGTTTTTGAAAGTAAAATTTTATTAGCAAACTGTTATAGTACAATTTTAATCAACTTTAATTTCATTAGAAGTAACTTTTATAAAATTATAAGAAAATACCTTTTTTAACCCATTTTATCTTCTTATAAGTTATATTTTTATAAAAAAAAGACTACCCATTCAGCAAATATAAATTAAAATTTTAAACTTTCTAAAGTGAACAGATTGTTATGATTTTTGGATTTGGGTTGCAGAAACGGTTATTCTTTTCTATTTTTATACAATCTGATGAAACTCTAATCATCCGATTTAATGTTTTAAAAATAAGAGAAAATTAAAATGAGCAACGACAAAAAACTAAAAGCTGTCGCTTTCGGAGAAGTACTTTGGGATATTTTTGACAATGAAAAGAAAATTGGTGGAGCACCTTTAAATGTAGCGCTTCGCATGAAAGCCCTAGGCGTTGATTCTAATATGATTAGTTGTGTAGGAAATGATGAAGATGGAGAAGCAATTATAAAAGAAGTCAACAAATTAGGTCTAGAAACCAATACGATTTTAAAGTCTGATAATTTCCCAACGGGATTGGTAAACGTAACTTTAGACGAAAGCAAATCAGCCACTTATGAAATTCTTTATCCTTCAGCTTGGGATAAAATTATTCTAAACGAAGAAACCCGAGAATTGGTCGTAAGCTCGGATGTTTTAATTTATGGAAGTTTGGTCTGCAGAGACGAAGTTTCTAGAGAAGCTTTAGAAGAATTGCTTAATCACACACATACTTATAAAGTTTTTGATGTGAATCTTCGAAAACCACATTACGATTACGAAATTCTACAGCACTTAATGCAATCGGCGAATTTTATCAAATTTAATGATGAAGAATTGATGGAAATCAGTGCTGCTTTAGATTCTCCATACAACACTTTAGAAGAAAATATGAACTTCATTTGCTCTTTAACCAATGCTACAGCAATTTGTGTGACAAGAGGAAAAGACGGTGCTTTACTTTTATGGGACAAGCATCTTTATGAAAATGAAGGTTATACAATAAAAGTAGAAGATACGGTTGGTGCCGGAGATTCATTTTTAGGAGCTTTGGTCACTTCGCTTTTAAACGGAAAAGAACCACAAGCTGCCTTAAATTTTGCCTGTGCCACTGGTGCTTTAGTCGCCGGATCTGCGGGTGGAAATCCAGAAATTTCAATCTTTGACATTGAAAATCTGATCAACAAAAATTAAAAGAAAAAAACTACAGCCTGATTCAAAAAATCAGGCTTTTTTTATACTTAAAACATACCATTTTCCTTGTAAACATGGGAAATATGTAAATTTAAAATGTAATTATTTCTTCCTAATCGATACAAGCGGTGTAAATTGCATTTTCAAAATAATTAATGAAGAATGATGAAAAAACTACGAATTTCTCTTATCAATATACACGGCCTTTTGAAGGGTTCTGGTCTCGAAATTGGTCGAGATGCTGACAACGGAGGTCAGACTAAATACATATACGAATTAGCAGAATTTTTATCACAGCATGAAGATGTCGAACACGTTCATATTTTTACACGATTGATTGATGACCCTGCTCTTTCGCTGGAATATGCAGTGCCTGTAGAGATTGTAAATGACAAACTGGACATAAGGCGAATTCCGTTTTTGGGAAAAAAGTACAAAGCAAAAGAACAGCTTTGGGAAGGTCTGGATACTTTCGTGAATGGCGCAATGCAGCACATTAAACAGCACAATATTTTCCCCGATTGGATTCACTCTCACTACGCTGATGCTGGATATGCCGCAGCCGAATTATCAGCCGTTTTAAATATTCCTTTCGCCCATACGGGACATTCTTTAGGATTCTACAAAAAGAAAAAATTAATTGAAGGTGGAGAAACGGAAGAAGAACTAGAAAAAAAATTCAAATTTAAAGCTAGAATTGCTGCCGAAGAAAAAACCTTAGAGCTCGCCGAATTTATTGTTACTTCTACTGAGCAAGAAATCGAAACCTACAAAGCATACAAAAACTTCGAATTAGGAAAATACCACGCTATTTCTCCTGGAATTGACACTAGAAAATTTGTTCCTTATTACTATCAAGAAAATGATTCGGACAAACATATGGAAGAAGCGCAACGAAAATATTGGGTTGCAGAAACCATTTCGAAATTCTTGACTAATCCGCATAAGCCTATTATTCTGGCACTTTCGAGGCCTGACCGCCACAAAAACTTGAATACTTTAATTGAAGTTTACGGAAAAGATAAAGAGCTCCAAAGCATCGCTAATTTGGTCATTTTTGCCGGAATTCGAAAAGATATTGCCAAAATGCCCGAATCTGAAAAGAATGTTCTAACTGATTTGCTTCTTTTGATGGATAAATATGATTTATACGGAAAAATGGCAATTCCGAAGAAACATGATGTTGAAAATGAAGTTTCGATTATCTATCGTTATGCGGCAGAAAAAAGAGGTGTTTTTGTGAATTTAGCTTTACATGAAAACTTCGGCTTGACCGTTATCGAATCGGCTAGTTCTGGACTTCCTGTTGTGGTTACGAAAAACGGCGGGCCTTCAGAAATTATTCCAGTTTGTCAGAATGGAGAATTGGTAAATCCACAAGAAGAAAGTCAAATTAAGAAAGCACTTCGAAATATTTTAACCGATGAAAATCAATGGAAATATTATTCGAATAATGGAGCGATCAATATTCAGAAATATTACAGTTGGGTAAGCCACGTCAATCAATATGTCGATTTAATTAATGAAAATCTATCGGTTTCTTCGACTGGAATTAAAAAACAGCATTATCCGAATATCAATATCAGCCGATTAAAACGAAAAATCGATCATTTATTGGTTTCTGATATTGACGGAACTTTAATTGAACCAAAATTAGCAAATCCAGGTTTAAAAGAATTAAAAACGCATTTAACGAATCGTACGGATAAAATGGCTTTTGCAATGGCTTCTGGACGAAATTTGGCTTTAGTCAAAAAAGTAATTGACGAAGAAGAATTTCCCCTACCCGATTTTATTATTTGTTCAGTCGGAACGGAAATTTATTATACCAACGGAAAGGATTATATTTTAGATAAAGGTTGGGCAAAATTCCTTTCTGGAAGATGGAAAAGAGAAGAAATCGTAAATAAACTGAAAGCCATAAAATGGATTAAATTACAGGAAGAAGAAGCTCAAAACCCTTTTAAAATCTCTTACTATTATGATAAAGAACATTACGATCATGATGAATTAATTCGTGTTTTAGGAACTGGATGGTACAAAGTGAACATTATTCCGAGTCACGGTCAGTTTTTGGATTTTATTCCGAAAAGAGCTTCGAAGGGGAATGCAATCAAGTTTTTATGTCGAAAATGGTCGATTCCTTTAGGAAATGTAATTGCCGCAGGAGATTCTGGAAATGATGTTGATATGTTTAGAGGTCCAGTAAAAGGAATTATTGTTGGAAATCGAAGCGCAGAACTTGCCGATTATGAAACAACCAAAAGTATTTATGTCGCTAAAAATTCAGCTTCAGAAGGAATTTTGGAGGGATTGAAATATTATAAGATCATTAAATAAAAGAAGCCACTAATTGCACGAATTTCCACGAATTTAAAATTTGTTTAATTCGTGGTAAAAAAATTAAACACATAGAAACATAGATTTTGTTTGTCTGTAAAAAGTCATTTCACTCAAAAAAAAACATAGTTACAGCGACAACTTTGTCAAAGTTTAAAATTCGTGAAAATTCGTGCAATTAGTGGCTAAAAAAAAATATACAATCATTAAATAAGTAATAAAATGTATTCAGGTTCAGGATTTAGCAATTGGGAAATTGGAGATGTTGATGTATTTATAGATGAAAAAGGAATTCATCATTTATTTCATTTAATTATCCCTAATCACGATTATATTGCACATGCAGTGTCGAAAGATGGTCTTTCGTGGAAACGAGTAAAAAACGCCTTATTTGTGGGCGATCCCGGAGAATGGGACGATGATATGTTATGGACCATGCATGTCAGTAAAAAATCGGATGGTGAAGGTTATGAAATGTATTATACCGGCTTAAAACGCCAAGACAAAGGAATTGAACAAAAAGTAGGAAGAGCAGTTTCGGCCGATTTGCTTACTTGGAAAAAAGAGAATTTGTACGGACTTCCTTTTAAAAGTGAAGCACCACATTACGAAGGTAAAAATAACAATCCCAGACAATGGATTAGTTTTCGAGATCCGTTTAAATACCAATATAAAAACGAAGATTATTTACTGATTTGTGCTCGAAGTGCCTCTGGACCAACTTATAGAAGAGGTTGTATTGGTGTTGCCAAAAGAGAAAAAGAAGGTTATGTGTTGCAAAAACCCCTTCATATTCCGTATGTGTATGATGATGTAGAATGCCCTTGTGTCTTTGAAATGAAAGGAAACCATTATTTATTAGGATCAATTCGAGAAGATATTAAAGTCCGTTATTGGTCTTCAAATGAATTTAGGGGCGAATATTCCGCTTTTCATAACAATGTGTTACTTCCACAGGGAAATTATGCTGCAAGAGTCGTAAAAGACGGCAAACATTTTCTAGTCTATAATTTCTATTTCGCAGACGGAAACGTTAATACACATCGTGTTATTCCGCCACCAAAAGAATTGGATGTAGATAAAAGCGGTAGACTTAAACTGAAAAGCTACTATTACTGGCAAAAATTGTATCAGAAGACAATTCATCAGAAAGATTTGCCACAGCCCATGCCAATCTTAGGAAATCCTACTGCCGAATTTGTTTTGGAAAATGAAAGCAAATGGCGTTTTGGATGCCGTAGCGGTTATGAAATTTACGGATTCGAAAAACCTTCAAATGATTTTGTTTGGGAAGGAACGCTTGCTGTGGAAGGAATGGGGAAAACGGGTTTTGTAATTGAATGTGATAAAGAAGGAACAGGATATTATATTTCGATTGATTTTATGAATGGTTTCGTGCAATTTAGAGCTTGGGGATTTAATGAAAAGGATGTCAAGAACAATTTTATCTTTGAAAATATTCAAACTAACCAATTTGAAATTGGAAAAGAAAAGCAGATTTATTTTAAGATAATCCGATACGGAAATTATTATGAGCTATCAATAAATGATTTCGTAAAACTGACTTTACTTGACTTTAAATACAACGAAGGAAAAGTAGGAATCTATGTTTGTTCGGCTGTAATTTCAATTAGCGACTCTAAAATTCATGTCATTCCAGAACCTGAAAACGAATACGCGGCTTCAGATCCTGAAAAATACTCGATCGATTATAACAGAATCATGCAGATAGATGCTAAAACAAATCCCAACTAACAATTAAAATTCGATTAGGTTGAAGCTTATTTTTTTCCCGCAGATTAAGCAGATTGAGTAGAAAAAATTCGTAAAATCTGCGAGAGCAAATTTTTCTAACAGAGGATTTTTAATTTGCGAAAATTTAATCTTTAAAAAGAAAATCATTAACATAATTTGTGAATTTATTGGCAACCCGAAACTAAATCTTGTTTTTAATTTGAGCCACAAATAATATAAATACCATGAGAATACAATTCAACAAAATTATGGCTGGGCTTTTATTTTGCTTAGCTTTTAATCTTTCGCAAGCCCAGCAAAAAAATGATGCTGAAAAATGCCGTTACACCAAAACACCTCAAGGTTATCTGATGGTTCTTCGCGAAGGCGATAATGTTTTGGAGCAAATCGAAAAACTGGCTAAAGAACAAAATATTCCCTCAGCAAACTTTACTGGAATTGGTTTTGCACAAGACGCCACTTTCGGATTTTATGATTTCAGTCAAAAGAAATTTCATCCTAAAACTTTCAATAAAGTCGAAATGGGAAGCATAACAGGATCAATCGCTTGGAGCGGAGAAAAACCTTCTATACACATGCATGGCGTAGCAACCGATGACAAATTTGATGCTTACGGCGGTCATATTTTAGGCTTAAAAGTTGGCACTGGTTCTATGGAAATTTATATCACAGTAAATCCTGAAAAACTAGAAAGAAAAGTAGAACAACCGTTGAATGCGAATGTTTTACAATTGCCTTGTTTGAAATAAACTTTTACTCTCGCAATTGTTAAATTTAAACACATAGAAACATAGTTTTAGAATGTGTGTAAAGGCGCTTCACTTGCATCAATACACATAGCGCTCAAGTGGTAAACATTGTCCGCAAAACTATGTGTTAGAAACAAGTTTCTTTCTGCACCCTTTTAAAAGTAAAAAAATCTATGTTTCTATGTGTTAAAAAATTAGCGCAAGCAAGACAATAGAATTGTTTTTATTTTGAAAGATAAAACTTATATTGGCATTCTAAACTGATAATTCTAAAAAATGCCACAAAGTCCTTCTCCAGAAGATGTAAAACGAATTTTCGAAAATTATTTTACTGCCGATATGAATATCTGGAAAGGGTTTTCGGAGAAAATAAAAGTCCGTGAATTTGATAAATCTGAAATCATAAAAGATTATCATGGCGTCGAAAAATATCTAAGCATCATCATTAAGGGATCAGCAGGATTATTTGTTTGGGACGGCAAAAGAGATATTTGCATCAATCTTCTTTACGAAAATAGTTTTATAAGCGATTATATGTCTTTTCTTAATCAGCAACCATCTGTCATTAAAACTGAAGCTTTAGAAGATTTAACGCTTTGGTCGATTTCACATCAAGATTTGAACGAATTGTACCAAAGATCTGAAACAGGTTTACGAATTGGAAAAGCCATTTCTGAAATGCTGTATGTTCGTAAACAAGAAGAACAAATTAATTTGTTAACGCTTTCTCCTCAAGAACGTTATTTAAAACTTATAGAAGGTCGTCCAGAAATTTTTCAGAGAACGCCACTTAAAATCATTGCTTCGTATTTGGGATTAACGGCCGAAAGTTTAAGTCGAATTCGAAAAAGAATTATGGAAAAATGATTTCTTACCCAAAGTCAATTTTATTTTCATTTTTGCTCGCTAAGTTTGCTTCACTAAACCAAACAAATTTAAAACGATGAAAAATAAAATCAACTTTGGCGCTATTATAATTTATTACGTAATTGCTGTAATCTGCAGATATGCAGCTACTAAAACTAATTTATTATCTTCAATAGAAAATCCGTATTTGGTAATTTTGCTTCGCGGCATTGGTCCAGCTTTGGGCGCTTTGGCAGCGATAAAAATATTCTCTCTTAATAATCCGATGTCTTTAAAAGGAATTTACAAAAATGCAATTGTTCCGTTTGCTGTTTATTGGATTCTTCCAGCAGTTTTAATCGCAAGTGTTTATTATTTTACAATTGGTAAATTCCCAATTTTATTGATTTTTACGGTTCTAGTTTACGGACTTTTAGAAGAAATTGGATGGCGAGGCTTTTTACAAGAACAATTAAAATCGCTTCCTAAATTTACTTCAATCTTGATTATTGCGGTTCTTTGGTTCGCATGGCATTTAAACTTCGAAATGACAGCAAGCAATATGATTTTCTTCGGAATCATTTTCTTTGGCACGTGGGGAATCGGAAAAGTATATACTTCTACAGGATCTTTGTTAGCGGTTGCAGGAGTTCATTCTCTAAATAATTTCTTCCGTAACGGACTTCACGATACTGAACTTACTTTGATCTTAATTTTGTTAGCAATCTGGGTTGGTTTTATTATTCTTTATAACAGAAAATATAAAACTGTAGCAAATCCAGCTTAACCAATATGTTTTAAATTTTATATAAAAAAACTGCGCAAATCTTAAATGATTTGCGCAGTTTTAATTTTTAAACACATAGAGACATAGATTTTAGATTGTATAAAAAGGCGTTTCACTTGCATTAATACACATAGTTCTCTAGGCTGTAAGACTTTGTCAAAGTTAGCTTCACGCAAAACTATGTGTTAGAAACTAGTTTCTTTCTCTACTCTTTTTAAAGTGAAGAAAAATCTATGTTTCTATGTGTTAAAACTAAAAAACTATTTTAATTTAATCGTTCTGTAGTTTCCATTCTTAAACAATGTTCACTTCCTAAATAAAGCGGATCTCCATGTTTCTCAGACCAAAATCCGTCTAAAACATCTTTTGTAATGCATCTGTAAACCACAACCCCTTTATAAGTTTTATTGTCATCGCCTTTGTAACTGAAATTAATTACCAAAATATTGTCTTTGAAAAACCCCGTTCCTTTTTGCTTATGCGAATTGATAACCCAATCTGCTTTAATTCGGTTATTTTGATCTAAAGTTAGAGTCAAAACACCTTTGTATGTAACCTCATTACTTTCGTCCTGGTTGCTTCCCGAAATAGAATAAGTGCCTACTAAATCTTGTATTGTCATTTATTTAACGCGCTATTTTTCTGCAAAAATAAAGATTATCTTTTAAATGAATTGCTTCTAATTTTTCCAACTGCAAGTAGCTTAATCCTTTAAAATAAAAGTTGAAATTTTGTTAATTTCTTATCGAATTAAGTAATACTATTCGGGATTTTATGATTAAATTGGTGGTATGAGAACAAATTCTGATGTGCTTATTATTGGTGGTGGCCTTGCTGGTCTTGCAAGCGCTATACACTTATCCAAAAAAGGATTGAAGGTAATTCTTATCGAAAAAAATACGTATCCAAAACATAAAGTTTGCGGAGAATATATCTCAAATGAAATCCTCCCCTATTTATTTTGGTTGGATATAGATGTTAGAGAACTTCGCCCATCAAGCATTTCAAATTTTGAATTTGCAGCTCAAAACGGTAAAACGGCGAAAACAAAACTTCCGCTTGGCGGTTTCGGAATCAGCCGTTATGAGTTGGATCATTTTTTATTTGAAAAAGCAATCGAAAATGGCTGTACAATTATAACCGAAAACGTCAATAATATTTCTTTTGAAAACGACATTTTCACTGTAACAGCTTCTGAAGAAATTCTTTCTGCGAAAATAGTTTTGGGCGCTTACGGCAAAAGATCGAATATTGATCAGGTTTTGTCAAGAGATTTCATTTCTAAAAAATCACCTTGGCTAGCTGTGAAAGGACATTATAAGGGAAATTTTGACGAAAGTCTTGTCGGTTTGTACAATTTTCAAGGCGGTTACTGCGGCGTTTCTAAAGTCGAAAACGACATTATAAACATTTGCTATTTAGCCGATTTTGAAACTTTTAAAAAGTACAAAAACATCGAAGATTATCAAAAATCCGTGCTTTATAAAAACAAAAAGCTGAAAGCCATTTTTGAAAACAGCACTTCCCTATTCGAAAAACCTTTAACAATCAGTCAGATTTCATTCGATAAAAAAGAACCTGTAGAAAATCATATTTTAATGATTGGAGATACTGCAGGATTAATTCACCCGATGTGCGGCAACGGAATGGCGATGGCGATTCATAGTGCCAAAATTGCTTCTGAATTAACTCTTGATTTTTATTATGGAAAGATTGAAACCAGAAATGAATTCGAACAAAAGTATCTAAAAGAATGGAAAAAGCATTTTAGCAAAAGACTATTCTTCGGACGAATATTGGCCAAAGCATTGACACATAAAAAATTGACTCATGCAATGACAACTGTTGCAGCATCAATTCCTGCACTGCTTTCATTTATTATAAAACAAACGCACGGCCGACCAATAACAATTGAATAAATGAGTGTAAACACTAAATATAGAACTGAAGAAATAGAAATAATGGATGATTTTTCGCTTCAAAGCGAAGAATTGATTGGCGCGTTAGATCAAATTGCTTCAATAAACCAATTACTTGGAGGAAACAAACTGACGCTTCACGGCATAAAAGAGCTTTTAAAGAATGTTGATTCTTCGAAAACAATTTCCATCGCAGATATTGGTTGCGGAAATGGAGATATGTTACGAATGCTTGCCAAATATGGAAAAAAGCAAAATCTGAATTTTAAATTAATTGGTATTGATGCCAATGCTTTTACAATTGATTATGCTAAGAAACTTTCTAAAGATTTTCCGAATATCGAATATCTGTGTATGGATATTTTTAGCGAAGATTTTAATATGCTAAAATACGATATTGTTTTGTGTACATTGACATTACATCATTTTACAACAGCTCAGATTGACGAAATCATGAATGTTCTAAACAAAAATGCTTCGATTGGAATTGTAGTAAACGATCTACACAGAAGCAAACTCGCTTATCGATTATTTGAATTGATCAGCGTTGTTTTTAATCTCAATAGAATGTCGCGTAACGATGGTTTGATTTCTATTTTAAAGGGATTCAAAAAGAACGAATTGGAGCATTTCTCCGAAAAACTAAATCTAAAAAACTATTCCATAAACTGGAAATGGGCGTTTCGCTACCAGTGGATAATTACTAAAATATGAGTGTAAAAATCATTACCGCTGTTAAGCAGCTTCCGCAATATTCCCGAACGACCGAAGAAATACTTCCACTTTTAGACGTATGGCTTGAAGGTCAGGAAGAACGTTTTATTAAAAAAGTCAAGAAAATTTTTGAAGGCGCTTCTGTAGACAAACGTTATTCAATTATGGAACCTACGGAAGTTTTTACTGCCACTTCATTCGAAGAAAAAAATGATATTTATAGTCGTGAAATGATTGTTCTCGGACATCAAGTCTTAGAAAAAGCATTAGAAAAAACAGGCTGGGATCCGCAGAGTTTAGATTATATTATTACAGTAAGCTGCACGGGAATTATGATTCCTTCGCTTGACGCTTATTTGATTAATAAAATGAAATTAAGACAAGATATTGTTCGTCTTCCCGTAACCGAAATGGGCTGTGCCGCAGGAATATCTGGAATTATTTATGCGAAGAATTTCCTAAAATCAAATCCTGGAAAACGTGCCGCGGTAATTGCTGTAGAATCGCCAACAGCCACTTTTCAATTAGATGATTTTTCAATGCCAAATATTGTCAGCGCTGCTATTTTTGGAGATGGCGCTGCTTGCTGTTTATTGTCTTCAAAAGAAGAAGATGCAGGCCCAGAAATTCTAGATGAACAAATGTATCACTTCTATGATGCCGAACATATGATGGGTTTTAAATTAACGAATGGCGGATTGCAAATGGTTCTCGATATTGAAGTTCCAGATACGATTGCTTCTCATTTTGGAGATATTATTCATCCGTTTTTAAAACAGAATAATTTAGAAATTAAAGATATTGATCATATGATTTTTCATCCAGGAGGAAAAAAAATCGTAACAACTGTTGAATCTCTTTTCGGCGGATTGGAGAAAAATATTGATGACACGAAAGAAATTCTAAAACAATATGGAAATATGTCGAGTGCTACCGTTTTGTATGTTTTAGAAAACATTATGAACCGAAATCCGGAAAAAGGAGAAAAAGGTTTAATGCTGAGTTTTGGTCCTGGATTTTCGGCTCAAAGAGTTTTATTACAATGGTAATTTGAAAGCTTATGAATTTAACTGATATAATCGCACAACTTCCTTATAGCGAACCTTTTTTATTTGTGGATGAATTACTTCACGCGGACGAAAATGGCGTAACAGGAACGTATACGTTTAAAGAAAATCTTGACTTTTATAGAGGACATTTCAAAGATAATCCTGTTACTCCGGGCGTTATTCTAACCGAAACAATGGCGCAGATCGGAATGGTTTGTTTGGGAATATTTTTGTTGGGAAATGAATTGGGAGAAAATACAGTAATCGCCTTTACATCTGCCGATATGGAGTTTTTAAAACCTGTTTATCCGAATGAAAAAGTTACCGTAACTTCAGAGAAATTGTTCTTTCGTTTTGGAAAATTAAAATGTAATGCAGTCATGAAAAACGAAGCAGGACAAGAAGTTTGCCGAGGCGTTTTAGCAGGAATGATAACGAAAAAATTATGAAAAAACGAGTTGTAATAACAGGCCTTGGAGTTGCAGCGCCAAATGGTGTTGGAATCCCTGCGTTTACTCATGCGCTGCAAAACGGCATTTCAGGCATTCGTCATGATTCTCAGTTGGAAGAATTGCAATTTTCTTGTCAGATTGCAGGACAGCCTCAAATATCTGAAGAGTTGAAAGCGCAATATTTTACAGAACTTGAACTTCGAGGATTTAATAGTACAGGAATTTTATACGGCGTTATTGCTGGCTTGGAAGCTTGGAACAATGCAGGATTGCCGATTAATGAAACCCCAGATTGGGACAGCGGAATCATTTTTGGAGCTGGAACTTCTGGAATTGATAAATTTCGCGAAAGCATTTATAAAATCGATGAACTGCAAGTCCGAAGATTAGGAAGTACCGTTGTTGCTCAAACTATGAATAGTGGTGTTAGCGCTTTTCTAGGCGGTAAAATCGGATTAGGAAATCAAATTACCACGAATTCTTCTGCTTGTACAACGGGTACAGAAGCTATTTTAATGGCTTATGACCGAATTCAATCTGGGCAAGCAAAACGAATATTGGCAGGAAGCACTTCAGATTCTGGTCCCTATATTTGGGGCGGATTTGATGCGCTTCGTGTTTGCTCTTCAAAATATAATGACAATCCCGAAGAAGGTTCAAGACCTATGAGTGCTTCTGCAGCAGGTTTTGTTCCTGGAAGCGGTGCCGGTGCTTTTGTTATTGAAGATCTGGAAAGTGCTTTAGAACGAAACGCTGTTATTTATGCTGAAATTCTTGGCGGAAATGTCAATTCGGGCGGACAACGCGACGGTGGAACTATGACTGCGCCAAATAGTATAGCCGTTCAAAGATGCATTAAAACGGCTGTAGAAAACGCAGGAATTAATTCGAATGAAATTGATGCAATAAACGGACATTTGACAGCAACAACAAAAGACAGTTTGGAAATTGAAAACTGGACAAAAGCATTGGAACGAAATGGTTCTGATTTTCCGTATATTAATTCGCTGAAAAGCTTAACTGGACATTGTCTAAGCGCTTCTGGAAGTATTGAAAGCGTTGCTACAATTTTACAGATTTATGAAGGATTTTTGTTTGGAAATAAAAACTGTGATGATCTTCATCCTGAAATTACAGCACTAATTGATCAGTCAAAAGTGCTTTTAGAAACTATTAAAATTAACCCCAAAATAATTGCAAAAGCCAGTTTTGGTTTTGGTGATGTAAACGCGTGCATATTATTTAAAAAATTTGAAAATTAAAATGGACAGACAAGAACTTACCGCAAGATTAAAAGTAATAATAAAGCCTTTCGTTGCGAACATGGAAGCTTATAACAACTTAACGGAAGAAACCGATTTCATTAAAGATTTGAATATAAATTCGGCTAATTTGGTTGATATTGTTCTTGATCTTGAAGAAAACTTTGATATCGTAATTGATAATGCCGATATGGAACGAATGCTTGATGTAAAAACGGCTTTGGAAATCATTGAAACTAAACTTGCCCAAAAATGATTGGCAATGACATTATAGATCTTGCGCAGTCACGCATAGAAAGTAATTGGCAACGGAAAGGCTTTATAGAAAAGCTTTTTACGGATGAAGAACAATTGCTTATACAAAATTATGTCGAACCAGGAATCATGGTTTGGCTTTTATGGAGTATGAAAGAGGCTGCGTATAAAATCTATAATCGTCAAACGAAAATACGAGAATTCAGTCCGAAAAAGCTTTCTTGTTGTTTAGACTCTTTGACTTCAAGAAATGCTTTGGGAAAAGTGATTTGTGATAAAAATATTTATCACACCAAAACCACATTATCTTTAGAAAGTATTCATACAATTGCAGTTAACAATTTTGAGCATCTAAATAATGTTATTGACGTTGAAACCAAAGAAATTGTAAAAGATGAAAATGGAATTCCGTTTTTAAAAACTTCAAATTCACTTCAGGCTATTTCTATAAGTCATCACGGACGATTTGAAAAACGAGTAACTCTAAGACAATAAATAATTTTATTCGTTCTTTAGCAGAAATTCTCTCAAAACAACGGCATGATTTATTTCATGATCTTTTGCACCAAATAGCAAAGTTAAAGGCTGTTTCTCTGCTATTTTTCTTAATCTTTCTACATCTTCATTTTTCAATTTTAATTCTTCAATATATAATTTAGAGAATTCTTCAAAATGCTCTTTTTTATGATCGAACGACGTGCGTAATTTTGGCGAAGGCGCAATTTCTTTATCCCATTCATCCATTTTCAAATCGACTTTTCTTACTCCGCGTGGCCATAAACGATCTATCAGAACGCGATAAGTTCCGTCATTTTCTTTAGAATCGTAAACTCTTTTAATGTTTATTGTTTTCATTTCTTATTTCATTTCCTTGAAAATACTTTCAGCTATTTTAGCATAATCATCGTTGAAGTGATGCGAACCAGGAATTTCTATAGTTTTAATGTCTGCTTCGGCAAAACGTTTTCGAGTTTCTTGATCTTCTTCACTTCCAAAAAAACAAACCGGATTATAGGCTTTGATTTTCTTGATTTCTGAAATCACATCGTAGTTATCATTTGAACTTTCTAAACTCAACATATCGGCAATATGAATTTCAAAATCAGCTTTTACATCTGGTGATAACGAGTAAACTCCTTTTAGTTTTTCTTTTAAATTTTCTGGAAAATCAGCCGCTGCAAACGGAACAACCGATGCTCCAAACGAATAACCAACCAAAATAAACGATTTTTTATTCCATTGCTGTAAATAATGTTCGACAGCTTTTGAAATGGAATTTGAAGTTTCTGATGGCGTTTTAGCATTCCAAAAATATTTCTGAGCATCGAGTCCAATAACTGCGATTCCTTTCTCTGCAAAAGCTTATCCAACAGATTGATCGAAACTTGTCCATCCTCCATCACCTGAAATCACAAAAGCAATAGGAAGATTTTCATCTTTGTTTTTAGTCGGAATCAACGTTAAAGGCATGTCAAAAGGAAGCGGTGCCAAATGCTGTTCTTTCAATAATGAATTTTGCTCTGATTTTTGTTTCGCATAATTCGGCGTGTTCAAAATTTCCTTGTAAGCTTCTATAAATTGTGGCAACCAGTTTTTTGTAACCGAAAATCCGTGTCCTACTTTCTGAAGCGTAATTAGTTTTCCAAGCTTGAGTCCGTCCATATATTTTTTGGTATCCGCATAATTACAAACCTGATCTGTAGTTCCTTGCAATACAATAAAAGGCGCCGTAAGTTTCTCTGTTTTTTCCAAATAAAACGCTTTTCCTGCTTTTAAAACATGAGAAGTTAATCCCGAACCATCGCACAAAGTTCGGTCTGTTTCTATGTCTGGACAAAATCCTAAAGCAATTGCGCCACTAAAAGTATTCGCAGGAGCTTGCGCTAACATTCCGTAAACCAAAGTTGCTCCAGAAGAATATCCAACCAATATCGGTTTTAAATATTCTTTTAGTTTAAATTTCTTTTGCAAAATCAAACTCAATTCTTCAAAATCTCCAGCTGGATAATAACATTTCGATTTTTCTTTTTTAATGCTTTTAAAATAATGTTGAATATCAATACCAGCCACCAAAGCGCCTTGATCGACAATGTTTTTTGCCATATCCACTACTCCACTATTCCAACCTCCGTCACCAGAAACAAATAGTACAACTGCGTTTGGTGTTGTTTTGGGTTTGTAAATGGTAACTTTTCCAAATGAACCCACTTTTATCGTGTCTAAGCTTGAAGCAAAAACACCATTAGAAAAAACGAAAAGAAAAATTAGTGCTATTTTATTCATCATAATCCTTTTTAGCGTTAAATTAAACTACGTTTCTTTACCGTACATTATAACAGAAAGTACAGTAAAATAGACATAAAGATTGACCAGAAAAAGCCTTTGCCACAATCCTTTATAAAGAGAAATAAAATTATTTTGGTCCGAAGAAAAACGAAATGTAAACAGTATCGTGGTAATTAATCCGAAAGTAAAAACCGCCCAAGAGAAATTGTAAAATTGAGATTTTCTTTCTGTTATAACAGCTTTACGCAAAATTAAAGGAAGCAACAATGCCGCAATAACACCAATTCCTCCAGCCGAACTATGCATCATAAAAGAATCGGTCATTTTTCCGTCGATTTTATCTGCTTTAAATAAACCAGAGCCAATTCCTTCTCCTAAACCGTAAAGTATAATTAATAGAGAACCTAATTTTATCTTTTTTGAATTGTCATTAAAAGCCTTTTTAAACATAACTCCGAACCAGATAAATACAATTCCGATACAAATCCACCAAATTGAAATTATATCTGAAACCGGGCTAATACTGGCTCCTAAAGAACTCATTGTATTCTTGAACTGATTATATCCTGGATAATAATTTCCTAATACAAACACGACAATCAAATCAGAAATACAGGTCAAAATACAAAGTATTGCTGCTATTTTTATCCAATATAATTGTCTTGTTTTCATACTGAAATACATTAAGGTTTTACCACTTTATTGAGCACAATTGGGGCTTGAAGCAAATCGTAATCGTGAGAATATACCAAATATTTGTTGTGCCATTCAGGGGAAAATTTTTCCTTAAAATCTCTCAAACCTTTATAATGTGAAAAGAATTTGATTCTTTCGTAAGCAAACTTCATTGATTTTTCTGGAAAAGTATTCGCCTCTTCCATTCCGCTCATGGCCGCCAATCCAAGGTTTACAGATGTACAACCTTGTGCTTTTAAATACGTAAAAAGTTCAATAAGAATAAAATCCATGATGCCATTTGGAGCATCGTTCGTTTTACGAATTAAATCGTAAGTCCCTTCATTTTCAGCATAATCAGGAATTATATTTACAAAAGCAACTACTTTTTCTTCGGCGTTGTCAACTGTAATAATTGTTTGCTGTTTGAGCTCTTCCCAATCAAATCTTCCTTGCGAAAAAATGAGCTCGTTTCTTCCTGTACTATCGAGCCATTCATCGCTAACGGCTTTTATTTTTTGAAGCACGCCATCTTTTATTGGCGGCGTATAAATGGTAGTTTTAAAACCTTTTTCTTTGACTTTGCTTAGCGCATTTCGCAACGATTTTTTCGCACCGCCTTCTAATGTAAACGATGCTAAATCGACAATTCCTTCTTGACCAATAAACAAGTTCTTTTTTTGCAAGGAAGTAAATAAATCTAAATTTTCTTCAGAAACGCGATAATAGATACTTCTCAATCCGTTTTCGTAGCAATAAGCATCAAATTCTATTATACAATTTTTCATTTCTTCAGCCGATTCTGCAACTGGATTTTCTAATACAACGGCAAAATTATCTGCAACTCGATATGCTAAAAAAGCTTTCTGATTTTCGGCAATAAAAATAGTCTTGTCATCATACGTTTTAAAATAATCTAAAGAAGACGAACCGTATTGTTTCAGAATAGCATTTGCTGTAGCGAAATCATCTTCAACGGCTTCTTTTTTAATTGTATACGGACGAATCAGTGCATAAACCAGAAAACCTAAAGATAAAAACCCGCAGATGTTTATGGATAAAAGAAAACATCTGGCAAAATGATCTAAAGGCACTAAATCTGAACTTCCGATCAAAAAATAATTCTGCAAAGTATATTTTATCGATTGAAGCCAATTGAAATCAATATTAAAATGTTTTTTATCTAAGAAATAAAAGCCCAAAATTCCGTAGACTAAAACAGCTGAAATACTAATTAAAACTGTTTTTAAACCTAAACTCTGCAAGTGAGAATTGCTTTTTATATAATATTCTTTTCGAGTTACAATTAAACTAATTAGAACAATAAAGGCAATTACAGCTTCCTCATAATCAATTGCTTTTGTAAGATGTCCAATAACCGAAATACCTGTTAGAAAAACCGAAAACCACCAAGCGGTTCGTAATCCTTTGAGCATAAATGCGGCGTTAACGAGCATGAATAATCCGGCAGTTATCACAAAATAATTGGATACTTTAATGGCCGAAATCGGAATTACATTTTCTAAAACATGCAAACGTTCTGAAATCGCTGGCGTTAAAACAGAAATAATATTGATTAATCCTAAAATGAAAATCAGGAAAGACGGAATAATTCGCATTAATAGCTTGTTAGCGCTAAACAGAAACAATGCGGCTCCAGCCAAAAGCGGAATCCAGAATTCAAAAAATCGATATAAAAAAGTGATGGCTATGGCATTAACATTCTGAAAACCAAATTGTATCAATATAAAACTCATTGATATTTCTATCGCTCCGAGTCCGCGAAGAAAAGGCGAAACAATCAAAAATATAATCGAAATAATATAGCCCATTATTGCCGCAGTTAAGGATGGCGTAAATCCTAAAGCAATCATGGCAACATACAAATGTGCTATTCCGACAAACTCTATAATCGTAGAATAAAGAACAACAAGCAGAAATTTATTTTTTATGATTCTGTTATTTCTCAAATCCTCCATAAATACCTCGGCAGAAGGAAAAAATCGAATTATAGCATTATAAATAAATCCTTTTTTTAAAACCGAAACATAAACGAAGTATAACAGAATACTTAATCCTGCAACGGCCGCAAACGCGTACCATTCGCCAGAACCTGTTGTGCCTTGAAAAAAGGAATAAATTAAAGCTGGAATTGCGATAATAATTACAGAGAGAATTCCAACAAAACCATAAACGATTGAGGCAAAATGAATTTGAGTTGCTTTTACAGCTTTCTTTTCAATAGGTTTTGTAAAAAATGCTAAAGAAGAAATTCCACCCGCAGGCAGGAAAACACTAACAAAATTTCGTTTTAAAAAGAGAACTACAGCATCTTTAAATGCAATTTTACTTTGCACCGCCTGAAAAGAAGCGTAATACATTAAGGCTTGCAGTGTGATGTAAATTGCAGCTAAAAGAACACCGCATAAAACCCAAAGACTATTTGCGTCGGCAATGACATTTTTGACTTCTTTTAGTTCCGAATTTTCATGTTTGATAAACCATATTCCGATACCGAGAAAGAAAATAGTAAAGATAGACTGTCTAATAATTTTGTCATTTTCGCGTATAAAAGAGATTCCTTTTTTCTCTTTAAAAAAAACAAAAAATCGATTAGAAATGGAGTGTACTTTCATATTTATATTATAGAATAATTTTGGCAATGAAAATAAATGTCTTGAGTTCTATAAATTTACAATAATTATCTATTACTTATAAGTTTACATAGATATATTTTAAACAACTACAGAACCAATTATTAAGAAGATTCTTTATATTTGAATTGAATTATATTCTGATCTTAATTCATTAACAACCTAAAATCTATGAGGAGACTTTTTGCAAAATCTGTATTGTTTTTACTATTCTTAGCCTTATTTTCTTGCGAAAACAAAAAATCTAAACCAGAAGCAAAACCTGCATACAAAGCTGGTGTTATTTTATCTTTTGACGATGCCTATGTCGATGAATGGTCTGAAGCCGATCAAGCTTTACGAAAATATGATTGGAAAGCTACTTTTAATGTCTGCCGAATAGATTCTATTGGAGCTCCTGAAATTAAAACATTGCTGGAAATGCAAAAATACGGTCATGAAATAGCTGGCCACGGTTATCATCATTACAACGCTGTGAAGTTCACTAAAAAATATAACGTCAAAGAATATCTGAAACAGGAAATCGACCCGATGATTATTTCCATGAAGAAAAAAGGATTCAACGTTACTTCGTTTGCTTATCCTTATGGTGAAAGATCAGATTCTTTAGATCAAGCTTTGTCTCCTTTATTTAAAATTATTAGAGGAAGAGCTTTTGGTGGCGAAATTCCAGAAAAGCAAGACAGTTATTTTAATAATTCTAAGATTGTTTTTGCTTTTGATATTGATAATAGCCACATACATTTCAGTATTCCGTATGTTTTAGAATTACTAGACTATGCTAAAAAGAATAATAAAATTCTACTGCTGTGCGGTCATAAACCAGTGAAAGACATTACCGAAAATTATCAGGTAAAAATTGAAACATTGGAGTTTATCTGTAAATACATGAAACTGAATGATCTTAAATTTTATAAACTTTCAGATTTAGATAATTTAGTTCCGCCAAAGCTTTAATCTTCCTAGATTTTATGTATTTATATCCGAACAATTATTCAGTAAAAAATTGCAGTTAATTAATACTTTATAAGTACTTTTAATGCATTAATATTACTTTGCATAATGATTATTAAGAAAAAAGACAATTGGTTTAAAATGCTCTTTGAGTGGAAGGGTTCTGTTTTACCCCAATTGCTTCCGCGACTGTTTCTACTCTTTTTGTTTTCCTTTTTAATTGTCTATTACAAAGCTTTTCTTCTCGAGTATAATCTTCATATCAATCCAGCGATTTTTACTTTATTTGGAATTGCCCTTGCGATATTTCTTGGCTTTAGAAACAATGTAAGCTACGACCGTTTTTGGGAAGGAAGAAAACTTTGGGGCGCTTTGTTAAACGATACCAGATCGCTTGCCAGACAAAGCATTACGCTTTTAAATACAAAAGAAAACAAATCGGAAAGTCAGAACTTTATCAATTTATTGATTGCTCTTGTTTATGCTTTAAAACATCAATTGCGAAATACCGATGCTACTGAAGATTTTAATCGTCTGCTTCCTCAAGATTTTAAAGAACAGCTAAAAGACATTCACTATAAGCCAATTATCATTTTAAGAGAATTAGGTTTATGGGTAAAAAAAGCAAAAGAGGAAGGCAAAATTGACGGAATGGCGCAATTGGCATTCGAAGAAAACTTAAATAAAATTTCGGATATTATTGGCGGGTGCGAAAGAATTGCCAGTACTCCTATTCCATACACTTACAGCGTTTTATTGCATCGAACAGTTTATATTTATTGTTTTATCCTTCCGTTTGGATTTGTAGAAACATTAGGATGGATCACGCCTTTTGCAATTGTTTTTATTGCTTATACTTTTGTAGCCTTAGAAGCTATTGCAGACGAGTTAGAAGAGCCTTTTGGCGTTCAACCGAATGATCTAGCTTTAGATGCAATGTCTTTGATGATTGAAAATACACTTTTAGAATTAAACGATCAGAAGACGATTGAAAAGAAAACTTCTAACCAATATTATATTACCTAATTCACTTCAAAAACGATGAATAAAGTATTATTAGTCGAAGACGATCCGAGAGTTGCTTCTTTTATTACAAGAGGACTTGAAGAACAATTGTATCAGGTAAAGAATGTCAGCAAAGGTTTTGATGCCATTAATGAAGTAATGGAAAACTCTTATGACATTATCATTCTTGATATTATGCTTTCTGATATTTCTGGTTTTGAAGTTTGTGAAGTTTTAAGAAACCGAAAAATAATTGTTCCGATTCTTATTTTAAGTGCGCTCGATACGCCTCAAGAAAAAGTGAGAGGATTAAAAGCTGGAGCCGATGATTATTTGGCAAAACCTTTTCTGTTTGAAGAACTTTTGGCACGAATTAATGCACAGCTTCGACGTACCGAATTTAGTTCAGGCGTTTTAGATTTTCAGTCGTATGCGGGAATCAAAATCAATATGAAAGAACAAAGCGCTAGCAGAGACGGCAAAGAATTGAATCTTTCTTCGCGAGAATTAAAGCTTTTGATCTTTTTTATGAAAAATCGAGAAACTGCTTTGTCTCGAATTGCCATTGCAGAAGCCGTTTGGGATATGGATCTTGATATGAGCATTAATACGGTTGATGTTTATATTAATTATTTAAGAAACAAAGTCGACAAGAATTTTCCTTTTCCGCTTATACATACCATAAAAGGCACTGGATATATGCTTAAAGATAAATCTCATGAATCTTAAAAGTAAACTTGCCAGAAACTCTACTTTGTTGTTTGCCTTTATTTTAGGCCTTGTTCTTATTGGATCTTTTTTTCTTTTTAAAAGCCATAGAAAAGATTTGTATTATGAAAAGCTAGAAGACAACGCTTTAATTACTGCTTTTTTCTATTTTGAAAAAGACGAAATTAGAAAAATAGACAGTGTTAGTTATAAAGACATTGAAACTCAATTCAATAAAATTGCCAATCAATCTATTAGGATTTACAATGCCAAAACAAAGAAATTGTATTTGAGCGATGATGTTCCTGTTGTATTAAGCGAACGAAAATTAAACGCTATTTCTCAGGATCGAATTCTGCATTTTACAATAGACCAAAGGCAATTTAGCGGTTTGTACTATAAAGACAATCAGGGAGATTTTATTATTGTAGTTTCTGGAGTTGATGATGTTGGAATTCAGCAGCTAGAAATGCTTGCCCTTGTGTTTTCTATTTTTTATCTGGCAGGAATTGCGTTAAATTATCTTTTGGGAAGATTTTTAGCGAGACAAACTTTCAGACCTTTTGCAGATGTTATTTCGAAAGTAAATACCATTACAACAGAAAACCTTCATTCAAGGCTTGAAATGCCTACAGCAAGCGGAAAAGATGAAATAAAAGAACTGATTACCACTTTTAATTATCTTTTAGAAAGACTTGAAAGCGGTGTTGCCATACAACGAAACTTTCTTAAAAATGCTTCTCACGAACTAAAAACGCCTCTTACTTTTATTATTGGCGATATCGATGTTTCGTTACAACAGCCTAGAACCAACGAACAATATCAGGAAGTTTTAAAATCACTTCGAAAAGATACTTTTCATTTGAAATCAACTTTAGACGGATTACTTATTCTTTCTGGTTTAGAACTTTCAGAGCCAGATCAAATGGAGACTATTAGAATTGATGAAATTCTGTGGAATATTCTCGAAAAGAAAAACATCGAATATCCTGAAGTAAAAGTTGCACTCAATTTGGATGCCATTGTCAATAATGAAGATTTATTGTCTGTAAATGCTAACAAACACCTACTTTTTATTGCTTTGTATAATATTATAGACAATGCGATTAAATTCTCTTTTCCCTCTCAGGTTAATGTTGTCGCGCATGAACAACAAGGAAAACTTCTTTTAAAAATAATCGATCAAGGTTCTGGAATTGCGGAAAAAGACATTGAATCTATTTTCGATTTATTCTTTAGAAGTGATCGTACAAGGCATATTCAAGGACAAGGATTGGGACTTTTTATTACCATGCAGATTCTTAAGCGTCATAATATTACTTTAACTGTAGATTCTGAACTTGAAAAAGGCACTGTTTTCTCTCTCCTATTTCCGTAATTTTTAAAACAAAAATCAAACACTTTTCTTAATCTAAGAAACTGATTTTTGCCAATTGCTAACATTTACATAATACTCTAATCTATCTCTAATCTTGTTCAAATCTACCTCTAATGCCTTATTTCATGGGATCTGAGAGAAAGTACTTGATTTTAAAGCGATAGCTGTTTTTTCATTAAATAACATCTTCATTATCTTAAATTAACAAAGAATTGTTTTTTGATTTTTCGTTAACATAAGCCTTAAATCGAATCAAAACTAAGAGAGTTTATTTGTCGTGAATAAAAACTAATAAACAACATGACAAAACTAAAACTCTTTTTTTCGGCTTTAATGCTCCTTACCGCAGGAAGCATTTTTGCCCAGATTACAACTTCATCGTTGTCTGCAAAGGTCAATGATGGAACTGCTGCAGTTATAGGTGCAGAAGTTACTTTAACACATTTACCTACAAATGCAGTTTACAGAGCGACAACAGACAAAGCTGGTCGTTTTAGCTTCGAAAACTTAAATGCTGGCGGTCCTTACGAATTAGAAATAAAAGGCGGCGACACCAAAGATTATTCAAATGCAAATATTTATTTAAATCTTGGCGATAATGATTTACCGACAATTGTAGTTGGAAAAGCAGATAATAATGTATTGGAAGAAGTCGTAATTACAGGTTCTAAGCCTTCTTCTAAAAACAATGGCACAAGTATTAATGAAAAACAAGTAAACGCGCTTCCTTTAATCAATAGAGGAATTCAAGATGTTACCAAACTTGTTCCTCAAAGTTCTAACAACTCTTTTGCTGGTACGAATTTTAGATACAACAACGTTACAATTGACGGTTCTATTAATAATGACGCAATTGGATTTAGTCCTTCTTTAGGAGGCCAATCTGGAACTTCTGGAATGCCAGGAAGCAGCACGCGTTCAAATTCTATCAGTTTAGATGCAATTCAAGATATTCAAGTTTACATCGCTCCTTACGATATTAAATTAGGAAACTTTTTAGGAGGAAGCGTAAATGCTGTAACAAGAAGCGGTACAAATACAGTGAGCGGATCTATTTACAGCTATGGAAGAAGTGCAGCTATAACAGGTCCAAACAATGCTGGTGATGGTTCTAAAATGCCAAGTTCATTCGGAGATTATCAAGTAGGTTTTAGATTAGGATTGCCAATTATTAAAGACAAATTGTTCTTCTTTACTAATATGGAATACGCAGAAAGAACAGATCCTGTTTTTTATAATGCTGGTGCAACAGATTCTAACGGAAAATTGACTTCTTTAGTTGATAATGCTACGGCAGAACAGATTTCGCAATTCGTAAAATCAAACTACGGATTTGATCCAGGAACTTACGGCTCTTATAATAACTTTTCTAAAAGTCAGAAGTTCTTCAATAAAATCGATTGGAAAATCAATGAGAAAAACTCGCTTTCGTTAAGAAACAATACGGTTATTTCTCAAGCAACAAACTTAGAGCGCGATGCTGCAAACTTTAGATTTGCAAGTATGGATTTTACTCAGAAAACCCAAGCGATCAGTACAGTCTTAGAGTTAAAGACACACTTTAATAGCCAATGGTCAAACTCCTTCATTGCAAGCTACTCAGCAATCAAAGATTATCGTGATCCTAAATCAAATAATTTCATGTTTCCTCAAACAGAAATTGGTTACAATGGAGGAACTATTTTCTTAGGAAACGATCGTGAGGCAACTGTTTTCAACATGAAGCAAAATACAACTGAAATTACAGACAACCTTACTTATAAAACAGGAAATCATACTTTATTATTTGGTACGCACAATGAGTTTTACGACATCAACTATGGTTTTGTAAATGCACTTAACGGAAGAGTTTCATACAAATCTCTTGTAGATTTCTACAATAAATTGCCTACTCGTGTTCGTGGAACTTATCCTTTTGATGGTTCTACTAGAGATGAAATCTTCAATAATCCGTACGCTAAATTCAAAATAAACATGTATAGTGCTTACGTTCAAGACGAAATTAGAATTGGAGACAAATTAAAAGTTGTTCCAGGTGTTCGTATCGATTATACAGATTTACCAAACAAACCAAAATTAAGCGAGCAAGTGCAAAACTCTCCTGAAGATCCAAACTACGGAACAACGTATACTTATACTCCGTTAAATCAAATTAAAAACAACTTCTTTAGTTCGGCATTAGTTTCTCCTAGAATTGGATTTACTTATAACGTAGACGAAGACAAAACATTTGTTATTAGAGGTGGTTCTGGTGTGTTTACAGGAAGAATTCCGTTTGCTTGGTTAGGTTACGCATACTACAATGATGGTGTTGGATACGGAAGTTATGACAAAAACAATTTAACTGCTGCTCAAGTTGCAGCTGCAGGAGATCCTTTAGCAACTGGCGGACTTAACGGTTACCACGATGCTACGCCAAAAGTTCAGGCAGATTTAGTTGACAATAAATTTAAAATGCCAGCAGTTTTAAGAAACTCATTGGCTTTTGACAAAACAATTGACGGATACAAATTTACTCTTGAAGGTATGTACACAAAAGTAATTCGTGACTTAGAATTCCAACAAGTAAATAAGACAGACAATCCAACTTATTTTTCTTACGATACGAAACACGAAATGCCAATTTATGCTGCAAACATAAACTCAGCTTTCTCAAATGCTTATTTGTTATCAAACACAAACAAAGGATACCGTTACAGCATTACTGAAATGATTTCTAAAACTTACGATTTTGGTTTCAACTTTATGGTGGCTTATACTTACGGAGATTCTCGTGATATCACAAACGGAATTCGTAACTCTATGGAAAGTAACTTCCAGATGAACCAATCTTTAACACCTAATAATCCGCAATTAGCAACTTCTAACTTTAATATTAAACACAGAATTGTTTCTAATGTAGGTTACGGCGTAAAAGTTGCTCCAAACAATACTTTATCTGCTAACGTGTATTTCAATGCACAATCTGGAAATCCGTTTTCTTGGGGATTTGTTAACTCAACAATTGCAGGAACAGGACAAGCAGCAGGTTTAGCATATATCTTTAAAGATGCGGCTGAGGCAGCCAAATATATTGGAGTGAATGCTGCAGGAGTTCCTTCTGCAACAGCTGCACAACAAGTAGCAGATTACGAAGCGTTTATTAACGGAAATGATTATTTAAAAAGCCGTAGAGGAACATTCACACAAAGAAATGGAGATACAACTCCTTGGAACATTCAAGCAGATTTAAAATTAATGGATGAAATTCAAGTTACTAAAGTAGGAACTTTCCAAATCTCATTCAGCATGGCAAATATCGGAAACCTTATCAACAAAGATTGGGGAAGAAGTTATTTCGTTCCAAACACTTACAATTCAACAGCAAGTCTTGGTTTAACAAAATCTGGAAACTTAGGAGGAACTGCAACAGGCGATCCAACTTATACTTTCCAAAAACCAACTACTTCACCTTATACTGTAGATCAATTAGCTTCGAGATTCCAAGGACAGCTTGGCGTAAGATATTCGTTCTAAAAATTGTGTTTTTTTTATTTTTGATTATCTCCCCGTTTCTACTTTAGGAAACTGGGAGATTTTCCTTTTTATAATCTGATGAAATTTCAAAAAACAGCATTATCTAACATTTTTGAAAAAGACTGTGAAACTTATTTTGCTTTTCTGTTTCCTTCTAAAATAGAAATAAGTATATTTATTTAACACTAACTAAACCAAATCGTTATTGCTGTTTTTAATTCAACAGTAAATAAAAAAATAAATAAAACCAACCAAAACCTATGAAAAGAAAATCCATAGTTATTGCGTTACATTTTCTTGCTTTAACCGCTTTTGCACAAGAAAATTTTCCGTACAAAAATCCAAATCTTCCAACAGAACAGCGTGTTAATGATTTAGTTTCTAGAATGTCATTAGACGAAAAAATAAATCAATTAATGGATTCTGCTCCGGCAATTGATCGCTTAGGAGTTCCTCAATACAATTGGTGGAACGAATCGCTACATGGAGTTGCACGTGCAGGTTATGCTACTGTTTTTCCGCAATCTATTTCAATTGCTTCTTCTTGGGATCGCCAATTAGTTTTGGATGTTGCCAATGTAATTTCTGATGAAGCGCGTGCCAAACATCATGAATATTTAAGAAGAGGACAGCACGGAATTTACCAAGGGTTAACATTCTGGTCACCAAATATCAATATTTTTCGTGATCCTCGTTGGGGTCGCGGACATGAAACCTACGGAGAAGATCCGTTTCTTACTGGCCAGTTGGGACTTAATTATGTGAAAGGACTTCAAGGCACAAATGACAAATATCTAAAAGTCGTTGCAACCGCCAAACATTACGCCGTGCATTCAGGCCCAGAACCGTCTCGTCATTATTTTGATGCCAACACAAGCGATGTTGATTTGTATGAAACCTATCTTCCTGCTTTTAGAACTTTGGTAAAAGAAGGCCATGTTTATTCTGTAATGGGCGCTTACAACCGTTTTAGAGGGGAATCGGCTAGTGCGAGTCCGTTTCTTTTTAATATTCTTCGAAATGACTGGGGATTTAATGGATACATCGTTTCGGATTGTGGTGCTGTAACCGATATTTGGGAATATCATAAAATTACCAAAGATGCCGCAAGTGCTTCTGCATTAGCGGTTAAAAATGGTTTGGATTTGGAATGCGGAAGCAGTTTTAAATCTTTAAAAGAAGCTGTAGAAAGTAAATTAATTACGGAATCTGATATTGATATCGCAGTAAAACGCTTATTAACAGCAAGATTTAAATTAGGAATGTTCGATCCAGACGAGATCGTTCCTTTCGCTCAAATTCCTTATTCTGACAATAATAATGCAGCACACGATTATCTTGCTCGAATAGCTTCGCAAAAAAGTATTGTTCTTTTGAAAAACCAAAATAATACATTGCCTCTTTCTAAGGATATAAAAACAGTTGCCGTAATTGGTCCGAACGCTGATGATGTTCAATCTTTATGGGGAAATTACAACGGTTTCCCTAGCAATCCAATTACAGTTTTAAAAGGAATTCAAAACAAATTGGAACCAAGTGCAAAAGTTTTATATGCGCAAGGAACTGATTTAGCCAAAGGAGTTCCAGCTATGAAAATTATTCCGTCTATTTATTTTCAAAATGAAAACGGAACGCAAGGTTTAATTGGAGAATATTATGATAATCGCGAATGGAATGGAAAACCTCTTTTTACTCGTGTAGATGATAATGTTGATTTTCATTGGGATATTGACACTCCAGATCCTCGTTTGAAAATGGGTAATTATAGCGTAAAATGGACAGGTTATTTGACGGTTCCTAAATCGGGAACTTATAACATTTCTGAATGGTCAAAACCATTTATGACGGTTCAAATTGAAGGCGGAAAAGCTTCAGGCGGTAAAAACGATCACCATCCTCGTTTTCGTCCACAAAAAATTGATTTAGTAGCGGGAAAGAAATATAAAATAGAAATCAAATACCAAAATTATTATGGCGATGCCATTGCACAATTACTTTGGGCAGAGCCGCAAGAAGACTTAGTTCAAGAAGCGGTACAAACTGCCAATCAAGCCGATGCTGTAATTTTGGTTTTGGGATTAAATGAACGTTTAGAAGGTGAAGAAATGAAAGTCGAAGCTGATGGTTTCAACGGTGGCGATCGAACAAGCTTAAATCTTCCTGCCAATCAAGAAGAATTGATGAAAGCGGTTAAAGCTACTGGAAAACCTGTAATATTGGTTTTAATTAACGGAAGTGCGCTTTCAATCAATTGGGCAAATGATAATATTCCTGCAATACTTACAGCTGGATATCCAGGGCAGCAAGGCGGAAATGCTATAGCAGATGTTCTTTTTGGAGATTATAATCCCGCGGGAAGACTTCCCGTTACGTATTATAAATCTGTAGATCAGCTTCCTAAATTTGAAAATTATGATATGGAAGGCAGAACCTACCGTTACTTTCATAAAACGCCATTATATCCTTTTGGATTTGGTTTGAGTTATACCAACTTCAAATATTCTAATTTACAGCTTCCAAAAACTTTAAATTCTGAAACCGATTTTAAAGTTTCTGTCGATATAACCAATACAGGAGATCGCGACGGAGATGAAGTTGCTGAATTGTACATAAAAGATGAAAAAGCCTCTACTCCACGTCCGATTTGTCAATTAGAAGGTTTTGAGCGAATTCATCTTAAAAAAGGAGAAACTAAGACCGTTACTTTTACCATTATGCCAAGACAACTCTCTATGATCAATAAGAAAAATGAGCGTGTTGTAGAGCCAGGTTGGTTTACCATTTTCGTTGGAGGAAAACAGCCTGACGGTTCTAAAGATATTCAAAGCGGAAGAATAAACTTTACTGGTAAAACTATAACATTAGAAAAATAATCTTTATCAAAGTTGATTAAAAAAAACGAGCGCCAAATATTTTTGACGCTCGTTTTTTTATTTTAAAACATCGTATTTTCATCATTAGGATTAAAACTTCCTTTATCAGGATATTTAATGCTATCCTTTAGTTCTTCTACCCTTTTCGGATCAAACTTAGGCAGTTGTAATTCGTTATTCTCTTTCCATTTTTTAACTATTTTAGAAACTTCTTCTGCTTTTTCATTAGAAACTGGAATATCTCTAGTCATGTAAAGTGTCTGCGAAGGATACGCCAGAGAGGTTCCGCTTTTTTCTATAATATCCAACATTCGCAATAAAAGATCTTCTTGCACTTCTTGTGATGTTTCAAAATTAATAGCTTCAATATAAGACGTAATTTCAACTTTTAAAGCATCGGCTGTTATACCTGTAAAACGCACAATTGGTGGCGAATTTAGAACCGCAGGATGTGCATACAGCAAAGATCGAAGTTCTACAAGCAAATAACGCAGCTGATCGGGAGTTGTTTCCATTCTAAAACCAAAAATCGGATTGAATATAAATCGGTCGCGATGTGCATAATTTTCGATTTTACTAGCCGAAAGCTGACCATTCGGAATCGTTACAATACTACGAGCTGCAGTACGAAGTGTTGTCGAACGCATTCCAATAGATTCTACAGTTCCTTTAATATCGTCAATTCGGCAATAATCTCCAACACGAAGCGGCTGATCGGCAATAAGGCTCACACTTCCCACAAAATTTTCTATTGTTTTTTGGGCTCCTAGAGCCAATGCAATCCCCCCTATTCCTAAAGCTGCAAGTCCAGCCGTAACATCTACTCCAATGATTCCTAATATTGCAATGATTCCGATAACGACAATTGCGGCTTTCATCGTACGACTTAAAAACAATACCGCAGATACTGCAGAAGCACGTCCGCGATTAGTCATTCTGCTTCTTGTAAACATGCTCACAAAATCGGTCATTCGCCAAAGCAGAATTAAAAAAGCTACAATTCCGATTGTGATTATTATGATGCTAAATCGCTGTCTAACAATTATCGAAATCCCCATTTTCTGTGTAAGGGCCACAAATAAAATTACCGTCAGATACATCTGAACGGGAAGCGTAAAAGCATCTATAACTGCATTGCCTTTCTCACTATCTGCTTTCTTCCAAATTTTTTGAAGCAGGAAAATAAAAACAAAGATTATCAGTCTGGAAAGCAAATATGTAACCACCGCCATCACAACTACCACCGCCCAATGTCCAATGGGAACATTTCCTAACTTTCTTTCTTTTAAGGCTTTTGGCAATACACGATCTAAAAAAGTTTTTTCAACACTAACATCAGCTCCAAGAATTGCTTCTATCGTTTCCGCAGAAAAAAGCCATAAAGCCGGCTGACTATCATCGGATTGATTTTCTAGATAAAGTTGTATGTTTATTTTGTCTGTAGAAATATTTCCAACCAAATCTACGCCAGTTGCCAAATTATCATCGATACGTCCTAATTCTTTATTGCTAAGAATTGATGAAGGAGAAAAATTTCCTCCCTGATCTAATAACTGCTGAAAAATTTTGGCTATTCGAATTCTTTCTGATGTTTTACGATATGAACGTTTACTAAGCATAAAATACTGACTCGCACGCAGATAATTCTGATCGCCAATTGCTTTGATGAAGCCGTTGACAGTTCCTTGCGGTGTTCTTCTTCCTAATGAATCATCTGGAACTTTTTCAGGTTCTTCAGTAGTAGTTTTTGCTCCACCTAAAAGCTGTGCTTCTAGTTTGCAAGGAGTTATCATTACTAGTGAAATCAAGAGTAAAAAAGAGAATAAACGTTTAGTACCTAAAATCATATTTTTTTGCTTTAGTAACTTAGACTATTAAAAATAAGAAATATCAAAGAAAAACAACTTGTTTACGGTGGCTTTTTTTAATTTTCTATGCAAAAGCCTTCACTAGATTTCATAAGGGCAATTTTGGAACTCTTAATAAATTCTATTAATCCAAATTGATTTAATTTTTCAATCCAACCTTTTATTTCTTCATCTGCCCCTATAGCTTCTATGATTGTATATTCTTTTTGAATCTCTGAAATTTTGAAATTATTTTCACGAAATAAACTTTCCATTTTCGTGTCATTCATAAATGTAGCTGTTGGAATTTTAAACAATATAATCTGTCTGGAAACAATTTCTTCATTTGAAGAATAATAACATTTAAAAACCTCTATAATTTTCTCTATCTGTGCTGCTAAATTTATGACTGTATCCAGCGTTTCATTTACCACAATCGTATGTCTGTACGTTTTATCAATTTCGCAAATAGACATATTAAGGCTTAAAATTGCTATTTGTTTTCTTATAAACATTGAGCTCAGTTTAGTGATTAATCTTAATTGGTCTTCTGAATAAATGGTAAGAGTAAATTCGTTTTTCATTGTTTAATTTTTATTGATGCTTTTTTTAGGTAAGTGAGGAAATAAAAAAAGCCTTTCACATTTAGACTGAGAAAGGCTTTTTTGAATAGACAATAGAATCCTGACTCGTCATGTAATACGAATAATGATAATTGAAATAATAATGCTATTCTGAATTGAATTTTTCATAATTGCTGTAAACAAAAAAAACCTCCCGTTGCGGGGAGGTTTTCTAAATTGTATTTTTTACTTATTTATATAACATCCCTTCACTACTATCGAATGATAATAATGATAATAATTGCAGCGATGTTAATGATGTTTTTCATTTGTTTGATCTGATGCGCAAATATATTGATATTTTTTAATCTGCAAGCATTATTACAATAAACAAAAAATCCATCTCTGTTGCGACGGATTTTTCTGTTTTTAAAATTTAAGGTATCAAAACGGCTCTACCTTTTATTTTTCCTTCTCTCATTCTTTCATAAACTTCGTTAGCATCGTCTAGTTTATGTTTTTCAATTTCTATATGGATTTTCTTTTGTCTTGCTAAACCAACCACTTCCATCAATTCTGTTCTTGATCCCCAATACGGATTGGTCATACTTACTCCAAATGGCAAGCCATTCATACTGTATTGATAATGTCCGCCGCCAAGACCAACAATGGTAAGATCTCCATCAAGACTTACCACTTTTGTTCCTAAATCTATTGTAGAAGTTACACCAACAAAATCTATAACCACTTTGGCTTTCTTAATTCCTGTAATTTTCTGAATTTGTTCTGCAGCATCAGCATCTTTAGAATTAATTGTGAACTCAGCGCCTAATTCTTTTGCAAAAGCCAATTTATCTTCGGTAACATCACAGGCAATAATTGCTGCTCCGCTAATTTCTCTTAATATCTGTAAAGCAACGTGCCCTAATCCTCCAACTCCAATTACAACAACAAATTCGTCAGGCATTAATTTCGGAAGTGAACGCTTTATAGCTGAATATGGCGTAAGTGCCGCATCTGTCAAGGGAGCTGCAATTACAGGATCTAAATCAAAAATAGGAACTAAAAGCCTCGAAGATGGAACCAACATATAATCGGCCATACCACCATCTAATCCTAAACCTCCTCCATAGGCTTGCTCAGATTGATGATCACAATAATTTTCTTTTGATTGCTGGCAGGGTTTGCAATGACCACATCCCCACGGGCCATAAACTAAAACGGCATCTCCTTTTTTATATCCTTCTACATTTTCGCCAATTTCTTCGATCCATCCAGCATTTTCGTGTCCTAGAGTAAAAACTGTCCCCACAACAGTTCCTTCGTCGATAATGTGCAGATCTGAGTGGCAAACACCAGCACCGCCAATTTTTAATAAAACTTCATCACCTTTAGGAATAGGTTTTTCAAGATCATTAACAACACGGACATCTTTGTGCCCAAAAAAACGTACTGCTTTCATAAAATAAACTTTTGATTACTATTCTACTAATTTACGATTTTGTATTTTCTATCTCGTCACTAAACAAGTTAAGTTTATCCTAATTTATTGAGTGTTTACGGGAGTTGATAGCTAAAAGAAAAAATAAAAGGGGTAAAAATTGGGCATAAAAAAAGAGAACCTAAGTTCTCTTTTAAATTTTATTTTATACTGTTTAAAATCAGTTGGAGTTTTATCAGTTCAATCTAAACTAATTGTTCCGTTATTAAATTTTAATAATAAACAGACAATAAGATTTTAGAATTTGAACTCTCTATGTATTTTTCAAGTCTTTTAAAAAATTCATCGTTCACCATTGGACATCCGTGGCTGTTGATGATGTAGTAACCTTGCTCATCCTGAGGAACTTCTTTGTATTTGTGCAATACAATAGCACGTTTCATGGCATTGTTATTCGTTTCGTCTAATCCTGCAAGTCTAAAAGCTTTTCCGAAAACACCTTTATATGGTTTTTCTACCGAATATCTTCCTAAAGAAGTGCAATTAGAATTCGGAAGATTGCTAAATTGAAGAATGTCTCCTTTAATTCCTGTCTCAGAACCTGAGCCATGCGCAACCAATCCCTGGTCAAGGATTTGGTTATTTTCTAGATCGTAAACAAAAAAACGGTTTTTTCCTGATTTAATCTTCATATCAACAAGAAAAGCAATTTTGCCATTATACTTGCGATTAGTCGCTGTAAAAGCCTTAATTTCATTTACATGATCTGTAAGTCTTGCAAATTCAAGTTCGCTTAATATTTCATCGTCTTCTCGTACATTCATCGTAGTGAAGGAACTTAAGGAAATAAGCAGTGCCACTAAAAATATTCTCATATCAAGCTGATAGTTAAGTTAATAATGATCATTTGGGGTATTGATAATTTGTTGCTGCAAAATTATACACAAAGTTTATACAATTCCCATATTATAAGTTAAAGATATTATAAATATCTGGAAATAACAATATTAAACGTTAAAGTTTGATTAATTAACGTTAATCTGCAACACATAATACATCAAGTTTATAAATCGCCTGATCATTTTTTTTGTCTTTAGAAGAAGAATTGACTGTTCTCACTAACCGGACTACCCATAATATAAAAAGTGGTACATTTTGGTGATACAGTAAAGCAATACATTTGACCCAAAAATCATAAAGCATCAAAATAAAAAATGAACGAACAAATAAGAAACGACTGGAGCAGAGAAGAAATTCAGGCCATTTATGATCAGCCTTTATTAGAATTGGTTTTTCAGGCTGCAACTGTACATCGCAACTGGCATAAACCCTCAGAAATACAGATATGCACATTGCTTTCTGTAAAAACGGGCGGTTGTCCAGAAGATTGCTCTTACTGCGGACAGGCGGCGCGCTATCATACCGATATAAAAGTTCAGGCACTTCTTCCAACAGAAAAAGTATTGGAACATGCACAAAAAGCAAAAGACGGTGGTTCTTCTCGCTTTTGTATGGCCGCAGCTTGGCGCGAAGTTCGCGATAACAAAGATTTTGATCGTGTTATTGAAATGGTAAAAGGCGTTAACGATCTTGGCTTGGAAGTTTGCTGCACATTGGGAATGCTTACCGAAGAACAAGCAATACGTCTTCAAGAAGCAGGTTTGTATGCTTATAATCACAATTTGGATACTTCCGAAAGTTATTATGACGAAATCATTAGTACACGAAAATTTGATCAACGTTTGGATACTATTAATAATGTCAGAAAAGCAGGAATAACAGTGTGTTCTGGCGGAATTATTGGTTTGGGAGAAACCTCATCAGATCGCGTTTCTATGTTGGCAACTTTAGCAACAATGCCCGTTCATCCAGAATCTGTTCCTGTAAATGCACTGGCTCGAGTAAAAGGAACTCCATTAGAAAACAATCCGAAAGTGCCTATTTGGGATATGGTTCGAATGATTGCCACAGCGCGTATTATTATGCCTGCATCTGTTGTTCGTTTGAGTGCCGGACGTATTGAAATGACCGAAGAAGAACAAGCTTGGTGTTTTATGGCAGGAGCCAATTCTATTTTTACAGGAGAACGCGAAACGTTATTAGTAACGCCAAATCCAGGATTATCTGAAGACATGCAAATGTTCCAAAACCTCGGACTGAAACCTTTAACTAAAGAAGCTAAAAGTTCTTGTTCTGTGGTTTAAAACAAAAAAATTATCACCCTTTATAGCCCGAAAACTGTGCAATCTTGAAAACTTTCAGGATTGTGCAGTTTTTTTATCTGAAAAACTTTCTTTTTGGAAGGAAGGTTATTTATATGTCTTTTAAAATAGCTTCAATATTTTCATCTTTTGATAAATCCCAGTACCACCATTTATAGAAATCATTTTTTTCTGTTTCAAATCTCTTCATGTAAGCTATTTTAAATAAGCTTAAAAGTAATATTAAAGATTTATTGAGTTCATTTTCTGGAAGATTTAGCAATCTCTTCAAGTTATGTGTTCCAACTCCTTTCTGGATTATTACGCAAGGTGTGTATGTTCTTCTTAATTTACTACTTTCAATAGCTGGTTCTATATCTTCATCTTGAGCTTTGGCTTGTAAAATGAAAAAAAGCAAATCGTATAAATACTTCTTTTTCTCCTCGTGACTAAACGTATTAAATATCAGTATCAAATCCTCAATACCTACAACACTCTGTCCATACTTATTAACCAATATTACGTTTTCTAATTCCATTTCCTCGCTTTCAAAGTGTTCCTTTATACGCTGCGCAAATGTCTCCGACTTTGCGCAACTCTAATTCTTCTTAATAACGTAAATTTCTAAAAGTCTCCAACTTTAAAACCAAATCTAATAGAAATTATAGAAAAACAAGATAAAAGAATTGCGCAAAGTCAGAGACATTTGCTCAGCTTTTCAGGTAAACTTTTCAACTAAATCCAAATCTTTATTGGTAATTTTACATTTCAAGAAAGAAGAAAAAACATGTACAAAAAAGCCTTACAACCACTAATAGACAATTCTACTGTGATTCTAATTATGGGTACAATGGCGGGCGAACAATCTATAGCCAAGCAAGAATACTATGCCAATCGAGGAAACCTGTTTTGGAAAATTCTGTTTGCTATTTTTGAAGAAGAATTCAGTACCTCGTATGAAGATCGAAAAGCTCTGGTTAAAAAGTACAACATTGGTCTTTGGAATGTTTTAGAAAGCTGTAAAAGAGAAGGAAGCAGTGATGCTACGATAACAGAAGAAAAAGTAAACGATTTTGAAAACTTGCATAAACAATTTCCGAATATCAAATATGTCTTTTTTGAAAGTAAAGCCGCTGCAAAATACTTCCAGAAACACACTTTACCACAAGAAGGCATAACGTATATCACTTTACCTTCGACCAGCGGACTAAATGCTGGTTTAACAAAAGCAGAGAAAACAGAACAATGGAAAATCGTATCGCAAACAGCTCTTTCTGAAATACGCTAAAAATTATTCCGTAAAAGAATTACCTATTTCTCATGATGTAAAAAAGTATTTCCTCTTCTAATTCCCTTGACAGATTTTCAAACTTCATTCTACGTCGGTAGTTTTTTTCGCTTTTGTCTTTATAAAGTTCTGTTTTAGCAGTACTTATACAATAAGCGTGGCATATAACTTTAAATTTTTCGTCTAGTATGTACAATTCTTTCATAGAATCAAAGTACGCTGCAAATTTAACATTATACAATTCGTCAGGAATAACGGCCATAGCTTTTTGTATTTAATTAATACTGTATTTCACCTTGTAGATTCATTTTTGATACTTCGATATAGAGACCAAAAAATTCTGCATCGAAATAATATTTAAAATTAGAATGAAAAAACTTTAATCTCTTTCTTTGAATCTCCGGAAATGGTTTCAGTTTATAATCTGAAACCAGAAATTGTAAAATGAACCCTGAACCATTAAAATGCAACATGATGATTTCATGCATTTTATGAAATATTTCAAATCTAAAGTCATAAAATTGTTAATTAACACAATCGATACAAAAACAGGTACTATTACTTATAGTAATATTCCTATATATTAAATAAATTTACATCCCTTTTTAATTACAAGCCACAATCATAAAAATATCTTTAATTCTGTTTTTAATGATGGTGAGAGAAAATGAGTTTGTTTATTTATAAAATCCTACTGATGCCAAAAACAGTTTTATAAGAAGAAAAATGCTATTATTTATTTTTCATTTCATATGCAGTATTAAAAATAGTACCGCATAAAAAGCAAACAAACCACCCCAAAAATGCTCGAAAAAAAATCTATAGTAATCGGATGTGACGATGTCACTATACTAACTATGATATTAAATGCAATATCAATAGTATCTGATTATTCATTTTCTACAGTTTCTGTTTCGAGAGGAGTAGATTTGAAGAATGCAATAAACTCCTTAAATCCCGATTTAGTAATTTTAGGTTTCAAACAAAATCAGCTTGTTTTAAATGATACTAATTTCAATTCTGACAAAAGGGACATTCCTATTTTATATTTGACCCAAAACTATGAATGCGAATCATTATGCTGGTCCAAACAAAGCATCGTTTTCACATATCCTTACAATCAGATTGCGAATACCGAGTTTTTAATTTATAGAATACAATCTATCTTTCTTCTAAAAAAAGCTGAGTCGCAGAACAAACCGCCAACATCATTTGCAGAAGCCGCTTTTCAGAAGAATAACACCGACAAATTAAGCCATTATGTAATGGAATTGGATCAAAAGGTTGAAGTGCTTTTAAAGATCAAAGAACGAATTTCTTACCTATATCCAAACGTTGACGATGCAACCCGAATTGAATTAATGTCTATTGTAAATTCGATTAAAACCGTTGCAAGCGACAACAAACTTTGGGACGATTTTAAAATCTATTTTGAACAGTCTAATCCCAATTTTCTTTTAGCTCTTGCTAAAAAACATCCTTCCTTAAGTTCTAGAGATTTAAAATACTGCTGCTATATTAAAATGAATATGAGTAACAATGATATTACTAATCTTCTTGGAATCAATCAAGAAAGTGTTCGAACTCATAAGTATCGTCTAAAAAAGAAACTTACGCTTAAAAAAGAGGATGATATCATTTCATACCTAAGAACCGTTTCTTAAATTATATTTTTCTCCTTTCAAACCCTTAAATCCATGCCTTTTTTAAAGGCATTTTTTTCTTTATTTACTAAAGCCTTCCCATAAACTTCGACGATTTATATTGTAATTTGAGACAAAGCGTAGACAAAGTTTCTTCTGTCTATACTTTGTCTACAAAAACGCAGAATATCTTTTGATTCTGTCTATGAAAAGTACATTACAAAATTTTCGTACAAATCTAATTGTCAGCTACTTTTACAATTAGAAATAGCCCATTTCATTAGCTATTGCACTTAATTAATTTAAGAGTTAGAAACGATGATACATCAATCACTTCAATTTACGAATAAATTATTGGGACAGTTTTTAAAAAACCGTTTTGGCTTGACCGAAGACAAAACTGTTGTAAACTATCTCATTGAACCAAGTGGAAATTTACCAAAAACAAATCAGAATAAAGTCGTTCTATCTCTTATCAATATTGAAAAAGAAACCAATCAGCCTTTTTATGTCAGAAATCAGAAATTAGAAAACGGAAACTATTCTAATTTCAATCCAACAGAAAGGTACAACATCGACTTATTGATTAGTAGCAATTTTGACGATTATACCGAATCTTTAAAATTTCTAGATGCCATAATCGTCTTCTTTCAGATTAACAATTATATCGATGCTTCTTCCTCCTCTTCTATTCCCGATGGCTTAAGCCGATTAGAATTTGAGTACGAAAAGATTTCTTACCATCAAATGCACAGTTTGTGGACGGCAATGGCTGCAAAATATCAGCCTTCAATTATTTACAAAATGAAACTGATTAAAGTTCAGAGTCATGAAATTATGGAAATCATACCTTCTGTAAAAAACACAAATAATACAGTCGCCCAATGATACAGAGCAATTACATAAAAACCTTTGGTATTGCGGCCTATCATACTTTTTTTGATAGTGGCAAATGCAATTGTCTCCACTTTATTCCAAATCATAAAACAGATAAAACATTTAAAAAATTTGGTTTTAAAATGAATCCCGTTTCCAATGGATTCGATTTATATTCTAATACAAAATCATCACTTTCAGATTTACTAGATTATATTTCTAAAACAACACAACAAAACTATTTTGAGTTTGATATTAAATGCACGAATCCTAATTTCATTCTCTTTTCCACTTTACCCATAAATTGGATTGGAGCCGTTACTTATTCTAGTCAAGATCCAAAAAACCTTAACAATAAAGGTAAAATTGTTCTTAACCAAACCTTAGAAAAGCAATCTGTATCTACGCATTTTGGCCATTTGAAAATTTATTTTGAAGATATACTAAAAGAGCCAACCTCAACAGAATCAGTACTTTTTGAAATCAATTTTACGGCAAGAGCCACACAATGGCAATACTACTTTATCAATAAAAATGCGGTGCAGCTCAACAATCCTTCGATTACAGAAAAAGAGAATATCAAATTTGAAGGCCCACAAACCGTAACGATTCCCACTGGAGAATCGGCTTTATTATTTTCTTCCAATAAAACCTATATCACGCTCAGCGAAAAACCAAAATATAAATTTGATCTAATAAGCAGTCCGGCATCCACAAATCAAACCAATGCAAAGCCCAGAGTTATTATAAAAGGACTGCCAAATCCTGATGTCTCCCGAATAGGAATAATCGAGAATAGCGACCAAAATCATGTCGCGTCACCAATGTATATCTATTTATAAAAAACTATTAAAAATGAACATTAAAAACTAAAATCAATGAATTTATCTACCATTCAAACTCCTGGTGTTTACATTCAAGAATTAAATGCTTTTCCCAATTCTGTTGTTGGAGTAGCTACAGCTATACCAGCATTTATAGGGTACACACCACAGGCCTCTTACGAAGGAAAATCGTATACGAATGTGCCAGTAAAAATCACATCTTTTGCTGATTTTCAGGCTTTTTTCTGTTTGCCAGATCCACCTGCTCCTGCAAGTCCATCTAAACAGTACAAACCTGAATACTACTTAGTAGCAGAAAAAAGTCAACCTTTAAAGGGCGACTACATGCTAATTGCAGGAACTTATTATTCAATAGTTCCAGATCCTAACACGGTTTATTATTTATACAATAGCGTAAGGCTTTTTTATGAAAATGGCGGTGGAGATGCTTATATTGTTTCTGTTGGTTCTTACGGAACTGCGTCACAAAAACCAGGCACTCCAGGCATTCCGGTTGTAAATCCGAATGTACAGCTGAATGATTTGACTAAAGGTCTTTCTTTATTGCTGAATGAACAAGAACCGACGATGTACATCTGTCCTGAAGCTACTTTATTGAGCGTAGAAAACAATGGTACGCTAATGCAATCTATGCTTCTTCAGGCTACGCAAATGCAAACTGCAATGTGTTTATTTGACGTTATTGGCGGTGACGCTCCTGATCCTATTTTGTATACGGAAGACATTACAAACTTCAGAATGAACACAGGTTCTGTGGGATTGAATTATGGAATGGCGTATTATCCTTTTATCGGAACAACGATAATGCAAAATTCTGATATTGATTACACTAATTTATTTGGTGGAGACGTAAAACAACTAGAAGCCGTTCTTAATCCGCCTAGTGCTCCTAACCCAGCCGTTGCCACTATTATTGCCAACATTCAAAATCCATCAAGCACTTTGACTGTGACGCAAAATCACAATGCGCTGCTTATTGCAAGCCAGACGTATTCTTTAATGATTAAGCATATTTTGGCAGATGCTAATATTCTTCCTCCAAGCGGTGCTATGGCTGGAGTTATTACTACTGTCGATAATGCTGTTGGTCCGTGGGATGCTCCTGCAAACACTTCTATCGTAGGTGCAGCTTCATTGCCAATTTCGATTTCTGAAAGCCAGCAAGCCAATTTGAACGTTGACGCAGTTTCGGGTAAATCGATCAATGCAATTCGAACATTTAACGGTTTAGGAATTTTAATCTGGGGATCAAGAACATTAGACGGAAACAGTCAGGATTGGAGATATATTCCCGTGAGAAGAACCATGATATTCTTGGAGCAATCTTGTAAACTGGCAGCTCAAGCTTATGTGTTTCAGCCTAATGATAAAAATACTTGGGAAGCTGTTATCTCAATGATCAGCAGTTTTCTTAGTTCGATTTGGAAACAAGGAGGTTTACAAGGAGCAAGCGCTTCTGATGCTTTCTCAGTTGCCTGCGGATTGGGCTCTACAATGACGGCAGATGATATTTTAAATGGTTTCATGAATGTAACGGTAAAAGTTGCAGTTGTTCGCCCTGCTGAATTCATTGTATTGACATTTCAACAGCAAATGGCAACTTCTAGTTAATCAAATAAATATTCACTTAAGTAAATTTTAATTTAAATATAAAATAATATGGCAACAGATGACGGAAGCGTACAAGGCGCAACATGGCCCATGCCAAAGTTTAGATTCGAAGTAGATCTTGGAACAGAATTAACAAAAGTAGCTTTTCAGGAAGTTACTGGAATGGATGTCGAAAATCAAATTATAGAATATCGTAAAAGTAATAGTCCGCTTTTTTCTGTTGAGAAAATGCCTGGCATTACCAAATACGGAAACGTGACTATGAAACGTGGAATTTTTGTAAATGATAATACTTTTTGGGATTGGCATCAGCAAGTCGTAATGAATACGATTAAAAGAAGAACAGTTCTGATAAAATTATTAGACGAAAAAGGCGGTGTAACCATGCAATGGACTTTAAATAATGCTTGGCCAACTAAAATTACCAGTACCGATTTAAAATCTGATGGTAATGAGGTTGCGGTAGACACTATAGAAATTGCACACGAACAACTGATCATTAAAAATGGTGGTAAAAAATAACGATTATCCCGTTAGCTTTTATTTTACACTCTCTTTTGCAGGTGTAGATGCGGCTTTCAAGGAGGTATCCGGAATTTCTAAAGAACTAAACGTAGAAGAAATTGTTTGCGGAGGCGAAAATAGATTTAAATATCGCCTCCCAACCATTTCTAACAGTCAAAACTTAGTGCTTAAAAGAGCTATGGTACCTGCAGGATCTCAGTTGGTCAATTGGTGTGCCAACTGCATCGACCAGGGATTATCGAACCCAATTCAACCCAAAAATGTGATTTTGAAATTACTCAATGCCTCAGGTGTTGTATGCATGCAATGGACATTCAATAATGCTTATCCAGTAAAGTATAATGTTTCTGACTTAAACTCTCAGGAAAGCAATATTGCTATAGAATCTATTGAGCTTGCTTACACCTATTTTAACATTTCTAAGGATACAAAATTTGATAAACTTTTTACGTAAACCATTATGCCAATCGAAATAAGAGAACTCGTTATCAAAACAGAAATTGTAACAAACAATAATAAAAATTCGGCTCTAACCAAAGAAAGAGAACTTTCAATTCTGAGAAAACAATTACTCGAAGAATGTAAAAGATTAATTGCTGAGAAAAATCAGGACAACAGCTATAAACGTTAAAAAAATAAACCAATGGCAAGTTTGGAATTAATGAAAATAACGGGATATACAGACGAAGAATTTCAGAATAAATTCTCCGGAAATCCTTATGCTTTCATGATAAATCCTGATAATATTAAAATACAAAAAAGCATTGAATACAACGAACAGCAGGCTCCTGCTACAAGTTCGGCTTCGCAAAAGTACAAAAGTACGCCAAGCGATAAATTAAGTTTTGAAATGGTGATAGACTGTACCGGAATCGTTGATGCCAAACGTACTGATATGACCAAAGAAATAACAGCATTAGAAACGATAATTTATACTTACAACGGTAAAATACATCGTCCTAATTTTGTAAAAGTACAATGGGGACAGAATATTACATTCAACGGAGTTCTAGATTCTATCGACATCTCTTATACCCTATTTAGACCAGATGGAAGCCCACTGAGAGCCAAAATATCCTTGTCTTTTAGCCGATATATTTCTCCAAAAACAGTAACCAGAACAGATGCGCCACAGTCTCCAGATCTTACTCACATTGTAACCGTTTCTGAGGGAATGTCTCTGCCTCAATTGTGCCAAAAAGTATGGAACGACGATTCGTTTTACATACAAGTTGCGGAGTACAACAAACTAAACAAATTCAGAAACCTTAATGGAATCGACAAATTAATATTTCCACCTATAATCCCTTCTAATTAATGAGTACTTCAACTGAAATAAAAAGTGGCGGAATGGTAACATTCGTAGTCAAAGTTAGCGGCAACGTCATAGACGATGAACTTAGCGTACATTCTATCCATATCGAAAAAAAAGCAAACCGAATCGCTTCTGCAAAAATTACAATTCTAGACGGAGAACCCAATACTGGTAAATTTGATGCCAGCTCTTCATCCACTTTTGTACCCGGCGCAACAATTAGTATAGAAGCTGGATATGACAGCAACAATACCGTTATTTTTTCTGGCTTAATCACAAGCCAAACCATTCGCGTTGATAATTTGATAGGATCAGCTTTAGAAATTGAATGTCGTGATAATGCTGTAAAAATGATCGTTGGTCGTAAAAGTCTAACCTTTTCAAACAAGAAAGATAGCGATATCATATCCTCGATAATAGGAACTTATTCAGGGCTAACTGCTGATGTTACCGCTACAAATACGCAATGGCCAGAACAAGTGCAATATTATGCTACCGATTGGGATTATATTTTGGCTTTAGCCGAAGCGAATGGATTAATTGTAACCACCATAAACGGAAAGATTTCAGTATTCCCTCCTGGTAAAACCACAACGTCTGTACTTACAGTAACTTATGGTGATAATCTATTGGAATTTAATGCCAAATTAAATGCTGTTACACAATTAGGAAATGTGGAAGCAAATAGCTGGGATTTTAAAACGCAAGCTTTAGCAACAGGCAATGCTGCTCCAAATGTTAGCGGAACTGGAAATTTAACCACACAAAAATTATCAGAAGTTATCGGGCTTTCAGCTTATCAATTGCAGACTTCGGCTCCCTTAGAAACTGCCGATTTAACCAATTGGTCTAAAGCGCAAATTATTAAAAGTGAATATGCTAAAATAATGGGCGAAGCCAAATTTCAAGGCTCCAATTTAATCGATCCTGGAAAATACATGACTTTCGCTGGTCTTGGAGATCGTTTTAATGGTGATTACATTATTGGCGGAGTTGTACATGATTTATCACAAGGAAATTGGGTTTCTGAAGTTACGCTCGGACTTTCTCCTTTTTGGTTTACCGAAGAACCAGATGTTATGGCGCCGCCCGCTTCTGGGTTGATTCCCGGAGCAAGAGGCCTTTTTAACGGAACCGTAAAAAAGATGTATGAAGATCCCGATTCTCAATATCGAATTTTGGTCGATGTTCCGCTAATAGATCCGAAAGGTCAAGGAATTTGGGCGCGTCTTACCAATTTTTATTCGACAAACGGCGCTGGAGCTTTTTTCATGCCCGAAGTTGGAGACGAAGTTATCTTAGGTTTCCTAAACGAAGATCCGCGCTATCCAGTCATTTTAGGAAGCCTTTATAGTAGTAATATAAAGCCCTTTACAGGTTTAGATCCAAATCAAAAAAATACAACAAAAGCCATTGTTTCCAAATCTGGGATTTCGGTGCAGTTTGATGATGAGAACAAGGTTTGGACCGTTGCAACTCCGAATAAAAACACAATCATAATTAGCGATAAAGACAAGAAAATTACGATTCAGGACGAAAATCAAAACAGCATCGTAATGTCTAGCAGCGGTATTGATTTATCAAGCCAAAAAAACATCAATATTTCTGCGAATCAAAATGTTTCTATTAAAGGAAATCAAGGCGTTTCCATACAGGCGAGCGGCGGAGATGTTGCTATAAAAGGTCTTAACATCAAAGAAAATGCAGATATGCAATACAGCGCTCAAGGCGGACAAATGGCACAGGTTTCTGGAGGAATGCAATTGACCCTGAAAGGTGCAATGGTTATGATTAACTAATTGTGAATTATGAGTTATGAATTGATAATTCTTGCGATTTAAGCTTTGTCAAAGTTTCAAACTTTGACAAAGCTATACGCAACTAAACGATTAAACAAATAAACGGTTCACCGATTAAACAAATAAACATTTAAACAAAAAAAATATGCCACCAGCAGCAAGACTTACAGATTTTCATCAATGTCCGATGGTTACTCCGGGAGTACCACCAATTCCGCATGTGGGCGGACCAATAGTTGGGCCATGTGCACCAACTGTTTTAATAGCAGGATTACCAGCCGCCAAAGTTGGCGACACGCTGGTTTGTGTAGGACCTCCAGATTCTATTATAAAAGGATCTGCGACGGTTATGATTTGCGGTATGCCTGCCGCACGAATGGGAGATACAACCGCTCACGGGGGATCAATCATATTAGGAGCATTTAATGTAATGATCGGTGGATAATACAGCACATAAAGACACGGCTTTTTTGGGTTCAGGATGGGCGTTTCCTGTTTCATTTTCTGCAGATAATCATCTGTTGAATTTGTCTGCTAATGAAACCAACATTAACGAATCTATCAATGTCATTCTGAACACGCGTAAAGGCGAACGTACTCTTGAAGCTGAATTTGGCTCTGGAATACAGCAATACATGTTCAAAAAAATTGACAGTACATTAAAAGGCGAAATTATAGAAACTATCAAGTATGCTTTATTGCGATATGAACCCAGAATATTGGTTCAAGACGTTAGAATCGCATCGACTGATATTGCAAACGGAAAAATAGAAGTGCTGATTACTTATATCTATTCCAAAACCAATACAAGACACAACTATGTGTTCCCATTTTATGTAAAAGAAGGAACCAACTTAGATCGAAAAAAATGATTTTAATTGATCAAAATAGCGCCATAAATTCTCTCAACGAAGCACTCGTTCCAAATCCGTATTTGATAGACGGAAGAACCGAGCAAGATTGGCTATACTTTTTGACAGAATTTAGCAAATTGATCAATTTCTATAATGACAGCAATACTATTGAAGGAAATTGGAGTCCATTTTTACTGAAAGATCCCGTTTTTCTAACGGCTTCCATTTCCAAAACAAATTACAAAAAACTCTACGACGACTATAAAAACGGTTGCGCTGAAATTCAAATGGCGCTTCTAAAAAATGGCGTAATACAGCGCTCAAGAGCTTTAGACAACTTGTTTGATCGCCTTACGTCCATTTATAAAATTATAGAACGTTGGACGCATTTTATGCAAAGCAATAGCGAAATATACGATCTCAAAACGTATGTCCTGCAAGAAGTAAAAACCAAATTAAGCATTGATTTTTGGGCTATTCAATCCTATAGACAATACTTGTACAAACTAACTGTTGAAGGTTTGTTTGTTGCTTCGGCATCTCTTGAAGAATTCAAATCTTTTGACAAAAACATCTGGTACATCAATAAAGATAAAACACCTTTTTGGGAGGTTTTCGGATTCGAAACAGAACATACAATTTTACAGGAAACAAATTCGATAACTTCTTTTAGTTTGAATATTCTAACTGAAATTGGTGATAAATTATTTCAGTTTTTAGATACGGTAATTCATCATGCTGGAAAAGAATTCAAGAAATTAAACCTTAAAAAAGGGCATTTTCCAGATACTGTTCTGTTACGTTCTTTTGTGAATATTCTAAAAATTCAGCAAGATCAGTTAAACGGACTTTCAGAAAAGCATCTTGATTTCTATTATAAAAATATCCTGAAACAAACCAAACTGCCTGCAGTTGCAGATCAGACATTCTTGTGTGCAACATTAACAAAACCAACTTCAGTCTACACTTTGCCTGCAGCCACTTTGTTTAATGCAGGAGTCGATGCAAATAAGAATCCGATTTTGTTTGCTTCTCAAAAAAATGTAAATCTAAATCCTGCTGCGATTGCGAGTGTTCACAAACTTTCCTATCAAGATGAGAACAATGCTTCTTACAATTTAGAGACGATTGTAAAACCAACCGAAATTCAATTAGATCCAGAAAATAAAGCTATCAGTTGGGAAACTTTTGGTACTGACGATCCTGTTCTAAATCCTTCTTTAATTGGAGTTGCGTTTGCTTCACCAATGCTATTGTTACGCGAAGGAGATAGAAACATAAAACTAACATTAGAATTTGATTCTCCGATAGATTTGAACATCTTGCAAGAAGCGAGTTATTTTTTAAGCACACAAAAAGAGTGGTTAAAACTAGATTTAACTTCTAAAAATTTTTCAATTGATTCCACAAAGCAAAATGCGATTGTAATTACGATTGAACTTAAGCCAAATGTAGCTGCAATAGAACCTTTTTTAGTTAATCCAGACGGACTAAAAAGCGACTGGCCAATGATGAAGGTTTTGTTTCAGAATGTTCCGAATCCGCAAGAACCGCCTAAAGTTACTGCGATAACAATTTCTTTAAAAGTAACAGGAGTTAAAACCTTTCAATTGTACAATGATTTTGGAGAATTAAGCGCTAAAAATCCCTTTCCTCCTTTTGGACCAATTCCGCTGGTGAATGCCAATTTTATTATCGGAAATAATGAAATCTTGAGCAAACCTCTTGATAGTTTTATCGTAGAAATAGATTGGGATAAAAGACCTGACAATTTCGAAATTTATTATAAAGAATACAATGACTATTTGCATCCTCCTAAAAAAGAGCAAACTGCAACTTTTTTCAATGCTTATAATCTTTTCCAAAAAGAAAAAGAAAATATTATAATCCTAAGTGAATTCTCAAACGCCAACATTACAGTCTGTTTTGACACCATGCAGGACAAATCATGGCAAGGTCTTAAAATGACAAAAATAAAAAGCAGTGACGTTGATAAAGTTTTCATACCAACTGATGAAATTCCATGGCCTGTTTATTTATTTGATCTCCCACGAGCCAACACGATCAATAATATTCTTAATACATCAAGCAGTTTTTATGTGTATGTTAAATCAAATACCGTAAATACCAATCCTAAAGTATGGCAGCCAAAGCCTGATCCAAATATTCAAAAAGAGACTTTAAAATTTACTGAAGAAAGTTCGTCGGGATTTATAAAAATGACTTTAAATAGTCCTCAATACGGTTTTGGTTCTGAATTGTATGCCAATGTTGTAGCTAGTATTGCTTTGCAAAATGGCAATAAACTTGCAATGGCGGGAAATAAAGGAGTTAAAGATTTTATTCCCTCAGCAAATGCTCCTTTTGTTCCAAAAATAGATACCTTTTCGGCTATTTATAATGCCAGTGTAACTTACAAACTAGATGGTTCCGAGGGAGATTATCCATTTCAATATTTTATTTATGCTCCATTTTCAAACTATACTTTTTTTGATAGCGTTACGGCAAACAAAACCGAAACTAATGCCTTCAATGCCGAAATCATTGGAAGTTCTGAAAGCAATGCCATAAAAGGTTTTCCGCTTTATCCGTCTTTTAATTATAACGGAGCGCTGTTTATCGAACTCGATAATTTAATTTGCAACAGCACTTTAAATCTCTATTTTGAATTGGCTAGAAATTCAACCGCACTAACCGATCAAAACGGTATTGCGTATTATTATTTAAGCGATTCGGGTTGGAAAGATGTGCAACCATTATCCGATCAAACAAGCCAATTTAGAACTTCTGGAATTATAGAAATCCCGATTCCAGCAGATTGCAATAATAATAACACCATAATGCCTGGAAACAAAAACTGGATTTCTATTGCGGCTACTGGCAACCTTGAATCTTTTTCTAAAACCATTTTTATGCAAACCAACGGATTTAGCGTAAAAAGAACCGGAACTACGTTTTTGACCGATACGCAAAGTCCGCAAATAGAAGCCAATGCAATTACAAAACCAGAAATCAAAATTCCCGAAATAGGAACTATAATTCAGCCTTTTGCTTCTTTTGGAGGAAAAGCTGCCGAGAATAAAATCGATCGAAATAAAAGGGTAAGTAATACCATAAAAACCAAAAACAGAGCCAGTTCGTCATCAGATTATTATACGCTTATCGCTGAGAAGTTTGATACCGTTTACTATTCGAAAGTAGTGACTAAAAAAAGTGACAACACCACCAATGTTTATATGGTAAAAAAAATAGCATCAGATAACGATTCTAATGCTTTTATTCCTTTGGTAACCAATTCACTTGAGCTTCAGGTGCAAAAGTTTTTAAGCGCCAATTCATCGCCATTTGTAAGCCTAAAAGTCGCCAATTTTAAGTTGGAATACGTTTGCATTAACATCACGATTCAGTTGGCTCCAAACTATCAGATGACTTTGGTTACTAAGAACGTAAATCACGCTCTGAAAAAATATTTATCGCCATGGATTTCGAATTCTCCGTCTGAAATAGAAATAGGCAAACCGCTTATAGATGCCAAAGTAAGCACATTTGTTCAAAATATTCCTGGAGTTCTCACTGTTGAGAAAGTAACCTTTACAAGCTATTACATCAATCCTATTTCAGGATTACAAACTGTTTTAAAAACCGAAAAAGAAAGCTTAATGGCTTTTGGTCCAGCGACACTTTTGGTTTCAGCACCCAATCATAACATTACCTATCTGACATAAATGGATACTAATAATCAAATATCAAAAATTCAGCTTCCGCCGCATCAGGACTTTAATTTCCTGAAAGACGAGGCTATTGATTATATCCAAAATCATATCGGAACCGAATGGACCAATTTTAACCCAAGCGATCCCGGAATGACCATTCTCGATCAGGTTTGTTATGCCCTTACCGAATTAGGTTATTGCACCGATTTTTCGATTCCAGATATTCTGACGGATTCTAATGGAAGAATGGAAATCGAGAATCAGTTTTATATGCCTTATAAAATCCTGACTACTGCTCCATATACCATTGATGATTATAAAAAATATATTATTGATGGCTCTGAAGGTGTTTACAATGCTGTAATTACAACTTACAATGAAAATGCCTTGCCATTCAGCAGGGTTTATCAAATTTATCTGTACATCAATCCAGATATTAAAGATGCTTCCGCACGATACAACATTTGCAAATCAGTTTATTATTACTTGAATCAGAGCCGTAACATTGGCGAACTTTTTAATATGCCAATTCCATTACAACCGCAAAATTGCTGGATTGGTGGAAAATTAGAACTCGAAAAAGATGTCGATGAACAGGCTGTTTTATTAGAACTTCAAAATAAACTTCGCACTTATATATTTCCGAAAATAAATCAGGTGAATTACGATACTATGGTTGAAAACGGAAATGATTCTGCTGAAATATATGATGGCCCTTATCTTAAAAATGGCTGGATTTTAAATGAATCTTTAAATGATAAAAAAGACAATGTAAAAGCCATTGATTTGATTCCTGTAATTGAATCTGTAACTGGTATCATTTCGGTATCTGGAGTACACCTTTATCAAAACGGAACAATTGTTCAGGCATTGCAAGCAACACAAAGCCAAATATTGTCTATAGACATCATAGATTCTTATACAGAGAAAAAATTAATACTAAGCACCAACGGAAAAGAAATCACGTCTGATGCTCTTAGTCCTTTACAAATTAACATTGCTAAATATCAAGATACTGAGACAAGTTTAAATAACAAGCCAAGTATAAAATTGCCGAAAAGCAGTTTTAGAGATATTAATAGTTATTATTCTATTCAAAATACATTTCCGCAGCAATATGGCATTGGCGACGATAAAATAGAAGATGATTCTGCACCAATTCAAGTTGCGCAATCGCGACAGTTAAAAGGTTATCTGACTTTATTTGATCAGGTTTTGGCCAATCAGTTTTCGCAATTGGCCAATGTTTCGCAACTATTTTCGTTCACGAATTCTGTATGTGGAGCGCCTTCAGACAATGAAACTTTTTATGCGTTAAAAGATAAATACGAGAAAAAACATTTGGAATATCCCGTTCCGTACAAAATGTTTTCTCCAAGTTATTTCTATCAGTCTCTTTATACTATTCCTCACATCAAACCGCTATTAAAAAATAATGATGTTTTTGAATTCAGTTTTGGCGAGGAAACCAAAAAAGAATTGAAAGAAAAAAGCTGGTTGCAATATCAGCAAGATCCTTACAATGCCTACATCTTTGGAATGATGAAAATCATGGAAGAAGAGGATGTCAACTTCGAAAGAAGAAATAAAATACTCGATCATTTGCTTGCCAGACACGGCGAATCTCCGAAGGTTGTCGATGCGATTATTCATGAAACCGTTTATACCGGAAACAAGAAAAAAGATCAGATTATTTTAAAAAGTCTGTATTTGCAAAACCTTGATTTATTAACATACAATCGACTAAAAGGCTATGATTTTCTGACTGCTTCAAGAGCTACTCCAAGCAATGATAATAGTTTGATAAACATTAAAAACGAGCATTTTGACCATATTATCGAAAACAACTCTGATTTTGTTTTCCAGTCAGAAAAAATCAACAAAATAGAAAAGCTAAGAAAAATAGATTTCAATAATTTTTCAGGTTTAGAATTAAAATTGAATTTATTATTTGGATTAAAAAATATATACGCCAATTTCATCACCACGCAATTTGAAACTCCGCAAAATTCTGTTCAAGATCAGTTAAACAGCAATAAAGCAATACAAAAAGTATATTGGCTTAAAGAAAAAAGAAAAGGTTGTGTTTTTATCGAGACTCCAATTTTATTAAGTCAGTTAAAATATAATTTTGAAATTGTAAAACAAAGCAACAATTCTTACATACAACTTCAAGACACCGATTTTCAATCTATTGCAAATATCAATTATCTTTTAAATACAACGAGTCAAACCGTTTTAGATGCGGAGTTTTTAAAAGGTTATTTAGAATTTTCTAATGAGAAATATTCTTTTGCCTCTGGAGATTCTCAAAACGCAACCACTGACGATTATACAAAAAGTAAATTATCAGATTATTTATTTCGCATTACGGTTGCTTCCGGAAATGGAACCATTACAATCAATGATGAACTTTTTAAGAAAAATGCGATTCTGTTATTTCCTGGTTTTATCCCAGAATTGCAGACCTCTCAATTCAAAAAACGCTTAAAGCAATTTTTAACGGTCAGTCTTCCAACAAACATACAATGCGAATGTTTGTTTGCAAGCCTTCAGGAATTGGAAAATTTTGTGCCTAATTACAATAACTGGCATGAAAGCTTGCGATTCAAAGACACTTTGGAAGCGCAATATAAAGATCAAAACTCAGAAAAAACGGCAAATCCAAATCCTGAGCAATCTGCTGTGAATTTAATCAATAGTCTAACCTCAATTTTAGAAACAAAAAATGGAAGAAATAAATAGCCATATTGTATCGAGTCTAAAATGGAACACGACTTTTGACCAAAAGAAAGAAGGTTACAGACTTCAAGAGCGTTTGAGCGCTTGGAGCAAAGTTTCGCTACCTAGAGAAGTCGCCACTATTTTTAACGAATTATGTCCGCAAGAACAAAGCTGGCGCATTGAATCGCTTGAACTTGATCTTGGCGCCTGCGATTATAGCGATCTCGAATTTGATCTTAGCCGAAAAATCAAAAATTTACTAAGAGAAAAAATAGCGGAACTGATTCTGTATCAAAACAATCAGAAGCAAAACAGAATTGAGGTTTACAACAAAGAAAAATCGATTCTAGAGAATCTTATGGTCTTTTTATTAGAAGGCTATTTGCCTTGGAATTATCAGAATAAAGAAGGTTCCGTTAACCAAATTATGGCAGAATTACTTCAAAATAATCTGGTTGAGGTTATTGCGATTATCAAGGAAACGGGAATGGCTCATGAAGAAGTTAGAAAACGTATTGCTTGGCAATTTGACGAAAAAAATATCGCCAAAATAATTGCAGCACTCGAACCTAACAATAGCAGTTCTATTATTGAATTTAGTGCAACGATGACTAATATTCAAGTCAAAGAAACCATTATTCAGACCAGTACGGCAAGTTTCAAAAAGAATTTGTGGTTCTTTATTTTGAACTTTTTACTACTGGAACGCGGAACGCTTTTCAATAAACTTGCTTTCATGAAAAGCAGTATTCTGCAAATGGCAAATCTTTACAATATTGCTTATGCCGAACTTATTATTCTGATTGAAAACACGATTGTAAAACTATCTGATAAAACTTCTCAGAATAACGATTTTATTGCTTGTCTTAAAATATTGACTCAAGAATATGAAACGCAAAAAAGCGAAAATTATAAACCTGAAACCGCTACAAATTATTGGAGCGTACTCGAGCAATTGCTTAAAAACAAAAGCAATAGAAAATTTAAATCTGATAAAGACAATCTCAACGAATTGATTGTGGCATTGAACATTGAGAATAAAACAAAATTTAATGCTCTCATTCAGCCCATTTTTAAAGATGAAAGCCTGCTTGTTTCGCTGCTTCAGGATTTAAATGAAAGTTCTATACAAATACTGTATTCAAAACTAGACACTACTCCATCTCAGCTTCACACCGAGTCTATCATTTATTTGAATAAACTGAGCCAGACTTTTAAACTCAAAACAAATGATAAAGCTTTATGGCAAATTGGAATTCTATTTTTAATCAAAAATAAAAATGTAGACAATACTGCCTTTTTACTGTTTTGCATTAAAGAATTGAGCAAAAAAAACAATCTGAGCCATGAACATTTATTGGCCATGTTTACCAATGCTAAAATTCCGGCATCAATAAAAAACAATAATTCGGCAATTATTTATGCCAACTTAAATGCTATTTATTGCAAAGAAATAAGCAACAATAACTCTAATTATCCTGCTGTTCATTTCAAAAATCTTGTTGCTAAGCTAGAAACGGAATTGCAGAAAAACAGTACCAAAAGTGTATTTTTCTTAGACCTTCAAAGATCGCTTACCAGAACTATTTTATTGCATCCTAAAATGGCTTTTGAAGTCATGCTAACGTACGGAAATAAAGAGATTTTGAAGAAAATACTTCCGTTGGTTTTAAATCGCGAGATGCTTCAATTATTGGTAAAAACAGCTAATTATAAAAAAACAAAACTCGTACAAACTATACAAGTTGTATATGAAATTCTGAACGAAAAAGATAAATATGATTTTCCAGAAGAATTGATGACGGACAATTTATTATTGCTCGGAATGCAGGAAATATTATTGCATCCAGAACATAATCCTTCGTTGTTTCTGGAGACTATTATTGTACAGTTGTCTAAAAAAGTGACAGATACACGACGCAACGATTATTTTCAGTTTATCGCAAAACTGATTCAATCCAAACGAATTAAATCTTTTGGAGTTGCCATTAAAAAGACATTTTTAAATCAATTAAAAAACACCAAATCTATTGATACTATTGCTCTTGCTTTGCTTATTCAAAATACATCACAACAAGATCAGCAGGAATTAGCGCAATTATTAAGTATTAATTTTAATGATTCAGGATTTGTTTTACTGCGAAAACAAGACAGAAAAGAAAGCGAAAACATATTGCATTATTTCCTCACAAACGGAGTATCACTTAAAAAGAATTGGATTCAGAAAACGGTTTCTGCACTAGTTCAAAATGTCAAATCGGTTTCTAAAACTAAAATTACTGGAGAATTAAATGAGCTTTTTTGGAACACGATTTTAAAATATTCAGCTTACAAAGGCAATGAAGTTTTATTTGAAAAATTGCTTCAAAAAGAACTCAAATTGTATTTAAAAAAGAATGCTGCGAAGGAAAAAATACAGCTTCCAAATGAAACAAATTCTTTTGAAACTTTCACTTCAGCAACAGATCTAATGCCTCTTTTTGAAAGTAATATGAATTCGGATTATATGATTTCTAATGAAATTTCAGAATCCATCAGCGCCGACATATTGTTTTCAATTGAAAATTTATCGGAAAAAGAAAAATACAATTGGATTTCCTCCATCATTATAGAAAGACAAATTTCGACTGCTTTCAGCATTTCTCAAACAATTGAAATCAAAGATATTCTGAACGCCATTATTATTACAGAGCCAAAGATTTTCTTTCGAATAATGAAAAAAGAAATAATTCCAGAAGCCCAAATAGATTGGCTTTGCCGAAATATGAGTTTCCATAATTTATGCAATGCCGTTAGTCAATTGGATAAAAACAAAGAATTGTATTTGAGAATTCTAGAAAAATTCAATCATGTTTTGGGCAATGTCAAAATAAAGGGTTTGGCTTCTAAAGAAATGCAGCATCTCTTATTGCGAAAACTTTTAAAAGCAGTAACAAATGACAATTGGAGGCTTATCGCAATTGATAAAATCTGGAATGAATTAATCTGGGAAGTTGTAACCAAAAAAGGAGTTTCTAAAAAAAGCTTTTTAGCTGATATTGAAAAATATATCTATCAGTTTCCGCCCGCTTTACAACTTGGTTTCAAGGAAATTCTAAGAACCGAAAAACAAACCTCAACTATATCAAAACAAACTGAAATACTTTCAAAAATGGAAATAATTAAAATTAAAGAAAAACCAAAAACTAGCCCCAAACAAGGTATTGCGGTTAGAAACGCTGGAATTGTGCTTTTAAACGATTACATCGCGATGCTGTTTGAACGACTGAATCTGACTTCTGAACGCAAATTTGTAAGCAACGAGCATCAAGTGAGAGCTGTGCAATATTTGCAATATGTGATTACGGGAATGCAGGAAACAGAAGAGGTTTATTTGCCTTTGAACAAAGTTTTGTGCGGTTTGCCTTTGACAGATACGGTTCCTGATTTCGTTGAAATATCGGATCAGGAAAAACAATTAATAAACGGTTTGATACAGGCAGCGATTTCGCATTGGCCAGAAATTGGAGATTGCTCCATAGATGGTTTTCGAGGAAACTGGCTTGTACGCGACGGAATTCTAGTAGAACTGGAAGATAAATGGGAGCTTACGGTAGACAAAAGGGCGTATGATATTTTGATTAACAGATCTCCTTTTGCTTTTTCGATTATGAAATACCATTGGATGGATAAGCCTTTACATGTCTTGTGGCCTTATTAACAGAGTATTCAAATAACCAATGATTTTAAAAAAATTGAATACAATATTGAAATATAAATTAATCAACTAAAAGAACTATTATGAACAGTTACAATGAAAATCTGCATTCTAGTGTATTGTCTTCATTAGAAAGTCAGGAAATGATCAAAAAGCAATTGAGTTCACAATTGAGCACTTCAATGTTTACTCTTTATTATGCTGAAGGAGCTGAAATTGTTGCACAGGAAAAATTGGATGCTACAACAAAAATGTATGCAGGACAGCAACATATAAACAATGTCGTTGTTACGAATAAGAACTTGGCAGACAACTTGTTGCTATCTGCAAATCAACAAAAAACGTATGTTACGCAAGCCGTTACCAATATGGCGGTTTGTGCTTCAAACATTCAAATTGCTGCAAATTCTATTGTACGTTTGGCTAGTGATATCGGAAGTATTTACAGTATTATCAATGCTGCAGATTATGGAACTCAAATTTACCAGCAGGCTCTTGAGTCTTATAATCTGATTAACAAAACGGCTTACATTGCCGAACAGACTACGCAATTTGCAATGGAAGCTACAGCAAAGATTTCTGAAGTTTCGACTTCTGTGGTGGCTGACGGCGCGACAGTGACTAATACTTCTGTCAACAATTTATTGCAAGTCACAACTGCTGACTTAACGGCAACTACTGCGGTATTAACGGCAGATAATGATATCAAAGCTAAAGCAAGTATTGCGACAAGGGCAGCAGAAGGTGCCATTAAATGTAGTGAAGTAGAATATGATGCTTCAAAAAAAGCATATACCTATAACAACGAGCAATTTAATCAAAGTTTGGCTGTAGAAATTCCTAAAAATATTACTCCAACAGCTGGTAATTTCAACGTTTCGTTTGATGCTTACAAAAGTCCTTTTTCAGTAGAAGAAAGAGATCCTGCAACACCAAATAAAGGATTAGCCAACCCAGTATTAAGCTATAATATCATGGTGGTAAAGGATAGCAAGAAATCATTTTTTAGCGCTTCTGCTGCAGAACTTTTAGTAGGCAATTCATCTCAATGCAAAAGTATTCCTGCTACACATGCTCCAGATGCCAAAGGAAAATATAAAACAACGATAAATTACAAGGATTTTAAAGATTCTGATAATGAGCCGATAGCACTTGGTGAAAACTATGTTGTGTTTCTTTTAATTATTTTCACAGAAAACTACAAAAAGGAAATCAATACGTTTGATGAGTACCTGTCTGCACCGTCTGAAGTATTCGAATTGACTTATATTTTAAAAAGTGCTACAGAAATTAAAGAGTCTAGAGAAGCGACTTCTAAAGATTTATCTAAAATCAGTTTTAAGATCGAAAAAGAAGATGTCTTAAAACCAAATGAAGTTGATTACAGATGCTTTTTCTTGCCTTATATCAATGGCCTTGCTACAAATGAGGAATTGGAAAAATTGGAATCTTCAGTTGAAACAGATGAATTAAATGAGGAAATTAAAAATGTTGATGCTGAAATAAAACGTCTTAACGAAGAAATAGAAACCTTAAACGCAAGTACAGAAGGCAAAAACGCTAAAGATGCTGATGCAGAAAAACAAAAAATCGCGAAAACTGCATTGGCTGATGCTAAAGAAAAATTACGTCTTGCAAAACTTCAAATTAATGACTTGAATGCTAAACTGAAAGAGGTGAAAGACAAAGCTCAAAAAACAGCTAAAAACAACAATGCTTTTTACTTCAATTTAGATCTAGCAGAAAATATTCCTGCCGGAAACTTTACTAGCGCTAAACATCACAAAACAGATGCGGGCCATGAATTTGATATATCTGTTGATAGTACAACTACAGATAATTTCGGAAATCCGCTAGTGGAGACTAAAAGTTATATTCCTGTTATTTTATCTTATTACAAAGGCAGTGAAAATTATAAAACTAGATATACCAACAGTCTTTCTGATTGGAAAAACACACCTCCATTGCCTTATTCTACAAAAGAACATTCAAAATCATCAACTATTTAACACCTCAACTATATGGAAACTATATTATCACCAGGTCCTACTTTGCAGAAATACGGAATTACAGAAAAGAAAAAAGCCGAATTAGATTTCATTAAAAATCAAGTAGCTGATGCAACTGCAATTGTACAACAGCAGCAAACCATTGTAACCTCGCTAAATGAAAAAGCAACCAAATATCAAGGTTATTTATTGGTTTCAGAAAGTAATCGTTCGCATGCTTTAAGCAACAGAAATCTAATAGATCAAGTAGTTCAAAATGCTCACTTTTTGGCTGTTAATTCAGTAAATGCATTTTCAAAAACAGCAGCAGCATCTCAGGCTTCAAAAATAGTGAGTACTACCATTAGCAATTTGATCAATAAATTAATTTATTCTGTAGAAATAATTAATAAACTGTCTAATCTTGTTATTCGCAAAAAAGCACTTAATCCGCTAATTTCTGATGATTTAATTGCTAGAATAAACACTGCAGGTACAGACGCTAATAATGCCGTTGCTCTTACGCTTGTTGCGTTAAAATCGACTTTGGCTGCAGAAGCTTCTGTTCTTGAATCTGAAGAAGCCATTACTTTAGAAAATCAACAGGCTAGTAAATTGTATTTTACTTTAACGGGAGCAAAATCTTTAGACGAATCATTGCCAATACCAACTCCTTCTGACGCTTCGATTAGAGGTTTGATTTACAATGCGTATAAAAATGCTCAGGCTGCTTATGAGACAGCAAATACCGCAAATGGCGAAACAGGAAGACAATTGGCTATTGCTACAAGCAATTTAAGTAAAGCGCAAATCAAACAGCAATCGCTTCAAGCGAGCTTATCTGCAGCAACAGCCGCGGCTTATGCTTCTTAAGAGAAATTAAAATGTCCACTGTTACGATTGTATTCAGTGGACTTTAATCTATAATTTTTAAGGTCATGGATCATACGAATAAAAATTTTTATAGACAGTTTTATCTAAAAACTGGAGGATTTCTGCCTACAAAACCGTTAAATAAAAGTCTTTTTCCTGGCGATTTTTTCCAGATTAAAAACGGCGAAATAATTCTTCTTGGAAACATTTATCGCAATGGCATTATATCGCGTCACGATGCAGATATCAGCGAAGTAATTGCTTTAAATGATGCCAATTGGAATTTTAGCGATGGAATTTCAAAACCTTATTCAGGACGATCGCACGCCCATAGTTCTATCGAAGGAAATTTTGAATTCAGCAAGCAAATATTGGCTTTCACTGCAAAGGGAAGTTTCATTTTTAAAGCGGAAGAACCAGAATCCATAAAAATTAATAATTGGAATGAAATCCAGCAGCAATTAATTATAAAGCTCACACAAACCTTATTTTCCTTCAGAGAACTTTATGTGGTAACTGAAAGTGCTACAGCCAAAAACACAACGCTGGCCATAGCTGGTGAAGCAAATGCAGAATTGGAATTGGCTTGTGAGGCAGAAAATTTTGGTTTGACGGATATTTTTGGACATCAAAGCACCAAAACCATTCAGTCGAAAGATATTGAATATTACCACAGAGAAACCAAAAGAAAACCCGCTTATTTTAAAGCTAAAAAATTAGTCGTTCAAGACGAAAAACTAGCATACTTCATTAGTGATTTTATTGCAAAAGAAAATAATACGAGCGAATGGGCAACTACATTTTTTGATTCGAATTTTCATAATGACATGGATTATAACACTCAAATGATTATGCAAAATGCTCAAGGTTTTTATTTGGACATGCTGCAATGCAATGAGTTAAATCCTAATACTGCTCTACTCTATTTTAAATGGGCAGATGCAAATCTAGATGATGTCGAAAAACTATTCGGAACTTATGGAAACTAATCCCAATATTATTGTTTTGTTTAACGAAATGGATTGGCTACAAAAAGTAATCGATCAGGTTATTTGTAGTTATCTGCTTCAGGAAGGCCATGAAAACCGATGGCAGGATATTCCTCTGCCCGAAGCTGATGCCGATACTGAAGAGAGCGCGTATTACAAAAAAATAACAGAATGGGATTTGAATCTTTACGAAAGACTTTGCCTTGCCTTGATTCTTGCTCCTCAGATAAAACCAGAAGTTCTTGATATTTTCTTTAGCAAAAATGCCATGTACGATCGCGGTTTTACAGAATTTGGCGGCGTTGTCAATAAAAACCACAGCGGATTTTTGCCTACGGGTCAAACCCTATCTTTTTTAATTGCCGCTGTGAATCCGGAATTAAGAATTGAAGTGCTGCAGATTCTGAATCCTTTAAATATTCTTTCAAAAGAACAGGTTTTAGTTCTAGAAAGTACCGAATCTAATGTTCCCATTTTAAATCAAGTTCTCTCTATAAACGAACGCTGGCTGAACTTTTTTATAACGGGTATTTTGCCCAAACTCGAACATAGCGTATCGTTTCCTGCGCAGCAAATTTCGACCAAACTAAACTGGGACGATCTCGTTCTTGAAGAACATGTTATGGATCAAGTCATGGAAATTAACGCTTGGCTGAATCACGGCGAAATGCTTATGACAGAATGGGGTCTTGAAAATAAAATAAAACCCGGTTTTCGAACTCTTTTTTACGGACCGCCCGGAACTGGTAAAACGCTTACGGCAACTTTACTTGGAAAAAGTACCAATAGAGAGGTTTACAGAGTCGATCTTTCTATGATAGTTTCCAAATATATTGGTGAAACTGAAAAAAATCTATCCAAAATATTTGATGTTGCGCAACACAAAGACTGGATTTTATTTTTTGATGAAGCCGATGCACTGTTCGGAAAAAGAACCAATGCTTCTTCTTCAAATGATCGGCACGCGAATCAGCAAACGGGATATTTGCTGCAAAGAATTGAAGATTTCCCTGGAGTCGTTATTCTGGCTTCCAACCTAAAAGAAAATATGGATGAAGCTTTCTCCAGAAGATTTCAATCCATGATTCATTTTACGATGCCAACAGCCGAAGAAAGAATTCTTTTATGGGAAAAAGCCTTTTCAGGAAAATGTCAGCTTAGTCCAGAAATTGATATCGAAAGCATTGCCAAAGAGTATGAACTTGCTGGTGGTGCGATTATCAATGTACTACGATTTTGCGCTTTGACCGCCATTCAGAAAAATGAAACTGTTGTAAATCAGCAGGATTTATTGGAAGGCATTAGACGTGAGTTTAAAAAAGAGAATAAAACACTTGTGGTTACTCAAATGAATTGATGCATTATGAAAAAGAATGAAACCATAAAAAAAGTTGCAGTTGCAGCACCACAATTACACATTCTTAAAGTGACACTTAAAATTGGGAGCTGGAAGAAATATTTCGATTCTATTTACGTGAACACCATAATTGCAATGGCTTTGAATGATTTCGATGATAAGATTTTTTTTTATATAAACGGATATCTTATTACGAGTCATAATCTTTATTTAGTTGTACAAACTACTGAAGTAAAAAAAGATGAAATGGTGAGTAAAATTGAGACTAAAATTATTCAGTTATTAAAAGCCAATCCTCAAAAACGACAAGAAAGCCGTGACGAAATTTCTTTAATTTCTGATGATGAAAGTCTTTTTTATCCAGTTCGAAAACCTCTTTTTAAAATTCTTCCTTTAGAAAATGATCATCTGATAAAACTAATTACAGGAAAAAAAGTAAAGCTCCCCTATTATGATCAAAATCTCGAGAACTTAAAAAAAATGATTCATAACCATCCTTTTTGTTCTGCGATTCACTATCTGGGCGGTATTGGTCCTGTTGAGGTTACTCTACTTAAGGATTAAATAGATTATATCGATTTTAATAGTTTTTAACGATAATAGTAATGCGTTTGAGAACTTCATTAAAACGAGTTAGTATTAAAAAATATGTAGTTTATCTAATTTAAAAATATAGAAAAATGGAACAGCAAAAAAAATCTTCTTTAAGCAATACGCAGATAACAGCTGCAAATGCAGGTGGGATTGGTGTCAGAGCGATTCAGTTAAAAGATAATCGAAAAAATTCTATAGTGTTCCAAAAATTTTCTAAGAATAATATATCTCAACAATATTCTTTTAAAACCAGTGAAAAATCAACAATTCAAAAAGTAGCTTTCTCAGAAGCGGCTAATAGAGCACCGCTTAGTGAAATACGAGATTATGAATCAGGTAAACCTGGTAATAGACCTAAAATAAGTGATGATAAACTACGTGACTTTAAAAAAGTACAAGAAATTTTGCATCATGATGATACTGTAAAAAAACATATGGGCCATTTAAATTCAAAGATTGAACAAATAAGGAAAACCCAAGGAAATAAATTAACATCGAGAGAAGCTTTACTACATATATTAAGAAAAGCAGAAAAAAAACAGGGATACAATCCTAAAGAAGGAATTATTAATGAAGATGATGGAACAGAAGTTGGTGCATCTAAGCTTTCTAATTTTGGAAAAGCAGGTATGTCTTTTCAGGATTTTGGAGTAAGTGCGAGCCAACACGGTCCAGATACACATAGAATCCAACAGTATATATTGTATCAAGAAAACAAAAAGAGAATTAAAGATGGCGAAAATACAAATTTCGAGAATAAGGAGGGTGCATTTGGGGTTTACAAAGACATGGCTAATTACCGTTACGCTGTTCATAATAAAGATTATAAATTAAATCAACATTCTCCAAATAGAGCAGGTCGAAGCAAAATTTTTGCATGGGAAATGTTATTAGATAGAGTAAACGGAAAACAAGGAGTAGATGTTGAAGATCCTGAATCAATGTCTAAAGGTGCTTTAAAACCAGATGCTGGATACCCAATTCATTTAATGGACGAAATGAAAAAAGGTTCTTATGGTAAAGAAATAAGTGCTGCATCACTTGAAGCTGTTCCTGCTTATGAAAAACATTCGAAAAACCGAGAAAATTTAAAAATATTAAAAAAAAGTGGTACTTCGCTGTTAGGCGGAATTGGAATTGGAGCAATAGCATCCCTTGGATTTAGTCTTAATGGTCCATCTTTGTTATTGGCTACTGGTCTTGGTCTTTTAGGCGGATTTTTATATGGAAAAAAGAAATGGAAATAAGGTGTTTAAGACATTAAGCTACCATTTCAGTAATTTAGAATTCTCACAAAAACAGTTAAATAAATTCTAAAGTCATGGAACATATATATAGTAAGGTTGATAGCAAATTAACAAAATCTGTAGCAAATAATTCAGTCGACAAAACTATTCAAAACAAAGCAATAGAGTTGCAAGACAATCGCCTTTCTTCTATTCGTATTTTGCAAAGAAAGACAAAAAATACTGGCTTACCTGATAATCTAAAATCCGGAATCGAAAATCTTTCTGGTCATTCTATGGATGACGTAAAAGTTCATTATAATTCAGATAAACCTGCGCAACTTAATGCTCATGCTTATGCACAAGGATCTCATATTCATTTAGCATCAGGACAAGAAAAACATTTGCCTCACGAAGCCTGGCATGTTGTGCAGCAAAAACAAGGACGGGTAAAGCCAACCATACAAATGAAAGGCAAAGTAAATGTAAATGATGATAAAGGTTTGGAAAAAGAAGCTGATGTTATGGGGGCAAAAGCTGTGCAAATGAAATCCACATCGCAATCAATGGGAATAAATTTAGTTCATGCAAAAACTAATGATGCATCTACTATTGTACAAAGAAAGGTGTTTATAAAAAATGTTGAGAAAGAGCTTGACCCTTCGGGATTTGACATATTTAATTATCATCATATAGATTGGATTACTGATGATTATAAACGAACTTATCAATCTGAAGAAGAATTTGAAGCACATGATAGCGGTAGACCTGTAAAATGCGGACTATTAGAAACTATGGGTTTATGGTATCGTTTGCCATTTCCGTCTGGGGTAGCTGGTGGACCACCTACAAATTTTTTCCTAATTGGTGAAAATCATGGATATACCCCAATACGTCAACTTCTGAAAGCTTCAAATCAACAAAGTGCGAAAACATTGGTAGAGACTAGTGCAGCTTTTAGAACCACCCAAATGGGAGTTGATGCGGGAGAAGGTGCCAATCTCAGCACTATTCAAGGTAGTACCAGCAAGCACTATATTGAATTGGGACTTGCGAAAGCTTTACATGCTTTTGCATCTATGCGCGCGCCAACAAAAGAAAAACAGAAAACAGCAGAACCTAAAAATATTGCTCCATATATCGCAGGAACTAGGAAAGAGGTTGTTGGTCGACATAGAATGATTTCACCAACAATTACATTTAGTGAATGGAAAACAGAAGCTGCAGGTAAAGTCAAGTATAGAAATAGCAATGGTATACTGTATTTCTTACGCGAAACAACTGATGGACCAAGAGGTGTCGAACGTCCGAAGGCACCAGGTGGCAATAATTACAATCAAGATGAATCAATGGAAGCTTTTTTAAGACGACAAGAGATAGTAAATGCATTACCAGTAGAAAATAGAACTGACTATACTACTGTAATAGAAACGGAAAATGAGAATAGAAATGGCAGAGAATATACTAATAGATATAATAGAGCCTATAATGCCCTTAGAGCAGCATCACGAGACAATATAAATACAGTTTATCCTAACAAAGAAATCGTAGGACGTTCTCCACAGGCAAGAGTGACAGAGGAAGCATCAAGAAAAGATGGCGAAGTAGGTATGAAACATCGAAACACTGTAATGCTAGCTGGCTTACAAAGAGCCATTGCAGAAGGCGGCTATGTCGTCGCTTCTCTTGGTGCTCAACACGTTATGGATATCAAAGCTTGGCAAGAAAACAATCCTGGCCGTTTAAATATTCAAATTATTACCTATAATGCTTTTGTGAAAAATTTCAGCAAAGAAGCTGAATAATAACAGACAATCGGCACTTAGAAATTCTCTTTCGAAAATAAATTAAATATTAACCCTTAAAAACTATAAAAATGAGCGACATTTCAAACATTCCAAATGCTTCGGCATTATTTCCTATGCGAGGTAGTGCTTATGTTCCAGCGCCTTCAGATGATGCGTTAAATCCTCCTGAAAAGTATTTCGATACTGATTTTACCAATTCTACCTTCCCCCTTATATGGGGGAAAGCTAATGGCGGTCGTGGAGATCTTTTTAATTTTTCTAATGATCTTAAAATAAATTTTTTACATCTCTACGATTGGAATGTACCTCCATTTCCTGACCAAGAACCTGGGCAATATAAGAGATCTCATATGTCCTTTTTAAATGAATGTGCAGCTAATAACATTAAGGTTTTTGTTCCTATTTCTAATTATTTTCTGGAAAAATTACACAAGGGAAAAGAAGATGTGATACCTGATATTAAAGCAATGGTAACTGAAATTTACAATGCAGGAACTACTCCTCATAAAGCTGCGGGAATATGGGGAATTGGAAATGAATTTGATCTAGCAGGAGGTTTTACCGTAACTGATGTTGCCAAAATGATTCAGATTCTTGTCAATATTGAAGCTAGTATGGGAATTCCCACATCGAATTTACTGCCAATTACTTCGCCAGTTTCATTTGCTGACCCGACAAATAAAGATATACCTGGAATTATTGCCATCCAAAATCTTAATGCTGCACTTCAAGCTATAGGTTTAGAGAATGTTTGGAATACAAGATTTGTTGCCTCAACAAATCCGCAGACTCATGGCCCCCACATAAAAAACTATATCGATAATACATTTCCATCCTATTTTCCTAATAAACCTTTTTTCTTCGCAGAAATGGGTACTCCTATTAAGCAAGATCCGGATTGGCCCGTAAAAACGGAAGAACAGCAAGCTGAATGGGTTCTTTCTCAAATACAAAATTCACATCCGAGAGGTAACTTTTTAGGCGCTTGTGTATTTCAATTTTTGAATCAAACTACCCTTAAAGAGGGATCTGAGACTACTTTTGGAATGACAAAACCCTCAGGTTCTTTTACAACTGGCACTATTCCAAGCAACTATATTCCTGGAGGTGGACAATCTTATAGAGTAGATATTTTAACCCAAAAGCCAATGTATCAAAGTGTGAAAACGGGTTTCTCGGCTTTCTAAAATAACATCTAAATATTTGAATTTATAATAAATCTAATGAGCAGTTTTTAATTTAGTTAAACAAGGGCTGCTCAACGATTTACAATAACCAATCTCTTTATTGTTTGAAAAATTTCACAAAACTAAAATGGATCAATACTCAGAAAAACATTTTGTCCAAAATCATTCAAAAACCGCTATAGCCAATAATCAGAATGGTAAAAATGCGATTCAGCTAATGGATAATCGTCCGATATCTGCGTTACAACAAAAACTTTCTACTATTCAAAAAAAGAGTAATCCTGTACAACTCCAAACCGTTACACCAACAAAAAACAATAGCACTATACAGCTGGTTAGAAGTAGACAGACTACTGGAAGAAAAAATAATAAAAAAACAGCAGCTAAAAAAATAAAAGCAACGGAAAAAAATGTTTATAGTCCTAACCTACAATACTACGATAACAAAATTTCTGTTAGTAGAAAAGCAAATGCAGTAAAATCATATCTAGAAATTGTAAAGCTCCAATTGGAGGATGATGAAGAAATTTCATTACTAAAATCTTATGAAACTAAAGTAAATGAAATTCAGTCAGAGACAAAAGCTATTTATAGAAATATAATTTCTTTACCTCCTCCTAGAGGATATTTAAGAAGTCAAAATGTAGAGCGGAATAAATTAGCAAACCAATTAATCGCACAAGAAAAATATTTAAACATTGTAATTTCCGAAATCAAAAAGGTATTTCCAATGAATGCGGGAGGCTTTGGCGCCAAAGGACGAGCTCATGATATAGATACAGATGTAAACCCTACTTCTGCACCTTTTGGGAAGACTTTAAACAATCATTATTTTAGCAATTTTTGGTTGGATGGCATAGCTTCAGATATTAATGTTTACAAACAATCAGATATTGCTCCTCAACAAAAAAAGGGGCCTTTGCAAATTTTAGGTTCCCCATATGCAAACAATAGTAACATATCTAAAATTATATTACTAAATCAAATAAACAATTTATTACCCTCAATACAAGCCCCTCAAAAAATTACATTTACCAATACTCCTGTTGGTAAAGACAGAGGTGACGGCCAATATAAAAATATGGCAAATACAAATGCTGCGGGTTATGCATGGTTATTAGGCTTAGTTGGGAATCAACGTTGGGAATGGCTTCATATAAGAGGAGCTGGATTAGGAGGAACTACCGATTCTACAAATTTAGTTGCAGGTGTCAGAGATGCCAATACACATATGATTCCTTTTGAATCTAATATTCGCCATTTAGGAACTGCTGTAAAAAAACATTCTGATAAATATTCCAAATTAGAAGTAATCTGGTCTGTTTCAGGTCAAATTGCAACACACGCTTACGAAACCATTAGAATTAGCTGGGGTTTATTTCGACATAATGGTACCTTGAAGGCTACTGGAGATATATCTTTTCAACCTTTAAACACAAGCAACAATATTTCTAAAAATGAAGTGGCTAAAATAGAGAACCTACTTACTGAAGTACGAAACGGACTAGATGAATAGAAATTATGGATAGTAAAAGAATACATATTGAAAATACAAAAGAGCAACTTTCTGCAACAAATTCAATTCAGAAAAAGAGCAATACACAATCTGTTGTTTCACTGCAGGATAATAGGCCAAAATCTGTCTTACAGAAAAAACAAATCGAAAATTCACTAAGCGGTTCAGCCACAAATAGTATTCAAAAAAAAGAAAACCGCACTGGCCTACCCGATAATTTGAAATCAGGAATCGAAAATCTTTCTGGCCATTCTATGGATGATGTGAAAGTGCATTATAACTCCAGCAAACCAGAGTCTTTAAATGCGCATGCTTATGCTCAGGGTTCAGATATTCATATCGCTTCTGGGCAGGAAAAACATTTGGCGCATGAAGCTTGGCACGTTGTACAGCAAAAACAAGGGCGCGTGAAGCCAACTCTCCAAATGAAAGGGAAGGTCAATATTAACGATGATAAAGGCTTAGAAAAAGAAGCTGATGTTATGGGAGCGAAAGCTGTACAAATGAAATCACAATCTAAATCAATAAATCTAAATCAAAAAACAGCACAAAATACTTCAATCGCTCAACTGGTACGAGCCACAAAAGGTGACATGGCTCTAGATGCAGTTATTAATGAAGAAAAAGCATCTTTAATGCTAGGCAAGAAAGAAATAGGTTATGTTACTTATGCTTCTATAGGGAATGAAGTTATTGCGCAAAATTACATACATGTTGATTCTGCTTATCAAAGACAAGGAATTTCCTATTTATTAACCTATTTAAGTGCTATACAAGAAGGACATAAAATCTTATATCTTAGAGGAAGCTCTTTAAGTATAAGCGGTTCTACGTTAAGTAAAAAATTCGGATTTAAACAATACGAACCCAAGAAAAATACGGGAGGAGGTTTCTGCTCCTGGTTTAGCTGCTGTTTCGGTTCAAGTACTACGGATGAAGACGCACCATTGATACCAAAAGGAAATATTAACATGCTTAATTATGCATATGAATACCAAAAGCGTGAGGCTGATGGAGATATTCCTCCTATTAAATGGATAGAAATAAGTACACTTAGACAGGAATCAGCTGCAAAAGTTAAAGAGTCTGGCTGGACAATTAAGCTTTAAAAAAGAGAAAGCAAGTTTATGTATACATCAAAACTCATTCAAAAATAATCCAACCGACTCAATGGTAATGTAAACTTTTATTTACTATTTTTAGTTTTTCAAACTACCTCAAATACCACAAATGAATCTGGATTTTTATAAGCCAAAAGATAAAATCTTAAAAAAATATATTGAAGGATATTACTTTATTTCAAAAGATAAAAATTCACAATCTATACAATATCTAACTTTCCCGAATAATTTTTGCATCTTGACTACTAATGAAGATCTTGATGTTGAGGTCAAAGAGAATGAAGTTATCATAAAATCTTCGCCAACTAAAAACATCATGACGTGCGTGGTTTCGCGTTATACGAAACCTATGAAAATTCATTATAAAGAACTTATTAATGAAGTTACCATTTATTTTAAACCTTTAGGAATAAGTCACTTTTTAGAAGATTCTAAAAGCATTTTTTCGGAAAGTACTATATTGGATTTTACGTTTATGCCTGACTTTAATGCTAAAATGATCGAAATTTTTAGTTTCACAAGAGAAAGACAAATTGAGGAGCTTGAAAATTATTTGCTTTCAAAATTACAGGTCAAAGACTTCTCTTTAATGGAAAAAATACTTTCTGACATTGAAACGGATGCAAAGATTGAAGAAATCGCGCTTAAACATCAGATAAGCAGACAGTATTTGAATAAAATTTTTACCAAACATATTGGCAAACCGCTTTCGGAATATCGAAAAATACACCGTTTTAGAAACTCCATTCTAAAACAAAAAGAAAGCAGAAATTTTTCCGAATTATCACAGCATGATTTCTATGATCAATCTCATTTTATTCGAAATTTTAAAGAGCTTACAGACAGGAATCCGCAATTGTTTTTTAAAAATATAGACACAGAAAAAGAAAATATTTGGCTGTTTGTTTAAACTGTTTCCATTTGTACAATTCTAGGGTTTTGGGATAATTTACTTTTATCAAGTTGAAAATAATTAAAACCCAAAAATCTCAAAAATATGAACTGGCAAAAAATTCATCTTTTCCTACACACCTTGTGTCGCTATTCTCTGGCTACAATTATAATTATGTATGCCTTTGCTAAAATATTAAAAACCCAGTTTGTATCTGAGCCCAGCGTTTACGATATGCCAATTGGCTCTTTAGACGGTTTTAGACTTACATGGTATTATTATGGCTACTGTTATTGGTACGGACTTGTAATCGCTATTACACAAATTACGAGCGCTCTTCTTCTATTTTTTAGAAAAACTACTAGAATCGGAATCATTCTTTTCCTCACTTTTATGATCAATATTCTGCTAACAGATTTTGCCTATGAAATTCGCGCAAAAGAAGTCGCAATTACATTAACTCTAATGGCGCTATTTGTATTATTTTCTGATTATAAAGCTTTACTAAAATATTTTATACAGGAACCGCCGCTGTTTCAAAATAACGACAGACCTAAATGGATAAACAAAATCAGTATCGTTAAATTCATTTACATTCCAGCAGTATTCATTACCTTCTTTGTTGTGTTTACTAATTTGAAAGACGAATACTTGAAAGAAGATAAATTTTATGGAACTTGGGAAAATCTCAAAACCAAAGAACGCTTTCATTTTGAATCGATGAGCAGTTTTCAGATTAACAAGCTTGGCGAGTCGAAAAACATTGCAAATGGAGAATATTCGTTTACAAAAGACTCTTTAACTTTAAAATCAAGCGATAGTTTAAATAAAACAAAAAACTACTTAAAAGGAAAATACAGATTAAGTCATTCTAGTTTGACTATTGCTACCCGAAATGGTAATTTGAATTTTACCAGAATTAGATAATACAATCAAAGCAAATAGGCCTTCAATAAAACTGAAGGCCTATTCTGAAAAAAAAACAATTAAAACACAAGTTATAGTTTACCCAAAACTCTTTCTGGATAATCGGTAATAATTCCGTCAACTTGAAGCTGAATCATATTGTCGATTGCGACATTATCATTAACCGTCCAAGGAATAATTTTCATTTTTAAAATTTTCAACGAATCTACTGCTGCTTTGTTTAACAGTTTATAATGCGGACTATATATTTCTAGTTTAAAATCAAGCAATGAAAGATTTTTAGCAATAGCTCCTTCTCCAACCAAATACGCCAACTTTGTTTTGGGATATTTTTTATGCATCACATTTAATACCGTAGGATCAAAAGACTGAATATTTATCTTTTCTTCAATACCTTTTTCTTTAATGACTTTCATTACTATTTCAGTAAAAACATCTGGATTTGGCTGTCTTTTGTCATAATCAGCCTTTTCAGATTTGATTTCGATATTATAACAAACAGGTTTAAGATTATTCTCTTTGATAAAATCCTCGACAGTCTCGATAACTTCCGATAACAGTGGTTTATATGTTTTCTGTTTTTGCTGCATCGGAAAATTAGCATTGCTTCTCGAACCTCCGTCAAACTTTCTGATGCTGTCATAAGTCATTTCATAAAGATTAAAACTCTTTTCTTTATCCTTCGTAACAGCATTCCCTGCAAAATCAGACATATATTGCGAAGACATGAAAGCTTCGTGAGAAACGACAACTTTTTGATCTTTAGAAATTACAACATCAAGTTCCAAAACATCAACGCCTTTTTTTACGGCGCTCAGAAAAGCCGGAATTGAATTCTCAGGAAAGTTCCCGCGATCGCCACGATGGCCTTGCACTTCTACAATACTTTTTGAAGTTATTGCTTTCTGACTTCCACAAGAATATATCGCCAAAACTGCTATTAAAACACAGCTTATCTCTTTGATTTTCAACATCTTTTCTAAATAAATTATTTTACTTTATCTATTCTGTAAGTAGTATTTGCAGTGTGTGTTTTACCAAACATATCGGTTGCTTTGATCTCGATTGCATGTTCTCCAATAGCAAGATCTGAAGGAATATTTCCTCTCCAAACGTGCGTACTTTTTTCAGGATCAGATGAACGTTTTCCTGGCATAAGCACTTCTGACAATTCCCATTCGTAAACCAATTCTACGTACGATGGATCTTGAACTTCTACATATTCCATTTCTTTCCATTCTCCTTGATCTACTCGGTACTGCACTTTGTCTTTTTTGCTTCCCATAAAGAAATTGGCAAACACACCAGATTTCGTGCGTTTTGCTTTAGCAACTACTTTTGGCGCAAAAACTTTCATTTGGTAATTCTCAGGTTTTCCCGCGACTTTGTAATCTACTGTATATTTATTTCCATTAAAATGAATAAAAGCATATCCTTTTGGCGTTCCGTCTCTCATCACAGAAATTGGAATTCCTTTTTCATCTAATTTTCCAGAATACCAATCTCCAGATGTTGTCCCAATATTATAATGATGATGAGGTGTTTCCTGCAACCATCCGTCTTTCTTTTCGAAAAAATCTTGTCTTTGCAAATGCGTATGCGCTGAAAGAGAAAGCGTATTCGGGAAATCTTTCAATAATTCAAATAACTTCTGACGGTCTTCATCTCTAAAAGAATCGTCTTTAGCATCCGGCTCGCTAATCGGAATATGGAAAGCCATTACAATTAAATTGTCTTTTGGAACTACTTTCAAATCATTTTCTATAAACTGCATTTGCTCCTCAGTAAAACCTCCCCAATAACCTTCATGATCTCTTGGGTCCGGATACAAAACATCATCTAAAACAATAAAATGCACTTTCCCGTAATTGAAAGCATAATTGGCTGGACCAAAATGAGCTTCGTAAGTTTCATCGGCCAAATTATCTGCTTTAGCATCAAAATTTAAATCGTGATTTCCGAGAAGATTGTACCACGGAATTCCAACTTTTTTAACGGCCTGAATGTACGGATTGAATAAACTAAGATCATTCCCAACCAAATCTCCCATACTTAATCCGAATGGAATATTTTTGATTCCTTCTACTTCAGAAACAATTCCTCTTGTAAAAAAATCAACTTCTTCTAACGTGTAAGGCTGTGGATCTCCGAAAACAAGCGCTGTAAAATCAGCCGTTTCCTTTTGCGGAATCAATCCAAAATCTACCGATTCTGGAAGTTTTCCTGTTGGCGCCACTCCTTCAAACTTTCCTTTAGGCGAACCCGAAGGTTTATGATTGTAGAAAAACTGAGGCAAATTATCCTTATTTACCTGAATTTTATACGTTGAAGGTTTGATTACCGCTATAATTGCATCGTCTTTTAACGGGAGTTCGTAATTCCCTTTTTTATCAGTCAAAACTACTTCGCGACCATTGGTAACGGCAACATTTGCGATTCCTTTTTCCTTTTTTTCTTTTTTACCGTTCTGATTTAAATCTTCATAAACGATTCCTTTTACAGTTGTTTGCGCGGTTAAAAAACTACCAAACAACAATGCGCTATATATAAATGTCTTTTTCATTTTTCAAATTTATTTATCCCACCAAACTTTAGTATTGATATTGTCACCTCCAACCATTTCAACGGCTTCCAAATAGTTTTCGTTATTTTTAATCTGCTGATTATCTGGATAAGTGAATCTTGACGGCATCACTCCGTTATTAAGCATTGCAGTTGTTGTTGGCAAAACAGGAAGTCCTGTTCTACGGTATTCGAACCACTGCTGATAATCGGTAAAATACAAAGCGTAATATTTTTGTAACATGATTCTTTCTAACGTTCCATCATATTGCGCTTCTGGTTTACTGAAATATGTTGTCGGAGTTGTTGCTTTTAATTGCTCGATTCCAGCTCGAACACCTTTTTCGTAATGCCCTTGTGCATCTGCGATCAAACCACGCTGTGCTAATTCTGCTTTGATAAATTCAACTTCAGCATACGTAAGAAGAAAGATCTGCATCGGATTTTGCACTTGCGTATTTAAAAGCGTTGAAGCATTGTATTTAAACTGAGAATCTGAACCTGCATAAGCACTTGTAATTCCTTTAAAACCAATTGGTGCATTGGTTACCAAAGCTGTTGCTCCTGTTGCAATTATCGCTCTTCTCGGATCTTCTAGCGTATTTAAATTATCAATAAAGAAAGAAGCTATTTTGATATTCAAATTAAAATCTTGAGGTCTTCCCCACGGAGACATATTCGGAGAAACACCCGTTATTTTCAAAATAGCACTTTCGGCAGTAGTAGTAAAAACAGGATAAATTTCTGGATGATCTGACATATAAGCCAATTTCTGAAAAGCACCCATTTCAGTTCTGTTCGAAACCCTTAATAGCAATCTCATTTTTAAAGAATTCGTAAACTTCTTCCATTTCAAAACATTATTCTGAAATAAAATATCTTCTGTATAAATCATGGCTTTACTGGTGTCATAAAGCGTATTAGCTCTTTCCAAATCGGCTAAAAGCGTTTCGTAAATAAACTCCTGTTTATCATATTTTGGATATAAAATTCCGTCTTCTCCACGAACTGCTTCCGTCATTGGAACGGGTCCGAAAAGATCGGTAAGATTGGCGTAAACCAAAGCATTAAGCGTTAAAGCAACTGCTTCGTAATTGCCGTCTCCCGCTTTTACAGAAGCCATTCGCATTTCTCGAATATTATTAAGCCATTTGTAATAATTATTCCAAGCCGAGTTACCGATATTATTGCTCACATCATAACGATGCAGTCCGCCTGTAATACTTGGAAAAGGAAGCGAAACTTGCATTAAATTGAAAGTAACATCTACACTTTGAGTGGCATTCTGCGAAGCAATTCCGTAAATAATCGGATTCAATAATGTTCCTGGACTAATTTCTGTGATAAGATTAGGATTCTCGTTAAGTTCTTCAAAACCTGATGAACAAGAAACACTAATTCCTGTAAGTAAAAGGATTATTGCTGTAATTTTTATCTTTTTCATTGTCTTATTATAAAGTCAAACTTAAATTGAAACCATAAGTTACTGGAGAAGGCATCTGCCCCATTTCTATACCTGGTAAAATAGTATCTCCGTTTAATGCTGCTGTTTCTGGATCATAAATTGGGAAATCTGAAACGGTAGCTAAATCTCTTCCGAATACTGAAAATTGAAGAGATTGCAATCCTGTATTTTTCAGCCATCTTTTTGGAAGATTGTATTGAAGACTAATTTCACGAAGTTTTCCAAAAGAAGCATCGAAAGAGTTTGACTCGATGTTTGCTCTTCGGTAATAACGACCGTACCAATCTGCAGTTTTTACTTGTTTTGTATTTTGAGAATAAGATCCGTCAGCATTTTGAACAACACCATCTCCGATGATGAAACCGTCTGTCCTACCCAAATTATTTGAGTTTAATTTTCCTTGCTCTGAAAGTTTGTGGTGTGTCTGCGAGTAAATAATACCGCCATACTGACCGTCAACAGTCACATTCATAGTAAAATTTCCAATCGAAAAACTATTCGTTAAACCCGCTTTCCATTTTGGACTTGCATCTCCAATGTATTGTATTTCTTCAGGATAAGCCGGAAGACCTGCGTCATCGTAAACAATTTGACCATCAGGAGATCTCACAAATCCGAAACCATAAATAGCACTTGTAGTTCCGCCCACTTTTGCGATAATAGAAGCTGTTCCTCCAGTACCAATTATCTGCTGACCATCGATTCCTTCAGGCAATTCCATTACTTTATTCCAGTTGCGTGACCAGTTTATAGTAGAATTCCATTTGAAATTTTCGCCATCAATAATTTTTCCGCCAAGCGTAAGCTCAATTCCGCGGTTTCTAACTTTTCCTCCGTTTAAAACTGCTCCGCTGTAACCTGTAGAAAAATCCATCGGAATATCAATAATCTGGTTTTTCGTGATACTTTCATAAACTGTTGCATCAGCTGTAAGTCTATTTTTCAGCATTCTGATTTCAAAACCTGTTTCGAAACTTGTTGTAATTTCAGGTTTAAAATGATCGTTGTATAAAACCGTTAAAGTCTGTGCAGAACTTGGGAAAGCACTTTGTCCGTAATATTTCTGTGTTTTATAAGGTTCTGTATCGTTTCCTACTTGAGCAAAAGAAAGTCTGTATTTTAAGAAATCAATTGTTTTAGGAAGCGTAAACATTTCAGAAATAACCGCACTAGTATTAATCGACGGATAAAAGAATGAATTGTTTTCTACCGGAAGCGTACTTGTCCAATCGTTTCTTCCTGTTACGTCAACAAAAAGCATATCGCGATACGACATCGAAACTAAACCATACAAACTGTTCATTTTTTTATTAGCATCTCCCAAAGTCAAAATTGGCGCGCTAGAACCATTTGAAAGTTTATAAACTCCAGGAACAACCAAACCAGTTACTTCAGCTTCGGTTCTTCTGTATTTATAGCTCATTGAGTTTCCTCCAGCTGAAGCTGAAAGCGAGAATTTATCTCCGAAATCTTTTTTATAAGAAAGTAAAAAGTCTGAGTTAACTTCTTGTTTGAAAACATCTTGTCTTTCATAAAAACCTTTCGCATATCTATTGATGCTGTACGGTCTTTTTTGTTCCCTTGTCTGATTGTACGTATTCATAGAAGAACGCAACATCAATTCTAAATTTGGAGACAAAGTGATATTCGCAAAAATATTCCCCACAATCTGATCGCTGTCTAAAGTATTTGTAGCCTCATAAGCAATCAAATACGGATTGTCGATGAAAGAACTAAATGGATGCAATTGCTGAATTTGCTCTTTTCCTTTCTCCCAAATCGGACGATACCAATCCAAATCAATATTAGGCTGTTGGAAAATCATGAAATAAGCGATCGATCCGTTATTATAACCTGTTGAAGGAAGATTATCACTATTTCTAGTGTTGTAATTTACCGTTGTTCCCAGTTTAATTTTATCAGAAACCTGATAATTAGCGTTTACAGCAGCAGTAACTCGATCAAAACCAGTATTTGGCATAATCCATTCATTCTTTTGATTTCCAAGAGAAAGTCGCATCGAACCTTTATTGTCACCGCCTTGAATAGAAATGTTATTGTTTAAAGTCACACCCGTTCTCCAGAAATCTTTACGGTTATCTCTATAAGATTGCCACGGAAGTCTTTGCGCAGATTGATCTTGTACAGCAGGATCATATTGGTAGAAATCTTGTCCTGTGAAAGCTGGTCCCCAAGCACTGCTCGTTCCGCTTGTTGAAGTTCCATCCACAGAATTCCCATAAGAATAATATTGGTTACCAGATGCATCTGGAGAATTTCCTGTTCCTTGTCCGTAACTATATTGATAATCTGGCCATCTTTGAATTACATCGAAAGTAGCTCCAGTATTGAATGAAATTCCTAGACCTTTATTTTTCTTTCCTGATTTTGTTGTAATAATCAAAGCTCCATTTGCCGCGCGGCTTCCGTAAAGCGCAGTTGCTCCTGCACCTTTAAGAACCGTAACAGCATCAATATCATCAAGATTTAAATCAGAAATTCCGTTTCCATAATCAATTGGAGAATCTTCTCCCATGTACGCACTTGTAGAACCAGACGTTGTCATTTCCGCATTTACAGGAACACCATCTACTACAATAAGCGCGTAATTTCCTTTTGGGCTCAATGATCTATTTCCTCTAAGCGTAATCTGCTGCGAATTCAAAGGACCTGAACCCGTTGAAGTTATGCTTAATCCTGCAACTTTTCCTTTAAGACCAGACGACCAGTTATTAGGTCTTCCTTGCGATAAATTCTCCGATTTTATGGTTTGCTGAGAGAATCCTAATCTTTTTTCTTCTCTTTTAATTCCTAATGCAGTTACGACAACTTCATTCAATTCGCTTGTGCTTAATTTCATTGTCACTATAATTGGACTAGCGCTGGCAGCAACTTCCTGAGAATTATATCCCATATAAGAAATTACCAAAACAGCCGACGAACTTACAGCAAAGCTGAAATTACCTTCCATATCAGTCATTGTAGAAGTTTTTGTTCCTTTTTCTAAAATGGTAACTCCCGGCATTGGCATTCCGCTTTCGTCTAGTACTTTTCCGCGAACATTCATCTGAGCTCGTGCATTGTGCGTAACGGCAATCGTATTGTTCAATTTTCTAAATGACAATCCAGTTTTTGCCGCAATTTTATTTAGAACTCCGTCAAGGCTTTCTTTTTCTGCATAAATCGAAATTCGTTGTGCTGTTCCTGATATTTTTTCATCAAAAACAAAAGTGAAAGTCGTTTTTTGTTCTACTGCTTTAAAAAATTCTGTGATTGTAGCATCTTTTAAATTCAGGCTTATTTGTACGTCTTTAGCAGATTGACCTAAGGCAAATCCGTTAAAGGAAAAAATTAATAAAATCATTAAGTAAAGATTTTTCATCTTTATATACTTATTGAAAAAAAATTGTAGTTTCGTGTTCATTACTATTAGGCTATAAATTTTATTTTTAGTCTTTTCTAAAAGCCCGTTTCCGTTGCACCGGAAGCGGGTTTTGCTTTTTATTTTCTTATGGTGTCTTTTTTCTTATACTGATTTGGTTTTTAGTTGTGTAATTTATTTTTAGCTGTTTCAAATAGGCAATACTTTCTAGAACATTCTCCAGTTTTTCATCTTTAAACTTTCCTGAAATAGTAAGATCATTAAGTTCTTGATCTTCAATTACAATATCGACGTTGTACCAGTTTTCGATAATTTTAACCGTTTCAGAAAGTTTGGTATTTTTAAGAATAATCGTGTTGCTAATCCAAGCGATTTTATCATCGCTGTTTTCTTTAGAAATCTTTAAATCTGAATTTTTGATTAAATCCGCTTGCTGGTTTTTAGTGATTCGCACTTTTTTTCCTGTTGGAGAAGTAACTTCTACTTTTCCTGTAATAACACTTACTTTGGTGTCGTGATGATTATAAGAATTGATGTCGAATGAAGTTCCGAGAACCCTAACTTTTACATCATGAGTTTGCACAATAAAAGGTCGTTTAACGTCTCTAAAAACTTTAAAATAAGCTTGTCCAACAAGTTCTATATTTCTTGTCGATTCAAATTCTTCGGGATACGTAACGCTACTATTAGAATTTAGTACAATGACACTGCCATCTTCAAGAAAAATCTCTTTCTTTTCTCCTTTGGCTGTAACTTGGGTAATGGTGGCAGGTTTGAAAGCAAATTTGGCAACAGTAAATGCAATTGTAAGTCCGGCAACTAAAACGGCTGCTATTTTCAATGCTTTACGAATAGAATATGTTTTTTGTTTAACTTGTAATTCTGAGAATATTTTGTTTAGAATTACATCGCCTTTTTCATCAGATATATCATTTTCGATATCTGATGTTTGATTTTGCATCTTATCGAAAAAAGCTTCAACAGCTATTTTTTCTTCAGGTGTGCAAGTACCTTTTTCGTATTTTTCTGCAAGAAGCAGAAAGGTTTCTTTTTTCAAAATAATATGCTTTTATATACAAGTCACATTTTTTGAATCGAACAAGTAGTCGAAAAAGCAGGCTTAACGTTTTCTTAAAACGAGTGTTTTTTAATTAACATAAAAGAATGCCGCCCAATAAAAAAGAAGATAATTATATGATGCAGAATTTAAGCGAAGCTGCTTCAGAGCATTGCTAATATGCTTTTCTACCGTGTAAATAGATAGATTAAGTTTTTCTGCTATTTCTGCATTAGTAAAATTATCAATTCTACTAAGCAAAAAAACCTCTCGACATTTAGGAGTCAGTTTATCAATCTGATCATTGATATTTCTCTCAAAATCAATATATTCCAAGTCATTGATGGTAAAGCCTGGATCTGGAATCGTATCTAATACTTCTATATGTTGCTGATCAAATTTTAAGTTTCTAATCTGATTGGCAATTTTATATTTTACAGCTCTAAAAAGATAAGCTTCAAGATTTAAGATCACTGTACTTGATGCGTTTTTCCAAAGACTGATAAAGATTTCCTGCACCATGTCTTCGCAAACTGCTTCGTCTTTATAAATCTTAAAAGCGTAGGCATAAAGCTTTTTCCAATAACGGTTAAAAATAATTGAAAACGCAGCATCATTTCCCTCAAAAATTAATTTTTGAAGTTCATCGTCAGCCATTTTCAAAAGATCTTTTTCCATGTTTAATTAAAAAAACAAATGAAAAGCAACAGACAAAAAATACCTAAGAACTTAATTTAACTTTGTGTTAAATTAATTAGAAAGCTGATTTAATTGGTTTCTAAACATAAACAACGTTTGTATCTTACTGAAAAACAAACTGTAATAAAATATATTACTTAAGTTAGAAGATACCAGCTTTCATCAAAGAGGCTTCTCATCCATAATCTTAACTTCAACAAATGTTAAATATTGAGTAAAGCCCCGTAAACTCTAATATTTTTCTTTATATTTGTAATAGATGCTACTAAGAAAGTAGTTTTAAAAATTCTTACAGTTGTGATAAAATATTTTTCTCAAACTCACGTTTCAATAACAAAAGAACTTTAGACTTCATTTTAGAAGCATTAAAAAAAATGTAATACCAAATAGCCCCAGACTATGAAAAAAATTACTCTAATGATCTGCTTACTGTTCGCTGCAGGAGTAAGTGCTCAACAAGAAAAAGGAATTATCGGATACACTAACTGGTTAGACAACTGGACAGAATTTAAGCCTCAAAAAGCTGATTCTAAAGAAGCTAATCAAATTCTTGCTGGTAATATTACCGAAAACACTAAACTGATGAAAAAAAATGTATACATCCTTCAAGGTAATGTATATGTAACTAATAATGCAGTATTGACAATTGATCCAGGAACTGTAATCATCGGAGATGTTGCAAGCAAGGCAACTCTTGTTATTACTAAAGGAGCTAAAATTATGGCAGAAGGTCAAGAAACTGACCCTATCGTATTTACTTCAAATGCTAGCATGAAAAAAGCTGGGGACTGGGGTGGTTTAGTAATCCTTGGTGATGCGCCTATCAATAAATTTGGTGGTGTAGGTTCTTATAATATGGATCTTGATCCTGCTCTAACTGTATATGGTGGAAACAATGTAGCAGCAAGCTCAGGAGTTTTAAAATTTGTTAGAATCGAATTTGCTGGAAAAAAAGTAAAAGGAGCAGATAGCTTTAACGGACTTACTGTTGCTGGAGCTGGAAATAAAACTGTTTTAGAAAACATTATGGTTAGCTACTCAGGTGGAGATTCATTTGCTTTTTACGGTGGAGATTTAAACGCTTCTCAATTAGTTTCTTATAAATCAATCAACGACGATTTTAAAATTACTCAAGGAGCACAATGCCGTTTGTTTAACTCTTTAGCTGTGAGATCTTCTTACCTATCAAGTAACAAAGATGGTTCAAGATGTTTAGAGGTTAAGGCTTTTGAAAAGAAAAGTGAAACAGATTTTACTAGAAAATCAACTTTCGTTTCTGCATCAAACCTTACTATGCTTAACGACAGCGAAAACATTAAAGCTGATATTCAATCTGGTTTAGTTAAAGAAGCAATTTACGTAGCTGATAATACTTCGTTAGAACTTAAAAGAAGTGTTGTTTCAGGATTTAATCCAGCTGTTTTATTAGATAGCCAAACTGTAGTAAATGGTGATAACTTAAAGAAAATCAAATTCGAGGAAATGTTTTTCAACCAATGTACTGGAAACATTTTTACAGAAAACAATAAAGATAATTCTGATTTAGAGAACTGGTACGGAAATAGTATTTTCTCTAATGTTTATTCACAAACTGACAATAAAGAAACTTTCGTAGATATCTACAATGGAAAAAGACCAGATTTCAGACTTCAATTAGGAAAAATCACAGCGTCTAGCGGAAAATAAGTTTTTAAAATATCCATAACAAAAAGAGGAAACACCTTCACAGGCCGTTTCCTCTTTTTTTTTTGTTTAACTTTTCCTCAAGAAAAAACTTTTGATGAAAAGATTTTTTATTCTACATCTTCTGCAAACGGATTCAGTTTAAACTTAATATCATAAAAAAAAGAGATATCAAATCTGATATCTCTTTTTAATTCAATCTAGCTTTTAATCCAGATCAAAAGCTTTCCCTAAATGTTCTTCCATGACAAAATATGGATCATCAGTATGCGTCATAGATCTAATATGAATTAAACTCGTTTTACTCATCATTCTAAGCATCTGTCGTCTCTCACATTTGACAATTTTACCATTCTCCTCTCTTTGTCCTGCTGTAAAAGCACTTCTTCCGTGTGCACACAAATGATTATTGACAAAAATAACATCTCCTGAATCAGGAATATATTCGCTATTTATCAACTCTTTTGCTTCATTCCAGAATTCCGTTAAATTGTACAATGCTTCGGGAGTCTGCCCTGCCTTTTCGTTAAAAATTTGCTCTGCGGCATCAAATCTTATAAAAGGCAATTCTTTGTTTCCGTATAAAACAGAAGCCAACGGACCTTCATTAATTTCCTCCTCGTAATTGGCATCTTTTGGACATTGGTAAATTGGCTCAAAAAGTTTTTCCATTATAGGATTTATTTTACCGTGAGATCTTACAGAATAAAGTGTTGAAGGAACTCTTTCTTCATTTCGAAGGTACAAGAAACTCAAAAAATCTGCCTGATGAAGAAGAAATGCATCTTCTGTATGAACGTATAAATCTGTTTTTGATCCTGAACCTGTCTGCGTTGCTGCCATCTTTTCATCTGGAATTACAGCATGAAGTATTCCGCCACCCTTTCGTTGAGCATAATACTGAACCGGTTTGGACGGTACAGCTCCATGCAACAATGAACAGATAAAACCATATTTATTAAGTTTTGAATAATCTGCACTCTGCCAGTTTGCAGGTGTCGGCCCTAAATATTCCTGATCTACTTCCAAAAGTCCTTTAAAAACAATTGCACCATATTGGTCTGCTGAAAAGTCTGTTCCAAACTGGCTTAAAATCCTAGCTATTCTTTCAGGCAACAATTGAAAAGAGTGAAGATGAAGCGCTGCAATATAATCTGGGTTTTCATAGGAGCGAAACGCCTTCTCTAAAAGAGTCCCAACATTAGATAAAATGTTTCTCTCTTGGGGCGTAATTTCTACAATTAGTGGACTTGTAGGAATTTGATAAGCATAATTTTCTCTAACTGGTATTTCATCTTCAATTACTGACTGTGATTTCATTTCTTACGTTTATTTTATAGTTAATAAAAATTTGGATAAATAAAAAACACAAACTACTGAAAACAACCAATATACAAATAAAACATCATCCAAATACATTATTAAAATGTAAATAATTTCGTATATTTTTTTTACTGTTTTATTTTTTTTATAAAGATTAATTTCTACATTTGTTTACGCTGTTTTTATTCATTCTAAATAAAATCTACTTACAAATATATTTAGTTTTGCACTTTAAAAAAAGAATTTTCTTAATTAATTTTTAAAAAAAATATGAATATTAGTACGAAAGTCAATGAAATTAAGCTGTCAGAAAGTGTACATCGACAGAAAAAAATTTCTAAAATCATCCGAGCCAGACGAAGTGTCTACGCAGGAGATTTTATAAAAAAGGAAATTCCAGATAAGCTATTAGAAGAAATTTTAACCAATGCGCTCTGGGCGCCAAACCATAAAATGACAGAACCCTGGAGATTTCTTGTTTTAAAAGACAGCTATCTCGAACAATATGGCATTTTCATGGCAGATTACTTCAAAGATTCTTATTCTGAGCTCAGTGCACAAGCTAGGATCGAAAAACTGGAATATCTCAAAAACTATCCTCTAAATGCGGCCTGTCTAATTGGTATCGTAATGGTTCGGAATACCAAAATTAATCTTCCCGAATGGGAGGAAATTGCTGCCGTATCATCAGCTGTCCAAAATATTGCTTTAACCTGCACGGCATACAATATTGGAAATTACTGGAGTACAAAACAGGTTGCAATAGATTATGTTTCCCAATTTGGGCTTGCTGACAATGAAAAATCACTAGGTCTCCTCTATCTCGGATATTATCCTTCTGATTTAAAAATTTCAAAAAAAAAGAGAACTCCTCTATCGAAGAAAGTTTCCTTTTTAAAATAATCATTAACTGAACTATAAAATTTAAAACTATGAACAATACGGTCCCTACCACACAGGAATCTAAAACCAAGCTTACTGAAGCGGAAAATTTTAAAGACATTTTCAGCCAGCATTCTGATAAAGAATATGCAACTGCTGTAAAATCTGCGCAAGAAAGAGTCAGCAGTTTTTTAAAAAATACTACCAAACCGTTCACAGGCATCAGACCAGATGAAATGAAACGTATGGTTGAGGCAATTGATCTTGATGAACCGCTTCCAGATTATCAGAGCCTTTTTGATGAAGTTGATGAAATTTATGTTAACCACGCTACAGCTTACCACCTTCCTGAATACATTGCACATTTGAATTGTCCAGTAGTCATACCGGCACTTGCGGCAGAAGTTTTAATAAGTGCCATAAATTCTTCGCAAGACACTTATGACCAGAGTGCGGGAGGTACTTTTATCGAAAGAAAACTAATCGATTGGACTAGCGAACAGATTGGTTACCAAAATGGAGATGGAATTTTTACAGCAGGAGGTTCACAAAGTAACTTAATGGGGCTTCTTTTAGCGAGAGATTATTATGCTTTAGAATACCAAAAATGGAATATCAAGCTTGATGGTCTTCCTCCTGATGCTTCAAAATTTAGAGTTTTTGTTTCGGATAAAGCGCATTTTAGCAACCATAAAAATTCGTGGATTTTAGGATTGGGCGAACAAGCGGTCGTTCACGTTGGTGTTGATGAAAGATATAGGATGGATCCTGAAAAATTGGAAAAAGCCATCGCTTCAGAAATTCAAAAAGGAAATATTCCAATTGCTATTACTGCTACTGCAGGTACAACAGATTTTGGAAATATTGATCCGCTTCAGCCGATTGCTGCCATAGCAAAACGCCACAATATCTGGCTTCATGTTGATGCCGCTTATGGTTGCGGACTTCTATTGACTGATACGCACAGACATCTTTTAAAAGGAATTGAACTAGCTGATTCTGTAACAATTGATTATCATAAATCATTTTTTCAGCCTATTAGCAGCAGCGCATTCATCGTAAAAAACAAACTGCATTTAAATATTATCAAGCATCACGCCGATTATTTAAATCCTAAAGAACAGGATTACGACGCGCTTCCAGCTCAAATCAATAAATCGATTATTCAGAGTACGCGCCGTTTTGATGCTCTTAAATTGTGGTTCACGCTACGTTATCTGGGCAGAGAAAAACTGGGACATTACACTGACACCATCATCGAAACTACTCAACAGGTCGCATCGCTTATTGAATCAGATGAAAATTTCGAATTATTATGCGAATCTGATATGGGCGTTTTAGTGTTCCGTTATTTGGACGGCCCTGCTGAATCTAATTCTTGTGAAGTCAACAAATACATCAAAGAAAAACTTTTTTTCAGCGGAGATGTTTTAGTAGCCAGTACAAAAGTAAATGGCGAATTCTATTTAAAGTTTACCATTTTCAACCCGCTGACTACTGTAAATGACATAAAAAACATTCTTAATCAAATAAAACAAAACGGAAATGAATACCACAGACTTAACTAATTATCAACAGCTTGCTGAACAAGTAAACTTTAAGTCTCTGCTGAATTGTTATTGCAGAGAATTTAGCAACTGGAGCCGTTACGAAGGCATTCCTAAATATGATCCCGCTCTAGCTGATTTTATGCAAACGATTAATCATTCTTCTTTTTTGAGATTTGATTTTGCTTCAATTGGGCAAGAAGTTTTCGCTCCTTTAGCCTACTTTTCAGAAAGTGGCGTACACACTTTTATTTTTCCAGTTGTATCTCGCGATCTTGCTACAGATACATTCAGGGAAATAAATCCAATGGAATTTGCTGGGTTTGCCGCACTCTATTCTAAAGAAGAATATCCTGATGCAGATGCAAGTTCAACTCAGGAACGCATGGAAAACAGCATTTCCAATTTGGCTTTATATCTTGAACATCATAAAGAGAATGGTTTCAGTGCTAATAATCCGGAAATGAGTTTTATAGAAGCAGAACAATCTTTGATTTTAGGACACAATGTACATCCATTGCCAAAAAGCAGAGAAGGATTTACCAAAGAAGAATTGTTTCAATATTCTCCTGAAACTAGAGGGAATTTTCCGCTTCACTTTTTCCTCATTCATCCTGAAAATGTAATTGAAAAAAGTGCAGCCGATGATCTTCCAACGGATTATCTTCGAAAAGAAATTTTAAAATTCAACAGCAAAAATACCGAAGAACTTCTGGCTTTACATCCAGATTTTAAAGTAGTTCCTACTCATCCTTGGGAAGCATCCTATTTATTGGAACTTCCTGAAGTAAAAGAAATGGAAGCTAAAAAACTGCTTTTTGATTTGGGACAATTAGGTTCTGGTTATACTGCAACTTCATCTGTTCGAACAGTTTACAACGCTCAAAGCAAATGGATGTATAAATTCTCTTTACATGTAAAAATCACTAATTCTTTCCGAGTGAATTACTTGCATGAGTTGAACCGCGGTTACGACGCTGCCAGACTTATGAAAACGGATTGGGGAAAAGAAATTCAAAAAGATTATCCTCAAATTCAGCTTATTACAGATCCTGCTTTTATCGCTGTCACTTATAACGATCAAATTATTGACGGTTTTAGCACGAGTATTCGCGAAAATCCTTTTAACGAAAATGCCGCTTCGAAAAATGTTTCTATGGTCGCTTCTCTTTGCCAAGAAGGATTTTTAGGTGAACAAGCAAGAATTCATAATGTAATTAATGAAGCTGCGAAAAGAACAAATGCTTCTCCAACAGAAACTGCTATTTCTTGGTTCAAGCAATATTTGAATATTTCGATCACTCCATTGGTGGGCATTTTTAACAAATATGGTTTTGGATCAGAATTTCATCAGCAGAACGTGCTTGTAGAATTTGACGATAACCTTTTTCCATCAAAACTATATTTTAGAGATAATCAGGGTTATTTTTTCAGACAAGGAAAAGTTCCTGAACTAGAGAAATTGATTCCGAATTTTGGTGAAGAAAGCAGATCTTTTATTGCAGAAAAAAGAATTATTGATTTTTGGGGATATTATCTTCTAATAAATCATTTATTTGGAATTATAAGCATTTTAGGAAGCAACAAATTAGCTGACGAAACTGCATTGCTTGAACTTCTTTATCAGACTCTAAAAAAAGAAGAAGATTTGGATACTACAGGTATGATTTCACATTTTACCAATAGTGTAAAATTAGTAGTGAAAGGAAATCTGCTAACCAGTCTCAACAATATGGATGAAGCAAGTGCTCCAAGAACCAACCCTGCTGTTTATAAATCATTTCCAAACCCGCTTAACAAACATTTTTTCTCCAAAAAACTTATTAATCCAAGAGAAAATAGTACTGTTTTTAAACGTTTTTTCGAAAAAGAAAACGTAACTATAACACTGCGTCCGGTAGATATTGACAAAGATTTAGAAATGTTACACGAATGGTTTCATCGTGAGCATGCTTTAAAAATCTGGCAAATGAACTGGCCGCTTCGCGAGTTGGAAGCCTATTACAGAATGCTATTGCCTGGAGATCATTCGCATAGTTTTATAGGCGAAGCAAACGGCGTTCCTACTTTTAACATAGAAGTTTATTGGGCAAGCCGAGACATTGTTGGAAATTATTATGATGTCCTTCCTTCTGATTATGGAACGCATCAATTTATCGCGCCAACCGATCCTAAATTAAAATACGGTTCTCCAGCAACACAATCGATGATGGATTTTGTTTTATCGGAATCAAAAGTTGGCAAAATGGTCGGAGAAGGATCTGTAGATTCAATCGCTTCAATGATGAATAAAGCCCATGTTGGTTTTAAAATCGAAAAAGTAATTGAAATGCCGCATAAAAAAGCCAATCTAAACTTCTGTTACAGAGAATGGTATTGGGCAAAATTCCCTGCTGCCAAAGATTTTCAAAATATTGAAGTTTCAACTGCCCAAGTCTAATCATAAAAAATACTTCCATGAATACAGAAAAAATATATTCCGTAATAGGAATCGGTATCGGGCCTTTTAATCTAGGGCTTGCTGCTCTAATTGAACCCGTTGAAGAATTATCATCTCTATTTTTTGATCAATCAGAAAGCTTTGACTGGCATCCAGGTCTTATGCTTGACAATGCCAATCTGCAAGTTCCATTTTTAGCAGATTTGGTTACTATGGCAGATCCATCAAACCAATACAGTTTTTTAAATTACATTAAAGAAAGTGGCCGTTTATATCGATTTTACATTCGTGAAAACTTCTTTATTTTTAGAAAAGAATATAATCAATACTGCCAATGGGTTGCTTCAAAATTATCGAATTGCAGGTTTTCCCATAAAGTTGTCTCTATTGATTATGTTGATGATGTTTATAAAATCGTAGTTCTTAATACAAAATCGAATACTACTGAAACTTTTTATTCTCATAAAATTGTATTGGGGACTGGCACTTCACCGCATATTCCAGAATTCATAAATCAGGAAGAGCTGTCTAATGTAATTCATACTTCAAAATATCTGTATTTCAAACCAGAAATCAATGAGAATTCAACCGTAACCATCATTGGTTCAGGACAAAGTGCAGCCGAGGTTTTTCGTGATCTTCTTCCCGAAACTCAAAATGGATTGCAGTTAAAATGGTATACGCGTTCTTCACACTTTTTCCCTTTGGATAATAAATCAAAATTGACTTTGGAATTGACTTCTCCAGAATATGTAGATCATTTTCACAGTCTTTCTCATGAAAAACGCCAACAATTGCTATCTAGACAACATGGTCTTTACAAAGGAATTGATCAAGAGTTAATTAATGAAATTTTTGACAGTCTTTATGAAATGAGTCTTGAAGGTAAACCTTTAAATGTGGAGTTGCGTTCCAATCTAAAATTGACTTCTGTAAATGAAGAAACGGATGGTTCTTATCATCTAGATTTTACTCATACTGAATTGGAAGAACCTTTTGATGACCAAACGGATTATCTCATTATGGCTACAGGTTATAAGTACAAAGAACCTGCAATTCTTTCATCTATTGAAAATAAAATTCAACGTTTGGAAAATGGTTTGTTTAATGTGAATCGCAACTATACCATTGATAAAAACGGAACTGATATTTTCGTTCAAAATGCTGAACTGCATACACATGGACTTTCTACTCCAGATTTAGGAATGGGTGCTTATAGAAATTCATGCATCATTAATCAATTGGCTGGACGCGAAATTTATAAAGTTGAAAAACGTATTGCGTTTCAAGAATTTGGTGTACAGAAAACGGAATCTGAGCAGCCAAAAGCTGATATTTTGGAATTGATAAACGAATAATCGAATGAGCATGACACTTTCAGAAAATACATTTAAAGAGGCAAAACATTTGAACTCTTCTACATGGGACAAAGTAAATCGAAATCTGCTTGCCAAAAGCATTTCAGAACTGATGCGAGAAGATGTGGCGAAACCAGAAAAAATAGGAACTGAAATAGATGGTTTAACACATTTTAAATTGCAGACCGATAACGAGCATATTTATTATCGCTTTACTGCTTATCCGAGATTTTTAAACTATTGGCATATTGTAAAAGAAAGCATTGTTAAAGTTGAAAACGAAATACAGCTCGATCATATTGATGTACCTAGTTTTTTCATGGAAATGCAACAGACTTTTCAAATTAACTCTTTTACACTCGCTCATTATGTTGAAGAATTGCTTCATACTTTATATGCTGATGCTTTTATTCATTCCAAACGCCGTTTGTCTGCCACTAAATTAGCTGATGCTGATTTTCAAACTATTGAACATAGTCTTGACGGACATCCGTGGGTAATTGTAAACAAAGGTCGAATAGGTTTTGATACTCAAGATTACGAAAATTACACGCCAGAATCGGGCCAGAAAACAAAACTTATATGGGTTGCTGCTCATAAAAAAAGAGCTATTCTACGCCTTCAGCCAGAAATGGATGAACAATCGTTTTACGAAAATGAAATTGGTTCTGAAAAAATAAAAGCTTTTAAAGATAAATTGGCGCAGTTACATGTAAATCCTGAAGATTATATTTTTATTCCTGTTCATTTATGGCAATGGCAGAATAAATTGGTAATGCAGTTTGCAAGCGATATTGCGTCTAAAAATCTTATTGCTTTAGAAGAAACTGAGGATATTTACAGTCCGCAACAAAGTATTCGTACGTTTTTCAATCAAAGCAGTCCGCGAAAACATTATGTTAAGACTTCCATATCGATTTTAAATACAAGTCATATTAGAGGTCTATGTCCGAAACAATTATTTATCGCACCGCGACTGACTTCTTATTTGAAAAATATTTTAAAGAAAGACGATCATTTACAGAAAATGGGCGTGATTCTTTTGGGCGAAATGGTTACGGCTTCTTATACTCACCCACATTACAGTAAAATTGAAAATCCTCCTTATCAGTATAATGAATACTTGGGAGTTTTATGGCGTGAAAGTCCAGTCAGCTTTTTAAAACACGGAGAGAATTTAATGACAATGGCTGCGCTTTTATACGTAGACGATCATGGAAAAAGTCTAGTAGAAGAACTAATTGAAAAATCTGGTCTTTCAACTGAACAATGGCTGAAAGCCTACATGAGAGCGTATCTAAAACCTGTACTTCAGATTTATTATCAGCATTCTTTATGTATTGATCCGCATGGGCAAAACGTAATTCTGGTTTTAAAAGATTATGTGCCAACGCGTATTGCTTTGCAAGATTTTGCTGGTGATATTTTAATTAATGAAGAAGGAAAGAAAAAACTTCCACAGGAATTTATTGAAAATTTATTTAATGCCTCTCCAAATCCTGAGAACGCGCCATTAACCATATTAATAGCTGTTTTTGATGCTTTTTTCAGATATCTGAGCGATGTAATGATTACTTCTGCAGGCTATGATGAAATTTCTTTTTGGAATTGCGTACACGATATTGTTATTGAATATCAGCAAGAACATCCTGAACTGAAGGACATGTTTGACAAGTACAATTTGTTTATTCCTGAGTTTAAACGTCTTATTTTCAACAGTCGACGTTTGTACAATGGTTATGAAGAAACAGCTGGTTTTCCTCACATGAAAAAAAGCGGTTTTATTCCAAATCCATTGCATCAGCTTGTCAATCAAGAAGTAATAACAGAAAAAGAAAACGCATGAAAGAAGCTATTTTAAAGACACGCTCTTTCTTCAATCTTTTAAGGCGTTCTCTTGCTGGAAGCGAAAGCAATTTTACATCAGGAAGCATAAACAAAACCATTTTTCTGCTTTCTGTGCCAATGGTTGCCGAACTTTTAATGGAATCATTATTTGTCTGCTCTAACTTATTTTTTGTCAGCAGATTGGGTACAGATGCCATTTCTATTGCAGGTGCAGCAACTACTTTTATAACCTTTTGCTATTCTGTTTCAATCGGTTTGGGTATTGCCGCTTCAGCTATGATTTCTAGAAGAGTTGGCGAGAAAAAGTTCAAAGCTGCTGGAAATACTGCCATGCAGGTTATTTATTTAACCGTTCCTATTGCTGCACTCATTAGTATCGCCTGTTCTATTTGGGCTGCAGAAATAATGCAGGCGATGGGACTTTCGGCTGCAATGATTCAGCAAGGAGCATCGTATAGCGTTTTGATGTTCGCGTCAAGCGGATTTCTAATTCTTCGAATTGTGGTCAACGGAATATTTCGCGGTGCGGGAGATGCATCAACAGCCATGAAAATACTCTGGCTTTCAAACGCAGTAAATATTCTTCTATGTCCTGTTTTTATTTTCGGCTGGGGTCCTATTCCTGCTTACGGTCTTCTCGGTGTCGGTTTGGCAACTTTAATTGCCCGCGTTATCGGAGTACTGCATCAGGCTTGGTATCTCGTTCGAGGAAAAACAATTTTGAGAATTGGAAGAGCGCAACTTTTAGTCAATAAAGAAGTTCTAAAACGAGTTGTAAAACTGGCATTTGGAGGAACTGTCCAATTTATTATTCCTGCTTCGAGCTGGGTTATTATGATTAAAATAATGTCCTATTTTGGAGCCAATGCGCTTGCAGGATACATTTTAGCTCAGAGAGTAACTTCCATTGCTACAATGCCTGCGTGGGGATTGGGCAATGCAGCAGGAATTTTGACTGGCCAAAATCTGGGAGCAAAACAACCTGAAAGAGCCGAAAAATCGGTTTGGAGAGCAGGAATGTTCAATATGGTCTTTCTAATTTCAATCGGAATTTCTTGGATATTTCTTGCCTCGCCTGTTGTCAGGATATTTACTGATAATCCTGAGGTTATTTCTTTCAGCACGAGATACATTCATTTTATTTCCATGGCCTATATTCTTTTAGGCTATACAATGGTGATATCACGAGCCCTGAATGCCGCAGGAGAAGTAAAATCAGTTACCTGGCTTTATATCCTAATGTTTTACATCGTACAAATTCCCTTAGCCTATGCTTTGGGCATTTCTTTCAAACTCGGATCGAATGGCGTTTTTTCCGCTATTCTTATCTCAGAAATCGTTTTGGCGGCTGCCTGTATAACTGTTTTCCGCAAAGGCGGATGGAAACATACTAAAGTTTAATAACTCAATTATAAATTTAATTTAAAACCATAAAAATGAATACAATAGAACAATTACACGGTGCATTTGCAAGAGCTTTTGAAATTCCTGTTGAGGAAATAAACGATCAATTAGAATATCAATCTATATCTGAATGGGATTCTATGAGCCATCTCGTTTTAGTTCAAGAACTTGAAAGCACTTATAATATTTCTATCGAAATGGAAGATATTTTGGAAATGGGCAGTATTGCTAAAATTAGAGACATCTTGAAAAAATACGGATATGAAATTAACTAGAACCTGCTTGATATATGGAACTATATAATTTAATTAGGAAAAATGAAAAACTAGTCTTTACAGATTCCGGCACCGGCATTTCAAAATCTATTGAAGAAATGCATCAGTCGTTGGAAATTGAAAACCTACGTTCGGTAGTTTTTATTTATAATGACAATCAGCTTCCTGCTGTAGAAACATTATTGAACTTCTATCAGAGCAGATATACAGTTGCGTTATTGGGCATGGGAATGCTCGAGAATTTCAAAGAAAATCTCGAGCAAAAATATACGCCTTATTATATCTATGATCCTTCTCGCAGCTCAATTGAAGGTTATACTGCTGTGAATGCTTCAGAAACGATTGTATTGTTTAAAAGGAATACCAATATCCTTTATCCAATACATGAAAAAATTAAGCTTCTTCTAAGCACTTCAGGGACTACGGGTTCTCCTAAATTTGTGAGGCTTTCAGATGAAAATCTTGTTGCAAACGCTAAATCAATTATGGAGTATATGCCTATTGATAATGAAGACGTTGTACCTTTAAATGTTCCGATAAATTTTGTTTACGGGCTGTCTATTTTTACGACAAACTGCATCAAAGCAAAAGAAATTGTCTGTACAGATAAAGATGCGTTTCAAAAGGAGTTTTGGGAAGATTTCAAAAAATACGGATTTTCAACCTTAGGAGGAGTTCCTTATTTCTATGAAATGCTTTACAGTATCGGATTCTTCAGAAAAGATCATCCTTCGCTAAGATATTTAACCCATACTGGAGGAATGTTGAATCACAAATTGATAGAAGCAATTGCATCTTTCAGTGAAAAATTCGACAAAAAATTCTTTGCGCAATACGGACAAACCGAAGCGTGCGGACGTATGGCTTATCTGCCACCAAAAGATCTTTTGAGAAAAGGAACTTCCATTGGAAAACCAGTCAAAAACGGGCAATTTGAAATTGATCCTGAAACTTCAGAACTGATTTACAGCGGTCCGAATGTATTTGGAGGTTACGCCAACATCAGAGATGATCTTAAATTTTTTGAAAAGCAGGAAAAACTGTATACTGGCGATAAAGCGAGAAAAGATGAAGAAGGGTATTACTTTATTGTAGGCCGAATCAAAAGAATTGTAAAATTGTTTGGGGTTCGATTCAATCTTGACGAAACAGAGCTTCTTCTAAAAGATGCTTTGGGAGGACAGACCGTTATTTGTCTTGGAATAAATGATAAATATCTGGCTGTCATGTATACAGATGAAAGTTTAACCAGAGAACTGATTCATACGGTTCTCAAAGCAAAACTAAATCTGCATTCTAGTTCCATCAAAACCATACACATTACTGATGTACCGCTCACAGCAAATGGAAAAGTGAATTATCCGTTACTGAAAAGCACTTTAGAATCTGAAATATTGGTTTAATAAAAAAGCCCCTCATTACGAGGGGCTTTAATTTTATTTATTTGTTTTAATTTTTTAAAACTTAAAAGCTATAACCTAATGCTAGATTAAATCGAGAACCGTTTCCTCTTGTATAATTAGCATTTGTTCCATAAAATTGTGAAGTTGTTGTATAATAATCTGTATTGAATATATTTTCAATACCCAATTTCACTCTTATTCTATCCGTAACTTTGTATGCCGTTGCAAGATTCCATAAATTGAAAGAATGGATCGGCCCTTCACCAATTGCATAAGCACCAGCTGCGTTAGGTTTAAAAAGATCACGATCACCAACCAACATCCAGTATAATTCTACATTAAGTCTTTTGTCTCCATATTTTGCGTAACCAGTTACCTTTACAGGTGGAATTCTATTTGATTTCAAATATATATCAGTTGGTCCGTAAAAATTACCATCAGAATCCTTATCTCCTCTTCCTTGTACATACGCATAATTCCCTCCAACAGTTAATTGTTTTAAAACTTGATAATCTGCTTGAACCTCATATCCCCAAACTCTTTCAGGCAAACGTTCAGCAACAAGATATCCATCCACTTGAACTAAATTGGTTCCAAGTTTTGAAGTGCTGAAATAATAAGCGGCACTTAAATTAAATTTGCCTAACTGACTGCTGAAACCTCCTTCGTAATTATTAACAATAATCGGTTTTGTTTGCAATTTAGATACGGCATCTTCTTTTGCATTTGTAAGCACCCTTCCTAAATCAAAAACTGAAAAAGATTGAGAGAAACTCACAAAAGGATTAAAAAATTTAAATCTTGAATATCTCAATCCCGTGTTAAACACGAAGGCATCATAAGTAAGATCTCCACCTGTAACAGCAATACTTCCTTTACCATCAGCACCAGTAGCAATTGTGTTATAATCTTCGATATTTATCTTTATGTTTTCAGCACGCAAACCTGCTTTTAAAGTCCAGTCACTAAAAATCTGTGTGGTCAACTGCGCATAAGGAGCAAGATTTACCATATCAATATTTGGTACCCACACCCTTCCGTCAACTAGTTTTTGATTGGTTTTATCATTCAATAAATCAAAACCGTAAATCACATCACCAGAAAAATTAGAAGAAACTTCAAAAGGAGTATTCAAATAAACTCTAAGCCCTTTCTTTGCAGAAGCTGTCTGTGACTGTCCGCTTCCGTAGAAAAAAGTTGAATTTGAAAATATAGTTAAAAAATCTTGGAAGTAAACATTTGCTGTAAATGAAGTATTGCCAAAAAGCTGTTTATTTACATATTGCAAGCTACCATTGTGATTATAACGGGTTCCTTCATCAACTCCCGGTCTGTTGCCCAGAATACCGATTGCAGGACTCACACCGTACACACCTGGTTTCAGTATAAAATCAGAATCTTGGTTTGAGCTGAAGTAATTATACATCAATTCAATTCTTTGATTAGCTGTAAAATCATATCCCGCTTTAGTAAATACGTTGTAAGTTTTAGTTTCCCCTAATCCATATTCAGGCGAAATTACCTGTCCTTCTCCATCACGAAAAACACCTGTTTTTTCGTAAGTTCCGCTGACCATATAATTAAATTTATTTAGCCTTCCATAAAACTGCTGATTGTACCTATAACCTGCAGTACTGTCTCCTTTAATATTACCAGTAGTTCCAGCTTCACTATATCCTGCAAATTTCTTTTGAGTCTTGTTCGATTTAGTTATGTAATTGATCAATCCCCCATCTGCACCATTCCCATAGATTGCAGTTGCGCCTTTAATCACCTCTATACGCTCTATAACTGAAGGATCAATGGAACGAATTTCTCTACCTGCAGATTTTAAAGGTGTAGATTGCGGAATTCCATCAATTAAAACTAAAGGATTTCGTCCTCGCAATGTCTGCCCGTAATTTCCTGTATTATTTGTCGCTGATCCCAAACCTGGAACTGCATACGCAACGATGTTAGCAATGTTTGGACTCACAATTGATAATTCGTCAATATCTTTACTTGTAATAACAGTTACTGAAGACGGTGTCTTTGATAAAGTTTCTACTTTTCTGCTAGCTGAAACTATAATTTCATTCAGTTGATCCCCTTCATTTCCGTCTGCATTTTGATTGTCATTTGATCTTAGAATCTGAAAATTTAAATCTGCTGTTTCTCCAGCTGAAATATTAATTTCTTGCTCAAGAGTATTATAACCTTGAAGTGTAACTTGAACAAAATAGGACTTCTCCTTAATATTTTTTAAACTGAAACTACCGTCGCTATTTGCAGTTGTTCTGTATTTTGAATTTTTAAGAGTAATTACTGCCCCTGAAGAAGACTTTCCGTCTGAAGTTGTGATTCTTCCATTAATTTTTCCCTGCTGTTGGGCATAAGAAACTGTTATAAAGAAAAAGCTAAAAATAAATAAAAAATGTAATGCTTTTAAACTAAAATATTTCATCTGATTATAAATTTGGTTAGGATTGTTTTTATTCATTCTAAATAAAAACGCGACAAAAATATAAATTAATATTAGTTTAACAAGCAAATACTTTATTTAATCGTAAAACTCATTAAATATCAAAAGAATCAAAATTAAACTTCATTAAACCTTTACAATCATTTACTTTAAAATTCTTAAAATTTCTTTTAAAATAATTCCTATTAATTCTAAATAAATATAAATTTGTGCAGATTTTTTATCAGAAAAATAGATTTAATTCACACCCTAATTTTAATGAAAGGACTTAAAAAGAAAATCGGATTATTGCATTTATGGCTTGGAATAGCTTCCGGTCTTATAATTTGTATCGCTGCAATAACCGGTAGCCTATTGGTTTTTGAAAAGGAAATTGACAGCACTCTTAATCCTGATTATTACAATGTTTCAGAAATTGGAACCCAAAAGAAAAGTTTGGATTTCTGTGTAGATGTCCTTCAGAAAGAATATGGAGTAAAAGAAATCACCCGAATTAGCACTTTCAGCAACCCTTCACGTACCATTCAAATAGTTGGAAAAGATTCCGATAAAAAAGTACATTTATTTTCTGTAAACCCTTACACAGGCAAGGTTCAGGCATCAACACTTCAGAAAAGCAGATTTTTTGCCGTTGTTTTAGAAATACACAGACAGCTTTTAATGGGCGAAACTGGCAGCATAATAATGGGAACATCTTGCCTAATTTTTGTTTTTATGCTAATTTCAGGACTAATATTATGGTGGCCTAAAAAAGTAAAAAACTTAAAACAAAGACTTCAAATAAAATGGGATGCTTCTTTTAAAAGAGTTGTGTGGGATTTGCACTCAACAATTGGATTCTATTCTTTTTTCATTTTATTGATTATTTCACTAACAGGATTATTTTTTGCCTTCAACTGGTTTCAAAATGGTGTTCTTTATCTCGCTGATGGAAATACTAAAAGGCCTTCTGCTAAAATCGAAAACCCAACAAAAACGGATCCTGGTTTAATAAAAACAGATTTTTACCAAAGTATTTACGACCAATCTGACAATCTTTTTCTCTATAAAGGAAATATACAGATCAGAATGCCAGCCGATACAATAAATAGTATTTTGGTATTAAAAGAAAATACAGAAAGGCTTATCCCCCATCAGTCAAGTGCGGCGTATTTTGATAAATATACTGCTGAAAACATTGAAGCAAGACCTTATAAATCTTTTTCAACTGGAGACAAATTAAAGCGCCTTATTTATCCAATTCATACGGGAAGTCTATACGGTTGGCCTACAAAGATTATTGCCTTGTTGGTTTCATTGCTTGCAGCGACACTTCCTGTTACAGGATTTTTGATATGGCTTGGAAAAAAGAAAAAGAAATCAAAATAAGCTTGTGCATTTAATTCATGACTGTAGAGAACTTTCATAAAATAGCCAAATTAAAAAAGCCAGAAATTAATCTGGCTTTTTTGTAATGATATTTAAGAAAGCTCTATCGAGTCTTACAATTCTTCCTTCATATTAATTTATATTCTTTGAGTCTGTATCTTTAAGAAACTTGATTAATCCTTTCATATAAATTTCCTGATCATCATACATACTCATATGACTGCCATTAGGGCAATATAAATAGGTACCGTTTTTTACCTGAGAGGCAATCCATTTCATATGCTCGGGATCCATTGTATCATATTTAGCTCCAATAGATAATGTAGGTACAGTAAGCTTTGGAAGCTCTTTTTTAATATCCCATTTCTCTAGTTTTCCCGACAATCCAAATTCACTTGGCCCCTGCATGGTTACATACAACGACTGATTAATTTTACTAAAGGATCTGTTTACAGGTTCTGGCCATTTATCTGCATCTAAACGCAAAATATGTTTGCTATAAAAATTAGGCATTAGCAACTGCATGTATTCAGGATTTTCAAAATCTTTATTTTTCTCTATTTCTCTGATTCTTGCCAACGCTTTTGGATCCATTTGTTTTGCCAACACATCATCTGCATATTTATCATAATCAATGGCACTCATCATCATATTAGAAATAATAAGTCCTTTTAGGTTCTGTTGATACTTTAATGCATACTGCGAAGCTAAAATTCCACCCCAAGAGTGACCCAATAAATAAAAATTGCTTTTATCCAGACCCAGCGCTTGGCGTACTTGTTCTACTTCCTCCACATAACGATTTAAGTCCCAAAATACAGGATCATTTGGATTATCTGAATTTCCAGTCCCCAACTGGTCATAATAAATAAATTCAATTCCTTCCTGCGGCAAAAAACTCTCCATGCACTCAAAATATTCGTGAGTTGCCCCTGGCCCTCCATTTAAAAGCAGCAGTTTTATTTTCGGATTATTTCCAATATGCTTAGTCCAAACCTTAAACTTGCCTTTTGGCGTGTTTATTTCTACAACTTTTATTCCTCCCGTTTTTATACCTGAGGATGTATCTTTTAAATAAGCACTAAGAGGTTCATTTTCTTTTTCCGTCTTTTCTTTATTATTGCAAGCTATAAAACACAGCATACTTAATACCGCTAAAGAGAACTTTTTGTACACATTCATGAGTAATTTATTTAAATTGATTAGTGACTAGTTTTGCTGTTCTAATATACTAAATTTCAGTTAACCGAATTTCTTTACAATATAAAAAACCTTCAATTTAGATCCAAGATCAAAAACCTTATAAGGCATAACAATCTAAGCTTTCTATCAATTTAATGTCAAAAAAAAATCAGATTATAAGTTTTAAAAACGCTTTAATCCGAAAACTGCATTTTTACAAAATAATAATTTAGCGTCGTTGTTTTTAAAAAAACGTTTCTTTAAATTTGTGACTCTTATGAAAAACTGGTGCACTAAACTTTTACTTTCAATTGTCATTCTTTTAAATGGATACGGCAATGTTTATGCACATTCTGCAGTTTCAAGAATTAATGATTTTTCTTCTTCTTTAATTTTTAAAACAGACTTTAACGCTGGACATCAAATAAACCGCGGACGCTTATTTGAAACATTTAAAAGAAAGATATGTCTTTTCGACAATGAAGAAAATGAAGATAACTTTTCATCAGCTCAAAAACAGCTTGTAAAAAGCAACTACTTTTTAATTTTTCACAGCAGTAATCATTTTGTTGTTTCGGCAACTGCTTTTTCTCAAAAAGTAAATGACTGCAAAATTTTCAGTTTACTTTATAACAAAGTATATCTGTTATTTCAGGTTTTTAGAATTTGATTTTTAATGCTGTTGTTTCCCAACGGCTGATTTCTTTACTGTTTTTATCCTCTATTTTCTTATTTGAACAATAGAAGGATACAAACCTCTATGGCTTATTTCCAAAAGTCTTTTACTTAAAATCAAAAATAAATTACGTATTAATGCTGAAATAATTATGAAGAGAATTTTCATGATCGTGACCTTGTGCGCCTTAGTTTTTGCAGGCTGCAACTCTAAAAAAGAAGAAGAAAAAGAAGAAAAAACCAAATTTCTGGTTACTAATCCAATCGAAAAAGATACTACAATTACAAAAGAATATGTATCACAAATACATTCTATTCAACATATTGAAATAAGAGCTCAAGAACGCGGTTATCTTGAAAAAATTTATGTAGACGAAGGACAAATGGTAAAAAAAGGCCAATTGTTATTTAAAATCATGCCTGCACTTTACGAAGCTGAATTAAAAAAATCTAAAGCCGAAGTAAGTTTTACCGCAATTGAATACCAAAATGCTAAAAAATTAGCAGATGAAAAAGTGGTTTCTCCAAATGAATTGGCAATGGCAAAAGCCAAGTTAGAAAAAGCAAATGCTGAGATGGCGTTAAGCAAAGTTCATCTTCAGTTTACAGAAATCAGAGCGCCTTTTGACGGTATCATAGACAAATTCCACGTACGTCAAGGAAGTTTAGTTGATGAAGGAGAACTGCTTACAGAGCTTGCAGACAACAGTTCAATGTGGGTTTATTATAATGTCCCAGAATCTGAATATTTAGATTATCAGGAAAAGGCAGGTAAAAATGGCAAAATGAAAGTGAATCTTTTGATGGCGAATAATAAAGTTTTTCCTTATTCAGGAGTTGTAGAAACCATTGAAGCTGATTTTGATAACGAAACAGGGAACATTCCTTTTAGAGCAACATTTCCAAATCCGAAGAAACTTTTAAGGCATGGCGAAACGGGAAGCATTCAAATGCCTATCGAACTTAAAAATGCCATGCTAATACCTCAAAAAGCAACATTTGAAGTTTTAGACAAAAAATATGTTTATGTAATTGATAAAAATAATGCTGTAAAATCTAGAGAAATTTTTATAGCTGCCGAAATGCCTCACCTATTTGTAATAAAAGAAGGTTTGTCAATTCATGATAAAATACTTTTAGAGGGGCTTCGTCTTGTAAAAGAAAACCAGAAAATAGACTACGAAGTGGTAAAACCTCAATCGGTTATGTCCAATTTAGAACTGTACGCAGAATAACCGAATCTAAAAGAAAAAGAAATGTTTAATAAATTTATACATAGACCCGTTTTTGCAATTATAATTTCGATTATAATTGTTTTTATAGGTACACTGTCGATCAAACAGCTTCCTATATCGCAATTCCCTCAAATTGCGCCCACAACCGTAAATATTTTTATCGCTTATCCAGGAGCAAGTGCCGATGTATTAGTAAAATCGACCTTAATTACCTTAGAGAATTCGCTTAACGGTACACAAGGTGTGCGCTACATGGCGACCGATGCAACTAGTGCTGGAGAAGCAACACTTAGAATCATATTTGAACCAGGAACCGATCCTAATGAAGCTGTAATTAGAGTCAAAACAAGAGTAGATCAGGTAATGCCATTATTACCTGAACTGGTTCAGCGTGAAGGAGTTGTTATTACGCCTATTCAGCCGAGTATGTTGATGTATGTGAATCTTTATTCGAAAAGCAAAAGCATGGATGAGAAGTTTCTCTACAACTATGCCGATGTGAAAATGATTCCTGAAATCAGCCGCGTAAAAGGTGTTGCTAGAACTCAAATTTTAGGAAGCCGTAAATATGCAATGCGTGTTTGGCTGAATCCTGACCGAATGAGAGCTTATAAAATTTCTGTTGAAGAAGTAATGCAAGCACTTCAAGAACAAAGTATTATCGGTCGTCCAGGGCGATTAGGACAAAGTTCTGGTATTGCCGCACAATCTTTAGAATATGTATTGACATACAAAGGAAGATACGACGAACCAAAACAATATGAAAATGTAATTGTCCGTGCAAATTCTGAAGGTGAAAGCATTCGTTTAAAAGACATAGCAAAAGTAGAATTAGGAAGTGAATTCTTTGATATTTATTCGAATCTAGACGGTCATCCTTCTGCCGCAATTGTATTAAAACAAAACTATGGAAGTAACGCAAGCGACGTAATCAATGACGTAAAAGCGAAACTGGAAGAAATGAAAGCCAGTTTTCCTCCAGGAATGGATTATAAAATCAGTTATGACGTTTCGCAATTCTTAGATGCTTCTATCGACCAAGTAGTTCATACTCTTAGAGATGCCTTTATTTTGGTTGCTTTAGTGGTATTTATATTTTTAGGAGATTGGCGTTCGACTTTAATTCCGATTATTGCCGTTCCTGTGTCTTTAATTGGAGCCTTTTTCGTTATCCAAATGTTTGGAATGTCAATCAACTTGGTAACGCTGTTTTCATTGGTATTAGCAATCGGAATTGTGGTAGATAACGCGATTGTCGTCGTCGAGGCCGTCCATGCCAAGTTTGAAGAATTTCCACATATTACGCCTTACCATGCTGTAAAATTGGTATTAGGTGAAATTGGAGGAGCTATTATTGCCATTACAGCCGTTATGGTATCTGTATTTATTCCTGTATCGTTTATGTCTGGTCCAGTTGGAACTTTCTACAGACAATTTTCGGTTACCATGTCAAGTTCGATTATCATTTCGGCAATCGTGGCTTTGACCCTTACTCCTGTTCTTTGCGCGATTCTTTTGAAAAATAATCATGGAAAAGAGAAAAAAGGAAATATACTGACTAAATCTCTTGATGCTTTTAATAGATGGTTTGAAAGACTTACAGGACGTTATGTTGTTGTTTTAAAAACAATTGTAAGCAGAAGAGTTTTAACTTTTGGAATTCTCATTGCATTTTGTGCTTTTATTTTTATCGAAAACAAAGTACTTCCTTCAGGATTTATTCCTAGTGAAGATCAAGGAACTATTTACGGAATCATTCAAACACCACCCGGTGCGACTTTAGAAAGAACAAATCAAGTAGCGCAGAAATTGCAGAAAATCTGTGAAAAGGTTGAAGGAGTCGAATCTGTTTCTTCTTTAGCAGGTTACGAAATCATGACGGAAGGTCGAGGTTCTAATGCCGGAACATGTTTGATTAACTTAAAATCATGGTCTGACAGAAAACATTCTGTAACAGAAATCATGGAAGAGTTAGAAAAGAAATCTAAAGATCTAGGCGCTGTTGTAGAGTTTTTCGAGCCGCCAGCAATTCCAGGATTTGGTTCTTCTGGAGGTTTTTCTATGCGTTTATTAGATAAAACAACCAGTACCAATTATCAAGAGTTTGATAAAATCAACAAGCAGTTTATGGCCGAATTAGGCAAACGTAAAGAACTTTCTGGTTTGTTTACGTTCTTCGCTGCCAATTATCCACAATACGAATTAGAGATCAACAATGATTTAGCCATGCAAAAAGGTGTTTCTATTGGAAAAGCGATGGAAAACCTAAATATCTTAATCGGAAGTACATACGAGCAAGGATTCATCAAATTTGGACGTTTCTTTAAATTATACGTACAATCTGATCCAAAATTCCGAAGACTTCCATCAGATGTATTAAATCTCTTTGTAAAAAATGATCATGGAGAAATGGTGCCTTATTCTGCCTTTATGACTCTTAAAAAAACACAGGGACCAAATGAGATCACGCGTTACAACATGTACAATTCTGCTGCTATTCAGGGTCAGCCTGCAAAAGGATACACAACTGCAGATGCGATTAAAGCGGTGCAGGAAACAGCACTTAAAACACTCCCTAAAGGTTATGACATTGCATGGGAAGGTCTTTCTTATGATGAAGCTGGAAGAGGTAACGAATCGCTTTATATCTTTTTAGTGGTATTAGCTTTCGTTTATTTCGTATTGGCGGCACAATATGAAAGTTTTATTATACCGTTTTCTGTGATTTTGTCTATTCCCGTTGGAATTTTAGGTTCGTTTGTAATTCTTCAAATGATGGGTTTACAAAACGATATTTACGCACAAATCGGATTGATTATGCTTGTTGGTCTGCTCGGTAAAAATGCTGTATTGATTGTCGAATTTGCTGTCCTCAAACATCAGCAGGGCGCAACCATTCTTGAAGCCGCTATCGAGGGTGCCAAAGTACGTTTTAGACCAATCTTAATGACATCGTTTGCCTTTATTGCTGGTTTGATTCCGTTAATTTTTGCTTCTGGAGCAGGCGCAATTGGAAATAGAACCATTGGAGGATCAGCACTTGGAGGAATGCTTTTTGGAACCATTTTCGGAGTAGTTATCGTTCCTGGATTATATTACATTTTTGGTTCAATGGCACAAGGCAGAAAATTAATTAAAGGAGAAGAAGAAAGTTCATTATCAGATGATTTCATGCATCATGTAGATGATTTTTCAAAAAACAATCAAACGGAGGAAAATGAAGAATAATCGAAACATAAAATACGCAGGTCTTGCCTGCGTATTACTCTCTATAGCAGGTTGTAAAACACCTTCAATTGTAGAAAAAACAGAAAACAAAACGTTGCCAGAAAAATATACTGATAATGCTTTGGATACGCTCAATACGGGAAAAGTAAAATGGAGAAGTTATTTTACAGATGAAAATCTCGAAAATCTGATTGATATTGCATTGAAAAACAATCAGGAATTAAACATTACACTTCAAGAAATTGAAATTGCTAAGAGCGAAGTAAAAGCACGAAAAGGAGAATACTTGCCTTTTGTTGGTTTTAGTGCTGGTGCCGATGTAACTAAGTCAGGAAGATATACAAGCACAGGTTCTGGTGAAGCTACAACAGAGATTATGCCGGGTAAAGAAACTCCAGATCCGCTACCCAATTTTAGATTTGCACTGACTTCAAGTTGGGAAATAGATATTTGGAACAAACTGCACAATGCTAAAAAAGCAGCTTTAAACCGTTATTTAGGTTCTATTGAAGGAAAGAATTTTGTTGTAACCAATTTGATTGCTGAAATAGCTGATTCGTATTATGAACTTTTAGCATTGGATAATCAGTTAGAAATCATCAAACAAAATATTGATATTCAAACGAATGCTTTAAAAGTAGTTAAAATACAAAAAGAAGCTGCCCGAGTTAACGAACTAGCTGTACGCCGATTTGAAGCGCAAATTTTAAGCACGCAAAGTCTGCAATTTGATATTCAACAGCAGATTACGGAAACGGAGAATAAAATAAATTTCTTGCTAGGACGTTTTCCTCAAAAAATTGCTAGAAACAGCAGTACTTTCAGCACTATAACTCCAGCAGATGTTCATGCCGGAGTTCCGTCTCAGCTTTTAGAAAATCGTCCAGACATTAAAAAAGCAGAAATGGAATTAATTGCTGCAAAACTGGATATTAAAGCAGCCAAAGCTCAATTTTATCCATCTCTCGGCATTTCAGCCGGAATCGGATATGAAGCTTTTAATACCAAATATTTGCTGACTTCTCCAGAATCTTTATTGTATTCAATAGCAGGCGATTTAGTTGCTCCTCTAATTAACAGAAATGCAATCAAAGCAAGCTATCTAACTGCAAGCGCCAAACAGATTCAAGCTGTTTACAATTATGAGAGAACATTAGTAAATGCTTATGTGGAAGTTGCAAATCAATTATCTAAAATACAAAATACAGCAAAAAGCTATGATTTGAAGTCTAAACAAGTTGAGGCATTAAACGAATCTATTCAAATATCGAATAATTTGTTTAGTTCTGCCAGAGCAGATTACATGGAAGTTTTATTGACTCAAAAAGATGCTTTAGAATCTAAATTTGAACTTATCGAAACAAAAAAACAGCAAATGAACGCCTTTGTAAATGTTTACAAAGCATTGGGAGGTGGCTGGAATTAGTAGTTTTCATTTTTTTTTATTTTAATTTAAAAGGAGGCCTTCTGAAAAGAGGTCTCCTTTTTACTACCAGATTCTTCAATATTTCATCAATATATTTTTAAATCTATTGATGAAAACAAAAAAGCTTGAGAGATTTCTCAAGCTTTTTTGTTTAACAATTTTACTTTGACAATTATCATTTGCTGAAATCGTAACTTAAAGAAGCGCCAAGTCCAAATTGAAATGTTGATGCATAATCTGTAACTGCCACTGGCCCCCAATAATAATCCCAATAATAATCATATCCAACAGCTGCCGACATAGACTGCAGATAAGCATGAAGATTAATTGATAACGGTGAATTAGTTTTTACTTTTACACCAGCTTTAATTTCCCATGCAAAATAAGTTCCGCTCCCACTCTTCGGTGTTTCAAGAATTGCAACTCCTAAGCCTGCACCCAGAAATGGAAGCGCCTTTTGAGAACTCGACCCAAAATAATAAGTATAATCTGCTAATATATAATTAATAGCACCTTTATCATCTCCTGCGTTAACTTGAGTTCCTGGAGGTATAGTTCCTTCTCCTGCATAGCCTTTTGTATACAAAGGCATATGTGTATCAAGTCTATTATACTTCAACTCAATAGAAGCGTTATCCATTATAAAATATTCTAAACCAAGACCATACTCAAAGCCATCTTCAACTTTTCCATAAGAAGAATCAAAATCTACTCTATCAGAAAAGGTATAGCCTCCGTATAAATTAAGCAAAAATGAATTGGCAGTTTGTCCTGACATTGCCAATGAAAAGAATAAAACAGCAACTAATAAATAATAATTTTTCATAATTTTTAATTTTAGTTTATAATAATTGATTTATTATTCCCCAGTCTATAAGCTTAATTAAAAATGTTTCTATCCTTTTGTTTACTGCTAGACCACAAAAGCGGGTATTTTTCAACAGTTACTTTACTTTCATTTTTTGTAATCAGCAAATGCTAAAAGCAGTAAGAAATTTAGAACTTTTTTTCATGGCGTAGTACTGTAAGGTTTTGGGTTGTTTAATAGCATCAAAGTTATTCTACCTTAAGCATTATGTTATAAAGAAATAGATTCAAACATGTTGCAAATTATAAAATGAAACCAAATTTTCATATATTTGTCTACCTATGAGTAGATATATTATGAGAAATAGTATTATTAAAGAAGCTGACCGCTTACTTATGCAGACAGGATATAATGCATTCAGCTATAAAACAATAACTGAAAGAATAGACATCAAAACATCATCTATTCATTACCATTTTCCAAAAAAAAGTGACTTAGGAATCGCTATCATTCAAGCTCATCAAGACGCATTTGAAGAAACTATCCTGCGTACAAAAGATAAAACTCCTTTAGAAAAAATCTTAAAGCTTTTTCTCTATTACAGAAGACTTGCAGCAGAACAAAAAGTTTGCATTGTTGGAGCTTTAACCTCTGATATAAACACATTGGATGAGAAATTGAGAGAAAAAGTATTGGCATTCGCAGAATCAATTGTTGGTTGGACAGCTTCAATATTAGAAGAAGGAGAGCATCAAAAAGTATTCAAACCTATTTCAGCTCCACATTTAAAAGCAAAAATTCTTGTATCAACACTTATGGCATTAACACAACTTGCTAGAATTGAAAATAGCAATGACTCATTTGAAAAAACTTTAGAAGTTCTTTTAGACGAAATAATTTTAAAAAATAATATATAATGGCAAACAAAATTTTCGAGTACGAACTCACCATCAAAGAATTTCATCTTGATACTTTCGGTCATGTAAATAATGCAACCTATTTACAGATTTACGAAGAAGCACGTTGGCAGTTTATAACTGAAAACGGCTATGGTTTAGATAAAATTAAAAAAACTGGTTTAGGCCCAGTTATCCTTGAAATTAACCTTCGATTTATTAAAGAGTTAAAACTAAGACAAAAAATAGTTATTCACTCGCAAACTGGCGAATATGAAGGGAAAATCGGAACAATAAAACAATGGATCACCGATAGTGAAAATAATATCTGTTCTGATATAGAAATGAAAATAGGATTATTCGATACATCGCTACGTAAATTAGTTAAGCCAACAGAAGAATGGCTAGATGCTATAAAATAGCATATCATTTTTATTTCTAAAGGCTGTCTATAGACAGCCTTTTTCATTACTTAAGATA